>JACDJC010000204.1_pt1 | contig 77832 bp, 60 predicted proteins | sample 7454191 | NCBI WGS metagenome assembly JACDJC01 (sample SAMN14253291, study PRJNA609438) | sludge metagenome | isolation source: sludge after 25d culture with pyrite and EDTA | collected 2018-12-20 | reverse complement strand
GTCGATGCAGACCAGATTCAGGGGTACATTGCCCTCCAGGCCGGTGCGCACCAGCAGCATGTTGGCGAATTCTTCGCGGTCGATGCTGCGCGTCTTCGGTTCGAACACCAGGCGCACCGACGCCTGCTTGCCCGATTCGTCGCGCACCGAATCCAGCAGGCCCAGCATCAGCGCGCGGGTCTGCTGCTGTTCGGCCGAGAGCGATTTCTTGCCAGCACGGGGTTTGGGGTTGGTCAGCTCCTCGATCGATTCCAGAATTTTTTGCGAGGATGCCCCCGGGGGCAGTTCCGTGACGACCAGTTGCCACTGGCCGCGCGCCAGATCCTCGAAATGCCAGCGCGCCCGGGCCTTCAGGCTGCCACGCCCGCTGGCGTAGATCTGGGCGATGTCCTGCGGCGTGGAAATGATCTGGCCGCCGCCCGGGAAATCCGGCCCGGGCACCAGTGCGTACAGGGCTTCATCGCTCAGCGTGGGTCTGCGCAGCAGCGCCACGCACGCCTGGGCGATCTCGCGCAGATTGTGCGCAGGGATTTCGGTGGCCATTCCCACCGCGATGCCCGAGGCGCCGTTGAGCAGCATGATCGGCAGGCGCGCCGGCAGGCACACCGGTTCGTGCTGGCTGCCGTCGTAATTGGGGACAAAATCCACCGTGCCCTCGTCCAGTTCGTCGAGCAGCAGACGTGAAAACGGCGTCAGGCGCGCCTCGGTGTAGCGCATCGCGGCGGCATTGTCGCCATCGCGCGAGCCGAAATTGCCCTGACCATCGATCAGCGGATATCGCAGCACGAAGTCCTGGGCCATGCGCACCATGGCGTCATAGGCCGCCTGATCGCCGTGCGGGTGGTATTTGCCCAGCACGTCGCCCACCACGCGCGCGGATTTGACCGGTCGCGCCTGCGGCCCCAGGCCCATGGCGTCCATCGCATACAGAATGCGCCGCTGCACGGGTTTCTGGCCGTCGGAGATCTCGGGCAGCGCACGCCCGCGCACCACCGACACGGCATAGTCCAGGTAAGCCTGTTCGGCATAGCGCGCCAGCACCAGGCTGTCGTCGTCGCCCTCGGGCGGCAGTTCGCTCAGATTCAGATCCATCGTCAATCCTTACACATCCACATCGGCAAGATTGCCCTTTTCTTCCAGCCACGAACGGCGCTGGGCGGCCTCGCCACGGGCCATCAGCATGTCGAACATGCGCGCCGAAGCCTGCAGGCCATCGGCGCCATGGTGCACCCGGGCCAGCCGCCGGGTGTCCGGATTCATCGTGGTGTCCCAGAGCTGCTCGGCATTCATTTCCCCCAGGCCCTTGAAGCGGCTGATGCGCCAGCTGCCCTCGCGCAGGCCCTCGCCGCGCAGCTTGTCCTGCACGGCATCCAGTTCGGCCTGATCCAGGCAGTAGAGCTTGCGCGCCGGGCGCTTGCCCGCCGCCGGCACATCCACGCGAAAGAGCGGCGGGCGCGCGATGTAGACATGCCCGGCCTCGATCAGGCGCGGGAAATGCCGCAGAAACAGGGTCAGCAACAGCACCTGGATGTGTGCCCCGTCGACATCGGCATCCGACAGGATGCAGATACGCCCGTAGCGCAGCCCCGACAGATCCGCCGGCTGGCCGGGACCGTGCGGATCCACGCCGATCGCCACGGAAATGTCATGAATTTCGTGGTTGGCAAAGAGCCGGTCGCGCTCGACCTCCCAGGCGTTCAGGATTTTGCCGCGCAGCGGCAGGATCGCCTGGAACTCCTTGTCGCGCCCCATCTTGGCCGACCCCCCGGCCGAATCGCCCTCGACCAGAAAGACCTCGGTGCGCGACACGTCCGTCGATTCGCAGTCGGTCAGCTTGCCGGGCAGCACGGCCACCCCCGACCCCTTGCGCTTCTCGACCTTGCGCGCCGCGCGGCTGCGCGCCTGGGCCTGGCCAATGGCCAGTTCCGCCAGACGCTTGCCGTAGTCCACATTGGCGTGCAGCCACAATTCCAGTGCGTTGCGCAGAAAGCCGCCCACCAGACGCACGGCATCACGGCTGTTCAGGCGTTCCTTGATCTGACCCTGAAACTGCGGGTCCAGCACCTTGGCCGAGAGGATGAAACTGGCGCGCGCGAAGACGTCCTCGGGCAACAGGCGGATGCCTTTGGGCAGCAGGTTGTGCAATTCGACGAATGATTTGACGGCGTTGAACAGGCCTTCACGCAAGCCCGACTCGTGCGTCCCGCCAGCCGGGGTGGCGATCAGGTTCACATAGGATTCCCGCACCGTGGCGCCTTCGGGAGTCCAGGCCACGACCCACTGCGCCCCTTCGCCCGGGGCATACTGTTCGTCGTCGCGACCCGCGTACTGCTGGCCTTCGAACATCGGCACCAGCAGCGGCTCATCGCCCAGGGCCTCGGCCAGATAGCCGCGCAGCCCCGTTTCATAGTGCCATTCGCGCTGCAGGCCCGATTTTTCCTGCAGCAGCGTCACCCGCGTGCCCGGCAACAGCACGGCCTTGCTGCGCAGGGCGTGCTCGAGGTCGGCCTGCGGAATCTGGCCATGATCGAAATAACGGGCATCGGGCCATACCCGCACGCGCGTGCCCGAGCGACGCCGCGCCACACTGCCCAGGCGCTCCAGGGGCTCGATCACGGCGCCATCGGCAAACACGATGCGATATTCGCCGCCCTCGCGCCAGACCGTGACTTCCAGCCGGGTCGAAAGCGCGTTGGTGACGGACACACCCACGCCGTGCAGGCCGCCGGAAAAGGCATAGGCCGCCCCATCGGCCTTGTTGAACTTGCCTCCCGCATGCAAGCGGGTGAACACGAGTTCCACCACCGGGGCATGCTCTTCGGGATGGTCGCCCACCGGGATGCCGCGTCCATCGTCTTCGACCGCGATGCTGCCATCGGCATGCCGGGTGACGGCAATGCTGCGGGCAAAGCCGCCCAGCGCCTCGTCGGCTGCGTTGTCGATCACTTCCTGGATGATGTGCAGCGGATTGTCGGTGCGCGTATACATCCCGGGTCGCTGGCGCACGGGCTCCAGCCCCTTGAGGACCTGGATCGAAGACTCGTCATAGCGTACGGTGCTCAATGTTTTATCCATGTGTCGCGGTTGAAAGGAGGACTATTTTACGAAGTTAATGGTATGCTTACCCGTATCCGACCCGCGCCCATGCGTGCGGCACCGCCTTTCCGATCCCTCCCCCCTTCCCATCCTCGTCTTTTCACAACCGACATGAGTGACTCCATCAAGCACGTAAGCGACGCGTCCTTCCAGACCGACGTGCTCCAATCCGATCTGCCCGTCCTGGTCGACTACTGGGCCGAATGGTGCGGTCCCTGCAAAATGGTTGCGCCGCTGCTCGAAGAAGCCGCCGCCAGCTTCCGGGGCCGCCTGACCATCGCCAAGCTCAATGTCGACGAAAACCCCGACAGTGCTGCACGATACGGCATTCGCGGCATTCCCACCCTGATGCTGTTCAAGGGCGGCAAAGTCGCCGCCACCAAGGTCGGCGCCCTGTCCCGTACCCAGTTGCAGGCCTTCCTCGACGAATCGCTCTGACCCCTTCCCCTGCTTCGCACTGATCCTGCGTGCGCGGGCCCGATTCCGGGCTCGCCGATGAGCTGATGTCCTTCTGTCCACCTTCTCCTCCTTTCCCATGCACCTGAACGAACTTAAAGCGCTGCACGTCTCGCAGCTGCTCGAAATGGCAGCCGAACTCGAGATCGACAACGCCAGCCGGCTGCGCAAGCAGGAATTGATGTTCGCCATCATGAAGCGGCGCGCCAAACAGGGCGAACAGATCTTCGGCGACGGGGTCCTGGAAGTCCTGCCCGACGGCTTCGGCTTCCTGCGTTCGCCTGAAACGTCCTACCTGGCCAGCACCGACGACATCTACATCTCGCCCTCCCAGATCCGCCGCTTCAATCTGCACACGGGCGATTCGATCGAGGGCGAGGTGCGCACCCCGAAGGACGGCGAACGCTACTTTGCGCTGGTGAAGGTCGACAAGGTCAACGACATGCAACCCGAGGCCATCAAGCACCGGATCATGTTCGAGAACCTGACGCCACTGCACCCGGACGAGCCGATGGTGCTCGAGCGCGACATCAAGAGCAAGGAAAACATCACCGGGCGCATCATGGACATTTTCGCGCCCATCGGCAAGGGCCAGCGTGCCCTGATCGTCGCCAGCCCGAAATCGGGCAAGACGGTGATCATGCAGCACATTGCCCACGCCATCACGAGCAACTACCCCGATGCCGTGATGATCGTGCTGCTGGTCGACGAACGCCCCGAAGAAGTGACGGAAATGCAACGCACCGTGCGTGGCGAGGTCGTCGCATCGACCTTTGACGAGCCGGCAACGCGCCATGTGCAAGTTGCCGAAATGGTTATCGAGAAGGCCAAGCGCCTGGTGGAGTTAAAAAAGGATGTCGTCATCCTGCTGGATTCCATCACCCGGCTGGCACGTGCCTACAACACGGTGGTGCCGGCTTCGGGCAAGGTCCTGACCGGTGGCGTGGACGCCAATGCGCTGCAACGTCCCAAGCGGTTCTTCGGTGCCGCACGCAACCTCGAGGAAGGCGGCTCGCTGACGATCATCGGCACCGCACTCATCGAAACGGGCAGCCGCATGGACGAGGTGATTTATGAAGAATTCAAGGGCACCGGCAATTCCGAGGTGCACCTGGAACGCCGATTGGCCGAGAAGCGCATTTACCCGGCCATCAACCTGAACAAGTCCGGCACGCATCGCGAAGAGCTCCTGATCAAGCCCGAACTTCTACAGAAGATCTGGGTGTTGCGCAAATTCATCCACGACATGGATGAAGTCGAAGCCATGGAATTCATCCTGGACAAAATCCGGGCTACCAAGAACAACGCCGAATTTTTTGACATGATGAAAAAATGAGCGAGCATCATTGATGACAACTTCTTCTTCCGTTGATCAATTCCTGTCCCGGATCGAGCTCCGGGATCCGCATCAACCCGAATTCATGCAGGCCGTCAGGGAAGTCATGCACAGCCTGTGGCCCTTCATCCAGCGCAATCCGCACTATGCCAGCCAGGCCCTGCTCGAACGCATCGTCGAACCGGAACGCGCCATTCAGTTTCGCGTCTGCTGGATGGACGACACGGGCCGCATCCGCGTCAATCGCGGCTATCGCATCCAGCACAGCTCGGCCATCGGCCCCTACAAGGGCGGCATGCGCTTTCATCCGTCGGTGAACCTGTCGATCCTGAAATTCCTGGCCTTTGAACAGACCTTCAAGAATGCGCTGACGACCCTGCCCATGGGCAGCGGCAAGGGCGGCTCCGACTTCGACCCCAAGGGCAAATCCGACGCGGAAGTCATGCGCTTCTGCCAGGCCCTGATGACCGAATTGTTCCGCCACCTGGGCCCCGACACCGATGTGCCGGCCGGCGACATCGGCGTGGGCTCGCGCGAGGTCGGTTTCATGGCGGGCATGATGAAGAAACTGTCCAACCAGAGTGGCAGCGTCTTTACGGGCAAGGGCCTGTCCTTTGGTGGCAGCCTGATGCGCCCCGAGGCCACCGGTTACGGTACCGTCTACTTCGCCGAGGAAATGCTGCGCCAGGCAGGGCAGTCGCTGGAAGGCTACACGGTTTCGGTGTCCGGCTCGGGCAATGTGGCCCAGTACGCGATCCAGAAATGCATCCAGATGGGTGCGCGCGTGGTCACGGTATCCGATTCTCAGGGCTGCGTGGTGGATCCGGCCGGTTTCACACAGGAAAAGCTCGATGCGCTGATCAGCCTGAAGAACGAAAAACGCGGCCGCATCGAGGAATACGCCCAGCGCTTCGGCCTGCATTATGAAGCCGGAAAGCGGCCCTGGCACGTGCCCGTCGACGTGGCCCTGCCCTGCGCCACGCAGAACGAACTGGAAATCGAGGACGCCCGCACCCTGATCGCCAATGGCGTGCGCTGCGTGGCCGAAGGCGCCAACATGCCATCCACGTTCGAAGCGGCCGAAGCCTTCATCGGAGCCGGCGTGCTGTATGCGCCGGGCAAGGCCAGCAACGCAGGCGGCGTGGCCGTGTCGGGCCTGGAAATGAGCCAGAATGCGCAGCGCCTGAACTGGACCACCGACGAGGTCGATGCCAAGCTGCGCGCCATCATGCGCGACATCCATCAGAACTGCGTGCATTACGGACAGAGCGGTTCAGCGATCAACTACCTGAACGGCGCCAACATCGCCGGCTTCGTCAAGGTCGCCGATGCCATGCTGGCCCAGGGTGTGTACTGATGCCGCACCGCCCAGTTCGCCCGCAACACTGAAAAGGCTCCTTCGGGAGCTTTTTCCTTCCGGGCAGCGGGTGATCGACCGCAAGGACACACCCGTCACCTGCCGGCGGGCGCCGCCTTGGCACTCGGCTCCAGCGGGGCTTCCTTCACCACCGGATCATCCCAGGAGCCGGTGATCCGGTAGCGCACCGTCATGGCGCGCGCCAGCGGGCTTTTCAGCAACCACTGACTCAGGAAGGCGCCGACGCCGATCACCGGATTGATCGCAATCCCGGCCGCCAGCGCCGCACCACTGACGTCCAGATTCGGCACGATGACAGCCTGCAAGTTCAGCGTCTGGTCGATGATGTTCGTGCTGCCCTCCAGCAGGATCGTGCCGGCCGACCCGATGATCTTGTAATCGTGCACCTGGACCTCGCCCTGATCCAGGCTCATCGAGCCACGCCATGCATCAAAAGGAAAGCCGTCCTTTGGCAGGCTGGTCAGGCCCTGCTCCAGCTTGGTCAGGCGCGTGATCGACTGCAGGGACAGCATTTCCAGCAGCTTGGCGGAATGCGAGCCGAGCTTCAGGAAACGTCCCTTGTCCAATTCGACCGTCAGGTCCCCCTTCAGGTCCGCCCAGGCGTAAGACCAGGGCAGGTTGCGCCATTCGAACTGGCCCTTGATCGTGCCCTGGCCCCCTGCCAGCGCATTGGGCTGACCGACCCGGGCGAGCCAGGCACCCATGTCCTTCACGGCGACCGAGGCCTTCAGACTGAGCCCCCGATCCGCCCCGCGCAGGCGCCAGACGCCGGTGCCCCGCAGCCGTGCGTCGGCATCACCCAGACGCAGGTCACTGAGGCGCCAGACATGATTGATCCGGTCGCGCTCGCCCTCCAGGGACAAGCCCCCCACGGAGTGCCCGTACAGGCGCAGCTCGTCGGCCTGCAGGACAATGCCCGGAATGTCCAGATCATCGTCGAAGGCGGCCTCCTCGTCGGCGTCGGGCGGCGGCAAGAGCGAATTCGTGTCGTGCGGATCATCCCCCAGGCTCAGGCGGCTGAAGCGGCCCGACATACGTCCCAGAACCTGTCCGTCGCGCTCCTGCCACTTCAAGGTACCCGTGGTCTGCAGCGAGCGCAGGTTCATCGACCATTGCTCCTCGCGCGAGCGCACGACCCGCAACACGGCCTGATCCAGCCGCGTGCCCAGCAGGCGCAGCTGATCGGCGCGTACGCTGAGCAGGGTCAGATCAGGCCAGAGCGGCCGGGCTTTCGCTCGACTCGCGGCCTCCTGGCCACGCCGTGAAACCGAAAACTCATCGACGATGCGATTCCAGCGATCCAGGTCGAACAGCGGATAGGCGATGCCGATCTGCAGCCCGGGCTCCACCGCCGCGGCCGCCTGTCCCAGGCCGATGGCAACCCCCTGAAAATAGGCACCGGCCGTATTGTCACGGCGATGGCGCAGGACCAGGCGCAGGACGTCTCCGTAGCGGACGTCCAGCGCGTCCTCCTTCGGGTCGGCGTCGGTCCATTGCAGGCTCAGGGTGCGGGCCTGGTCGTCCGGCTTGGCCAGCGGTGCCGGAAAATCGAGCGTCAGCCCGCGCGTGTCGGATGTCAGGCTCAGGACGTGGGCACGACCCTGTCGCACCAGATGCGCCTGGTAGTCCAGTGATCCCGTGATCCGTTTCATGCCGGGCACCCCCGCCAGACCGGCCAGGGACTCGGCCGCCATCCGGCCCTGAAACGTCAGCCCCTGGTCATGATCCCCCCCGAGGCTGCCGCTGACGTCCACGGCACCTCCCAGCAGCCGTGCCTGGATGGGTCGGGCAATGCGCACCCCCCGTTCACTGAAATGCAGCTGCCCATGGATGGCCTCGAAGGCCGGCGCATCCGGCAGCAACTGCAGCCGCGCCCCCTGCAGATCGATGCGCCCCTGAACCCGGGTATCCAGGCTGTGCATCAGCGGTACGGTCAGGGACAGGGGCATCTGCCAGTCACCGGCGGCACGAGCCTGGGCAAACACCCCGTCGAGCATGTCGTTCAGGGGAGAATGCTGGATCAGGGCCATGTAGGCACTGCCTGGCGCCGCGCTCTGGCCCGAGACCTGCAGCGTGGCTTCGTGTTCCAGATCCGGGATGCGGGCCTGCACGCCAAAGAGCCCGATGCGCTGGCCTGGCGCCGGGTCCATGCTGGCGCTGGCCGCTGTCAGGTGCAGGTCCATGCGATGCAGGTCGGCCGTGCCGGTGACGATGTGCATGAGTGGCCAGCGATCGGCCGGCGCCGCATCCGGCACGAAATCCAGGCGCGCCTGGCGGAAGTCGCCCCAGACCCTGAAATCACCCGCCTGCGGCTGCTCGCCAAAAGGGAATTCAGCCAGATCCCCCTGCAGCAGCCACTGGCCATTGAAGAGTTCTCCGGCCTGCAGGCCGCGTGCCAGCCAGTCGCGCGCATCGGCGTCGACCTCCAGAGGCAGATAGCGGTGAATGGCATCCAGGCGCCCCCGCACAATCGAGCCGCGCAGGGCCGCGTGACCGGCTGTGCCGCCCGCTTGCCAGCGCCCCTCGGCGCGCAGATCGATGTCGGCGTTGCGCCACTGCAACTGATCCAGGACCAGGGTCCATGCCCCGGGGTTCAGCAGCTGGCCACGCGCCGAGACGGCGCCAAAATCCAGGGCATGGTCGAACCAGTCCGGCTGCGTCAAGCCGATGTCTTGCGTGCGTACCTGAAACGCCAGCCCGCCGGGCATCGGCCCCCCCTGCCACAGGCCGCGCCACTGTGAAAGCGCCCCTTGCACCCACGCCTGAGCCTGCGGCACCTGCACGAGCCCATGGGTCTGTGACGACCAGCGCAAGCCCTGGATGCCGGCCAGCACGGTCAGCTCCGGTTCGGTGCCCGCTGACCCGGCCCACAGCTGGGCATCGAACTGCCCCTGCTGCAAAGGCGCCGGCAAGTCCACCCAGGGCCGCCACGCATGCGCTTGCGCATGGGCGATCCGCAGCCAGGCCCGCCAGAGTGACGGCAGCCGTCCCTGGCGCAGCACCGCCGCATCCGCCATGTGGATGCGCAGATCCAGGCGCGCGTCGCCTGCGGCGGTCGCCTGCGCAGACAGTGCCAGGTCCAGACCGCCTTGAGCCGAGCGCGCCAGCACGGCCTCGACCCCATCCAGGCGCAGCTCGGGTGCGCCACGGCGCGTGTCGCGCCAGCGCAGGGTGGCCTCGTGGAATGCGATCAGGGGCTGGGCCAGCAGCCACTGGAACCAGAGGGCGCTTTCGGTGGACTGGGCTGCGGAGGCCTGGGCTGCGGAGACCAGGGTCTGGCCCAGCAGGCTCAGGCGCCCGTCCGGCAGGCGCTCCAGCCCCAGGTTCATGCCTTGCACCTGCAGCCGCAGCGGCCCCTGTGGCCCGGGCAGCAAAGCCGCCCAGTTCAGGCTGGCCCGCACCGCCGGCACCACCAGCAAATCACTGCCGTCCGCGCGCGATCGCAGGTGCACGCCCTGTACATCGAATTCCGGATTCCAGCCGCGCCAGCGCACCCGGATCGGACCCAGTTCCACGTCGGCATCCAGTGCAGCCGACAGCTGGGCGGCAATTTGTGGGCGCCACGCATCCAGATGCGGCAGCACCCCATAGCGCAGTACCAGCAGAGCAATGGCCACAATGAAGTAAAGGCATGCAAGCAGCGTCAGGAGGCTTCGACCCCAGGTGGTGGCAAGGCGAGGTATCAATTGGCGCATGCTGTGATTTGCGGTATGTTAAAACCCCCCTGCGAACCCGGCCACACTCCGGGCTGCGCCCAACCGAATCGCTGGCAGAATTCATGTCCCAGGCCATTATATTAGAGCCCGCGCTGCAATGGTCCGGCGCTCTGCGCCGCCACTTGCTGGCGCACCCCGAGCGTCAGGAATTGCTCGCATGCGACGCCGCCCAGCCCCTGACGCGCAGAATCCTGGCGGACTGGTACCAGGAACTGCTCGGCGACCATGGCGCCCAGCCCCGGCCCCCGGCGCGTGCGCCATTGCAGCGCGCCTTGCGTCGCCTGCGTGCCCGCGTGTTCAGCACCGTGATGGTGCGCGACATGGCCGGCCTGGCGCCCCTGCATGAAGTCGTGGCAGCCATGTCCCATCTGGCCGATCTGGCCGTGGGGCAAGCCTATGCCTGTGCCCTGCACACCCTGATGGAGACGCATGGCACGCCGCGTCATCCGGAAAGCGGCGCACCCCAGGACCTGCTGATCCTGGGCATGGGCAAGCTCGGTGGCAAGGAACTGAACGTCTCCTCGGACATCGATCTCATCCTGCTCTATGACGAGGAGGGCGAGACCGATGGCCGCCGGCGCATCAGTCACCACGAATTCTACGGCAAGGTCGGGCGCCTGATGGTGGCCATCCTGTCGGAGCAGGATGCAGACGGCTTCGTCTTTCGCACGGACCTGCGCCTGCGCCCCGATGGCGACTCCGGCCCCCTGGCCTGGAGCCTGGCGGCGCTGGAAAATTACCTGGTCGCCCAGGGCCGTGAATGGGAGCGCTACGCCTGGCTCAAGGCACGCCTGATCCCGTGCCCGGTGTTCGACGAATCGGCTTTTGCCGCCCAGGCACGCACCCTGGAGTCCCTGCGGCTGCCCTTCGTCTACCGCAAGTATTTCGACTTTGACGCGCTGGCGGCATTGCGTGGGCTGCGTGAGCGCATCCGCACGGACTGGCAGCGCCGGGCGCTGGCCCGCAACGGCATCGATACCCGGCACAACATCAAGCTGGGCGAAGGTGGCATCCGGGAAATCGAATTTGTCATTCAGCTCAATCAGCTCATTCGCGGCGGGCGCCAACCCTCGCTGCAGCAGCGCAATCTGCTGGCCGCGCTGCACAAGCAGCGACGCGCCGGGCTCCTTCAGGCCGACCAGGCCGCCGGCCTGGAGGCTGCGTACGGCTTTCTGCGGCGCGTCGAACATCGGCTGCAATACCGCGAAGACCAGCAGACCCACCTGCTGCCGCGGGAAGCGGCCGGCATGGCCGCCCTGGCGCAGGCCATGGGGCAGGCCGATGCCGGCGCGTTCAAGGCCGCACTGGAGGCCCACCGGGCCTTTGTCACACACTGCTTCCGTGACGCCTTCCGCATCGCCGGCATGGGCGGCGATGCGGCCGCGGACGCCGACGCAGCCAGCCCTGATCCGGCCGCGACGCAATCGGCGGACGGCCGCGCGGACGGCCCGTCGGAGCCCGTGGATGCGGCCCGGATGCAGGCCCGCATCGACGCGCTGCTCGACAGCCACCGCATGCGCAGCCTGCCACGCACCAGCTGGAAACGCCTGCTGGCGCTGCTGCCCGGCTTGAAACAGGCTGCCGCGCGCACCGCAGAGCCCTTGACCACCTTGCAGCGCCTGCTGGATTTGGTCGAACACGTTGCCCAGCGCAGCGCCTACCTGGCCCTGCTGGCCGAATACCCGGAAACCCTGGCACGCGTGGCGCGCATCGTCAGCGCCAGCCCCTGGGCTTCGCAATTCCTGACGCGTTACCCGCTGCTGCTCGACAGCCTGATCGAATGGCACAGCCTGATGCAGGCGCCCGATTTCCCCGCCCTGGCCGAGCAGCTGCGCAGTGACCTGGACGCCTGCGTGCTGCCCGATGGCCAGCCCGACGTGGAGCAGCAGATGAACCTGATGCGTGACATCCAGCACCAGGTGACCTTTCAGCTGCTGGCCCAGGATCTGGAAAATGTCATCAGTGTCGAGGGTCTGGCCGACCACCTGTCGGCGCTCGCCGACCTGCTGCTGGCCGAGACCATCCGCCGGGTCTGGCCCCAGGTGCTGCCGCGCGAGCAGCGCGCCGCGCCGGGCGAACCGCGTTTTGCCATCATTGCCTACGGGAAGCTGGGCGGCAAGGAAATCGGCTATGCCTCGGATCTGGACCTGGTCTTTCTGTTCGACGATCCGGACCAGGAAGCCGGCGAACGCTACGCTCGCCTGGGACGACGCGTGGCGTCCTGGCTGTCCACTCTGACGTCTTCGGGCCGCCTGTACGAGATCGACCTGCGCCTGCGCCCCGACGGCGACGCCGGCCTGCTGGCGGTACCCATCGATGCCTTCGAACACTACCAGCTGACCCAGGCCTGGCCCTGGGAGCATCAGGCCTTGACCCGCGCCCGATTTGTCGCGGGCGACGCGATGATCGGCGCACGTTTCGAGGACATCCGCCAGCGCATCCTGCTGCTGCCACGCGACCCCGAAGCGCTGCGGCGAGACGTGCGCGACATGCGCGAGCGCATTTCCCGCGGCCACCCGAACCGCAGCCCGGACTTCGACCTGAAGCACGATCGCGGCGGCATGGTGGACATCGAATTCATCACCCAGTACCTGGTCCTGAGTCAGTCCGGTGCGCACCCGGAGCTGCTGGGCAACCTGGGCAACATCGCCCTGCTTGGCCTGGCCGCCCAGGCCGACCTGATCCCCGGCCTGTTGGCCGCCGAAGTAGCGGATGCCTATCGGGTGTTTCGGCGGCGCCAGCATGCGCTGCGCCTGCAGGGGGCCGAGCGCGCACGCGTGCCGGCCGATGAATTCCAGCGCGAACGTGCCTCGGTGCGGGCGTTATGGAAATTGGTGCTGGAAGCCCCCTGAGATCCCGCGCCCCCGGGGCACTCACCCCGGGGAAGATCGCGTCGCCGCAACCATGGGCGTCAAGGCCGCTTGCCCCGGCGCTTTGCGCTGCGCTTATTGCAAGGTGCGCTCGAACACGAACTGCTCGCCATCCCAGTCCACCGGGACGACGTCACGCGGGCCGAACTTGCCTTCCAGAATGAGGCGCGCCACAGGGTTTTCCACATACTGCTGGATGGCACGCTTCAGTGGTCGCGCTCCGAACACCGGGTCGTAGCCGGCGCGCGCCAGCTGGGCGACCGCGGCCTCGGAGACTTCCAGACGCATCTCGTGCTGGGCCAGCCGTTCGGCCAGGCGCTTGAGCTGTATGCGCGCGATCGGTTCGATGTGCGAGGCATCCAGGCCGTGAAACACCACGATTTCGTCGATGCGGTTCAGGAATTCCGGACGGAATGCGGTCTTCAGCTCGTCGCGGATCACTTCCTTGATCACCTCATAGGGCTGATCGGTCATGTTCTGGATATATTCCGAACCGATGTTCGAGGTCATGATGATGACCGTATTGCGGAAATCCACCGTGCGCCCCTGACCATCGGTCAGACGACCATCATCGAGCACCTGCAGCAGGACATTGAACACGTCCGGGTGCGCCTTCTCGACCTCGTCGAGCAGGATCACGCTGTAGGGCTTGCGCCGCACGGCCTCGGTCAGGTAGCCGCCTTCCTCGTAACCCACGTAGCCCGGCGGCGCGCCGATCATGCGCGCCACCGAATGCTTTTCCATGAATTCGCTCATGTCGATGCGGACCAGGTGGGTTTCCGAATCGAACAGGAATTGCGCCAGCGCCTTGGTCAGTTCGGTCTTGCCCACGCCGGTGGGACCCAGGAACAGGAACGAGCCGTAGGGGCGGCTCGGGTCGGACAGGCCGGCGCGCGAGCGACGGATCGCCTCGGACACCAGACGCACGGCCTCGTCCTGGCCCACCACCCGCTCGTGCAGCACCGTTTCCATGCTGAGCAGCTTGGCGCGTTCACCCTGCATCATGCGCGCGACGGGGATGCCCGTGGCGCGTGACACGACCTCGGCGATTTCCTCGGCTTCGACCCGGGTGCGCAACAGGCGCGGCTTGTCGCCGGCATGATCCTCAGCTGCCGCTTCGGCCGACTTCAGGCGCGCTTCCAGTTCGGGCAGCCGGCCATACTGCAGTTCAGCCAATTTGTCGTACTGACCCTTGCGCTGCAGTTCGGCCATTTCCGCACGGACGTGGTCGATCTCTTCCTTGACCGCCTGCGAACCCTGGACCGCCGCTTTTTCCGCCTTCCAGATTTCCTCGTAATCGTTGTATTCGCGCTGCAGGGATTCGAGCTCGTCCTCGATGGCCCGCAAGCGGCGCCCGGAGGCTTCGTCCGTGTCCTTCTTGACGGCCTCGCGCTCGATCTTGAGCTGGATGATGCGCCGGTCGAGCCGATCCATGACCTCGGGCTTGGAGTCGATCTCCATGCGGATGCGTGCCGCAGCCTCGTCGATCAGATCGATGGCCTTGTCGGGCAGGAAGCGATCGGTGATGTAGCGGTGCGACAGTTCCGCGGCGGCCACGATGGCCGGATCGGTGATCTGCACACCGTGGTGCAGTTCGTAGCGTTCCTGCAGGCCACGCAGGATGGCGATCGTGGACTCCACGTCCGGCTCGTCGACCAGGACTTTCTGGAAACGACGCTCCAGGGCCGCATCCTTTTCGATGTAGCGGCGGTATTCGTCCAGGGTCGTGGCGCCCACGCAGTGCAGTTCGCCGCGCGACAGCGCGGGCTTGAGCATGTTGCCGGCATCCATGGCGCCTTCGGCTTTGCCGGCGCCCACCATGGTGTGCAGCTCGTCGATGAAGACGATCGTCTGCCCGGCATCCTGGGCCAGCTCCTTCAGCACGGCCTTCAGTCGTTCCTCGAATTCGCCACGATACTTGGCACCGGCCAGCAGGCCCGCCAGATCCAGCGCCAGGATGCGCTTGCCCTTCAGCGTCTCGGGTACTTCGCCGTTGACGATGCGCTGCGCCAGGCCCTCGACGATGGCCGTCTTGCCCACGCCGGGTTCGCCGATCAGCACCGGGTTGTTCTTGGTGCGCCGCTGCAGGATCTGGATCGTGCGACGGATCTCGTCGTCGCGCCCGATGACCGGATCGAGCTTGCCTTCGCGTGCCCGTGCCGTCAGGTCCAGGGTGTATTTCTGCAGCGCCTGGCGCTGGTCTTCATCCTCGGCGCCCGTGACCTGGGCACCGCCGCGCATGGCCTCGATGGCCATTTCCAGGGCCTTGCGTTGCAGGCCCGCCTCGCGCAGGGCACGGCCGACCTCGCCCTTGTCGTCGGCCAGGGACAGCAGGTAGAGTTCGCTGGCAATGTAGGTATCGCCCCGCTGGCCGGCTTCCTTGTCGGTGCGCGCCAGCGCGGCCTGCAGTTCGCGGCCGATCTGCACGCTGCCTTCGGCTCCCTGCACGGTGGGCAGCGCCTTCATCTGGCGTTCCAGTTCGGCCTGCAGGCGTGGCACGGCCACGCCGGCGCGTGCCAGAAGGCTGACGGCGCCGCTGTCCGCGTCGGCCAGCAGGGCCGAGAGCAGGTGAACGTTTTCAATATAGGCATGATCCTGGCGCACCGCCAGGCTCTGGGCATCGGCAAGGGCTTGCTGGAACTTCGTTGTCAGTTTGTCGAATCGCATGGGTGATCCCTGTGATGGGTGGGGGCAGCACGCCCCGATGGCGGATAGATGCGGCCGGCCGGGCATTTTTCAAGCGGCGCACCCGGTGCGGCCGCCCACCATGCCGTCTGCGCAGCGCCTGCATTCCCTTGCGGCTGCGCGCGCCAACCACGCGCACAGCATCCAGCGTGCACCAGGCCCGCCGACCGGGAATTGCCCTATGTCAAGCTTTGACCATTTTTTGGGCCGATCGGTGAGATGAAACCCTGAATCAGGGTAAACCCCATGCTACAGTTGCACTGATCTTGCCCAAGGGATCGTCGCATCCCCGTTCGAACGCTGCAGGAATGCCCCATGAACACACCCCAGGACTGGGACCCCAGAGCCCCCGAGGTTCTCGCCGACCCGATCGCCGCATACGACCGCATGCGCCGCCGCTGCCCGGTGGCCCATAGCGACTATCTGCATTATTCCGTCTTTCGCCACGCTGACGTGAAGCGCATCCTGATGGATCCGCAAACCTTCAGCAGCCAGGCCTCGCGCTTCGTCTCGGTCCCCAACAGCATGGACCCGCCGGAACACACGGCCTACCGCCAGGTGATCGAACCCTATTTCAATGGGCAGCGCATGGCGGAATTCGAGCCCGTCTGCCGCCGCATCTGCAGCGAGCTGGTGGCCGCCCTGCCGCGCGACGGTCAAACGGAAATCATGTTCGGCCTGGCGCACCCGTTTGCACTGCGCATGCAGTGCGCCTTTCTGGGCTGGCCCCCGAGCCTGCATGAACCGTTGCTGCAGTGGATCCACAAGAAAAACGTGGCCACGCTGTCGGGCGATTCGCACGCGATCGCGGCGGTGGCCATGGAATTCGACGAGACCATCCGCGCGCTGCTGAAAATCCGCCGTGATGCAGGTGATCAGGCGCCGGACGACGCCACCACACGCCTGCTGCATGAAACCGTGAATGGTCGCCCGCTGGCCCAGGAAGAAATCGTCAGCATCCTGCGCAACTGGACCGTCGGTGAACTCGGCACCATGGCCTCCAGCATCGGCATCATCACTCACTACCTGGCCGAACACCCGGATCTGCAGGATCGTCTGCGCGCGCAGCCCGATCTGGTCTGGCCCGCCAACGACGAAATCCTGCGCATCCACGCACCGCTGATCGCCAATCGGCGCACCCCCACCTGCCCGGTGCGGGTGGGTGGCATGCAGATTCAGCCTGGGGAACGCCTGACGCTGATCTGGGCCTCGGCCAACCGCGACGAGACGGTATTCGGCGACCCGGACGAATTCCGCCTGGATCGCGACCCTGCGCTGAATCTGCTCTACGGCGCGGGTGTGCACGCCTGCCCGGGCGCGCCGCTGGCGCGGCTGGAACTGGTCGCCATGATCCAGGCACTGCTGGCCGATACGCAGGCCCTGGAGCCCGTGGCCGGCCAGCCCCCCCTTCCGGCCGTCTACCCCGCCAGCGGTTATCGCCAGGCCCACCTGCACCTGCGCCACTGAGACGGGTCGGCCTTACAATGACTCCATGATCTTGTCGGCGTGGCGCGCCATCGGCCGGTCCGGCGCGCGCCCACCGGCGTTTCGCATCACAAGTGCCATGGACGATTTGACTGCACACCCCACACGATCCGGCGCCGGGACTGACGACGACCCCCGCCCCGCCGAACCGATTGAACCCGATCTGAACGAGTGCTGCGGCAACGGCTGTGACCCGTGCGTATTCGACACCTATGCGCAGGCCCGCCGCACCTGGGAACAGGCCGTGGTGGAATGGGACCTGCGCCATCCGCAGAATGATCACCGCTGAGCCCCCCCGGATCCGCCAGGCAGCACACCGGCAGAAGGCGTGCCCCGACAGATGGCGTGCCCCGACAGATGGCGTGCCCCGACAGATGGCGTGCCCCGACAGATGGCGTGCCCCGACAAATGGCGTGCCCCCGACAAATGGCGTGCCCCCGACAAATGGCGTGCCCCGACAGTTGGCGAGGTCTGGCGGCGTTGCCGCGACCGACCGCCAGCCCGGCACCGACAACCCCGCTGGACATAAGGGTTCCCACCAATTTCCAAGGGGTGCCTTCTTATAATCGGACACTCCCATCACCTCTTCAGGATTTTCCCGCCGTGGCTTCCGACTCGATCCCCATGTTTGCCGAAAACACCTATCCCTTCGACGCCCGTGGCGTGGCGAAACGCTTCCGGCATGCTGCCATTTTCGGGGCCCTTTCAGCCCTGCAGCCCGGTGAAACCATGCGCTTCTGCAACGACCACGATCCCTTGCCGCTGCTGCAGCAGCTCAAGGGCCATTTTGGCGAAAACATCCAGTTCGAATACCTGGCCCGCAACCCGGGCGAAATCGTCATCGATTTCCACATCATTCCCTGAACTCCCGGAGCCACGCCCGGCGCAGCCGACCGGATGCAGCACACTGCATCCATTTCGATCGGAGCGCCAGAGGGCTTTCCATTTCACGCTGTGATCGGTACCGAGTCTGCTTGACCGACTTGCACTCCCGGAGGGCCGTGCGGCGGCCTCTCACATCTTTCGGTTCCTGATCAGCAACTGGTAAGGCCGCCACAGGTATCTGATCGGAAACGCCACCAGATGCACCAGCCGGGAGAATGGGAACAGGGCGATCACGAGAAAGCCGTTGATCATGTGCAGCTTGACTACCCAGGGCAGCGAGGAGACGTACTGGGTCTGGGGATTCAGCATGAGCAGCGAGAAAAGCCACGGCACTGCCGTGTGTACGTACCAGTCGGCGCCCCAGCGGAAAACCAGCGACACCCAGAATCCCAGCGCCACCTGCAGCAGCAGTACTGCCAGCAACACCCAGTCCATGACTGTGGTCACGGCGAGGATGCGCGGCTGTGTGAGGCGCCGCACGATGAGCACGCACAGCCCCGTCAGCGCGGCCAGTGCCAGGGCGAACCCGATGACCTCAAGCGTGTAAAGCGTCACCGGCTTGGCGATGAGGTGCGCCCAGACTCCGGGGACGAGAAACGCCACCAGATGCGCGAGCAAGATGGTGATGATCCCGTAGTGCCACGGCACCGAGCCCCAGAAGAGGAGGCGGTTTTCCAGAAGCTGCGAGGACAGGCTCGAGTAGGAGTAGCGATCGTGGCGGTAGCGATAGATGCCGCCGCCTATGGCCAGCACGAGCGCCACATAGGGAAAGACCGCGAACAGGATGACGTCGCTCATGATGCTTGTCTCCTCAGGCCGGCCAGGTTTCGTGCAGCACCGCGCGCAGCGCCTCGAGCGCCTGGTGGTAGGGGTGTGGGCGCTTTTCGCCGGACGGGGCATCGTCTTCGCTCATCTCGAGCACGAAACCTCCGGCCAGCACCTCGCCGTGGCCATCACCGTCGAGCTGCTTGCGCTCCACCCCGGTGTCGCCATCGAACTCGGCGTGTCCCTCGTAATCGTCGTGTCCCGATTCGGGCTTGGAGGTCATGCGCTCGAGGGCAGGCAGCAGCCCTTCACGTACCAGATCATCGGTGCCATCACCGCCTTCGCTGTGGGCGACGAAACGCAGCACGATCGACAGGCGGTCGGCGATCTCGTTCGGGCTGGCCTGGAATCCCTCGGCACGATAGCGCGCCTTGAGCCCGAGCAGGAAGCTGCTGCGTTTGTAGTTTTCGCCGAACAACTGATAGCCAACGTAGGGATGACAGATCGGGTTCAGGTCGAAGAAGCCGCTGTAGACTTCCTCCAGCTTGCCGATCGAGGCCTGCTCGGCGAAGGTGCAAAAGCCGTGCAGCAAGGTGGCTGCCTCGGGTGCGACCGAGCTGAGCAAGGCCTCGCATTCGGCCGCTTTGTGCGCCAACCTCGGGGCGGGGTAGTCGAGCAGATCGGCAAACAGCGCGAGGATCTGCTGATGTTCAGGGTTGCGCATGGTCATGGCCCCCGGTGAGGATCGCGGTGATAGCCGATGCCGACCTCGCCCTTGAGCACAGGATAGTTGCGCGAGATCGGGTCAAGCGCCGGAAAGAGGTCCTCGATCGCCGTTTCGCGCTCCATGGCGGGCACGACGAAGCGTTCTTCGTAGGTGGGCAGCGCGGTGAGCCGGTAGATTGCTTCCACCTCCTGCGCAGTGGTGTTACCTTCGGCCAGCGCTTTTTCCACTTCGGCCGCAGGTACACCCTTGACCGTCTTCGCGCGCATGAACAGGCGTACCGCCATCTGCTTGCGATAGACGTCGCGAATGATCTGTTCGTTACCCGCCGAGAACAGGCTCGCCATGTAACGCAGCGGCATGCGCGATTTCTCGAGCGCGCTCAGCATCGGTATCAGCCCTTCGCTGTCGGCGTCCGCAGTGTCGTACAGGCCTTTTTCCATCCTGGCGAGTACCGGGCCCATCGGCGGCACGTAAAAGAGCATCGGCAGGGTGCGGAACTCCGCATGGAGAGGCAAAGCGAGGCCCCAGCGCTTGACGAACTTGTAGACGGGTGATCGCTGTGCCGCCTCGATCTTCAAGTCGGGAATGCCGCTCGCCCTGGCCGCCGCGATCACCTCCGGGTCGAACGGATCCATGATGATGTCGCGCTGCGCCTGCACCAGCGATTCCTGAGGCGCCATGGCCGCCTGCGCAAGGCGATTTGCATCGTAGAGCAGCAAGCCAATGTAGCGGATACGCCCGACACAGGAATGGAAGCACGCGGGAGCTTGCCCGCTTTCGAGGCGCGGGTAGCACAGGATGCACTTCTCGGCCTTGCCGGTCGACCAGTTGAAATAGGTCTTCTTGTAGGGGCAGCCCGAGATGCACATGCGCCAGGCACGGCATCGATCCTGGTTGACCAGCACCACGCCGTCCTCGGCGCGCTTGTAGATCGCTCCGGCCGGGCAGGCCGCCACGCAGCCCGGGTTCAGGCAGTGGTTGCAGATGCGCGGCAGGTAGAAGAAGACCACGCGGTCGATTTCCTGCATCTGGCGCCGTTCCTCTTCGCTGGCGTTGTCCAGGTTCGGATCGTTGTTGGCGTACACCTGCGAGCCGCCCAGATCATCGTCCCAGTTCGGCCCCGCCTCGATGGTGTCCATGTACTTGCCGGTAATCATCGAGATGGCGCGCGCAGTGGGCTGGTCGCCGCCCTCGGGCGCATCGAACAGGTTCTGATAGTCGTAGGTCCAGGGCTCGAAGTAGTCGTCGAGTGTTGGCAGGTAGGGGTTGTAGAACAGGTTGCCCAAGGTCCCCCATTTGCCCTGCAGGCGCAGGCGCAGGCGGTTCTTCTTCTCATCGCGCACCCAGCCGCCGCGGTACTTGTTCTGGTCCTCCCAGCGCGTGGGATAGCCGGTACCCGGCTTGGTCTCCACATTGTTCCAGTACATGTACTCGGCGCCCTTGCGGTCGGTCCAGATATTCTTGCAGGCGACGGTACAGGTGTGGCAGCCAATGCATTTGTCGAGGTGGAAAACCATCGAGATTTGGGATTGGATTTTCATCGTCTAACCCGCCTTGCGTTCCATTCGTGGCCGGACCCCGCCTTCGTCGGCGCCATACACGGCCACGATCGAGACCTCGAACTCGAGCGTCATGCCGGCGAGCGGGTGATTGGCGTCGACCAGCACGGTGCCCCCGGCTTCATCGACGTCGGTAATCATCACGTTTTCAACGTGGCGGCCGTCCTCGCTGTGCGCGAGAAAGCACATCCCCGGCTCGACCTGATCCAGCCCGCCGAACGCCGCCGCCGGTACGCGCTGCTGCAGCGCGTGGTCGCGCTCACCGTAGGCGTCCTCGGGCGGCAGGCGCACCACAAGCCGCTCGCCAGGCGCTTTGCCTTCAAGGGCGCGCTCGAGGGCGGGCAGCAACCGTCCACTGCCGTGCAGGTACTCCAGCGGCTCGTCGCCCCACACCGTCGAACGGATATGGCGAATCGCGCCATTGGTGCGCAGCGTGTAGTTGATCAGCACCCGCTTGCCCTTGCCGACGCGCTGCGTCACCGGCTCGTGCACTCGTGTCGCGACCCGGGTCACCATTGCAGTTTCTCCATCTTGCGCACCACGCAATAGGTGTCGCGCGTCATGATTCCGGTCGGTCCCCAGTAGTTGAAGGCATAGGTAAACTGTGCGTAGCCGCCGGCCAGATAGACCGGATTGATGCGGGTTCGCGTCAGACTGTTGTGCCCACCGGCACGCCGCGCGCCGCGCTCCTGCGACTTGGGGATGTAAACCGTGCGCTCGACCGCGTGATAGTAGAGACAAGTGCCCGGCTGCACGCGCCGACTCACGTTGGCGCGGCTCACCACGACGCCGTTGTCGTTGTAGACCTCGATCCAGTCGTTGTCCTCGATACCCACCCGCTCGGCATCTTTGTCGTTGATCCATACCGGATCCATGCCGCGCGACAGCATCAACATGCGGTGGTTGTCCTTGTAGGTGGAGTGGATGTTCCACTTGCCGTGCGGGGTGATGTAATTCAGCACCAGGCAGCGGTCGTCGACGCGACTGCGCACGATGTCGCCCGTCTTGCGCGGCATGAGCTTGGGCTTGAAGGTGGGCAGGTGCTCACCAAAGTCCAGATACCAGGGATGGTCGAGATAGAGCGACTGGCGACCGGTCAGCGTGCGCCAGGGCACCAGGCGCTCGACATTCATGCACCAGGCAGCGTAGGCGCGGCCGTCGTTGACCATGCCGGTCCAGCACGGGCTGATGAGCAAGCGCCGTGGCTGGCGCGTCAGGTCGGCGAAGTTCATGGTGACCCCACGCACCTTCTCGGCCAGATCGGCCAGCGGCAGGCCGACGCGTTCCTCCTCGCTGCGGAAGGCCTGCCAGGCGATCTCGCCGTTGGTCTCGGGCGCAAGCGCCAGCAGCAGGTTGGCGGCATCCAGTGCGTCCTCGACGCTCGGGTAACGTTGGCCCCCCCAGTCGACACAGCGCATATGCCGTGGGTCGGGCGAGCCGCCGACAGGGTTTTCCAGCAGTCGGTCGTAAGGCTTCTTGACCGAAATATGCACGCCGTTGCCCGAGATGCCGTCTTCGCGCACCCGCGGTCCGAACGAGATGAAGCGGTTGTAGAGGTTCACGTAATCGCGCTCGACCACCTGCAGGTGCGGCAGGGTCTTGCCCGGGACAGGCTTGCCGTCTCCTTCTGCCCAGTCGTGTATCTCTGACTGCGCCAGTTCGTCGGGCGTGTCGTGCGTGAGCGGGGTCGCTACCAGATCGCGCACCGGCTCGGGGAAGACGAGCGGCGCGAGCTCGCTCACCTTGTGCGCGAGCAGCTTGAAAATCTCCCAGTCGGGTTTGGATTCCCACACTGGCGGTACCGCCTGCCCGAGCGGATGCACAAAGGAATGCAGATCGGTGGTATTGAGGTCGTTTTTTTCATACCAGAAACTGGCCGGCAGCACGATGTCGGAGTACAGCGCCGAGGTGTCCATGCGGAAGTTGATATCGACCACCAAATCCATTTTCCCGCGCGGTGCCGGTTCGCGGAACTGTACCGTGTGCGTCTTGTCCTTGGCGCGCTCCGCGGCGATGGCGTTGTCATGTGTGCCCAGGTAATGTCGCAGGAAGAATTCGTGCCCCTTGGCGCTCGCCTGGATGGCGTTGCCGCGCCAGATGAACCATACCCGTGGCCAATTCTGTGCCGCGTCGGGGTCCTCCACGGCGAAGCGCAGCTTCTTGTTGCCGATCTGCTCGACCACACGCTGCACGATCTCGGATTCGCCCTTCGCACCGGCCCGCTCGGCTTCGCGCACGATCTCGAGCGGGTTGTGGTCGAAGTGCGGACAATAGGGCATCCAGCCAAGACGCACGGCCTTTGCCGTCAGATCCACGGCATGTCCCTTGGCCCAGCGTGCCTTATCGGGTACGGCGCCGTACTCGGTGAATTCTGCCTCGTAGCGCCACTGGTCGCTATTGACGTAGTGCCAGATGGGCGATTGGATGCGCCGCGGCGGTTTGAGCCAGTCGAGCGCGAAGGCGAGCGTGTTCCAGGGCGCGACCAGAGCGAGCTTCTCCTGGCCCACATAATGGTTCATGCCGCCGCCGTTGCGCCCGCAGCAGCCGCACAGAATCAGCGCGGTGATTGGCGCGCGGTACGAGAGGTTGTTGTAGTACCAGTGGTTGACGCTGGCGCCCACGATGATCATCGAGCGACCCTCGGTGGCCTCGGCGTTGGCGGCAAATTCGCGCGCCAGCTGCGTCACCGTGTCGCGCCCGATACCTGTGTGACGCTCCTGCCAGGCAGGGGTATAGGGCGCGTCCTCGTCGTAGCTCGACGGGTAGGCACCCTCGAGCCCGCGACCGATGCCGAATTGCGCCATCAGCAGGTCGAAGCCGGTCGTCACCATCACCTCGCCGCCCGTGGTCACGATGCGCCGCGTCGGCACACCGCGCATGAGTGTGGTGTTGCCAACAAAATCATCGAACGCCACCTGAACCACTTCGTCAGAGCAGTCCAGAAAACTCAGTTCCGGATCGATCGGGCTGTCCTCGAGGCCGTCCTCGAGGGTCAGGTTCCACTTGCCTTTCTCCGGGCCCCAGCGAAAGCCGACCTGTCCCTTGGGCATACGCAGTTCGCCGCTACTGGCGTCGAGTACCAGCATCTTCCAGTCGCCGTTGTCAACGTCCTTGTAGCGGGTCAGGCGGTTAGCGCGCAGCAACTGCGCCGCGCGGTAGCCGTTTTCGTCGCGAACCAGTTCGATGAGAAACGGACAATCGGAAAACCTCTTGAGATAGTTCGTGAAATAAGGGACCTGGCGGTCGGCGTAGAACTCCTTGAGGATGACGTGATCGACTGCCATCCACAGGGCGGTGTCCTGGCCGGCCTGGATCGGAATCCACCAGTCGGCATACTTGGCGACCTGGCTGAAATCGGGCGCCATCACCACGAACTTGGCCCCCGCAGTGCGTGCCTCGGCTATGAAGTGCACGTCCGGGGTACGGGTCATGTTCAGATTCGACCCCATCGAGACGATGAATCTGGCGTTGTACCAGTCGGCGCTTTCGCACACGTCGGTCTGGTCACCCCAGATCTCGGGAAACGCGTTCGGCAGATCGGCGTACCAGTCGTAGAAACTCATGTTCACGCCGCCAAACAGCTGCAGGAAGCGCGAACCGCCGGCATACGAGAGAAACGACATCGCCGGAATCGGCGAGAAGCCGAACACCCGGTCCGGCCCCCACTTGCGCGCCGTGTACAGGCTGGCGGCCGCGATCAGTTCTGTGACCTCGTCCCACTTGGCACGCCGAAAACCGCCCTTGCCGCGTGCCTGCTGGAAGCGCGCGCGCTTTTGCGGATCCTCGACGAGCGCACCCCAGGCCTGCACCGGGTCGGCGTGTCCGGCTTTCGCCTCGCGCCACAGGTCGAGCAGCGCGCCGCGCACGTACGGATACTTCACCCGGATCGGGCTGTAGACGTACCAGGACGCCGAGATGCCGCGCTGACAGCCGCGTGGCTCGTAAGGTGGCAGCCCTGATTCGAGCATCGGGTAGTCGGTCTGCTGCATCTCCCAGGTGATGATCCCGTCCTTCACGTACACCGCCCAGGAACAGCCGCCGGTGCAGTTCACGCCATGCGTACTGCGCACGATGTTGTCGTGCTGCCAGCGGTTGCGGTAGAACTCCTCCCATTTTCGGGCTTCGGGCTTGACCAGGTCCTGTATCCATCCCATCAGTGTCTCCTCGGTATGTTCATGGACCCGCCATGGGGTTTTCGTTGCCGGGCAAGCATGGGACGGCGCACCCCGTCGCGCAGCCGCCGGCGCCAGACCCAGCCTATGATCGCCAGCTGAATCGCCAGGCCAAGCACCGACAAACCCGCGAGCTGCCAGATGGCTTGTGGCGGGCGAAGGCTCACCGCCGCCTGCGCCAGGAACGCGACCACGTCAGCGCGCTCACCCGCCGTGAGGGGTGTCCGTGACCAGACGGCGCTCATGGTCGGTGTGGGCGAGCCGCCGACAAAGGCGCTGACCGCGGCGACCCCACCCAGGCGCGTGACGACCGTGGTCAGGTCGGGTCCGAGTTGACCGCCACCCAGTGCTCCGATACCGGCCGCACCGTGGCAAGCCATGCACGGCGGCCCGCCGTTATGAAAGCGCGCCGTGCCGGTGAACAGTTCCTTGCCGATGTCAGGGTCACCGACGGCGACGATGGGTGCAGCCGCGGGCGGCGTGGTTGCGGCCCCAGGCGATGCGGGGGCCGCGCTCGGCACGCCAGGCGCGCCAGGCGCGCTCGTCGCCAGGTAAGCCAGCACGGCGGCAATATCGGAAGCGCTCAGGTGCAGGTTGGGCATGGGCACTTCGTGAAACTCATGCAGCAAGGCGGTGGCGACCGGGTCTCCCGCAGCAAGCATCTGGTCGGGCGCGGCGATCCATCGTTGCAGCCACTCGTGCGGGCGTTGCGCAGTGACGCCCTCGAGATCCGGCCCGACGAGATCACCTTTGCCCACGGTGTGACAGGCAGCACACTTTTCCTGGAAAATCCGCTGCCCTGCTCCCACGTCCGTTCCAGCCGGTGCCGCCGCGCCTGCCAGCGCGGCCCACAAGCCCATGGTCGCCGCCAGCGCGGCGATGGGAAGCTTGCGCCCTTGTGTCTGGTAAGCCGGGCGGCGATTCGCGTTCGTCATGCGTCACTCCCAGGTCACCTCGCGGCCATCAGCCGGAGTGCCCAACCGGTGTAGACGTGGATTGCTCACGCACAGGAAGACTTTAAATGCGCGCGCTTCCAGTTCGCTTCCACAGGAACCGGAAAGTCGATGCACGATGACGGGATATGCGCCTGCGGCAGAGCTTATTCGAGGCCGACGCGGTGCGGGCCGAGCTCAGTGAGCGGTGCCTGGTCTCGGCGTGGCGCGGATGCGTGCCAACATCCCTTCGGTTTCGGGCAGAGGCGTCAAATCCAGTCGTTCACGAAGCAGATGTGCACACGTCTCATACTGACGTACTGCTTCGCTGCGCCGGCCCGATGCCCAGAGCGCGTACATGAGCGCCCGGTGCATCCCTTCGCGCAACGGATCCAGAAAAAGCGCGTGCCGCGACCAGGCAATGCTCTTGTCCCAGCGACCCTGGTCTCCCCATAGCGCCGAGAGGCGATCAAGCGTGCCAAGGCAGGCTTCGCTAAGCTGCTCGCGGATCTGCCAGTGCCACTCGGCAAAGGGTTCGTCCTGCATGTAGTCACCCCGATAGAGTTCGACCGCCGCTTCATAAGCATCAATGGCGGATTGCCCTTCGTGTGCCGCGTCTGCCTTGCGCCCGAGTTCGAGCAGTGCACGAAATTCCACTGTGTCGATCCAGCAGGAAGATTGCGTGATGAACGCGTAGCGATCGCCTTGGTTACGCACGTACTGCCAGTTGCCAACGCGGCCATGCGGCTCAATCAGTGCGCGCAGCTCATGGACCAGCACATGAAACTGTTTTGTGCGGATATCCGGGTCCGCGCCTGGCCACAGCATCTCGATCAGCACGTCCTTGCACTGCGGCTGGTCGTGATGCATGAGCAGAATCCCGAGCAGTGTCAATATTTTCTTGCGCCGGATCGCGGCTGGTGCCACTCGCACACCATCGACCGATAGCTCGAGAGAGCCAAGGCAGCGGATTTCCAGGTGCGCCTCGCCATGACGTTCCGCCGTATCGGCGTCGCGCTGGCGCCCTGTGCGCAGCGCTGCGCCCAAGTGTGGCGCTCGCGCGAGCTGGTCGCGCACGTCGCGAACCTTCTGAGCCGCCAGCGAAGCGACTGCCTCGAGAACGGCGGCGCTCTCGTGGGGCGGCGACGCACGCAGGCGCCGAAAGAGCAGCCGGACCACCCCAAGCGATTCGCCATCGCAAGACATCGGGACGCAACACCAGGCGCCACCCGGATGAGGGACGTCGCGACAACCGGGCGGCCATGAATTCCGGCGGCCACGCAGGATGCTGGTCGTGCCGATCTGGAGGGCCGGGCAGCGCCCGATGGTGTCCACGTTCAGCGCAGGGCAACGTGGCACTGCGCCGACGCTCGGCTCCAGCCAGCGCGACTCCGTGTCGCCGCAGGGGAGAAGGTACAGCTCACCACCGTCGGCATGGCCCACGCGGACCATTCCCTGCAGCAAAGCCTGCAACGCCCGCGGCAAACGGCGCGCCGGGTCACCTTCCACGTCACGCAAAGGCAGGGTGACGGCTTGGCGCAGGTGCGCAAGGGCCCTGTCGACCACCAGACCCATCGGCGTGCTGACCCAGCGCAGCAGATTGATCACGCGCTCGAGATCCACGTCGGAGCGCCGGAATGCCAGCGCAATGCAGCCGAGCGACTCGTCGCCGCTGATCAACGGATTGCACAGGTAGATGCGGAATCCCTCGTGCGTGACCTGCTCGCGCAGGAAGCGCGGATCCTCGGCAAGATGGTCGGTATGGATCGCTTGCCCATGCGCCAGCACGGAACCGGGAAACCCCTCGCCACGATCGAAATGCAGCATCTGATCGAACGAGCGCCTGAAGCGGCCACGATGGCAGGTTCGCATCACACCCTTGCCGTGCGGCTCGGCCAGGAACGCCTCGCCGGCATCGGCGCCGGTCCTCTCCAGCAGAAAGTCAAGCGCATGGCACAGGCCCTGCTGCAACGGCTCGCTCGATGCTCGTGCGGTCAGCGCCGCGATGCCCGCCAGATCACAAGCGAGATCGGGTGCGGCAGCAGGGTCGGCGCGGCGCAGGCTTCCAAGCGCGCCGCCACCGGGCAGTGCGATCAGGTTGCAAACCAGTCGACACCGTGCGCCATCGGCCGTGCGCACAAGCACTTTCGACGCGCCGGTGATGCGGCCGGCGACCAGAGCCTTCCAGGCAGCGCAGGCAGGCCCGCATATCGCATGGCCGAAGTCATCCCTGCCGCCGATGACCCGGTCGCAAGGGATGCCAAGCGCCTCGCTGCTCGACACGCCGAGCAGCCGCGCCGCCGCCTCGTCCCACTCGGTGAGGCGCCGATCGGCATCGATCGCGAAGCGCCCGTACACGGACTCTTCGCGCTTGCTTGCATTGGTCCGATGACTTCTGTCCACGGTGGTCACCCCGGTATCGGTATCGGCGACGCCGACTCCGAGCCTGCGATTTATCTGAATCCCCCCAGACACATCCACCGGCAATCATTTGCGATGGATGATTTGTAGTCTATGCCCTGACGTGCGCCCGAGCAACAAATCGGCTGGCTGATGATGCAGCAGCAGCCCGAGTCCAGGGTGCCGGCCGCGTGGAAGACCTGGCGAGCAAACTCCCCCGCGGGACCAAAGCGTCACAAACGGGTATCGATTCTTGATTACAATGAGCCGAACCTCTCGGAAAAAAAGCCGAACCATTGCTTTGCACAGGCTTTTCACATCATGCCCGTCACCAGAAACAGCTTCACAGCCGGCGTTTTCATTCAGGGTCCGTTTTTCCACTGGACCTTCCACGACGAGGTCTCATTCAAACCCTGGAGCCCACGATGAGCCTGTCCCCCTTCCACCTGGCCATTCCCGTTTTCGACCTGCCCGCTGCCCGGCGCTTCTATGGCGAGGTCTTCGGCCTCGAGGAGGGCCGCTCCAGCACGCAATGGGTGGATTTCAACTTCTTTGGCCACCAGCTGGTGATCCACGAACACCCTCGTACTGCCAGCCAGGCGCACGCTCACACCAACCCGGTGGACGGTCACGATGTGCCTGTGCCACATTTTGGGGTCGTGCTGGAATGGGCACAATGGCAGGCCCTGGCCGAACGCCTGAAATCCTTGGGTACCCGGTTCGTGATCGAACCGCACATCCGCTTCCAGGGCCAGGTCGGCGAACAGGCCACCATGTTCCTGCTCGATCCCTGCGGCAACGCGCTGGAGTTCAAGGCCTTCCAGGACATGAACCAGCTCTTTGCCAAATGAACCGACTCTTGCGACCAAGTGCCGCGTCCCGGCAGCCTCCAGAGCACATGGTTGCCGACCCTGCCGCCCACGTGCCTGACCCTGCCGCCCACGTGCCCTGACCCATCCGTCCACGCGTCCTGGCCCATCCGTCCACGCGTCCTGCCCACCCGGCCACACCCTTCATCCTGGAACGCCATGCCCCTTCCCGACCTGACCCTGGACGTGCGCGGCCTGCCACCTCCGGAACCGCTGGAACATTGCCTGGAGGCCCTGGCCGATCTGGTTCCTGGGCAGCGCCTGCACATGCTCATCGACCGTGAGCCCTATCCGCTGTACACCATCCTGGATCGCGACGGCTTCCAGCACCTCTGCACCTTCGAAGACACCCACTTCCAGGTCACGATCTGGCTTGACTGACGATGCAGCGCGCCCTGGATTTCGACAAGACCCCGGCCCTGGGTGTCCCACTGCCCTTCTTTCTGAATGTTCCCGCATTTGCCCTGCTGGCGGGCGCGCTGGCCACCTGGGCGGGTCCGCAGGCGTTTGCCTCGCGCTGGGACCCCGCGGCCCTGGCGCTGACGCATTTGTGGACCCTGGGCATTCTGGGCAGCGCCATGCTGGGCGCGCTCATCCAGATCCTGGCGGTGGCCTGCAACGTGCCGCTCACCCGGTCACGCGTCGTGGCGGGTCTGGTCCATGCGCTGCTGACGGCCGGCACGCTGCTGCTGGTGGCAAGCTTTCTGTGGTGGCGGCCGGCGGCCTGGCTGGCGGCCGCCACACTGCTGGGCCTGGCCTTTGCGGGCTATCTGGCCGCGCTGGGCTGGGCGCTGTGGCGTCATCGCGCGCAAGTCTACCGAGGGGCGCGTGAAATTCTGGTACCCGTGCGCGGCGCGCTGGTGGCGCTGGCGGTCACCGTCGCCATCGGCGTGGGTCTGGCGATCACGCTGGGACTCGGCCTGGCGCGACCCGACTGGGTGGGTAGCCACGTGCTCTGGGGGTTGCTGGGCTGGGGCGGGCTGTTGCTCATGGGCATGTCCTTTCAACTGCTGCCCATCTTTCAGCTGACGGAACTGTACCCCAAGCCGATCACGCGCTGGCTGCCGCTGCTGATCCCGGGCCTGCTGCTGGCCTGGAGCGCGCTGGATGCGTCCACGAGCCTGCCGCACCTGATGCGCGAGACCATGGAACTGCTCCTGGCAGGGGCTTATGCCCTCTGGGCAGGCGTGACGCTGCAGCGGCTGCAGACCCGCAAGCGACCGCGCGCGGAGCCCACCACGCTGTTCTGGTACGCGAGCATGGTCAGCCTGCTCAGCTGCGTGCCGCTGTGGCTCTGGTTCACGCAGGGCCAGGCGCCGCGGGCCGTGCTGATGCTGGGGGTCCTGCTGATCGTGGGCGGCCTGGGTTCCGCGGTCAATGGCATGCTCTACAAGATCGTGCCATTCCTGCTGTGGAAGCACGCCCAGGATGCCGTGATCGTGCCCGAGCGCAACCCGGCCATGGCACGCGTCTACTTGAAAATCCTGCCCAAGATGGCCACCTACATCGGCGAACGCGACGCGCGCCTGCAATGGGGTGCGCATGTGGCCGTCATCCTGTCCTGGGCCCTGGCCGCAGCGGGCTGGACACCTGCGGCGCATGCCGCCGGCCCGCTGCTGCTGATTTCAGCGGCCCTGCTGGCCTGGAACATGGGCTGCGCGCTGCGCCTGTATCGGCGCACGCTGCGCGCCATGGCGGCGCTGCCGCATCACCATCAAAACCACCCGGATTCGGCGGGTACACCCCACTGCGGCTCATGACAGCCCCCCACCTCGTCGCTTGCAAGCGACTCGGATTCGGCAGGCACACCTCACTTCGACTCCCGGCAGCCCCCCACCTCGTCGCTTGCAAGCGACTCGGATTCGGCAGGCACACGACAGCCCGCAGGGGCTGTCGTGTGTCCGGCCTCATCCACGATAGTTGCGCAGGCCTTTGGCGTCCAGGATGGTGTATTCGCGTCCGCGCACCCGGATCAGGTGGCGCTCGCTGAGTTCGCGCAGCACCCTGGAAAAATGCTCCGGCGTCAGGTTCAGCCGCGAGGCGATCACGGACTTGCTGGTCTCGATGCGAAAGGGCTGGCCTTCTTCGCCCGGCCATTCGCGAAACAGGTAGCTGATCAGCCGCTGCGCACCCGTGTGCAGGGTGTAGGCCTCGACGTCGCCCATCAGGCTGTACAGGCGCCGGCTCAGGCCGGCCAGCATCTTGCGGGCCATCCGGGGGTTGCGGTCGAGCTCCGCGAACAGGGCGTCACGCCCGACGTGCAGCAGCAGGGTGTCGCACAGAGCTTCGGAAGTCACGATGTAGTTCTGACCCATGAACATCAGTGCTTCGCCAAAACCGTCTCCGGGGCCGATCAGGCGCACGACCCGCTCGACCCCCGAGGCCGACACGAACATCAGCTTGATCTGACCGTACACCACCACGTGAAAGCCGATGCACGGATCCCCGCGGCGAAAGATGATGTCGCCACGCAAGGCGCTGACCTCGCTCGTGCCCCGGGCGATGGCATCCAGCTGCGGCAGCGGCAGCTCGTTGAAAATGGGCACCTGCCCGAGCAGGTCGCGTATCCGCGTGTGCCGGGAATCGGCCTGGGGCTGCCCCGGCTTCACCCGCCGTCTGCCAGGATTGCTAGAATCGCTTGAATCATGATCCGTGCACTCTACACCTTTCTGGGTTCCGTGGCGCTGGGGCTTGGCGTGCTGGGGATCTTCCTGCCCCTGCTGCCCACCACGCCCTTCCTGCTGCTGGCCGCTTTCTGCTATCTGCGCGGCTCGGCGCGCATGCATGCCTGGTTGATGTCCCATCGCATCCTCGGTCCGTACATCCGCGACTTTCAGTCGGGGCGCGGCATCCCCCTGCGCAGCAAATGCATTGCACTGGCGCTGATGTGGCCATCGCTGGCCCTGTCAGCCTGGATCATGCCGATCCCCTGGGCACGCTGGCTGTTGTTGCTGCCGGGCATCGGCGTCACCCTGTATCTGTGGCGGCTGCCCACCCGGGTGCCGGTCGCAGCGCCCGAGGCCGACGATCAGATCAATCTGGAATAAGTGGCCACCCGCGGGCGGCGTACATACTGGTCGAACACCATCGCCAGTGCGCGCACAAAAACCCGGCCCTTGGGCAGCACCCGCAGGCCCTGTGCATCCAGCGCCAGCAGGCCCGCTTCGACATAGGGCTGCAGCAGCGTCAGTTCGTCGGCAAAGAGCGTATCGAACGCCTGCCCGTGGCGCGCCTGGAATGCGGCAAAGTCCAGCGGCATGCTGCACATGATCGTCATGATGATTTCACGACGGATGGCGTCTTCCGGGCTCAGGTCGAAGCCCTTGTCCGTGGGCAGCTCGCCGCGCTCGAGGCGGTCGCGATAGGCATTCAGGGAATGATGGTTCTGGATGTAGGCGTCACCCACCTTGCCGATGGCCGAGATCCCGAAACCGATGAGGTCGCATTCGGCCCGCGTCGTGTAGCCCTGGAAATTGCGGTGCAGGCCCTGATTCAGGCGCGCCCGATTGAGCTCGTCATCGGGTTTGGCAAAATGATCCAGGCCGATGTAGACGTAGCCGGCCGCCAGCAGCCGGTGCACCGACATCAGGAAGATCTGCAGCCGCGTTTCCGCCGAAGGCAGGTCTTCGGCGCGAATCAGGCGCTGGGACTTGAATCGATCGGGCAGGTGGGCGTAGTTGTACAGTGCCACCCGGTCGGGCGACAGTTCCACCAACTGGTCGAGCGTGCGGCTGAAGCTGGCCAGCGTCTGGCGGGGCAGGCCGTAGATCAGGTCGGCGTTGACCGACTCGAAGCCATTGTCGCGGCTGGCCTGCAGCGCCGTGCGCACCATGTCGTAGGGCTGGATGCGATTGACCGCGGCCTGCACCTGCGGATCGAAATCCTGGACGCCGAAACTGGTGCGATTGAACCCCAGGCCAGCCAGCATGGCCAGCGTGTCCGGCGTGACCGTGCGCGGATCGATTTCGACCCCCAGTTCGGCGTCGGGCGTGAAGTCGAAGTGTCGGCGCAGCTGTGCCATGAGCCCGGTCAGTTCGGCCGCACTCAGGAAGGTCGGGGTGCCGCCACCCAGGTGCAGTTGCACGGTCTGGCGCTGCGTGCCCAGGTGCTGGCCGACCAGGTCCATTTCCTTGTACAGGATCTGCAGGTAGTCACCAGAGCGGCTGTGATCCTGGGTGATGATCTTGTTGCATGCGCAAAAATAGCACAGCGATTCGCAAAAGGGCAGGTGCACATAGACCGACAGTGGGGCAGCCCGTGGCACCGTGGCGCGACGCGCCAGGTGCCCGACATAGGAAGCCGCCGGGTAGTCGCGCTCGAAGCGGTCGGCCGTGGGGTACGACGTGTAGCGCGGTCCGGTCTGGTCGAAGCGGTGGATCAATGCTTGCGAAATTTCCAGGTCGGGAAAAATGAGGGTTTCGGGGGCACAAGCCGTTGCGGGGCTTGAAGAGTTCGTCATGCCGAGCGCTCCTGAGGCAAAACAGCACCGAAGGCCTGCCGGCCTGGCGCAACAGGCGACATTGTCCAGCGAAAGCCCCGATTGTCGAGCGAAAGCCGCCCGGTGGTCTTGACCCAGGTCAAGGTGCCGTCTTCGCGTATCATAATCGCTCACACCCGCCCAAGAATCCCGCTGTTTTCCCTGATGCTCCTGACCCTGATCCTTGCGATCCCGTTTGCCGGCAGTCTGTGCGCTGCGCTGCTGCCCGCCGATGCGCGCCGCGCGGGCGCCTGGCTGGCGGGCAGCAGCGCACTGGCCTGTCTACTGCTGACCCTGGCACTCACGCCCGCAGTCGCCGCTCAGGGTGTGGTGAAACTGGGCATTCCCTGGATCCCGACCCAGGGCGTGGACCTGACCCTGCGCATGGACGGCTACGCCTGGCTGTTTGCCGTCATCATCTCGGCCATGGGCGCGCTCATCGCGCTGTACGCCCATTATTACCTTTCGGCCCAGGATCCGGCGCCGCGCTTCTTCGCCTTTCTGCTCAGCTTCATGGGCGCCATGCTCGGGATCGTGCTGGCGGGCAATCTGATTCAGCTGCTGGTGTTCTGGGAACTGACCAGCCTGTCGTCCTTCATGCTGATCGGCTACTGGCACCACCGCATGGAGGCACGCCGCGGCGCGCGCATGGCGCTGCTGGTCACCGGCTCGGGCGGCTTCTGCCTGCTGGCCAGCATGCTCATCATCGGTCACATCGTCGGCAGCTATGACCTGGATGCGGTGCTCGCAGCCGCCGCCACCATTCGTGGCCACCCCTGGTATCCCACCCTGCTGGTGCTGCTGGCGCTGGGTGCCCTCACCAAAAGCGCCCAGTTTCCCTTTCACTTCTGGCTGCCCAACGCCATGGCCGCCCCCACCCCGGTGTCGGCCTATCTGCATTCGGCCACCATGGTGAAGGCCGGCGTGTTCCTGCTGGCACGCTTCTGGCCGATTTTTTCGGGCACCGATTGGTGGACCTGGATCATCGGCGGTGCAGGCCTGTGCTCGCTGCTGCTGGGGGCGTATGCGGCCACGTTCCAGCGCGACATGAAGAGCGTGCTGGCCTATTCCACCATCAGCCACCTGGGCCTGATCACGCTGCTGCTGGGCATGAACAGCCGCCTGGCGCTGGTTGCCGCCGTGTTTCACGTCATCAACCACGCCACCTTCAAGGCATCGCTGTTCATGGCGGCCGGCATCGTCGACCATGAAAGCGGCACGCGCGACCTGACCCGCCTGTCGGGCTTGCGCCGGCTGATGCCGCTGACCGCCACGCTGGCCATGGTGTCGGCGGCCGCCATGGCCGGCGTGCCCCTGCTCAACGGCTTCATCTCGAAGGAAATGTTCTTCGCCGAAACCGTCTTCATCAGCGGCCACTGGGCCACCCGCTGGGGGCTGCCGCTTGCCGCCGTCGTGGCCGGCGCCTTCAGCGTGGCCTATTCGCTGCGTCTGATCCTGCAGGTTTTCTTTGGCCCGCCAGCCACCGATCTGCCACAAGTACCGCACGATCCGCCGCGCATGATGCTGATTCCCTGCACGGTGCTGGTGCTCATCTGCCTGGCCGTGGGCATGCTGCCCAGCGTGACGCTGGGCCCGATCCTGGCCATGGTGATGCACGGCCTGCTGGGTGCAAACGTACCGGTCTACGACCTGCAGATCTGGCACGGCTTCACCCTGCCCCTGGCCATGAGCCTGATTGCCACGCTGGCCGGCATCGGGCTGTATCTGGCCCTGCGCGAACGGGACCGTCGCACGCCGGGCCAGGTGCCCCTGATCTACCGGCTGGATGGACGCCAGTCTTTCGAGACCGCCCTGGAGGCCATCGACAGCGGTACGGCCCGCCTGCTGGGCTGGCTGCAGACGCAGCGCCTGCAACCCCAGGTGCTGCTGCTGGTGCTGTGCACGCTGGGGGTCGCCCTGCTGCCCTTGCTGCGCGGCGGCTGGTGGCCGCAGGCGGCCACCGCCACCACGCCGTCGCAGTGGTCCTTCGGCCTGATGTGGCTGGCCGGCAGCGCCTGTGCGCTGGCCGCTGCCTATCAGGCGAAATACCATCGTGCGGCCTCGCTGATGCTGGCGGGGGCGGCCGGCCTGGTCACCTGCATCACGTTTGCCTGGCTGTCCGCGCCGGATCTGGCCCTGACACAACTGAGCGTCGAAGTCGTCACCACCGTGCTGATCCTGCTCGGGCTGCGCTGGCTGCCGCCACGCCTGGAAGAGTTCCCCGGCCCGACCCGACGCCACACACTGTGGCGCCGTCGCCGTGATTTCGTCGTGGCCGTGGCAGGCGGGGCGGGCCTAGCGGTGCTGGCCTATGTCATGATGACACGACCCGCCGCACACCAGAGCATCTCGGCCTTTTTTGTCGAACAAGCCTGGCCGCTAGGGGGTGGAGCCAATGTGGTCAACGTCATCCTGGTGGATTTCCGGGCCTTTGACACCTTTGGTGAAATCACCGTGCTGGGCGTCGTTGCACTCAGCGTCTATGCGCTGCTGCGCCGCTTCCGCCCGCCCGACGAGACCATCGCCGCCCCATTGCGTCAGCGTAACGGGGGCGAGGGTCCGGTGGCGTTTCAGGAGCCTGATCTGCAGGCCACGCTGCCAGACGGGCTGATGCGCATCCCCGCCGTGCTGGTGCGCCTGCTGCTGCCGGTCGCCACCCTGATTTCGCTGTATTTCCTGCTGCGCGGCCACAATCTGCCCGGGGGTGGCTTTGTCGGGGGCCTCATCATGGCGACCGGCATCATCCTGCAGTACATGGTGGGCGGGATCCTGTGGGTCGAGGCCCGGCCGCTCATCCGGCCACAGATCTGGATCGCGCTGGGGCTGCTGGTGGCGGGCGCGGCCGCCATGGCGGTCTGGTGGGCCGGCAAGCCACTGCTCTCGGCCTACCAGGTCGATGTGGCGCTGCCGCTGCTGGGCACACTGCACCTGTCCAGCGCGCTGGTGTTCGATCTGGGCGTGTACATGCTGGTGGTCGGCGCCACGATCCTGATGATCATCGCCCTGGCACACCAGTCGCTGCGCTTCTACCGCAAGCTGACCGAAGCGTCAGGCAGCCCGGCCCTGGGGGATTGACGATGGAATGGATACTGGCCCTGGCGATCGGCGTGCTGGCAGGTTCAGGCATCTGGCTGCTGCTGCGCCCGCGCACTTTTCAGTTCATCATGGGTCTGGCCCTGCTGTCCTACGCGGTGAACCTGTTCATCTTTGCCATGGGGCGCCTGCGTCTGGATGCGCCACCCGTGCTCGACCCCGCCTGGACGGACCCGTCCAGCTACGCCGATCCCCTGCCTCAGGCGCTGGTCCTGACCGCCATCGTGATCGGCTTTGCCACCACGGCCCTGTTTCTTGTCGTGCTGCTCGCCGCACGCGGGATGAGCGACACCGACCACGTGGACGGCGAGGAGCACCGTCCATGAGCTTCTGGCAGCCGCACCTGCCGGTCCTGCCGGTCCTGATTCCCCTGCTCACTGCGGCACTGATGCTGCTCGCGCGCGACCACCAGCGCCGCGTGCGCGTGGTCCTGGGTGCGGTCTCGCTGGCCCTGCAACTGGGGGCGGCGCTGGCGCTGCTGCGGGCGTCCCAGGGCATGGACGCGCCCGCATGGAGTGATGGCGTGAAGGTGTACCTGCTGGGCAACTGGCCGGCACCGTTTGGCATCGTGCTGGTGGTCGATCGGCTGACCACACTGATGCTGTGCCTGACCGCGCTGCTGGGCCTGTGCACCTGGGTGTATGCCACGGCGCGCTGGGATCGGGCCGGCCGCCATTTCCATCCGCTCTTCCAGCTGCTGATGATGGGCCTGAACGGTGCCTTCCTGGCGGGCGATCTGTTCAATCTGTTCGTTTTTTTCGAAATCCTGCTGACCGCCTCTTACGGCCTGATGCTGCACGGTTCGGGCAAGCGTCGGGTGGGGGCTGCGCTGCACTATATCGCCGTCAATCTGATCGCGTCCTTTCTGCTGCTGATCGCCATCGCCCTGCTCTATGGGCTGACCGGCACCCTGAACCTGGCCGATCTGTCGGTGCGCGCCCAGGCCCTGTCCGGCGGAGACCGTCAGCTGTTCGACGCGGCCGCGGCGATTCTGGGCGTGGCCTTTCTGATCAAGGCCGCCGCCTGGCCCCTGAATTTCTGGCTGCCCAATGCCTATGCCGAAGCCAGTGCCCCGGTGGCGGCCATGTTTGCCATCATGACCAAGGTCGGCATCTACGCCTTGCTGCGCATCGGCTCGCTGCTGCTGCCGGCGGGCGCACCCGCCGCATTCGGCGGCGCCTGGATGTTCCCCGCCGGCATCACGACACTGGCCTTTGGCACTCTGGGCATGCTGGCCAGCAGCCAGCCAGGGCGCATCACTGCCTATGCAGTCATCACCTCCTCTGGCACGCTGTTTGCGGCGCTGGGCATGCCGGGAGCCACGCTGACGGGTCCCGCGCTGTATTACTTGCTCAATTCGGTGCTGGCGCTCGGTGCCCTGTTCCTGCTGCTGGAACTGACCGAACGCAGCCAGTCCTTCGGTGCCGGGGTGCTGGCCATCAGTCAGGAAGCCTGGGAAGTCGACGAACCCGAAGTCGCGAGCCTGTCCGAGCAGATCGTGGGCGTACCGCTGCCTGCGACCATGGCCTTTCTGGGGCTCAGTTTTTTTGCCTGTGCGCTGCTCATCATCGGCCTGCCGCCGCTGTCGGGTTTCGTGGCAAAATTTTCCCTGCTTTCGGCCGCCCTGCGGACCGCCGAATATGGCGCCCCGACGGTCAATGTCTGGCTGCTGGTGGCCACCGTGCTGTCGTCAGGCGTCGCCTGCCTGATCGCCCTGGGGCGCAGCGGCATCCGCCTGTTCTGGGTGCCCGAAGACCTGCACGTCCCGACCTTGCGCCTGAACGAGGCCATCCCCATCCTGGTGCTGCTGTCGGCCTGTGCACTATTGACGGTGCGCGCCGGACCAGTCATGGCCTATCTGCAGGACACGGCGCTCTATCTGAACGAACCGGGCCGCTACGTGCAGGCTGTGCTGGGCCATGCGCCCCAGCCCCAGACCAGCCCGGCAGCCATGGGCCTGGCGCCTGCTCCGGGAGGTCAACCATGAGGCGCCTGCTGCGATTCCTGCCATTGCCCTGCCTGCTGCTGGTCCTGTGGCTGGTGCTCAACGACAGTCTGTCACCCGGTCAGGTGGTGCTGGGTACGGTCATCGCACTGGTACTCAGCCTGCTGGCCCCCATCCTGCGGCCGGTGCGCGCACGCCTGGCGCATCCGCTGATCGCGCTGCGGCTGATCGGACACGTGGCCGCCGACATCGCGCGCTCGAACCGCGACGTGGGGCTGCGCATCCTGCGCGGCGAGCGCGCGCAGGCCCACCCCGGGTTTCTGCGCATCCCGTTGCGGATCCGTGATCCGCATGGGATCACGGCGCTATCCTGCATCGTCACCTTCACGCCCGGCACTGTCTGGGCCGGCCATGACCAGGAACAGAACATTCTGACCCTGCATGTGCTGGACCTGAAAGATCCCGAAGGCCTGACCGGCATGATCCAGAACCGTTACGAAGGCCCCCTGATGGAGATTTTCGAGAGGAAACCCCACTGAATTCCGATGAAGGAGCATTTTGAATGAGCACCCTGATACTCGACTGGGCAGGCGGATTCGCCCTGCTGTGCTTCACCCTGGGGCTGGCCTGCGCGGCCATCCGTCTGATCCGCGGGCCCAGCGCAGAGGACCGCATCCTGGCGCTCGACACCGTCTACATCAACGGCATGCTGATCCTGCTGGTGCTGGGCCTGCGCTTCGAGGCTGGTCTGTACTTCGACGTTGCCCTGCTGATCGCGCTGTTCGGCTTTGTCGGGTCGGCCGCCCTGGCCAAATTCCTGCTGCGCGGCGAGGTGATCGAACCATGAATGCACTGCCGCTGTGGGCCGCCATTCCGGTCGCCCTGCTGCTGGTGATCGCCGGTGTGGTGACGCTGATCGGGTCGGTGGGGCTGTTGCGGCTGCGCAGCTTCTATGAACGCATGCATGCACCGACCATGGGCATGACGATGGGCGTATTCTGCGTCGTGCTGGCGGCCACCATTGTGGCGAGCCTGCTGCAGCACCGTCCGATCCTGCATCAGTGGCTGATCTGCCTGTTCCTGATCATGACGGCCCCGGTCACCGCCATCTTGCTGATGCAAAGCGCCATTCGCAGGCGACGGTCGGAATCCTGATGACTGCCAGGCCCGCCCGACACACCCTCGGCCACGTCAGGCACGACGGGCGGCGTTGGGGAACACCGCCTGCATATTGTTACAATAGCGCCTAGGGATAACCCGTACACTAACCCGGTAGTCTCTGAAATCGGCCAAACGTTCCGTGCGGCCCACATGACAGGAGAACCACCATGCAAGCACTTCACCTCACTTTGCGCACCAGCCTGTTGGCCATCGGCCTGAGCTTTGCCGCCCTGTTTGCCCCGGCGGTGCAAGCTGCCGATTCGGCCGCGGCCCAGTATCAGCAAGACGTGGCGCGTTGCCACAATACCCCGGGCATCGACAAGCAGGCCTGCCTGAAGGAGGCCGGGGCGGCGCTGGAAGCGGCCCGCCGTGATGCGCTGACCAGCCCCTCGCAACAGGCAGAAATCAGGAATCAGACCGAACGCTGCAACAGGCTGCCCGCCGGCCAGCGTGAGGACTGCCTGAAGCTGATGAGCGACCAACCTGGCACCCGGATCGAGGGTTCCGTGCAAGGCGGCGGCGTGCTGCGTGAAACCACCATCACCATCCCGGCGCCCACCACGGGATCCTGAGTCCATTTGCCCGGGGCTGCCGGTGCTTACAGCTCCATCTGCATGCCCATTTCCACCACCCGGTTGGGCGGGATCTTGTAGAACCGGGTGCTGCGGCTGGCGTTGCGCGCCATGAAGGCAAACAGGTGGCGCCGCCAGCTCTGGGTCCACGGCAGCTTGCGCACCACGATCACGGTCTGACGCGACAGGAAATAGGACGTCTGCATGGGATCCAGGTTGAGTTCGGGGATTTCCTGGGCGATCTGCTCCACGACCTGTGGCACGTTGGGTTCCTGCTTGAAGCCCCAGCGTGCCACCGCCTGCCAGCTGCTGCGGCTGACGCGCTCGAGCTTCACCCGTTCGTCGAACGGCACATAGGGCACATCGGCCACCTCGATGGTCAGGAACAGGGCCTGTTCGTGCAGCACCTTGTTGTGCTTCAGGTTGTGCAACAGCGCCGGAGGCACGGTGCCGACGATCATGCTCATGAACACCGCCGTGCCGGGCACGCGCGTGGGCGGGTAGGCCTCCAGGGATTCCATGAAACTCACCAGGGGCTGGTGATCCCCCGCCAGCGTATCGTGAATGCGCTGGCGCCCCTGCTTCCAGGTGGCCATCAGGGTCAGCAGGCACAGCCCCACCAGCAGCGGCAGCCAGCCGCCTTCGTGCAGCTTGAGCGTGTTCGACGAGAACAGCAGCACGTCGATGACCAGGAACAGGCTGATCAGCATCAGCCAGGCCAGCCGCTGCACGCCGTGACTGCCGCGCGGCAGCACGGCAAAGGCCAGCAGCGAGGTCACGAGCATCGTGCCTGTCACGGCAAAACCGTAGGCATGCGCCAGACGGTCTGATGAGCCAAACGTCAGGATCAGCACCAGCACTGCCAGCATCAGCAGCCAGTTCACGCGCGGCAGATAGATCTGGCCCTCTTCACGCGCCGACGTGTGCTGGATCACCATGCGTGGCCAGTAACCCAGCTGCACGGCCTGGCGCGTGACTGAAAACGCGCCCGAAATCACCGCCTGCGACGCAATCACCGTGGCGATGGTCGCCAGGCACACCAGCGGGACCAGCCCCCACTCGGGTGCCAGCAGGAAAAACGGATTGCGGATGGCCGCAGGATCGCCGAGCAGCAGCGCCCCCTGGCCGAAATAGCACAGCACCAGCGCCGGCAGCACCATCACGAACCAGGCGCGGCGGATGGTGGGGCCGCCAAAATGCCCCATGTCGGCGTACAGCGATTCGGCACCGGTCAGGGCCAGCACCAGGGCGCCCAGGGCCAGAAACGTTTCCCAGGGCGCGTCCACAATGAAGCGCAGTGCCCAGAGCGGGTTCATGGCTTGCAGCACCTCGGGCTGGCCGCCCACGCGCCAGGCGCCCAGTGCCGCCAGCGTCAGAAACCAGACCAGCATCACCGGGCCGAAGAGCTTGCCCACTGCACCGGTGCCGCGTGACTGGATCATGAACAGCGCCACCAGCACCAGAATCGAAATCGGCACCACCCAGGCATCCAGGCCATGGGACACCACGCCAATCCCCTCGACCGCCGAGAGCACGGAGATGGCCGGCGTGATCATGCTGTCGCCGTAGAACAGGCCGGCCCCCATCAGTGCCAGCAGCGTCAGACGCCAGCGGGTGCGCTCCGGGCGGCCGCGCAGCGCCAGTTCCATCAGGGCCAGGGTACCACCCTCGCCATGGTTGTCGGCGCGCAGGATGCAGGTGACGTACTTCAGGGAAACGACCAGGATCAGCATCCAGAAGAGGATCGACAGCATGCCCAGAATGTGTTCGACGTCGGGCCGACCGGAGCCTGACAAGGCCACCTTCATGGTGTACAGCGGGCTGGTGCCGATGTCCCCGTAGACGATACCCAGGGCGCCCATCAGCATCGCCGCTCGCGGGCTGCGCGGTTTCGTTTCTGTCTGCATGGTATGGCTCTATTCTGTCCGCGTCAGGCAGGCGCCCAGCCGGGGCCCGGGAAAGATGATGGTGACCCGGGTGCCGGGAAATTCGGGCCGGCTGGCCACCTTCCACCAGGCGCCATGCGAACGGGCGATTTCCCGCACGATGGCCAGGCCCAGACCGGAGCCCCCCGAATTCGGGGCGGCCGCCCGATAAAAGGCCTCGAAGACGCGTTCCAGATCTTCGGCCTGGATGCCGCAGCCGTCGTCCTCGACCGAGAACGACGGCGGATTGCGCATCACGCGCAACATGATCGTGCGCGCACCCTGGCCGTAGCGCAATGCATTGTCGATCAGATTGCCCAGCAGCTCGCCCAGCAGCAGCGGATCCCCATCCACCCAGACCGCATCGTCGGGGGCCACCAGCTGCAGCTCCACGCCGTGCTCCCGAGTGCGATCCAGCCAGTCCGCCCCGGTGCGACGCATCCATTCGCACAGGTCGATGCGCACGAAGCTGTCCTGGGGGCGCGCGGCGTGATCGGCGCGCGCCAGCACCAGCAGCTGCTGCCCCATGCGAATCATGTGATCGGTGACGGTCTTGATGCGCAGCGCGCGGGTGCGAATGTCCTCGGGCAGGGGCTGGCCGAGCATCAGCTCGGATTCCAGCTTGAGCCCCGCCAATGGCGTTCGCAACTGATGCGCCGCGTGGCCGATGAAGCGGCGCTGCGCCTGGACCGAATCATCCAGACGCAGCAGCAGGTCGTTGAAATGCAGCACCAGGGGGGCGATCTCGGAGGGCAGCCCCGCCAGATCCAGCGGCTGCAGGTCTTCGATGGAGCGTTGGCGAATCTGATCGGCCAGGCGGTTGATGGAAGCCAGTTCCGAGCGGATGCCGGATATCAGCACCCAGACGAACAGCACCACCAGCAGGCCTTGGGTCAGCATCATGACCCAGAACAGGTCGCGCAGCAACCAGGGTTGCGGGCGGATCATGCCGGTCATGAACCAGGTGGCCAGCAGATCGATGGCCACCAGAATGAAGAACGCCGGCAGCAGGCGCTGCACCAGACGCCGCGCCAGGGAGTCGTGCGGCATCAGGCGTTCGATCAGACCCAGTGCCCGGCGATCCTGACGCGGGTCGGCTGCGGCTGCCCTAATCGGCACGGTCCACGTCGAGCAGGTAGCCAAAGCCGCGCACGGTCTGGATGCTTGCCCCGGAGCCGTCGAGCCGCTTGCGCAGGCGGTAGACGTAGACTTCGACCGCGTTTTCACTGAAATCCGCATCCCAGGCCGACAAGGAATTGACGATCTGCTGCTTGGTGACCACCCGCCCGGGCCGGGCCATGAGCATTTCCAGCACGGACAATTCACGCACGGACAGCGACAGGCGCTTGCCATCCACCCGGATCTGACGCCCTACGGTATCAAAGGCCAGCGGCCCGCATTCCAGCACGGTTTGCGGTTTGCCCGCATGACGGCGCGCCAGCGCGCGCACCCGGGCGGCCAGTTCCTCGAGTTCGAAGGGCTTGGTCACGTAATCGTCGGCGCCGGCATCCAGGCCGGCGACGCGGTCTTCGAGCCCGTCGCGCGCCGTGAGGATCAGCACGGGTTCCTGAAACCCGCTGCTGCGCAGGCGCTGCAGGACTTCGAGCCCGCCCATGCCCGGCAGGCTGAGATCGAGCAGCAGCAGGTCATAGGCCTGACCGGCCACGGCGCCTTCGACACGATCGCCTTCCTTCAGCCAGTCCACGGCATAGCCCTGGCTGCCCAGGAATTCCTGCAGCGCATGACCCAGCGTGGTGTCGTCTTCGATAACCAGTACTCGCATGCGTCGATTCTAGCCTGAAGCAGGCACGGGAAGTCACCGTCCGAGCGCGATTGTTACAATGCTGACGTGCTGCTGAAATCATGGATGCGTGCTTGACGCTTGCCCTGCGGCACTTGGCGCAACTGCCGCACCCGGCGCGGCGCGCGCAGCCTGAGTCGATGGCGACGGGCCCAAGGAAACGGGCGGCGGCACGGCACCGTCCGGGCGTGTGACGAAGCCCAGGCGCGTCACCCCGGCCTGGCGCGCGGCACCCATGATTTCGGCCAGCATCCCGTAGCGCGTGCCGGCGTCCGCACGAATGCGAATCTCAGTTTGCGGATCGGTGCCGGCTTCCTGGGCGAAAAGCGCCGCCAGGCTGTCCCGTGACACCGGCTGGTCATTCCAGAACAGGGCACCGCCCGCATCGATCGCCAGATCGATGACCCTGGGATTGCGCTCCACCGGCTGCGCCGTGACCTGCGGCACGTTGATCCGGATCGAGTGGCTGAGCAGCGGCGCCGTGATGATGAAGATCACCAGCAGCACCAGCATCACGTCGATGAGCGGCACCATGTTGATCTCGGACATGGTGCTGTCCGGACTGCGCGAATCAAAGCGCCCAAAGGCCATGTCAGGCTCCGCGGGTGGTGGCCAGGCTGATGTGCCGGCCATTGCGATCGTGGCCATTGTCCGCCACTTGCTGCCCGGTGGACAGGAAGGTGAACAGATCGTGTGCAAACGCATCCAGCCGGGACAGATAGACGCGATTGATGCGGACAAAGCCGTTATAGGCCAGCACGGCCGGGATGGCCACCGCCAGGCCCAGGCCGGTCATGATCAGGGCTTCGCCCACCGGCCCGGCGATGCGATTGATGGTGACGCCATCGGCCATGCCGATGCTCAGCAAGGCGTGGTACACCCCCCAGACGGTACCGAACAGCCCCACGAAGGGTGCCGTCGAGCCCACGGATGCCAGCAGCGTCAGGCCGTTTTCCAGCCGAGCGGTCTCTTCGTCGATGACCTTGCGGATCGTGCGGGTGACGAATGCCGCCGTGGAGCCGCTTTCCTCGAGCCTGAGGGCACCGTAGCGTTCGTGGTGCTTGCGGGCATGAATCGCATGACTGGCCAGGTGCGCAAAGGGTTCTTCGGCGCCGTGCGTGGCAATCTCGCTTTCCACCTGCTCCAGCGAACCGGCAGCCCAGAATTCGGCCAGGAATTTGTTCGATCGACGCCGGATGCGCAGGTGTGTGAGGCCCTTGGCCAGAATCAGATACCAGCTGGCCAGCGACATCAGCAGCAGGAAGACAAAAAGCGACTTGCCCACCGCGTCACTCTGCCCCACGAAGTGCAGCACACCCTGGCTGCCGGCCGCGAGCCCCGCCGGTGCGATGGGCGCGCCCGCAGCCAGACCGGCCACCGCACCGGCGGCCGCGGCGCCCGCGGCCGCCTGGCCGGTCTGTGGCTCCGCCACTTGGGCCAGCACCATCACGGCGCTATTGATCAGATCGAGCATCATGTTCAATTCCTGCAAGGGGGTAATGAATCATCCACGCATCCACGAGCGAATTTCCACTGAAAACCGGCAAGGCCAAATCCTACAAGACGAAATCAAAGGGAATATCCACCAGGGCCTGGTAGGCGATGCCGTTTTCCGTGTAGGGACGAAAGCGTGCCTGCTGCATGGCTTCGATGGCCGCCTCGTCCAGGCGGTCATAGCCCGACGAATGCTGCACCTTGACCTGCGCGACCCGGCCTTCGGCGGAAATCAGCACGCGCAAGACCACCCGCCCCTGCTCGCCGCGGCGTTCCGACAGGCGTGGATAGGCGGGGCTGGGCCGCCGCCCCAGATAATCCACCCGCTCCACTGTGCGTGGCCGCTCCGGTTCCTGGAATGGTGGCCGGCCCTGGTTCTGCGCGGTCCGTGTCGCCCCGCCGGCAGGGGCTGGTGCCGTGGCACCAGCCGCCTGCACGGGCTCCAGGCCCGACCGATCCGCGAGTCGAGCGTGCGGCGCTGACTGCTGGCGCGGCGCGCGCGTGGCCTGGGCATGTGGCGCCGATCGTTGCCGTGCCGACGTAGCCTGGGCGTGTGGTGCCGATCGTTGCAGTGCCGATCGTTGCGGTGCCGGCGGGGCCTGGGGTCGTTGGGGCGGCTTCGCCGGTGCGGACGCGGGCGGGCCGGGTTCTGGCGCCGGCTGCACCTGCCCTTTCGGCTCGGACTTCGGCGTGACCCCGGGGCTGGTCTCCGGTTCAGCCTTTGGCTCCGGTTCCCGGTGCGGTTGTGGCTTCGCGTTCGCTGCCGGACCCGGCGCAGGGCCCAAGTCCACGAACTGGATGTCCATGGCCTCCTGCTGCACGGGTGCGACCCCGGTCACACGCGCCGACAGCATCACCGCCAGCACGACGGCATGCAGGCCCAGGGCCACGGCGGCAGCCGCCAGTTCCAGCCAGGGAAAACGCGCAAAAGCAGCGAAACGCATGGGTCGGCAGACCCCTTCAGCAACAGGGAGATTGCATCGAATGAGCGATGTCATCAGTAATGTAAACGATTCTCAGTCCATGCGGGACAAGAACAAAAACACGGCCGAACACAAGCATCCTTCGGAAAACAGGGCGCCTCGATCCGCTTGGCGAACGACTCAGCACGGCTGCGCGCAGACTCGTGTCCCGTTTGGCTGGTTTGTGCAATTAGCCAAACGGGACACTCACATGCGGCGCCACGCTTTGAGGCCACTATAAACGGATGCCAGAAATCCATGAAGCGGGAATGCGCCCCATCATGGAAACGTAATGTTGCAATTTCCTTGAAACTTGCTGCCGCACCAGCCGGTCCCTTCAAGCTGGCGACCTGCCACCTCCCGATCAGACCGCCCTTCCGATCAGACCAACCAGACCAACAAGAGGCCGAACACCACCATGTCAAGAATCCTCGCTCTGTGGCTTGCTGCGCTGTGCGTCCTGGGCTTTCAGACGGCCGCCCTGGCCGCCGACGCCACTCCTGCCGGCATTTATCTGTCCACCGATTATCCCGCTTTGACGCTGCAGGCGGGGGAAACCTCCACCGTATCGCTGCGCCTGCAGAACCACGCCATGCCTCCGGAAAGCCTGACGCTGTCGGTCGATGGCATCCCCAAGGGCTGGAAGGCGACGCTGCTGGGAGGCGGGCGGCCCGTGGCGGCGGCCATGCCCGCCACGGACGACAGCCTGCCCCTGAATCTGCGGCTGGACATCCCCCAGGGCAACGCGCAGGCTCACCATACCCTGACCGTTCATGCGGACAGCTCCCAACATCACCTGGCTCTGCCGATTGAAATCACCCTGGCCGACAAACTGCCTGCCAAGCTATCGATCCAGGCAGACCTGCCCCAGCTGACCGGCTCGGCAAAGACCGCCTTCGATTATCAGCTCACCGTCAAGAACGACAGCGGGCAGGATGTGCTGGCCAGCCTGTCCGCGCAGGCGCCGCAGTATTTCGACACCTCGTTCACCGAAGGCTATGGATCGCAGCAGATCAGCGCCGTGCCCATCAAGGCCGGGGCCTCCAAGACCGTGAAGCTGCATGTGCGCCCGCCCGTGTCGGCGCAGTCGGGCGAGCATGACATCCAGGTGCAGGTCGCTGCGGATGGCGCGCAGGCACACACCACGCTGCGGCTGGACATCACCGGCCAGCCGCAGCTGGATCTGTCGGGGCGCGACGGCCTGATGAGCGCCAGTGCCCAGATCGACACGGTCAGCACGGTGCCGCTGGAACTGCACAACAGCGGCACGGCTGCTGCCCAGAACATTGCGCTGGACGGCACCGCACCGTCGGGCTGGAAGATCGACTTCGAGCCGGCCCGCGTGGCCCGGCTGGAGCCGGGCAAGACCACCGAAATCCAGGCACACATCACGCCGTCGGCCCAGTCTCTGGCGGGCGACTACATGGTCAGGCTGCACGCACGCTCCGAGGGCCAGTCGGCCGATGGCAACCTGCGCGTGTCCGTGACGACCTCCAGTCTGTGGGGCGTCAGCGGTGCCATCCTGATCGCCGTGGCTCTGCTCATCCTGATCGGTGCCGTCGCACGGTACGGCCGCCGATGAGCACGCCCGCCATCACCGCTCAGGGCCTGGGCAAGGACTATGGCGCCCGCACGGTCGTCCACGCACTGGACTTCGAAGTGCATCCGGGCGAGGTCTTCGGCCTGCTGGGTCCCAATGGCGCCGGCAAGACGACCACGCTGCTGATGCTGCTGGGCCTGACCGAGGCCACACGCGGCCGGGTGCGCGTGCTGGGCAAGGACCCCTGGCGCAATCCCCTGGCCGTCAAGCGCCACATCGGCTACATGCCCGATTCGGTCGGTTTCTACGACCACCTGAGCGCCCGCGACAATCTGCGCTACACCGCCCGGCTGCTGGGCATCCCGGCGGCCGAACGCGATGCACGCATCGAAAATGCCCTGGAACACGTCAGCCTGCTCGATCAGGTCGATCATCGGGTGCGCACGTTTTCCCACGGCATGCGTCGCCGGCTGGGCCTGGCCGAAATCCTGCTCAAGCGCGCCGCCATCGCCATTCTCGACGAACCCACCTCCGGCCTGGACCCGCAGTCCACCGAATCATTCCTGCGCCTGATCGAGACCCTGCGCACGCGCGGCGTCACCATTCTGCTGTCTTCGCATCTGCTGGATCAGATGCAGCGCATCTGCGACCGGGTGGCGCTGTTCAGCCGCGGGCGCATCGTGCTGATGGGACCGGTGCGGGATCTGGCGCAGCAGGTGCTGGGCGGGCGCAGTCACGAGGTCAGACTGCATGCCGAAGGCCCCGACATTCAGGCCATCCTGGCAGCGGTCCCCGGGGTGGACAGCGTCCGCCTGGAAAGCGCCGGCCACTACGTGCTGCAGGCCGAAGGCGACGTGCGCGCCGAGGCCGCACAAGCCGCGGTGCGGGCGGGGGCCCGATTGCTCGGCCTGGCGGTCGACATCCCCAGCCTGGAGCGCATCTATCACCAGACCTTTGCCGAGGACACCTCACCATGAGCACGCAACGGATCGGATCCCCCTGGCACGGACTGGGCGCCGTCCTGTCGAAGGAACTGGCCGACCACCTGAGCAGCGCCCGGATGCGGCTGCTGGAATGGCTGATCGTCCTGACGGCGGCCGCCGCCCTGTATGGCGCCATCGAAGGAATCCGCCAGACGACTTCCTCGGACCCGTTTGTCTTTCTGCGCCTGTTCACGGACACTCGCGCACCCCTGCCCTCGTTTGCGGCGCTGCTGGGTTTCCTGATTCCGCTGGTGGCCATCGGCCTGGGGTTCGATGCCATCAACGGGGAATACAGCCGCCGCACCCTAAGCCGCATCCTGTCGCAGCCCATTTACCGCGACGCCCTGCTGCTGGGCAAATTTCTGGCCGGACTGGCCGCACTGGCCGTGAGTCTGGTCTGCCTGTGGCTGCTGGTCATGGGCGCCGGCCTGATTCTGCTGGGCGTACCGCCCAGCGGCGAGGAGGTGCTGCGATCCCTGGTCTTCCTGCTGGCCGCCCTGGCCTACGCCGGCGTCTGGCTGGCGGTGGCGCTGGTGTGTTCGGTGGTGTTTCGCTCGGCCTCCACCGCCGCGCTGGTGGCGCTGGGCCTGTGGCTGTTTTGCGCCCTGCTGTGGCCCATGCTGGCGCCCGCCCTGGCCCAGCTGATTGCGCCGCCCGATCTGGCCACCCTGATGGGCGGCGGCCTGGACCTGCATACCGTGGCCTGGCAGCAGGGCCTGCTGCATGCGTCTCCGGCCACGCTGTTCAATGACACCGCGATCACGCTGCTGAGCCCGTCCACGCGCGCCCTGGGCCCGGTGTTCCTGTCACAGCTGCAGGGTGCGCTGCTCGGCAGCCCCCTGCCCCTGTCCGAAAGCCTGGCCATCGTCTGGCCCCAGTTCACGGGGCTGATTGCGGCCGTGGTGCTGCTGTTCACTCTGGGCTATGTGGTGTTCCAGCGCCAGGAAGTGCGCGCTTGAAGCCACCGGCCGGCACGCTTGAAGTCGTTGGCCGGCAGGCCGCAACGTCGCGGGCCAACGCACCTGAAGCGGGTCAGGAACCGAGCGCGCGCAGCGCCTCGGCACGCTTGTCGACGACCGTCAGCAGGGCCAGGAAGCCACTGATTTCAAAGACCTCGTGGATCTGCGGCTGCAGGCCGCACAGCACCACCCGCCCGGCGTGCTGTCGCAGGCGCTTGGCCAGCATCAGCACCACCCGCAGCCCGGCGCTGGAGATGTAGTCCAGCCGGGTCAGATCCAGCACGCATTGCCGTTCGCCCCGGTCCACGAAACCGAGCAATTCGGTTTCGATCGTGACCGCATTGGCGCTGTTGATCTGCCCGGTGGCAGAAACGATCAGGACATCACCGATTTTTTCGCTGGAAAGGCTCATTGAAGCGACCGTAACAGTTAGAATCTGCCAAAAGCTCCTGCATCATCCGGGGCGGCTGTCTGGCAACACGCGGCATGCGGCCCCAAGGTGGCAAGAGAGCATCCATGATACACGGGCCCGTCTGCTTTGCCACACACGGGTTTGCCCGCCCTGAATGACATCGCCACGGCAGCATTCTGTTCGCTGAGCCACAAAGGACGAGAAACACATGGTCAGACTCTCCAGACTCCAGCTGCCGCCGGTGCCGCGTTTCAAGCGCCCGCCCGAGCTGCTGTACGCCTCGAACGAGCGCCCCCCCACCGGCACGCTGACGGGCCTGGCACTGCAGCACGTCGCCACTGCGCTCGCACTCATCGCCTACGTGCTCGCCGCCGCCAAGATCGGCAAGCTGGATTCGGCCAGCACCCAGGCCATGATCACGGCCTCGGTGCTGGGCATGGCCCTGTCCACCTTCCTGCAGTCCTGGGGCGGGCGCACCGGCTCGGGCATGCTGCTGGTGCACATGCCCGACCCCCTGCTGGTGGTGCTCTCGGGCATGCTGGTCGGGCAGTATGGCCTGGGCGGCCTGGTGCTTGCCGGCCTGGTCAACGGCGCCGTTGCCCTGATGGCGGGATCCATCGTGCCCCATCTGCGCAGCCTGCTGCCACCCACGGTGGCGGGGGTCGTCGTCTGCGTGGGCGGCCTGTCGCTGATCGAACCCGCGCTGCAACACATCAGCGGCCTGTCCGACAGTGCGCAGCTGGACTACGGGGACTTGCTGAGCGGCACCGCAACGCTGGCCGTCATCATGAGCCTGTCGATCTGGGGCAGCCAGCGCGGCAAGCTCTTCGCCCTGATGGCCGGGCTGGCCGCCGGCATCGGCGTGGCGCTGGTGCTGGGCAAGATCGAAGGCCTGGACGCGCTGGCCGCAGCGCCGGTCTTTGGTCTGCCCCACCCGCCCGTGCCGGACTTCAGCGTCGATATCGGCGTCCTGCTGGCGGTGGCCGTGCTGTCGCTCATGACGCAGCTGGACGCCTTCGCCTGCGTGGTGATCCTGCACAAAATGAACGATTCGGACTGGCGCCGACCCGACATGCGCATGGTCAGCGGCGGCATGCGCGCCTGCGGCCTGGGCAACCTGCTGGCGGCCTGGCTGGGCGCCCTGCCCAATGCCGTGTCTTCGGCGAACATCGCCCTGGCGCACATCAGCCGCTCCACGTCGCGCTGGATCGGCCTGCTGTCCGGACTGGTGCTGGCCCTGATCGCCTTCCTGCCCCAGGTGTCCCTGCTGCTGACACTCGTGCCCACTGCGGTCATCGGCGCCATCGAAGCCTACGCAGCAGCCTATCTGGTCGTCTCGGGCATCGAACTCATTGCCTCGCGCGCGATGGATTCCCGCGGGCTCTTCATGGTGGGTTTGGCCTTCGTGCTGGGCATCGGGGTGATGTTCATCCCGCAACTGGCCGAGCTCGCTCCGGCCTCGATGCGCCTGCTGGCCAGCAACGGCATCATTGTTGCCGGGCTGACGGCGATCGCGCTGAACCTGCTGTTCCGACTGGGGATTTCACAGCGCGCGCGGCAAGACTTCGACGAATCCGCCGACCATGCACAGGACGTGGTGGACTTCGTCGAAACGCACGGCGCAGCCTGGAGCGCCCGGCGCGATGTGGTGCGGCGTGCCGCGCAGGCCGCGCTGGAAGCGGTCGAGGCCATCCAAGGTGCCGGCGATCGCCGACTGCGCAGCGTGCAGGGCCGCTTCGACGAATTCAATCTGGACTTCGAATTGTGGCACGAAGGCGCACCCCTGAATCTGGGTGCGGCTCCGGGCCACGCGGCGGCCGACCTGCTTGACCTGGACGACGATCTGTTTCAGGATGCACTCGATCATGCCCTGTCGGGAATTTCCCACGTCATGCTCAAGCGCCTGGCGGACCGTCTGCAATCCGGCCAACGCAACGGCATGGCGTATCTCAGCTTGCACTTCGACCATTGAATGCCCACCTGCCACTTGCAGCCGAACCATGCGTCCCCTCGCCACGCTTTCGCTGACACCAGGCCCGGACACCCTCACCGAGGCGCTGGAATGGCTGCGCATGCTGGCCCTGCGCCACGACTGGCCGCAAGACGCCGGCTACAAGCTGTGCCTGTGTCTGGACGAAGCCCTGAACAATGTGCTTCAGCACGGCGGGCTGCCCATTGGCAGGACCGGCGCCATCACCCTCACCGTCCTGCAGGGCGCCGACACCCTGGCGCTGGACCTGGTCGACGCCGGCCCGGCCTTCGATCCCACGACGCAAACCGTTGCACCGCTGGCCCCTTCGATACAAGAGGCGCCCATCGGGGGGCACGGCCTGCGCCTGATGCGACACTTTCTGCAGGACATCCAGTATTCCCGCACCGGGGGGCATAACCGCCTGCGGCTGATCCTGGCCTGCCCCCGCCGGGCCGGTGCGTCATGAACGGGGCCGATGACGTCCACGCAGGGCCGCTGTGCAACACGCCCGGGCATGCCGCAACGCCCGACGCACCATCCGGCGCACAGAAGGGCAGTCGGGCCACCCGGGGCACGCACGCCCTGATCGACGCGCGGGCCATCCGCCACAATCTGGACCATCTGCTGGGGCTGCTGGGCCGGCGCGCCGCCCGCTCGCGCCTTTGGGCGGTGGTCAAGGCGAACGCCTACGGACACACGCTGGCGCTCGCACTGCCGGCCCTGGCCGGTGCTGATGGCGTGGCCGTGCAGACGCTTGACGAAGCGCGGGATTGTCGACAACTGGGCTGGCGCAAGCCCATTCTCATCATGGGCGACGAGCTGGATGCGGATGCGCTGGCAGACCCGGTCTTGCATCCCCTGCATCTGTGCGTGAATGGCGACGCACAAATCGTCGCACTGGAGCGGCACAGCGGCCCGCAGCGCCCGTACGCCTGGCTGCGCTGCCACGGAGACCTGCACCATGCGGGCCATGCACCGGGCAGTTACCGGCAGGCGTGGGCCCGCCTGCAGCGGCTGCAGGCAGCCGACCGGCTGGCGGGCCTGGGCCACCTGCTGCACTACGCGGATGCCGACGACCCCGAGCGCCTGCGGGCCGAGCGCACCGCCTTCGATGCCCTGCTGGCCGGCCTGCCCGGGCCGCGCTGCCAGGACAATTCGGCGGCGCTGCTGTCCGGCCCGCCACACGCCAGGCGGCCGGATGACTGGGTGCGCTGCGGCATCGCCCTGTATGGCATCAGCCCCTTTCCGCAGCATGACGGCGGGCAGCTGGGGCTGCAGCCCGCCATGCGTCTGTGCGCGCCGCTCTTCGACGAGCAATGGGTCCGGGCAGGCGCAGCGGTCGGCTACGGCGGCCTGTTTCATGCGCCTCGGCGCATGCGCATCGGCCTGGTGCGCTGCGGTTACGCCGACGGCTACCCGCGCACCCTGCACCCGGGCGCCGCAGTCCTCATCGAAGGCAGGCCCTGCCCCATCATCGGGCGCAATTCGATGGATCTGATCACCGTCGACCTCAGTGAGCAGCCGCAGGTCCGGCCGGGTGCCCTGGCAACCCTGTGGGGCACCCCTGATTTGAGTGTCGAATCCGTGGCACGTGCCGCGGACACCATCGCGGCGCAACTGTGCGTGGGCCTGACGGCGCGCGTGCCCCGGCTGGACGGCACGCAGGCGCATCAGCCCGACGACACCCGCCCCTGACCCGGAGCGAACACCATGAAGGTCAGGGTCGCAGCCAGGTAGACGGCGCCGGTCACGGCCAGCCCGCCCCCCATGCCCACCGTGGCAAACAGGCCGCCCAGCATCAGCGGCCCCAGCATCTGGCCGAATTTGTCCGCTGCACGCATGACGCTGGTGGCCGACCCGGCCCCATAGGCCTGCACCCGCTCCTGCGCCAGCATGTAGGCCGTCTGCGCACCGCCCGCCAGACAACTGGCCAGTGCCAGCATGACCACGGCCACGGTGGCTGCCGGCACGCTGCTGGAAAACACCATGCCAAGCAGGCCCAGGCCGCCCACCAGGCCACCCGCCGTGATCCAGGGCTTGGCCGACGTACTGCGGTCAGCCAGCCGGCCCATGAGCGGACCCACGTAGATCACGCACAGGCCATACACCATGAACAGCCGCCCGACACTGGCCACCGACGCGCCATGCGCCTCCATGTACAGGGGCAGCGCATAGGTCAGCAGACCGACTTGCGCAATCGAAAACGGCACAATGCTGCCCAGCAGCAGCAGACCGAAGCCGCGCGACAGCAGCAGGCCGCGCAGCGCCGGCCACGAACGCAGCGGCTTGGCCGCATGGTGTGCGAGAGCCTGCCCGGGCGGCTCGCGATAGGGCCACATCAGCAGGCGTACCCCCAGCGCCGGCAGACACAACAGCAGCGCCGCCACCACGAAGACCGTGCTGATGCCGGCCTGCTGCATCACCATCGCCCCCACGGCCGCGCCCGACAGGTGACCGGCAAACAGCCCGGCAATGGCGGCCGACATGTTGCGTGCACGGTAGCGCGCCGGGCTGCGGATGACAATGAAGCCCTGCAGGCCCATCCACACCAGCCCGTAGCCCAGGCCGACCAGCCCCCGGGCAAGGATCAGTGCGTTCAGGTCCTGCACCAGCGCACAGGCCAGATTGCCGGCCACCGAAATCAGCAAGCCTGCCGTGACCGGGAACTGCCAGCCGCGACGGTCTGCCAGACGCCCGGCAAACAGTGCGCTGAGCAGACCGCAGGCCATTTCCGCCGCAATCGGAAGGGCCATCAGAAAGCTGGCATCCCCCGGGGAGCCCTGCAGCAGGCTGCGTGCGTACAGGGGCAGAAAGCTGAGCGGCATGGCCACGGCAAACAGAAATCCGAACATGACGGGTCGCACCAGCAGGCCCACCTGGGCCGGATCATCCAGCCCGACCGGCACACCCGGCATGCCGGCCACACCGGGCGGCTGCGCAATGCGTGCCGCAAAGGCCCGGTTCATGAGCAGGCCAAGCAGCAGCATCATTTCGACGGCCGCCACCAGCGCCACCAGTCCCACGGTCGCCGCATCCAGGATGCGCGCGCGCACCCCGCCGGCAAACTGTGCCGGGTCCAGCGCAATCTGCAACTGGCCCAGGGGTGGCCCCTCGCCGCGCGCCGCCAGCGGCAGGGACAGGATTTCGTCGGGCGCAGGCGCATCGGCCAGGTCGGCCGTCACGGGGCCACGGGCGTCGACCCGCTGCAGCACCGTCCCGTGCGCATCCAGCAAGCGGACTTCGCCGATCATGGGAAAGGCACGAGCCAGGCGTGCCATGGGCCGGTCGACCCCACGCAGGTGATCCACCGCAATGCCGTAGCCCAGCACGCGCTCCAGATCCTTTTGCAGACCTTCGGCCAGGATGTGAGCGTTGGCGCGTGTGACGCCCACCCAGGTATCGCGAAACACCTGCACCGTATACGTCGCGTACGCGCCCTGGGCCAGCAGCAGGACGGCCAGGGGGACCAGCCAGCGGGCCCGGCCCGCCGCCACCTCGTACAGCGGCAGGAAGCGGAAAATCATCGCCAGGGCAAGCGCAGCCAACAGCGTGGTCCAGAGCAGGGCGCGCAGATTGTCGGCCAGCAGCACCGCCCTGGCGGCGCGATCACGATGCACCTGCAGCACCAGGGCGCCGGCCACCGGCTGACCGCCCTGGGCCAGCGGCACGGCCACCTGAATGCCCGTCGGGCTGATCTGGAGCGCGGCCCCCGAAGGCAGGCGCTGCAGCGCCTGCCAGCTGGCCTGGCTCGGGGATCCGGCGCCGGCCAGCGCAGCCAGCAGGGCAGGCGCCGGATCGGGCCGGCCAACCGCACCCAGCAACGTGCCATCGGCCCGCACCACGGACGCTGCGCGCAAGTCGGGGGTGCCCGGCGCCAAGGTCGACAGCAGGTCGCTCAGCCCGAAATACTGCGACAGGGGTTTGCCCAGATCCAGACCCGTCTGGATCCGCGCGGCCGCCTGCCGGGCCATCAGTTCGACCCGATCCACCGTGTTGTCCAGAGTCAGTCGCTCGAGCGCCGCCAGGCTGAGTGCGCCGATCAAGGCCTGCGCCAGCAGCAGCACCGTCAGACAAGCCAGCAGCACCGCGCGCAGCGGCCTGCGGCGACGCACTGCCGCAGCCCGCTTCAGTGCCATGCCGACTCCAGCCCGCTCATCCGCCCGACCCCTTCATTGCGTCACCCGCCACATTGTCCAGTTGCCACGCCCCGCCGTGCCCGGAGAAAATGTCCGAACGGCCCGACGAACCCCGTCCTGCATGATAATTTAAACTCTGCACACCCGGACATCCCGGCTCGACAGGATCCCATGCGCATCAAATCCCTACGCAGCAAAGTGTTCTTGCTGGTCGGCACCACCCTGAGCATCGTGGCACTGGCGACCATCTTGCTTACCCAGCGTGACGTCAGGCAAACGGTCATCGCCGGCGAAGAGCTGGCGGTGCGCAACGTGCTGACGCTGCTCGCACGCGACAGCGAAGCCCGCTGGGGCGGCCTGCTCAGCGACAAGATCGTCACCGTGCGGCGCAGCCGCAGGCACCTGATCCAGCAGGGCGACACCGTGCAGTCGGTGCTGACCATGTACCAGTTGCAGGTCGAGCAGGGCGAATTGAGCAAAACCCAGGCCCAGGCCATGGCCATCGGCTGGATCAACGCCCTGTCGGTGGACCAGAGCCGCTACAGCTACGTCTTCAGCCGCAAGCTGCACGTGATCGCCAGCGGCAACCCGTCCATGCTGGGCATGGACCTGTCGGCGCTGCAGGACATCAAGGGCCGCCCGCTGGCCGAGTCGAGCTATCAGGAAGCGAGCACCTCGGGCCAGAGTTTTGCCATTTACCGCTGGTCCGCTCGAGGCAGCGCGAACGCGCCCGAGCTGCGCTACGCCTACTTCACGTATTTCGAGCCCTGGGACTGGGTCGTGGCCATCAGCGACAATGCCACCGAGGTCACCGAACAATTCCAGCGGCGCAGGGCCGAGATGGAAACCGCCCTGAGCGAGACGCTGGCGTCGCTGCGATTTGCCCAGTCCGGTTTCTTTTTCATCGTCAAGGATCAGCAACAGCTGCTGCCCGACCTGGAGCCTGAACAGATGCGGCTGCTGCATGCGCCCGACCGGAGCCAGGGCAAGACCCTGCTGGATCTGCTGGCAGACGGGCCGCGCGACGACCAGATCAGCACCCGCATGTTTCACTCCGCCGCCTTCAAGTCTGCATGGCAGATCAGTACCGTGCACTTCAAGCCGCTGAAATGGACCATCGTCGCCGCCGTGCCGGCCGACGACCTGAGCCACGCGGCCAATACCCTGCGCACCCGCCTGCTGCTGCTGTTCCTGGCCGTGCTGGCGAGTTCGCTGGCGGTGGCCTGGAGCCTGTCGGCGCGCATCATCCGGCCGTTGCAGCAGCTCAGCGACTATGCGCGTGCGCTGCCGGACCAGGACCTCGGCCTGCCCGCCAGCACGCCGGCCCACATTGCAGGGCTGCCCGAGCGCCAGCCCGACGAGGTCGGCCGTCTGGCTGCCACCTTCATGTACATGGATCAGCAATTGCGCGAAAAAATTGCCCATTTGCTGCAGGAAACCACCCGTCGGGAACGCCTGCAAAGCGAACTGAACATTGCCCGCAGCATCCAGATGGGCCTGCTGCCCCCACCCCCTGACGCCGAGCTGCTGCGCCGCATCGACCTGCAGGCCTTCATGCATCCGGCCCGCGAAGTCGGCGGCGATCTGTACGACCATTTCCTGCTGCCGGATGGGCGCCTGTGTCTGGCCATCGGCGATGTCTCCGACAAGGGCGTGCCGGCGGCGCTGTTCATGGCCTTCACGGCTACGCTGATCCGTGCCTGGGCCGAGCACGAAACCGACCCGGCACGTCTGGTGGCACGCATCAACGATCGCCTGGCGCAAAACAACCCCAGAATGATGTTCACGACGCTGGTGCTGGCGCTGCTGGACCTGGATTCTGGGGAACTGCGCTGGGTCAATGCCGGCCATCCGCCGCTGCTGGCCATCGCCGCCGATGGCACGGTACGCACGCTGGCCGGCCGCAGCGGCCCGGCCTGCGGCATTCAGGACGGGCTGGCGTTCGAGTGTTTCACCACCCGTCTGGCCCCCGGCGAATGCTTGCTGGGATACACCGACGGCATCACCGAGGCCTTGGCCCCCGATGGGACCTTGTACGGCGAGGCCCGCCTGACCACCCTGCTGCACACTCAGGGCGCGCGCTCGGCGGCCGATGTGGTCGCCGCGGTACTGGCCGATGTGCGCGCGTTCGCCCAGGACACCGAACAGGCCGACGACATGACGGCGCTGCTTGCCCGGCGCTACCCGCCCAGACCGGCTGACGTCGCCCATCAGGCGGATGCGCAGCCCGCCGGCATGCCTGCCGCCGGGCCCGGCCCCCACGAGGACCTCCCACCATGTTGAACATCCGCACGTTCCTGTCGATTTTGCCGAGCCTGGGCCTGACCCTGGGGCTGTTGGCAAGCCCATGGGCCGCGATGAAAACCAGTGCCGCAAGTGGCGCAGGCACTTCCCGCGCGCAGCCTGCCGCCACTGCCCCCGCCACCACGGTCGCTGCCACCACTGCTCCGGTTGCCGCCCCCGTCTTTGCCACCACACCGATTGCGCGCCCGGACGGCCGGCCCTGGCGGATCGGCTACCTGCAAAGCGGCCACTACGCGGAATACCCAAAGACGCTGGCAGCCATCGCCGAGGGGCTGCGCCGGCTGGGCTGGCTGCAGCTGCCAGACGACATGCCCAAGGACCTGGACGGCCAGGCCCTGTGGTCCTGGCTGGCCAGCCACGCCCGCAGCACGACGCTGGAATTCGTCGCGGACGCCTCGTGGGAACCCGGGGATTTCGATGAAAGCCTGCGGGTCCCCACGCGCGAGGCCATCCTGCAGCGGATTCGCGCGCAGCGGGATCTGGACCTGATGCTGGCCATGGGGACCTGGGCCGGACAGGACATGCGTGCCATCGGGCCGCCCATCCCCACCGTGGTGGCCTCGGTCAGCGATCCGCTGGCGGCCGGGATCTCCGACAGCGCCCGGGACAGCGGCCGCGACAATCTGACCGTGCGCGTCGAGCCCGAGCGCTACCAGCGCCAGTTGCGCCTGTTCCATGACATCGTGTCCTTCAAGACCCTGGGCCTGGTCTACGAAGACAGCGAAGCCGGACGCAGCTATGCCGCCCTGGGGGCGGCACAGCAGGTCGGCCGGGAACTGGGCTTTTCGATCGAATCCTGCGATGCCCGGTCCAGCAACATCCCCACCGACCAAGCCATCCACAATGCCGTGGAATGCTATCGGGATCTGGCCCGGCGCAATGTGGACGCGGTCTACATCACGTCGCACCGCGGCGTCACCCCGGAATCCATCAAGGACATCGCGGCGATTCTTGCCCGGGCCAAGATCCCCAGCTTTTCCATGGCGGGCTCCAGCGAAGTGCGCAGCGGCGTGCTGCTCAGCCTGGCGCAAGCCGACTTGTCTTCGGTCGGGCTCTTCCAGGCGGAAGCCATCGCACGCATCTTTCATGGCGCCCTGCCGCGCCAGCTCAATCAGATCTGGGTCGACCCACCCAAGATCGCCCTGAACCTGAGCACCGCACGCACGATCGGCTTCGACCCGCCCGTGGACATCCTGCTGGCAGCCGACGAGGTCTATGTGAACGAGGGGCCCAAGCCCTGATCCGGCGTCAGTCCACCGTACTGGTGCGGATGCAGCGCGGCATGCCGGGGCAACAGGGCCGCCAGGCGCTGCGCACCCTTCGTGCCGGCAGCGTGCCAGCTTTGCAGCAGACGATCCGCACCTGTGCGCCCACTGCGCAGCACAAAGTCCGGGTAATCCAGCCACGCGCGATCCGGTGACTCCAGGCCGGCGCGGGCCACATCCAGCACCTGGGCGCACAGCGCCCGAACCCGGCTGTCCTCCAGCCCATGGCGCATGGCCACTGGACGCAGCTCACCCAGCGTCGACCAGCCCCAGTCCTGCACCAGGCGCCAGGCATCGGGCAGCCTGCGCAACAGGCCCAGCTGCAGCGCCGAAGGCGCCATCACCAGGCTGCGCGCCACCGCCGCCCCACCTTCTGCCAGCAGGCAGGCGTCGGCGAAGCCTGCTCCCGGTGCACGCGCCTCGATGTACATCTGGGCGCCGCAGGCTTCGAACAGGGCCTCCAGGCCCCCGGCCTGCGACCAGGCCTGCAGCAGGGCCGACAGGGAAGGCGTGCGGGCCCAGCGATAACGCAGGCGCGCATCCAGAAATTGGCCGATCTGCGAATACTCGAAGTGCCCGGCCGTCAACTCCAGCATCGCCGCCTGCCCATCGCCCAGGCGACGTGCGGGCCAGCGACCCGCCTGCAGCAGGTGACGCAGGCACGGGTCCCCCTCGGGCAGCACGGTCACTGCCGCCTTGTAATCCATGCCAGGCGTGGACGGCAGCCCACGCGTGACCGTTCCGGGGCCGAACATCCAGTGAAAGAAATCGGCCAGATCGATGAAGGGCCGATCCGGGCGGGTGCACAGCTTCAGGTCGCCGGCAAAGCGTGCCGGCCCGAACATGCGCGGCCACACCGTCAGGCGCTGCTCCTTGAGGCCCGCATGGACCCCCGATTCCAGGGGGCTATTGGCAAACAGCGCCACGCTGACCGGGGCCAGCGCCACGGCCACATTCAGTGCCAGAATGGCCTGATCGACCGGTATCGAGGTATTGGCGCCATTTTGAGCCTTGGCATCGATACCGACCCAATGGTGCCAGCCGCGATGATCGCGCAATTCCCGGTAAATCGGGCGTGGCACGCAGACCCGGGCATACCAGCGGTCATCGCGCGGACAATCGGGATGCTGCGACGCATTGAGCACGCAGCCTTCGTCGGCCTGCAAGGCCAGCAGGCTGTCGGCCAGTTCCAGAAAGGTGCGCTCGGCCAACCGCCCCAGGCCTGCGGGCCCGCCCGCCACGGGGTGCAACGCGGTTTCCAGCAGATTGAAACCATTGTCCAGACCGCAGTGCGCCACAGGCGTGTGCAGCGCCACACAACGCGCACCCAGATGCTGCATGCTGCATGCCACACCACGGGCTTGCTTCACATCCATCAAGGCCTGAAAATATGCACGCACCGGCAGGCTGGCGCCGGTGCGTGCGTGCGCCGTGACCATTTCCATCTCGAGCCCCAGCCAGGTGCCCGGCGGCCCCTGCGCGCTGCAATCCGAAGGGCCTGCCACAACCGCCCGGGGGCCAGCCCATGGCAGTGAGGCGCCGGCCGACGCAGGCGTCAGACCATCCATCCAGGCGCTCGTCGCCGTCAAGACTCAGCCCCCGTCAATGTCATCCAGATGGAATTTGTGCATGACGCGGTGCGCAAGCGGCGCCAGGACCACGCCGACCGCGCAGGCCGCGTGCCGCAGCAGGCGGCGACGCAACAGCCGCGGGTGCAGCAAGGCATCCTTCCTGGATTCATACATCAGCGCCCTCATGAAAAAAATGAACACGCCGGCGGCAAACGGCCGCGCGACCGGACAGAAGGGACCGTCCATTATAGGGACATCAGGCAGGGATATTGCGCACGACACCTGCCTGGCAAGCACGCGGGCAGCCAGACAGGCGGCTTCACCGGTCGCACGCGGGAACGCGGGCACGCAGACACGCAGCGTCACGGTCGCACGCGGGCACGCAGACACGCAGCGTCACCGGTCGATGATTGTCGCATCGGGCGATCCTGCCAAGTCGGCCGATGCCGTGCCACCAGGCAATGTACTCGTTGCGGCCTGCGTCCGGCGTCCGGAAAAGGGCGGTCTGGACAGCCACACCACAGGGATCAGTGCAAAAAAACAGAAGCCCAGCGCATCGAAGACCTGATTGAAGGATACCTGCATCGCCTGCCGCGAGATCACCTGATTCATGACGGCCAGATAATGTTCCAGCGACCCGCCTGATGCCTGAATGCCTTCACGCACCAGCGGATTTGACAGCGTGATGAAGCCGACCAGATTCGCATGGCTGCTGACAGCCCCACGTGTCCACAGGTACGTGATGATGGAAACCGCGAAGCTCGCCCCCACGGTGCGCAGAAACGTGGCAGAGCCCGACCCTTCGGCCACTTCCTGGCCCTCCAGGTCCGACAGCAGAATCGTCAGTATGGGCATGAAAAACAGCGCAATCCCCAGGCCCAGCACCAGTTCGGTCAGCGCGATGCTGGCAAAATCCACATCGGTGTTGAAGCTGCCAAAATGCAGACACACAAAGCCCATCACGATGAAGGACAGCGCCGTCAGCCAGCGCAGATCGAAGCGCGAAGCATACTTGCCGACCCAGAACGTCAGCAGGATGGGAATCACCCCGATGGGCGCCACCGCCAGGCCGGACCACAAGGCCGTGTAACCCAGCGTGTTCTGCATCCAGAGCGGCAACAGCAGAGCCACCGAAAAAAACAGGCTGAAGGCCAGGACAAGCGCCAGCGTGCCCGCGGCGAAGTTGCGGTGCCGGAACAGGCGCAGATTGACCAGAGGCCTGTCATCGGTCAATTCCCAGATCACGAAGACCGTCAGCGACACGGTGGCCATGGCGGCCAGAATCATGATGGTGCCTGATTCGAACCAGTCCAGGTCATTGCCCCGGTCCAGCAGGATCTGCAAAGACCCGACCCCCAGGATCAGGGTGGCGACTCCCACCCAGTCGATGCGCGCCTTTTCCAGCGGTTCGGCACGCCCGCCCATTTGCAGGAAAGCCAGGGTCACGGCCACCGCCCCGATGGGGCCGTTGATGAAAAAGATCCAGCGCCACGAATACGAATCCGTGATCCAGCCCCCCGCGACCGGGCCGATGATGGGGGCCACCACCGTGATCATGCCGATGATGGCCAGCGCCATGGCCCGCTTGTCGCGTGGGTAGATCGACACCATCAGGCTTTGCGTGATCGGATACATGGGCCCGCAGACCGCGCCCTGCAAGGCCCGGAAGGCCACCAGCATGGGCAGGCTGGTGGCCAGGCCACAAGCGAGCGACAGCAGCGAGAACAGGGACACTGCCCAGAGAAAGACCTTGACCTCGCCAAAACGGCGCGACAGAAACCCGGTCATGGGCAGCGTGATGGCCTGGCAGACCGTGAACGAGGTAATGACCCAGGTGGACTGATTCTGGCTGGCCGCCAGGTTGCCCGCAATGGCCGGCAGCGACACATTGGCAATGCTGATGTCCAGCACCTGCATGAAAGTACCCAGCGACAGGCCCACGGTGGCCAGAACCAGGCTGGCAGGCCTGAATGGGTTCGTGGGCGGCACAGCGGCGGACATGTCGGTCATTTCAGCCCCCGGTGCGTGGGGCCGATCTTTCGGATTGACAGAGTGTGGCCTTCGAGACTGAACCCGGACGATCAGTCTGTCAAGCGAGCCCGCGGCGGAGTGTCCTGCCCGGGCAAGCGGGTCGGCGCGGCGACCGAAGCCAGGACTACTCAAACCGGAAAATATCGGATGCGGTCAACGGGACACTGGCGCCCACCCGCATCCTCGAGCGATCCTGGACCAGATACATCCAGATAATTGTCGCGATATTCAGATGCGAATATGGACGCTGTCCATGGTATGTTGAACCCATCAAGTACGGGAAATCACGGATGGACATGGAAATCCGTATACCCTTTCCCGGCAAACCTCAAGCAGAATGGAGCGTCAGACATGGTCTGGAAACGAATAGCCAGTCGCGCCGCCGTCGCGGCGCTGGTGCTGGGGCTGACCGCGTGCAGCGGCATGACACGGCAGGGGCGCAACACTGCAGTTGGCGCCGGCGTCGGTGCCGTGGGTGGCGCCATCCTGACCGGTGGCAGTACCGCAGGCACCCTGGGCGGGGCCGTCGTCGGTGGTGTCGTCGGTCATGAAATCAACAAATAAGCTCAGCCCGGGAATCTGCCCGGGAACCGTCATGTAGAATGATCGGCGGGTGTCAGCCGTCTGCTGCGGTGAGACAGGATGATGCGTTGGTCGGGCCGCTGCGCGGAGCCCACACGACCGTGAACCAGCATCCCCCACCGCAGAACCTGCCCCGCGCCCAGCGAATGGCGGAACAGGCGTTCACCGCGTTCGAACGATTCCTGCATATCGAAGCCGTCAGCGGGATCGTGCTGGTGATCGCAGCGGCGCTCGCCATTCTCTGGGCCAACTCGCCCTGGGCGCCCGGATACCACACGCTCTGGGATACTCCGCTGTCCGTACAGTGGGGCAGCGTCGCTTTTTCGCACTCGCTGCGTTTCTGGATCAATGACGCCTTGATGACGGTTTTCTTTCTGGTCATCGGCATGGAGATCCGCCGTGAAATCCACGAAGGGGCGTTGAGCAACCCAAAACAGGCCGCGCTGCCGATCGCGGCAGCCATCGGTGGCGTTGCGGTGCCAGCACTGCTTTACCTGGCCTTGAATGCCGACCCGATCCGGCAACAGGGCTGGGCCGTACCCACCGCCACGGACATCGCCTTTGCCGTGGGTGTACTGGCCTTGCTGGGGCGATCGATCCCCAGCAATGTCCGCATTTTTTTGCTGGCCCTGGCCATCATCGATGATGTCGTTGCAGTGCTGATCATCGCCTTCTTCTATTCCGGCGGACTCGACTACAGCGGCTTCGCAGTGGCGGGCGTGGGCATCCTGATGGTATTGGGTCTGCAGCATATCGGGGTTGGTTCAGCCCTTGCCTATGTGGTTCCGGGGGCGATCCTCTGGGCCGGGCTATTGATGACGGGCGCCCACCCCACCCTGGCAGGCGTTGTACTGGGGCTGATGACACCCGTGCGCCCGATACCCATGCGGGAACGCCCGCTGGACGTGGTCTCTCGTGTGACGACAGAACTGTTGGCCCACGACAGGAACGCTCCCGGCAACGCCGACAAGCTGGCCCAGCCCTTGCGGCAGCTGCACGTGGCGCAACGGGAAATGCTGCCACCAGTGCTGCGGGTCCAGGCGGCACTGCACCCGTGGGTCGCCTATGGGGTCATGCCCTTGTTCGCGCTGGCCAATGCTGGCGTCACGCTGGGCGGCATCGATCTGTCTGCCCAGGGCTCGCAGTGGGTCATGGTGGGTGTCGCGCTGGCCCTGGTGGCTGGCAAGCCGCTGGGCGTTGTCGCAGTGAGCTGGCTCATGGTGCGATTTGGCGGGTGCCGGCTGCCGCCCGATGTATCCTGGGGCGGCATCCTGCTGGTCGGTCTGCTGGCCGGCGTTGGCTTCACCATGTCGATCTTCATCGCCATGCTTGCATTCGCCGACGAGAACCTGCTGGGTGCGGCCAAACTGGGTGTGCTGCTGGGCTCATTGATGGCAGCGGTGCTCGGCCTTGGCTGGGGCGCCCTCCACGCACGGCAGCTGCGGGCACGCCACCCGCAACAAGCCGTTCAAGCAGAATCCTGAGCACAGAAAAGGACCGCTTCAGGAGCCCGGCCTTTGAAGCGCGGGGCCAGTCTGCGGTCCATATCAAATGCCGCCACAAAATTCATCACCGAACCCACCGCCCGTGATTTCCAGGGCGATTCGGCGTGATTCAGTTTGTGGTGATCGTCACCCTTCTGTTTGGTGCCAGGCAATCGATCAAGGCTTGCCGCGAAGTGTCCTGGCACTGAACGACCGGATTGCTTTCGCCCATGCCGACCGACCGGATGCGGGAAGCACTGATCCCATTCTGAGTCAGTGCCTGACTCACGGCCTGTGCACGACGCTCCGAGAGTGTCTGGTTGTACGTGTCAGAGCCGATTCGATCGGTATATCCAGTCACCGTTATGGTTTTACCGGAATACGAACGCAATTTTTGTGCGACATCGGCAACCGCTGCTTGCCCGCTGCTGGTCAGCCTTGAGCTGTCAAAAGCAAAGAGTACGTCACTGCTGAGTGAGAAAGTGGCGGGTTGTGGTTGATTCAAGACATCGGCACAGTCCTCCGGGTGCCAGAGAAAGCTGCGGGCGAGCATGGCCTTGTCGAAGAGGATTTTGTACTGACAGGTTCTGATTCCTTCGGCGGTTCGGAAATGAAACAGATAATTCCATTCGTGAACGCCAGCGAACCCTTCATTGAAGTGCGGGCGTCCGAGCAGATTATAAATCTGGTCTTTCGTCATGCCATCGCCAATCAGACGCAGGCTGTCAAGGTTTGGATAAGACCCGTTGTTGAACGTGACATTGGCCGGATTGGGCCAGACCGGGGCGTTGGTGGTTCCCTGACTTGTGACTGGACTCAGACTGCCGCAGGCCGACAAAGCCAGCAGGGCGATCAGGCTGCCCGCGAAAAGTGCATACCGTTTCAACGTATTTTGTTCCATGGCTGCTTTCTCCTTCAAGAAAATAGATGACAAAGCGTGATGTGTTCCGCGGACGCATACGGTGGTCGTATCCTGTTCTTGTATGGTCTTCCCCTGTTTGGGCGGACTGAAACGAGTGGCGAATGCCGGTCAAAGCGCTGGTCGCCATACTGCTCGTTTCAGGCTTGCAGACGCCTGTTTGCTTTGACTTCGGACAGGGCCTCGAGTTGTTCCTTGATGTGGCCCTTACACAGCAGTTTATCATTGGCTCCGCCAAGGGTGTCGAGCAAGATCCCGTGCTGACAGACAATCCACGGACCTGCGATGGTGGCAAGAGGCTCGAGGCGCACCAAAAAAATAGACGTCGATCGACGTCTATTCATATACTGATGGTGCCCAGGAGAGGACTCGAACCTCCACACCTTGCGGCACATGGACCTGAACCATGCGCGTCTACCAATTCCGCCACCTGGGCCCGGCATACCGTGTATGCTACTGCCTTTGTCGATCAGGGCTGGTGCCATGAAGAACAGAAGCAGAACTATACAGTAAAATTTTTTTGGATGCAAACACCCTTTGAAAAAGCGACCCGACAACGACAATAACCGCGACGCTCCTCCTATGACGGCGGCCGATTTGCCGCCAGATTTTGATCCTGACGTCCCCAGCCGTGAACAGGTGCTGAGTACCCTGCGCGATGCAGGCAAGCCCATGTCCACAGAGGCGCTGGCCGATGCCACGCACGCCACGATTCCACCCTCCAGCGGCTTCATTCGCCGCATCAAGGCCATGGAGCGCGACGGCCAATTGCGCTTCAACGCCCACGGAAAGCTGCAAATATGCAACAGCGGCACCTTCATCACGGGTGTCGTGCAAGGCCACCGCGACGGCTTCGGCTTTCTGATCCCCGACGACCACAGTCCGGACCTGTTCCTTTCGCCCCACGAAATGGCCAAGGTGCTGCACGGTGACCGCGTGCGGGTCAAGGCCACGGGGGAATTTCGCGGACGCACCGAAGGCGTCATCGTCGAGGTGCTCGAGCGGCGCACCGTGAAGCTCGTGGGCCGCTTCCTGAAGGAGCGCGGCACCTTCATCGTCGCGCCCGAAGACCAGCGCATCAAGCACGACATCCTGATTGCCGCGCAGGACACCGCCGGTGCCGAACCCGGTCAGGTCGTCACCGTACAGATCCTGCGCCAGCCGGCCAGCCATATCCAGCCCCTGGGCCGGATCAGCGAGGTGCTGGGTGAAATTGACGATCCGGGCATGGAAATCGAAATCGCCGTGCGCAAATTCGACGTGCCGGTAGAATTTTCCGACGCCACGCATCGTCAGCTGGAATCCGTTCCCGAACAGGTGCAGACCGCCGAGCTGCCGGGTCGCATCGACCTGCGCGACGTGCCCTTCATCACCATCGACGGCGAGGACGCACGCGATTTCGACGACGCCGTGTTTTGCACGCCGGCCGACCTGGGCACGGAAAAGCGTGCGCGCCCGGGCTGGCGGCTGCTGGTGGCCATCGCCGATGTCAGCCATTACGTGCAACCGGGCTCGGCGCTGGACGAAGACGCCCTGGACCGCGGCACCAGCGTCTATTTTCCGCGCCGCGTCATTCCCATGCTGCCCGAGGCACTGTCCAACGGCATCTGCTCGCTCAACCCGGGTGTGGATCGTCTGGTCATGGTGTGCGACATGATGATCCCGGCCAGTGGCGCCAAGGCGGGCACCGTCGTCGCCTATCAGTTCTACGAGGCTGTGATCCATTCCCGGGCGCGTACCACCTACACCGACATCTGGGCGGCCCTGCAACAGCCCGGCGGCCCGGCGGCGCAAAACCTGGGCGACCTGTACCCGCACGTGCAGACCACCTACGAACTCTTCCAGGCCTTCGCCCAGGCGCGCCGCAAGCGCGGTGCCATCGACTTCGACACGGTGGAAACACGCATTGTCTGCAACCCCCTGGGGCGCATCGAAAAGATCGAACCCTATACGCGCAACGATGCCCATCGCCTGATCGAGGAATGCATGCTGGCAGCCAACACGTGCGCGGCCGACTTCATCGTGCGCAACAAGCACCAGGCCCTGTTTCGCGTGCACGAGGGTCCGACGCCGGAAAAGCTGCAGGTGTTGCGCGAATATCTGCGCCACCTGGGCCTCGCACTCGAGGGCGGCGACGACCCGAAGACCAGCGACTACGCGAAGCTCATCCAGGCGAGCCGCGCACGCCCGGATTTCGACATCATCCAGAACATGTGCCTGCGCTCGATGCAGCAGGCCATCTACAGCCCCGAACAGACAGGGCACTTCGGCCTGGCCTACGAACACTATGCACACTTCACCTCGCCCATCCGGCGCTACCCGGATCTGCTGGTGCACCGCGTGATCCGCGGCATCCTGCACAAGCGGCGCTATCAGCCGCCCACGCTGCCCGGCCAGAGCTCCGACCCGGCGCTGCCGGCCAAGGTGCGCGAGCACGAGGCCTGGGATGCGCTGGGCGTGCTGCTGTCGGCGTACGAACGGCGCGCCGACGATGCCTCGCGCGATGTCGTGGCCTGGCTGAAGTGCTGGTTCGTGCGCGAACACGTGGGTGAAGTCTTCAGCGGCCGGATCACGGGCGTCACCAGCTTCGGTGCCTTCGTCACCCTGGACACGCTTTACGTGGAAGGCCTGGTGCACATTTCAGAGCTGGGCAGCGACTACTTCCAGTATCAGGAAGCCTCCAACGAGCTGCGCGGCGAACGCACCGGCATCCGCTACCAGCTGGGCGATGCGCTTCAGGTGCAGGTCTCGCGCGTGGATCTGGAGGCGCGCCGCATCGAATTTCGCCTGGTCAAGAGCGAGGACTACAAGTCCCTCCAGGCCGAGATCGCGGGCGATGCACGCCCCGCGACACCCAGCCGCAAAAAGGCCGCCGGCGCAAAGCCCGCAGCCCTGCGCGGCACCACGGCCCATCAGCGGCGCGCCGAGGCCACGCGCGCCGCGCGCCAGGATCCCCCCCGCAAACGGCGCAGCTGATGCACCACCCCATGGGATGTGGGGGCTTCGGCCTGCACCGGCAGCGCTTGAAGCCCCCGTTATGGCTTCGCCTGTGCCGGCAACGCGCGAAGCCCCCATTACAATAAGATCTGTTGCGGGCATGCGCCCGCTTTCCAAGGACTCCCATGTCAGCCCAGCAGATCCTGGCCGGCTTTCACGCGGTGCAGGCGCGCCTGCGTCATGCACCCGACTCTATCCACGACGTCTATCTGGACACCACCCGGCAGGACGCGCGCATGCAGCGCTGCATCCAGCAGCTCGAGGCTGCGGGCGTGCGCTGGCACGCCGCCGATGCCCACCGCCTGGACGGGCTGGTGCATGGGGTGCGCCACCAGGGCATCGTCGCTCTGGCCCGCCCGCGGCCGCTGGCCGTCTCCGTGGATGAAATCCTGGACACTCTCGAAGACCGCCAGGAAACCGCACTGCTGCTGGTGCTCGATGGCGTCACCGACCCGCACAATCTGGGCGCCTGCCTGCGCACCGCCGATGCGGCGGGCGTGCACGCCGTGATCGCCCCGAAGGACCGCGCCGTGGGGCTGAACGCCACCGTGCAGCGCGTGGCCTGCGGAGCCGCCGAGACCGTGCCCTACCTGATGGTCACCAACCTGGCGCGCACGCTGCGCGCACTGCGCCAGCGCAATGTCTGGCTGGTGGGCACGGACGACGCGGCCACCCACGGCCTGCACCAGGTCGATGCACGGCGCCCCATGGCCTGGGTCATGGGTGCCGAGGGCGAGGGCCTGCGCCGCCTGACGCGCGAGACCTGCGACGAACTGGTCGCGATTCCCATGCAGGGATCGGTCGAAAGCCTGAACGTCAGCGTGGCCAGCGCCATCTGCCTGTATGAGAGCGTGCGTCAGCGCGCCCTGCCCGCCTGAGTGAAAGCATGCGTCAGCGCGCCCTGCCCGCCTGAGTGAAAGCATGCGTCAGCGCGCCCTGCCCGCCTGAGTGAAAGCGTGTGTCAGCGCGCCCTGCCCGCCTGAGCACCTGATGCCCGGGCACCTGAAACCCGCCTGAAATGAAAAGGCGCATAATATCGCGGCCAACGTCGCGCGCGGCGCATCCGGATCCCGGTGCACGAAGCGAACCGATGCAACATTGAACCGCCACGAAAGCCATCTGGGGCCCGGGGCAGACCCGAACCAGGCGGCTTCGTGCGCCCGATGATTCATTCGGCTGTGTGGCACCCTGTTCCTGCCAGCCGACCCCGCCAACCCGCGAGCCAAGCGCCCGATTTCGTCTGCCCACCATGTCCGACCCAGGTTTCACCACTCAGATTGTTCATTCCGATCACCGCGCCAGCCTGGAGCATGGCGCCATCCATCAGGCAATTCACCCTTCCACCGAATACGCCTATGCCGATGCGCGCGAGCTGTCCGCCGTCTTCCAGGGCAAATCCGGCTACACCTACGCACGCCAGGGCACGCCCACCACCGCCTCGCTCGAGGCGCAGATCAGTGCCATGGAACAGGCTCAGGGCACAGTCACCTTCGCCACCGGAATGGCCGCGCTGAATGCCCTTTTCTTTGCCCTGCTGCGCCAGGGTGATCATCTGATTTCCAGCAAATACATCTTTGGCAATACCAACAGCCTGCTGATGACGCTGGAGAATTTCGGTGTCGAGCTCAGCCTGGTGGACGCCACCGACGCGGCCCAGGTCCAGGCGGCCATGCGCCCGAACACGCGCATGGTCTTTGTCGAGACGATTGCCATCCCGGGCACCCAGGTCGCCGACCTGCAGGCCATCGGTGCCCTGTGCCAGGCGCACAAGCTGGTCTATGTGGTCGACAGCACGCTGTCCACACCGTACCTGCGGCCTGCGCGCGACTTTGGCGCGTCGCTTGTCGTCAACTCGCTCTCCAAGCACATCGGTGGCCATGGCAACGCCCTGGGCGGCGCCGTCACCCAGACGGGTCTGTATGACTGGGCTGACTTCCCGCACATTTACCCGCAGTACCGCAAGGGGGACCCACACACCTGGGGCCTGCTGCAAATCAAGAAAAAAGGCCTGCGCGACATGGGGGGCAGCCTGTCTTCAGATGTTGCCCATCGGCTGGCGGCGGGCGCCGAAACCCTGGCGTTGCGCATGGATCGCGTATGTACCAACGCGCTGGCGCTGGCGCGCGCACTCGAGGCCTGTGCGCAGGTCACGCGCGTCCATTACCCCGGCCTGGCCAGCCACCCGCAGCACGCGCGCGCCAGCCAGTGGTTCGGTGGTCGCTATGGTGGGCTGCTCGGGGTCGAACTGGATGATCGCGTGGATGTCTTCGACTACCTGAACCGCTTGCGCGTCGCGGCCCTGGCCACCCATCTGGGCGACAATCGCACGCTGGTGCTGCCGGCGGCCCATACGATTTACTACGAGATGGGCCCGGAGCGCCGCGCCCTGATGGGCATCCCGGACGGCTTTCTGCGCGTCTCGGTGGGAATCGAGGATGAAGCCGACCTGATCCATGATTTTGTGCAGGCATTGGATGCGCATTCATCCTGAAAACCGCTTCGGGGTATACCCTGAGAGCAGTACGATTTTCGGCAACAGTCAGGAAACACGCGGCTCTCCAGCGCTTTTTTCTTGACAGCCAAGGCTTTCAAAGGCCTAATACGCCATAGGATTGTCCAAGCAAATCCGGCGGCAAGCAGGCACTGCGGTGATTTGCGCCGGCAATTCCTGGCCATCGAACCGGCCCGGGCCTCGTGTCACCGTCTCGTCACGGTCCGACCCGCCCGACGAACCGGATCACGGTGCTGATTCAGATTCATCCATCAAACGCCGGGCGGAACATCCAGCCGGGCCACAATAAACCTCAGGGGTAATTCGTAAATGAACAAGACCGAGCTGATCGAGCATATTTCCTCCAAGACCGACCTGTCCAAGGCCGACGTCGGACGCGCCTTGGAAGCCTTTGTCGGTGCCGTGAAGACCACTCTGAAAAAGAAGGGTTCCGTCACTTTGGTCGGCTTCGGCACTTTCGCAGTCACTGAACGCGCGGCCCGCACCGGGCGTAACCCGCGCACCGGCGAAGCCATCAAGATCAAAAAGGCCCGCGTGCCGAAATTCCGCCCGGGCAAGGCCCTGAAAGACGCCGTGAACTGAACCCGACGGGGCATGCGGCTGCAAAATGGTCACCCGGAGGTGACCATTTTTCGTTGGCGGCCCGACTGCGCGCCGCTCATGCCCGAGCATCCTGAGCGCCACGCTACGGCGCCGGAATGCGGATCACCAGACAGCCGCCGGGTCATCGGAAGTCGGGTTTGCCCCGGCGTGCCGGCCCTGATATGATTCGACCCTGGCTGCGAGCCCCACGGTGCAGCATCCGGGTGCTTAGCTCAGTTGGTAGAGCGGCGCCTTTACACGGCGTAGGTCGGGGGTTCGAGCCCCTCAGCACCCACCACCCCCGGAGCACCAAGACATACGATGCGTTCGCTTCGTGCAAACGCGCCATGGCTCCGCACCCCGTGATCCGCGCACTGGAATTACAATTCCACCATGAGCCCTTCACCCCATTCACCCGGATCGCTGCGCTGCGGTCTGGACGCCCTTGGTCAATTCGACGAAATCATCGACGTACGCACCCCCGCCGAGTTCGCCGAGGACCACATCCCCGGCGCCCTCAACGCACCCGTTCTGGACAATCAGGAACGCGCGCACATCGGCACGATGTACGCATGCGAATCGGCCTTCAAGGCCACGCGCGAGGGGGCGGCACTGGTGGCACGCCACATTGCCGAACACCTGGAGACCACTTTTGCCGATCGGCCCCGCAACTGGCGTCCGCTGATCTATTGCTGGCGCGGCGGAAAACGATCCGGCGCCATGACGAGCTGGTTCAACCTGATCGGCTGGCGCGCGCGGCAGCTGGACGGCGGCTACAAGACCTGGCGGCGTCATGTGATCGACGCCCTGGGCACCCGGCCGGCCGGCCTGGACTGCATCGTGCTGACCGGCCCCACGGGCTCGGGCAAGACGCGTCTGCTGCAGGCCCTGGGGCAGGCAGGTGCCCAGATTCTGGACCTGGAGGGCCTGGCGCGCCATCGCGGCTCGCTGCTGGGCGATCTGCCCGGCTGTCCGCAACCCGGCCAGCGGGGTTTTGAATCCGCGTTGCTGCAGGCCATCGAAGCGCTGGATCCTGATCGCCCCGTGTTCGTCGAGGCCGAGAGCCGGCGCATCGGCCAGCTCAGCCTGCCCGATGCCTTGCTGCACGCCATGCACACGGGCCGTTGCGTGCGCGTCCAGGTCAGCTTCGCACACCGCATCGACTATCTGTTGCAAGACTACCGTCACCTGTTCCAGGCGCCAGAGGCCTTCAGCCAGACGCTGGAACGCCTGATCGGCCTGCACAGCCGCCAGACCGTGCGCAACTGGCAGGCGCTGATCGCCGCCGATCGCCGCGCCGAGCTCTTCCAGGCCCTGGTCGAAGTCCACTATGACCCGGCCTACCGGCGCAGCAGCCAGGGCCACTATGCCGCGCTGGCCGATGCTCCTGTGTTCGCATTCGACCCGACGGGCATGAACGGCCGCCAGCAGGCGCTGAGCCTGATGGCACAGCTCGGGGTGACCAAACAACCGGGTCCGGTCGAGCAGCCGAACTTGGCTGCAGCACCGGATCTGAAGTCGCAGCCAGCCACAGAAATGGATGTGCCAACCGCGGGAAACCCGTCCGGTTCAGCCAGACGGCAGGTCACCGATCAGCAAGCGGCGCCGACGCCCTGGCCCGTCCTTCCCTGAAAGCCGGACATCGCACACTGACGGGCAGAACACCGACCGCCCGCTGGCAGAACACGAACCCCTACTTCCCTTCTGGCACCGGAGCCAGAGCCCCCATGGAGCCACTGATGAACGACATCGCATCCCCCCGCCTGACCTCGCTGTCGCACGGTGGGGGCTGCGGCTGCAAGATCGCGCCCGATGTGCTGGCGCGACTCATGCGCAACGCCCTGCCCTCGGGTCCGTTTCCGGACCTGCTGGTCGGCACGCAATCCAGTGACGATGCTGCCGTCTACCGTCTGAACGACGAACAGGCATTGATTGCCACGACAGACTTCTTCATGCCCATCGTCGACGATCCGCACGATTTCGGCCGCATCGCTGCCGCCAATGCGCTGTCGGATGTCTATGCCATGGGCGGGCGGCCCATCTTGGCCCTGGCGCTGGTCGGCATGCCGCTCAAGGCCCTGCCCCACGACACGATTGCCGCCATCCTGGCCGGCGGGGCTGCCGTGTGCCAACAGGCCGGCATCCCGATTGCCGGTGGCCATTCCATCGATTCCGTTGAACCGATCTACGGCCTGGCCGTGATGGGCCTGGCCCACCCGGATCACATCCGGCGCAACGACCAGGCGCGCGCAGGCGATGTGCTCATCCTCAGCAAACCCCTGGGCGTGGGGATTCTGTCTGCCGCCCTGAAAAAGGACCAGCTGGACGAAGCCGCCTACCGTGCCCTGATTGACAGCACGACGAAACTGAACACCCCGGGCATCCGTCTGGGACAGTTGCAATCCGTGCACGCCTTGACCGACGTGACCGGCTTCGGGCTGCTGGGCCACACGCTCGAGATGTGCCGCGGATCGGGCTTGCGCGCCGAACTGGATTTCAGCGCCCTGCCGTGGCTGGAGCCGGCCCGCACACTGGCACGCGCCGGCATGCGGACCGGCGCCTCGGGGCGCAATTGGCAGGCCTGCCAGGCCGACGTGACCCTGGATCCCGCCCTGCCCGCCGAAGCGCAGGCGCTGCTGACCGACCCGCAGACCTCGGGCGGCCTGCTGATCGCCTGCACCCCCGCAGTGGCCGGTGAACTCATCGCCCTGCTGCAGGCCGACGGCTTTGCCCAGGCGGCCCGCATCGGCCGGCTACGCGCCGGCACGCCGCACATTCGGGTGGCCTGATCCGTGTGACCCGATCCGTAAGGTCTGAATCAGGTATTCTGATCCGGGTATTCCGACCCCGATCTCGCTCGCTGGAGCTGCCATGGCCGATCCCCCGAATTTCCCTGAAGCCGCGCCGGCAGTGACGGACCTGGTGCGTTGCCGCTGGTGCACCTCCGACCCCCTGTACCAGCACTACCATGACACCGACTGGGGCGTGCCCTCACGCGATCCGCAGCATCTGTTCGAGCTGCTGATCCTGGAAGGGTTTCAGGCGGGCCTGTCCTGGTTGACCGTGCTGCGCAAGCGCGAAGCCCTGCGCGCCGCCCTGCTGGATTTTGATCCGCAGGCCCTGGCGCGCACCGACGAGGCCTGGGTGCAGACCCGCATGCAGGATGCCGGCATCATCCGCAATCGCCTGAAGCTGCGTGCGGCAGGCACCAACGCCCGCGCCTGGCTGGCGCTGGCCGATCCGGTCGGCTTGATCTGGTCCGCCGTTGATGCCCATCCCCGCATCCATCACTACACGCGCCCCGAAGCCATCCCCGTGGCCGGCCCCGAGGCTCAGGCCCTGAGCCAGCTTCTGAAGCCGCAGGGCTTCACCTTTGTCGGTCCGACCATTTGCCAGGCCTACCTGCAGGCCATCGGCTGCCTGATGGACCACACCATTGATTGCCACCGCCACGCGGCGCTGGCCGGCTGAGGAGCCGCGTTGGCCAGCATGAAGCGCCCCGGCACCCGGCGCGGCCGCCGCCCTGCGCGTGCCACCATCGCCCTGGCCCAGGCCTATCTGGGTGCGCGCTACCAGATCGACACCCGCCCGCCGGTGATCCTGCGCATCGGCCAGCCGCAGCCGGCGCTGCGCGCCCTGGCCCAAGCTTCGGGCAGCGTGTTTCTGACGGCCTGCAACCCGCGCAGCCGTCGCCTCAGCGTGCGGATCAACGCGCGGCGCATGCGCGCGCTGCAACGGATGCTGGCGCGACGCGGCTGCACCTGGCTGCCGGGGCACGGCCTGGATGCCGCGGGCCAGTGGCCCGATGAGCCCAGCCTGTGGGTTCCCGATCTGCCCCTGGCGGCAGGCCTGCGCCTGGCGCGCCGCTTCGGGCAGAATGCGCTGGTGTGGTGTGGGCCGGACACGGTGGCGCACCTCGTCTGGACACGGCGGGCGCCCGGATCGCGGTCACGGTCCGTGCGCCGACGCTCCGCTTGTCTGCTAAGGTAGCACCTGGTCCATCCTCAGGAGCCCGCCCATGTCGCGGCTGTTTACCCGCCACACGGTCTTTTACAGCGTCATCACCCTGACGATCCTCTGCGCCCTGCTGGCTCTGAGCTTCAGCGCCGCCTGGTGGCTGCCTTTTCTGCTGTTTCTGGCCTTGTCGATCCTGGGGATCTACGACCTGAACCAGACTCGCCATGCCATCCGCCGCAATTACCCGGTGATCGGCAATCTGCGCTTTCTGTTCGAATTCATCCGCCCGGAAATCCGCCAATATTTTTTCGAGGACGACACCCTCAAACTGCCGTTTTCGCGCGTGGATCGCTCACTGGTCTACCAGCGCGCCAAACGCCAGATGGATCAGCGCCCCTTTGGTACCCAAGGCAACGTCTACGGCAACGATTACGAGTGGATCAACCACGCCATGGTTCCGACCCGCATCCAGGACACGGATTTCCGCATCACCGTGGGCGGGCCCGACTGCCGCCAGCCGGTGGACCTGTCCGTCTTCAACATCTCCGCCATGAGCTTTGGCGCGCTCTCGGCCAATGCCGTGATGGCCCTGAACAAGGGCGCGGCGCTGGGTCGCTTCGCGCATGACACGGGCGAAGGCGGCGTCAGTCGCTACCATCTGGAACACGGCGGCGATCTGATCTGGAACGTCGGTTCGGGCTATTTCGGTTGCCGCAACCCGGATGGCAGCTTTTCCGGGGAACGCTTTGCCGACATGGCCCGGCATGACGCCATCCGCATGATCGAAATCAAGCTGTCCCAGGGCGCCAAGCCCGGCCACGGCGGCATCCTGCCCGCCCCCAAGGTCACCGCGGAGATCGCTGCC
>JACDJC010000203.1_pt1 | contig 78209 bp, 58 predicted proteins | sample 7454191 | NCBI WGS metagenome assembly JACDJC01 (sample SAMN14253291, study PRJNA609438) | sludge metagenome | isolation source: sludge after 25d culture with pyrite and EDTA | collected 2018-12-20 | reverse complement strand
TGGGGCGAGCCCTGATGCCGGCCCTGGCTGTGGTGTCCCTGGTTGCCGCGGCCATCATCGCCACCGTTGTGACCGTCGTGGCCCGGATCCGGCGCATCGGCAGGCGCAACTTGCTGGAACAATGGTGGAAGGCTTCGCAGAAAATCGGGCCGGATGCCTTGCCAACGCAGATCTTTTTGATTTCCTGCCTCGCCCTGGTGGTTTTTTGGGCCGGTCGCCAGTATGCAGAAGTGTTTGCCCCGGTGCACATCTCCGGTCTGTTGCACCAGGGATGCGTTGCCTCCCCCGAGGTCACCGGGGCCAACGAGGCGGAATTGATCGCCTCCGGTCTGGCGTGCGCCATCCGGGACCAGGAGCACAAGACCTGCCATACCTACTACGCTGGCGTGGTGAACATTGTTTTCGTCCTGTTTCTCGTGGTGGTACCCTTTCGCCAACGGCTGTTGCGACGGAAGGCGACCCGGGCGCTGCATCTCGTCCTCCTGCTCCTGTTTTTGATCTACTCTCTGGTGCTGCCGCTGATCTACGGCGCGCTAGTGATGCCCAACGATTTTCCCCGGGTGTACGTTCATGCCGGCAAGGATTCCCAAGTCCGGATTCCTGAAGGATCGTTTCATCTGATTCATCAGGGGGAAAAATATTTGATTCTCTGGCATGCCGACAAGGCCGCATCGTACGTGATTCCGTGCTCCGGCGTCACGACGTTGGAGGTGCTGGGCCGAGCTTCGGTGTTTGCCGGTCAGCCCCCTACCTGAACCGCCACTTTTCAGGAGGTGTGCCATGAAACGATTCGTCGATTCATCCGGCATCGGGCGATGGTTGCTGGCAATGGCTCTTCTGGCGGCTTGTGTGCCTTATCCCCATCCTGATGAACCTCTCCCTCCGTACGATGCCACCATCGGGACCATCACCAAAATCGTCGGTAGCGGCGAGGTGCAAATCAACGGGCGGATCGTCGGGGAAGGCGCGGTGATGCGGTCCGGCGAGCACATTGAGACTGTGGCGGACGCCCGGGCCACCCTTGCCCTGGCACGGGGCGGCGAAGTCTTTTTCGACGCCGCCACCGATCCGGACCTGGAGTGGCTTTCGGAAGCCTTCTGCAAGCTTCGCATCATCATCAACGTCGGCAGCATTCTGGTGCACACCGAATGCCAGACAGAGGTGGAAACGGGCACCGGAGCGGTGGTTTCCAGCCTCGGAACCATGTTTCACCTCACGGTGAACCAACAGTGGACCGAACTGACCGTTCTCAAGGGACGAGTGGCCATCTTCGGCAGGGCGGGAGCAAGGCAAATCGTTGCGGCGGGCCAGCAGTGTCTTGTTCCGCGCGGTGGCATTGCGCAGCCACCGCGCCCGGTGAAAGTGAGGCCGGTAATCGATTGGGCCTGCCAACTGGACAAGCGATTGTGCCGCGGGGTCGGGGTCTCTCCCCAAGTCCTTGTGCCGGTGCCGAACCTGGTCGCCATGAATCTCCACGAGGCCCGGCAGATCCTATCTCGCACGAATCTGCAAATGGGACGGGTAAGCGAGAAGCCCACCGATCGAAACCGGGATGACGGCCGGGTGGCGGTCCAGGCCCCCGAACCCGGGACGCGGGTCGCGGCGGGGGCTGCGGTGGATCTTCAAGTCTGGCGTTATCGCGGCGGCGAGATCCAAATGCCGCGCTTGCTGAACCGGCCATTGCCCGAAGCCCGGCGGCTCCTTGCGGAAAAGGGGATCCGCATCAGCCGAATTCAAGAGGCCGCCACCCGCCAGCGGGATCAGGGCGGCCGGGTGGCTCGGCAAAACCCCGCCCCCGGTACGCCGCTGCACCCCGGTATGGCGGTGGAGCTGATCGTTTACCGCTATGAACGCCCGCAACCGGCCCCGGTGACAGTGCCGCCCTTGACGGGCATTCATGTCGACAGGGCGCAAGCCATACTGGAGAACGCGGGACTGAAGCACGGCCGCACTTACCAGGAACCGGCGCCGTCCCGGCTTCAGATCGGTTTAGTCTTCCGGCAACGGCCCGAGGCCGGCGCCAAAATCGATCCCGGCGGCGCCGTGGACCTGTGGGTCTATGGCGCGGTGCGACTTCCGCTGCGTCTCCCGACGCTGCCGCAGCGCCTTCCCCGGCAACCCGATTTTCGCCTCCTGCCGACGAACGAATGACATGGATGTGCCATGAAAGGCTCCAGACCCTTTGCGGACGGCTATGGTCGGGGTGGCGCGGCGGCCTGGAGGCGCGGTCGGGCGGCGGCCTGGCGTCGCCGCTGGCCTGACCGGGGCGGGGCAGGGCGGTCTCCGGTCAAGTCCTGGATGTGAAAGAAGCAGTACCAGTTGCCGGCACGTTTGGCGAAGCGGGCCGCCAGCCATTGCCCCAGCCTGTTTGGCGCTGCGCGTCGATTGGCGCGGCGCCGGAGCCGCGCGCCGAGGCGCATGGCCAGGGTGACCGCACAAAAACTCAGGATGCCGTCTGAAAAGTACCATTGAAGGGTCAAGTCCATGGCAATCCTCCTTGGGTGAAGGCGGGCCCGGAGAACGGACCCGCCGGGTGTCATCCGTCAATTTCAGGCCGGTTCGGGCTCGAGTTCCGGGGCGCCCGCGGCCTCCAGTTTTCTCGCCTTGAACAGGGCGCCGAGGATGATGCCCGCGCCGACGAGCAAAGCGATGATCATCAGCGTGAAGGAGACCCGGCTGAGCGCCAGGTCCCAACCGGCGCTCAAATCCATCAGGTTGAGCTGGCCGAGGTAGCGGGGAACGGCGATGCCCCGGCTCAGGGCCACGATGAGCATGATGGTGGCCATGACCACCTTGATCATGTAATCCTTCACGTAAGTGGTACCGATGGCACCCAGTTGCACCCCGAACAGCGATCCGCCCAGGATGATCAAGGTCAGCCGCAGATCCACCATGCCGTACCAGGCCCAGATCAGGGTGCCGCCCAAACCCATGACAAACGCGATCACCAGTTCCGAGGCCGACGCCACGATGCTGGTGACCCCGATGATGTACATCAGGCCGGGCACGCCGATGAAGCCGCCTACGGCAATGGTGGCGGCCAGCATGCCGGTGGCCAGTCCCACCGGAACGGTAAACCACAGCGAGATGCGCACCTTGGCGGTTTTGAAGGTGATCATCGGCCAAAGCTCGATCTTCTGCAGGGCCCGGGCGATTCGGGTCGCTTGCGGCGCGGTGGCGGGGGCGGCAGTGCTTTTGATCACATCCCGCAGGATGAATCCGCCGACACTGACCAGCACGGCGACGAAGGCCAGGCTGACGTAGAGGTTGGAGCCGGCCTGGCCCCACCTGTCCAGAATCAGTTTTTGGACATGAATGCCGATCTGGACCCCGATTTCCGCCGACGCCCCCAGGATCAGCCCCAGCTTGACGTCCACCTGCCCGTAGCGGGCGCGCTTTATCGATCCCACCAGGGCCTTGGGAAACTTGTGGCACATGTTGCTGGCCACCGCCACGGTGCCCGGTACCCCGAGGCTCATCATGCCGGGGGTGAGGACAAAGGCCCCGCCGGAACCGATGAAGCCGCTGACCAGTCCGCCGACAAAGCCGACACCGAACAAGAAAAGGACCGAGATGAGGTTGAGGTCGATGAACTGAATGATTTCGCTTCCCGTCGCGTGCATGTGTTCTCCTTTCCAACCCAAATTCGTGTCTTTGCCCAATTTCCCCGCAGGATCAGACGCTCAAGCGCGCCCGGGGCCGCGTGTCCTTGCGTTTGACCGGTTTGACCGCCTTCGGCTGCACCCCGGTGCGTTTGGAGGCTTCGATGCCCAGGGCCGACCAGAAGTAGCTGGTGAAATTGCCGTGAATGTAGGAAAACAGGAACACCGTGGCCACCGGAACGAGGGCGTAGAACTTGCCCCGGGTGGCCAAAGACATCAGCGGGTCGGCAAAGTAGAAGACCGCCGCGTAGATCGCCGCCGCGGCCGCGCCGAAGACGAAGGTTTTCTGAACGTTTTTTTTCCGCAATACGTTTTCTGCCATCTGTTCTCCTCCTCTGGGTAAATGAACATTGAAAAATTTCAGAGCGGCGCGGCCGATGCCGTGTCGCCGGGCAAGCGATAGAGTGGATGAAGGGCAAAGGCGTCCGGTCTCCACCACCGCGGCGAAGACCGGCACGGAAACCAGGGATCTCACTTCCCTCAGGGCGATGTCGGGTTCCAGGATGACGAACGCGATGCCGCGGCTGGCGGCGATGAGGTCGGCCACGGTTCGGGCCACCTTGCCCGGGGCGATGACGATCCGGGCGTGAACACCCCGCCGCCGGGCCTGTTCCATCAACAGGGCGCCGTTGATCCGTGCCTTGACGATGAACGCCGGCCGACAGGCAGGGGGGGCCGTATTCCGGGGAAGCGGGTCCGTGTACAAGGCCATGAGGTCCAGACCAAGACGCTGGGCAATGTTCAGCACGGCGGAGATCACCTCGGCCGTGAGGCCTCCGGTGCGCGATACCACCAGGATGCGCTTGCGGATCTGGGGCATCGGCCATCGGTCCGGGGGGACGAGGCGGGCCGCGGCGGCCTCCATGGCATGAAATTGGCTTTCCATGGCCGCCAACTTTAGCAACGGATGTGCCAGTGATATATAGTGCTATAAAATCTAATAGTTAACGTTTCATGGAGATGATTTCGGGCCCGATAGGCGTTACAATTTGCAACGCTTGATGGCGGCATGGCACCGGCTAATCGGGGAACGCCGAAATTTCAGGAAGTTCCCAGAGGATAACGGACTGTTTCAGATTGCAACGGCTACGGTGGGTCGTGCTTCATTTTGCAGCGCTGATAACGAATCGCAGGGACGCTCATTTTTGACAAAATTGAACCTTTCGGTTTAGGATAACTCAAAATTCAAGCCTCAAGAGGACGGGCGAGACCATGCTATTTAAACGAACCGCGGATGAAGTCGAAGAGAACAAGCCGCTGGCCGACCTGAAGATCCGCATTGAACATGCCAACCTGCCCGACGCGGCCCGGGAGACGGCCAACCGGGAACTCGGCGCGCTGGAAAAGATGGATTCCGCCCAGGCCGAGTATCCCATCGGGCTGGCTTATCTGGAGTATATTCTCAGCCTGCCCTGGAACCGGTTCACCGAAGATCACTCGGACATCGGCCGGGTCCGGCAGGTGCTGGATCGGCGCCATTACGGTCTGGCCCAGGTCAAGGAACGGGTCGTGGAGTATCTGGCGGCCAAAACCCTGCGCCGTCTCAAGCCGCGGCGGGTGCTGGTGGTGGACGACGAGGAGATCGCCCGGGCCAACCTGGAGCATGTTTTTTCCAAGGAAGGCTACCAGGTGGAGACGGCCGCCGACGGCATCGAAGCCATGGAACGCCTCCGGCGGACCCCGGCGGATATCGTGATCAGCGATTTGAAGATGAGCCGGATGGACGGGCTGCAGCTCCTCGGTCAGATCCGCGAAGATGTGCCGGAGACCGAAGTGGTGCTGGTCACCGGTTACGGCACGGTGGATTGCGCCGTGACGGCCCTGCGCCAGGGAGCGGCCCATTACCTGTGCAAACCGGTGGACATTGCCGAGTTGAAAAAAACGGTGCGTGAAATCCTGGACCGCAAGCGCAGTATTCAGATCAGCCGGGGGCCGGTGTTGTGCTTCAGCGGGCCGCCGGGGACAGGAAAAACTTCAGTGGGTCGCGCCGTGGCCGAGGCATTGGGCCGCAAGTTCGTCCGCTTTTCGGTGGCCGGCCTCCATGACGAAGCAGAGATCCGGGGCCACCGGCGCACTTACGTGGGGGCCATGCCTGGGCGCATCACCAAGGAACTCCAGCGCCTCGAGGTGCTGAACCCGGTGTTCATGCTCGACGAAATGGACAAGATCGGTCAGGATTTCCGCGGGGATCCCGCCTCGGTGTTCCTCGAGGTGCTCGACCCGGAGCAGAACAGCCGTTTTCTCGACCACTATCTCGATATTCCCCTGGACCTGAGCCGGGCGATGTTCATCGCCACGGCCAACGACATCGGCCGCCTGCCGGGCCCTTTGTTGGACCGGATGGAAGTGATCGCCTTCCCCGCCTACACCGAGCGTGAGAAGCGGCACATCGCCCGGCGCTACATCGTGCCGGCCCAGTTGGCGGAAAACGGCCTGGACCCGGCGGCGGTGCGCTTCAGTGACGAGGCGCTGATCCGTATCATTGAGGACTATACCCGGGAGGCGGGGCTGCGCAACCTGGAGCGCGAGATCGCAGGGGTCTGCCGCAAACTGGCCCGCATGACCCTGGAAGCCGGCAACCGGATGGCACCGGTGACGGTGGATGCCGATACCGTGACCGGTCTGCTGGGGCCACGCAGGTTCAGCCGGGAAGCGGCCGAAAGCGGCAGCCGCATCGGTGTGACCACTGGATTGGTCTGGACGGAATTCGGCGGAGAGCTGATCTTCGTGGAGACGGCGTGCATGAAGGGCACCGGCCGGCTGATGCTCACCGGGTCTCTGGGCGACATCCTGCGCGAATCGGCCCAGACGGCCCTGAGCTATATCCGTGGCAATGCCGCGACGCTGGGGGTGGATCCGGATTTCTTCGGTGCCAGCGACATCCACATCCACTTTCCCGCCGGAGCCGTTTCCAAGGACGGCCCCTCGGCCGGGGTGACGGTGGCCTTGGCGTTGATTTCGCTGCTCACCGATCGACCGGCACGTAGCGACGTGGCCATGAGCGGGGAGTTGAGTCTCAGCGGCCGGATTCTGCCGGTGAGCGGGCTGCGGGAAAAGTGCCTGGCGGCCCGCCGGGCCGGGGTTCGGACGGTGATCCTGCCGGCGCGCAACCGCGCCGAGATCGAGACCTTGGCGCCGGATGTCACCGAACACCTGGAGATCACGCTGGCCGGAGAACTTGCCGAGTTGATTCCCCTCGTGCTGATGCCGGTCAGTCCGAGTCAATCTGGTAGCGCTTGAGTTTGCGCCACAGAGAAACCCGGTCGATGTTGAGGATCCGGGCGGCCCGGGTCTTGTTGCCGCCGACCTCCTCCATCACGGCCAGGATGTACCGACGTTCGTTTTCCTCCAGCGTGGGCCAGGGGTGCGGCTCCCGGCGGGCAATGCGCAGGGCGCTCCCGTCGACTTCTTCCAACAGGTGCCGGGGGTCGATCTGCGGGCCGTCGCACAGGGCCAGGCCCCGGGCCACGATATTCTCCAGTTCGCGCACATTGCCGGGATAATCGTAGCGTTGCAAGCGGTCCATCACTTCGGGGGCCACCGTTTTGACCGCGGCGCCGACGGGGGTGTGCTTGGCGATGAAGTGGCGCACCAGCAGGGGGATGTCCTCGCGGCGCTCGGCCAGGTTGGGCAGGTGCAAGGCGATGACGTTGAGCCGGTAGTAGAGATCCTGGCGGAAGGCGCCTCGTTCCGCCTCCTTTTTCAAATCCTTGTTGGTGGCGGCCAAAACGCGGATATCGGCGGTGATCTCCTGGGTGCCCCCCACACGCCGGAAACTGCGCTCTTGCAGGACCCGCAGCAGGTTGACCTGCATCGGCAAAGGCAGGTCTCCGATTTCGTCCAGGAACACCGACCCGCCGGATGCCGCCTCCAACAGTCCCTTTTTTTCCCGCCCGGCACCGGTGAACGCTTCGCGTTCGTGGCCGAAGAGTTCGTTGGCGATGAGCTCCGGGGAGAAGGCGCCGCAGTTGACGGCCATGAAGCGGTGATCGGCACGGGGGGACAGTTCGTGCACCGCCCGGGCCACCAGTTCCTTGCCGGTGCCGGTTTCACCGGCGATCAGCACCGTGCAATCCAGGGCGGCCACCTGGCGGATCATCTCCTTGAGGGCCAGTATCGCCTGGCTCTGCCCCACGATGCGTGCCAGGCCGGATTGATCGGCTACCCGTCGACGCAGGTCCCGGACTTCCTTTTTCAGTCGGCGCTTTTCCAGCGCCTTTTCCACGATGAGACCAAGCTCTTCGATCTGGATCGGCTTGGCGATGTAGTGGTAGGCCCCTCGTCGCATCGCTTCCACCGCGGTGTCCACCGAAGCGTAGCCCGTGACCACCACCACTTCGGTGGCGGGTTGAAGTTTTCTGGCCCGGGCCAGCACTTCCAGGCCGTCCACGGGGTGCATGCGCAGATCGGTGAGTACGAAACCGATCTCCGTATCCACCAGCCGTTCGATGGCCTCGGCCCCGTTGGCGGCCGTGACGATCCGGTAGCCTTTTTTGCCCAGCGAGTGGGCGAGGTTTTCCCGGGTGATGGCCTCGTCGTCGACGATGAGAAGGGTTTCCTTATCCACCGTTGGCATTCTCCGTGCCGGTGGCGGCGTCCAGGGGCAGACGAATGACGAAGACGGCGCCTTGCCCGGGCTCGCTTTCCACGGCGATGCTGCCGCGGTGCTGCTTGATGATCCCGTAGGCGACGGCCAGTCCCAGGCCGGTGCCCTGGTTGTCGCTCTTGGTGGTAAAAAAGGGGTCAAAGATCCGGCCGCGGGCCTCGGCGGGAATGCCGGGCCCGGTGTCCTGCACCGTGATGACCACCTGGCGCGTCGCTTCATCGGCGGCAGCCTTCAGGGTGATGCGCCCCGGTCGGGAACCGATGGCCTGGACGGAGTTGAGGAGCAGGTTGAGCAGCACTTCCTGAAACCGCTGGACATCCACCTGTACCTTGAGATCCGGCGGGATGTCAGTGTGCACCACCACCTCGGCCGGCACCTGGGCGGCCACCAGGGTCAAGGCCCGCTTGGCGATGACCGCCAGCTCGATCCAGCGGGTGGAAAAAACCTTGGTCCGTGAAAATTCCAGCAAGCCCTTGACGATGTCCCGCGCCCGGATCGTCTCCTGGTCGATGTTGTCCAGCATCTTACGCATGAACGGCGGATCGCAGGCATCCAGTTCATCGATGGCAATCTGGCACGAGGTCCAGATATTGTTCAGGGGGTTGTTGAGCTGGTGGGCCACCCCGGCGGCCATGGTGCCTAAGGAAGAGAGCTTCTGGGCCTGGATCATCTGGGCCTCATGGCGTTGGAGTTCCTCCACCATGTGGTTGAAGGCCTCCATCAGCTGGCGCATTTCGATTTCGCTGGCCTGGACGGGAATTTTTTCGAAACGGCCGCCGGCGATGTGTTCCGTGGTGCGACGAAGGAGGTGCAGCAGCTTGAAAAATTTGCGGAAGGCAAGAAAGGGGAGCACCACGCCGAGAGCCAGCGCCGCGGCGAAGACCGCGATTAACTGGACCCGCAGGGTCTCGAGGATGTGCCGGATCATGCTGCGCTCGAAGGCCACTTCCTGCTCGGCCAAATCGAGCATCCGCTGGCCCAGTTCACGAACGTCTTCCAGCAGCATGGTCGAACGTTGGTAGTTGTCCTCGATGGCGTTGGCATCGGCGATGTCCTCCATCCGATCCCGATAGGCCCGTACCGCATTTTGCAGGTCACTGAGCAGGGGTTGGCTGCGCAGGGTCAAGCCCCGTTGGCCGATGCTTTCCACCAGATCCAGGGCTTTGGCCATGTAGCGCCGGTTTTCTTCGAGGTCTTCCCGTTTTTGATAGAGGAGATAATTTTTCTCGTACCGTCGGATCTCCAGGATGACCCAGTTGAGGTTATCCGCCAGCTCCACCACTTCGAGTTTGCGGCCGACGGTTTCCAGGTCGTCGAAGGACACCTTGCCCACGGCCCCCAAAGCGATGCCGTAGCTGATCAATATCAGGATGATTTTCTGCTTCAGGCTCACGGAACGCCAGTTGATGTTCGCCATGGCAGCGTCTTCCTTGCGGCTGATGGCCCCTGCTTCTCACAAGAGGGCAGGGCGAGCGGAATCTCAAAAAAATAGAAACACTTGCGGCATCAGCATGCCACAGCGCCCCGTGGATGGCAAGGCGACCGATGGAACCGTTTGGTATCGTCCATCTTTTCTACAACGGCGGTGACAAGAAAGCGTCTTCCCGGTCGTTGGCGATGCCAAAGAGCCGGCAGGTGTTGTCCCAGATCACCGGCGCCAGGGTTTCCGGCGCCTCTTGACGCACTTCGGCCACCTTGAACAGGACGGTGCGCACGAAGGCCGGCTCGTTGCGTCGGTGTCGATTGCGCTCGGGGGTGGGGGTGAGGTAGGGCGCGTCGGTTTCCACCAGGAGCCGGTCGATGGGAATTTGAGGCACCATCTGGCGCAGGTCCCGGCCGCGAGCGGCGAGGGTCACGATTCCGGTGATGCCGATGTAAAACCCCATTTCAAGGTATTGGTCCAGCTCCGGGGCGATGCCGGAGAAGCAGTGGACCACGCCGCGGCGGCCGATCCAGTGGTGGGCGCGCAACAACTCCAGCAGCCGGCCGCCGCTGTCCCGTTCGTGCAGGATGATGGGCAGGTTCAATTCGCTGGCGATTTCCAACTGGCGCACGAACCAGCGCTCCTGGTCGGCCCGGGGGGAATGCATGCGGTTGAAGTCCAGGCCGATCTCTCCCCAGGCCCGCACCTTGGGGCTGGCGGTGAGGGCCTTGATTCGCGCCAGCATCGATTCGCTGCATGCGGCCGTGTCATGGGGATGAACCCCCACCGAGGCCCAGCACCCTTCGCATTGCTCAGCCAGGGCCACCGCCCGGCGACTGCACGCCTCGTCGATGCCGACAATCATGGCGGCACGCACCTCGTTTTCACTCATGCGGGCCAATACCTGCGGCAGGTCGTCGGCGAAGGCATCATCATTCAGGTGGCAGTGACTGTCGAAAATCTTCATGTCGTGAAAATTTAATGGCTGAGGCCGGTTTAAAAATATGGATTCAAGACCCGAAACGGGCACCTTCAAACAGGGTCCTCGCCTACCACAGCTTGTGTTCAAAAAGCAAATTCAGTATAGGATTTACCCTTGATTTAATAATGGGTATATGCTTGTTTGGTCGACGTGAAAATTTCTTCGATGCCTGGCGCAAAAGCCGGGGCGACTGTTTCGGCGTACCTTGTACGGAGGTGGCTATGTTCAAAATTGTCAGACGAGAAGAGATGTCCCAGGGCAACGTGGTTCTCAATGAAATCGAGGCGCCCAAGATCGCGGCCAAAGCCAAGCCCGGTCAATTCGTCATCCTGAAAGCCAACGAGGAAGGCGAACGGATTCCCCTGACCATGGCCGACACCGATCCGGCCAAGGGCACCATCACCATCATCTACATGGTGGTGGGAAAGTCCACCGCACTGTTCAAATCCCTCAAGGTGGGCGAAGGGTTTCAGGATGTGATCGGTCCCCTGGGTAAACCGACCCACGTCGAGAAGGTGGGCACGGTGGTGTGCGTCGGCGGGGGAACCGGCGTGGCGGTGCTCTATCCCATCACCCGGGCCATGAAGAAGGCGGGCAACCGTGTGGTGGCCATCATCGGCGCGCGCAACAAGGACCTGCTGATCATGGAAGATCTGATGCGCGAGGCCAGCAATGAGCTCATCGTCTGCACCGACGACGGGTCCTACGGCCATCACGGTTTCGTCACCGACAAGCTCAAGGAAGTCATTGAGCGTGAAAAGGTCGACCAGGCCGTCTGTATCGGCCCGGTGCCCATGATGAAGTTCTGCTCCAAGCTGACCAAGGAATACAACGTACCTACGCTGGTAAGCCTCAATCCCATCATGGTGGACGGCACCGGCATGTGCGGCGGCTGTCGGGTCACGGTGGGCGGCAAGACCAAGTTCGGCTGTGTGGACGGTCCCGAATTCGACGGTCACCAGGTCGACTACGACGAACTGATGATGCGGCTCCAGGCCTACTGCGAGGATGAGAAACGCTGCTACGAGCATTACTGCACGCTTCACGACGCCAAATAAACCGGTGCCCGTCAGCCGCCCGGGGCTTCAACGGGCTGAAATAAACAGTTTTGATCCGCTCAAAACTGATCATTTTCCAGATGCATCCGTTCTATCGTCAATACCGATTCAAGGGGCGTATCGCGTCCAACGGGGAGGAAAAGGATGACGGAAACAGAAAAAAAGAAAAAAGCCGATCGCACGCCCATGCCCGAGCAGGCGCCCGAGGTGCGGCGGCGCAACTTCCTGGAAGTGCCCACCGGTTACACCGAAGAAATGGCCGTCACCGAGGCTCAGCGCTGTCTGCAGTGCAAAAACCCCGGTTGCGTGAAGGGATGTCCGGTGAACGTGGACATCCCCGGTTTCATCAAATTCATCGCTGAACGCAAATTCACCGAAGCGATCCGTCACATCTGGACCACCAACAGCCTGCCGGCCGTCTGTGGCCGGGTCTGCCCCCAGGAAAACCAGTGCGAAGGACAGTGCATTCTGGGCAAGAAGGGCTTGCCGGTGGCCATCGGCAACCTGGAACGCTTTGCCGCCGACTGGGAACGCGAGCAAGGCACCGGCGCCCTGCCGCCCAAACAGTCGTCTACCGGCAAGCGGGTGGCGGTGGTGGGCTCGGGCCCCTCCGGTTTGACCGTGGCCGGCGATCTCATCGTCAAGGGCCACGACGTCACTGTCTTCGAAGCCTTTCACAAGGCCGGCGGCGTGCTGGTGTACGGGATTCCCGAATTTCGTCTGCCCAAGGCCATCGTTGCCCAGGAAGTCAACTTCCTAGAGCGGCTGGGGGTCAAGGTGGAGTGCAACGCGGTGGTGGGGCGTACCGTGAGCTTGGACGAACTGTTCGAAGAAGGCTACGATGCCATCTATGTCGGCGTTGGCGCCGGCCTGCCACGGTTCATGAATATTCCGGGTGAAAACCTCATCGGCATCCTATCGGCCAACGAGTATCTGACCCGGGCCAACCTGATGAAGGCCTACAAGTTCCCCGAAGTCGACACCCCCATCCCCCATGGCAAGAACGTGGTGGTCCTGGGCGCCGGAAACGTGGCCATGGACTCGGCCCGCACCGCCATGCGCCTGGGGGCCGACTCGGTGCGCATCGTCTATCGGCGCAGCCGGACCGAAATGCCGGCCCGTGGCGCGGAAATTCACCATGCCGAAGAGGAGGGGATCGAGTTCTTCCTGCTGACCAATCCCACCCGCTACATCGGCAACGAAAAGGGGCGGCTCATCGGCATGGAATGCCTCAAGATGGAACTGGGTGAACCGGATGCCTCGGGTCGTCGTCGGCCGGTGCCCGTCGAGGGAAGCGAATTCCAGCTCGAATGCGACCTTTGCATCGTGGCGGTGGGCTCGGGGGCCAATCCGTTGTTGACCTCCTCCACCGAGGATATGAATCTGAACAAGTGGGGTTACATCATCGCCGATGAAGAAACCGGCAAGACCACCAAGAAGGGGGTCTGGGCCGGTGGAGACATCGTCACCGGTGCGGCCACCGTCATCCTGGCCATGGGCGCGGGCCGCAAGGCCGCCGACTCGATTCACAAGTACCTCACCTTCGGCTGGTAACACTTCGCTTTCCAGCACCGTTGAAACACAAAAGGCCGGGGGGTCGCCTACACGTGGCGGACCCCCGGCCTTTTTCGGATGGAACGACCCGTCCGGTCCGCCTTCGGAAAGCCCCACCCCGACTCACAGACCACCTCATCCAAATTCTTTTAAATAACCAGAATACCTTAACTTTAGTCACGTTAGCGCACTTGCTACTTTAACTATAAGCGGACTTGCAACTTTAGCTCATCAGTCCACTTGTCACTTTAGTTCACTTGCAACTTTAGCTCATCAGTCCACTTGTCACTTTAGTTCACTTGCAACTTTAGCTCACTTGAACAGCTACCCCCCCGTTTCAGCGCCGGGGGCTGTAGTGGCGCTTGAGCCAACAGCTCAGGCCATCCAGGCCCGGAAACAGCACCCGCTCGGTGATGCCGGCCTGATCGAGCTTGTCGCGGATTTCCCACTTGAGGGCCGCCGGAATCACAATGCGCCGACAGATGCGGGGGTGCTGGCAGAGCCAGTCGTCCATGACGAGATCCACCCGGGACATGAGGCTGAAGAGGGCATACTGGTTGACGATGCGGTCGTCCAGGGATGGCGGCTCGAAGAAGATCGCGTAAGTGCCCGGCGACAGACCCGGGAGAAGCTTGAGAGTATCGATGGCCTCGGAAAGCAGCTCGGCGGTGAACACATTGGCCCCCTCCTGATCCAGGTGCTGGTGGAGGCGATGGGGGAGATGCTGGTGGACGTGTACGTAGTTGACCGCCCAGATGACGGCGTCTTCATTGAACTTCTCGATGTTGGCAGTGGCAAAATGCATGGCGAAAAACGGCGAGTAGGTCCAATCGAGAAGCCGCGTGGGCAGCCCGTGGTGCTGGGCCACCGAAATCAGTTGCCAGACGGAGCCGCTGCCCAGAACGTCGCGATGGGCGTACTTGCGGAAGTTGCGCAACAGGTGGCGTTCCAGGTTCGGGTAGTCTCCACCGAGGCGCATGAGGGTCGTTTCCAGCCGGTAGCGACAGTCAGAAAGCCCACGAAAGGCATAGCGCGACCGGTAGCGCAGAATGTCCGGGTTCCAGGCGTCTTCAAAAAGCCGGTCCTGCAGTTCGTTCCAGCTCCTGACACGAATATCGGCAATGGGGGTGCCCATAGGTGGTGTCCTTTCTGCTCAGCCAAGGACCATGTCGCCAGAGGCGAAGCTTTCCGCTTGGTTGAAAATGTGAAACCGCCCGGCGTTTTCGGCTTTTTCGATGCCGGCCGTCACCGCCGTCACGCCCCGGGGGATCTCTTTCTGGAAGTGGATGCGCAACTGCCGCATCTTCGCCTCAGGTCCCCACGCGCGTTCGGCCAGGGTTTCGACCATGTCGAAATAGACCGTATGGTTGACATGCCCCAGGGGGTCGAAATCGCTGGTGCGGGTGGTAAAGGCCAATTCGAAATCGTCCCCGGTCCTGACAGCGGGTTTCCAGGTATCCAGGTCCATGCAGCCGGCTTCCCGGGCTTCTTCGGTGTAGGCCCGGCCCACCTGCTCCGGGATGCGCTGCAATCGCTTGGCGGAAAGATCAAAATAGAGCCAGAGGCTCGTGGCGGCGGCAATGCATTCGGCACCAACGAAGACCAAAAAATCACGGTAGGCGCGAAAACCACGGCTGCCCCGATGCCAGGTCTCCACACGCACCGTTTCCTGGTAGATGGGCATCCGTTGCAGGTTTACCGCCATCTTGTTCAGGATCCAGACCTTTCCGGAAGCCACCTGTCGTCGGCTGCCGAAGTCGGCCTGCTCCGAGTGGGTGACGGCCGCGTCCTGGAGCAACCCCAACAGCGGACGCAGCTGCATCGAATAGTCCGGCTTGATTTCGGTGTAGGCGACCGGATGACATTGTTCGATGATCATGGGGCGGTATTCCTTCGGTTGAGGGGGCTTCGCCGCGCCCGGCTCAGGCAGCGGCAGCAAGCCTTCGATGCGCCAGGAGCAGACCCGCCGGGACGATGGCCAAGGCGGCCAGGTCGACATTGTAAAACACGAATCCGCCCAGACTCGCCACCATGGCCAGCAGGTACAACCACGTCCGGTTGCCCCAGACGGCCAGCAGGGAAAACGCCAGGGCCAGCCAGCCGAAGGCCTGATGGTACATCAACCATCCCAGCACACTGCGGCTCAGACAGTAAAGGCCCGACGGATCTTGCATGCATGGCGCCGCGAGCCGGTCCCATTCCAACCAGACAAAGCGCAACCCCGTCAACAGTCCGTAGGCCGTCATCAGCCCCAGGCCCACTGCCCCCAAAGGGCGCAGCGAGGCGCCACGGCCCTGCCGCCAAAACGGGTAGGCCAGCAGCAGGCAGGTCGCCACCCAGGCATCCGCCTGCCAGTTCAGCGGCGTTTCCTGGATGAAGATGACGGCGGCACCGGTTGTCAGGATCAGGGCCACCAGTCCTTCGAGGCCGGTGGAAACCTCTGATGGGCGGTCGGCCCGGTACCAGAGCCAGGCGTAGGTTAGGGCGGGCAGGAAAAAGCCGCAGTTGTGAAAACTCCGGTAGCGGGGGGCAAACACCAGGCCCGCCACCACCACCAGCGCCAGTCCGACCACCACGAGACGATGGATGGAAATGAAGGCGCCCCAGCGTCCCGTTTCCGGCCTCGGGGGCCCCTGGCGACGCAGCAGGTCCAGGGTGGCCGCCAAACTGAGCCGTTGGGGAAGGGCTCGTCCGACGGCGGCGGAAAGAAGGAGGAAATAGGCGATGATCGCCTGAGCCATCACCAGCGCGGCCCAGACAAGCTGTCCCGCATGATGGGAAACCACGGTGAACTGTTCGCCCTGGAGCACGATCAACACGGCTCCCAACGGCGCCAGCATTGAAAAGCCGATCCATTGAAAACGGCTTTCACCAAAACTGCGGCCGGCAAGCGGCAAGGTGAGCAGCACCAGGCCGACGGACAGCCCGAACCGGAGCCACCCGTCGGGATGTTTGGAAACCGGGCCGGCAAATACCGACTTCTCCCTGCGGTGGGTATCGTAGAGCCCCCAGTAGCCGCCCACGGCGCCTTCGTTGGCCCGTTTCCAGGGTTGATCAAAAGCTTCAATGAGGTTGTAGGGCCACTGGGCCGCCTCGGCCATGGCCACGAAGCCGCGCACGAAGCGGGCCTGGTTCACCGGACTGGGCAAGGCCGCTTCCCGCATGCGGCCGCGGGAGGGCCAACCGGCCTCCCCGATGACGATTTGCCGGTCCGGAATCTTGGCGCCGACGGTTTGCCGGATGCTTTTGACGTGGGTTACGGCGTCGTCGATGGCCACCGGGTCGTCCTCCCAGTAAGGAAGAATGTGGATGGTGACAAAATCCACCGCAGGGGCCACCTCGGGATGCTTGAGCCAAAATTCCCAGACATCGGCATAGGTCACCGGTATGTCGGGGAGCACGGATTTGACCTCCCGGATGTAGGCGGCAAGTTGAGCCCCGGTGACTTCCCGGCGCAGCAGCGCCTCGTTGCCCACCACCACCGCCTTCACGCAGGACCGGTGACGCCGGGCGATGGCGATCACCTCGGCCAGTTCCCTGCGGGTGGCCACGGGATCGGCGCTCACCCAGGCGCCAAGCAGCACCTTGAGGCCGTGTTTTTCGGCCGACCGTGCCACGGGCGCCATCCCCAGGGCCGAGTAGGTACGGATGCCGTCGAATCGGCGTGCCAGGATGGCCAGGTCCGCATCGATGCGCCGGGGAGAAAGGGTCGGCCCTTCCGGCCCGAGGTTCAGGGGAGACTCGTCTTTTGCAAAGGGGGCGTACGATACGCTCTGAAGCCGCTTTGCGGCGGCCAGGTCCGCCTCCGGTATCGGCCGGGGACGGCCCAACACGTGCCAGAACCCCGAAAGGAGGGCCAGCATGAGCCCGTAGGCAAGGAATCGCTTGATCATCGGGGCCTGCGGCGAGAATTAGTTGACCAGGCTCTGGATCGGGGCCGGGATCAGGCCACCGCGGCGGATGAAGGCGTTGGGGCCGGCAGCGTGGTTCACCGGCAGAATCACCGATTCCCCCAGTAGTCCGCCGAAACGAGCGTAGTCTCCCGCGGCCTTGCCCGGTACCGGAATCAGGCGGCAGGCGGTGGTTTTCTTGTTGATTACCCCGATGGCCATCTCGTCGGCGATGATGCCGGCCAGAGTTTCCACACTGGTGTCTCCCGGCAGGGCCACCATGTCCAGGCCCACCGAGCAGACGCTGGTCATGGCCTCGAGTTTCTCCAGCCCCAGGTCCCCCCTTTGGGCTGCCTCGGCGATGTTGAGGTCTTCGCTGACGGGGATGAATGCCCCGGAAAGGCCGCCGACATTGCAGGAGGCAAAGGCGCCTCCCTTCTTGACGGCATCGTTGAGTAGGGCCAGGGCCGCGGTGCTGCCGGGCACTCCGATAGACACCAGCCCGAGGCTTTGGAAGATCTCTCCGACGCTGTCGCCCACGTTGGGGGTCGGCGCCAGGGAGAGGTCCACCACGCCGAAGCGCAGGCCCAGGCGTTCGGCCACCTCGCGGCCGATGAGCTCCCCGACCCGCGTCACCTTGTAGGCGGTCTGCTTGATCAGTTCCGAGAGCCGTCCCAGATCCAGTCCCGGATTCGCCGCCACGGCTCGATCCACGGCGCTCTTGACCACTCCCGGGCCGCTGACGCCCACGTTGATCACCGCATCCGGTTCGCCCACGCCCAGATAGGCGCCCGCCATGAAGGGGACGTCCTGGGGGATGTTGGCAAAAACGCACAGTTTGGCACAGGCCAGTCCGTCGGCGTCGGCGGTGAGGGCCGCGGCCGCCTTGATGATTTCGGCCATGCGCAACACGGCGTCCACATTGATGCCGGCGCGGGTGGAGGCGACATTCACCGAGGCGCAGACCCGACCGGTTTCCGCCAAGGCCCGGGGCAAGGCTTCCATCAAGGCGGCGTCTCCGGCGGCGATTCCTTTTTCCACCAGCGCGGAAAAGCCGCCGATGAAATCCACCCGCGACGCTTCGGCCGCCTCATCCAGGGTTTGAGCCACCCGGCGCATGCCGTCGGCGTCCAGGGGAGCGGCCACCGCCGCGATGGGACTCACCGCGATGCGCTTGTTCACCACCGGGATGCCGTACTTGTCGCCCACTTCGTCGCAAACGGCAACCAGGTGGCGGGACTTGTCGAGAATCTTGCGGCGAATGGCGGCGCAGGCGCGCACCGGATCCTGACGGGCGCAGTCAAAGAGGTTGATGCCCAGCGTGACGGTGCGCACATCCAGGTGTTCGTGGCGCAGCATGTCTATGGTCGAAAGGATTTCCCGGGGGTGCAGCATGGTTCAGATCCGATTCAAGGCTTCGAAGATATGCCGGTGCTGGATGCTGATATCCAGATCCAGGGCATCGGCTTCGACGCGCAGGTCGTTGCGCAGTTGTTTCTGGTCGATGGTGGCCGGAATGTCCACCTCGTAAATCATGACGTTGTCGCCGGGGGCCTCGCCACCTTTGAAGACGGCTTGCAGGTTGGTGACGTTGACGCCGTAGCGGGCCATCACGGCGGTGATGCGGGCCACCAGCCCCTTGCGGTCCGGTCCACGGGTGGTGATGACGAACGGTTCACGATCCGGCGATGGCACATAGATCGGCGGGCCCGGGTGAACCGGCTTTACATGCACGTGTTGTTCAAGCGGGGCGAGCCCCGCCTGCAGGGCGGCTCGCAGCTGCTCCAGGGCCAGGGATTCGGGCAGGGTAACGATGAAGATGGCCGAAAACTCCGACTGCAGGATCGTCTGGGAGACGTTTTCGATGTTGCCATCCTGCCTGAGAATCAGATCGGAGACCGCCGCGATGATCCCGGGCCGGTCCTGGCCAAGGATAGAGATAATTGCCTTGTTCATGGGTTGCTTTCCGCCGGGTTAAAAACGTCCGGATCGCCTCCGGGCCATCGAGTGGCATATAGCCCCTTTTCCGCGGAACTTCAAGGGCCGCGCGCTTTTAGACCTTGAGCCATCCCCATTGCCTGTGATAGTTTTTTTATTTGATCTTGTGGTGATTTGTCCGGTCCGGCGTAGCGTGGCGCCTCAGGTCCACCGATGTCCGGTGCGGCATCCGAAAGGTTGATGTTGGTCTATAGAGCCGATCCAATGCCCCCATCGCGTCCGCTCACAGAATTTTTTCATACCCACAAGACCCTCATGGTCCTGGTGACCGTGGGGCTGCTTCTGGTTGAAATCGAAATTTTCGCCCTGGCGGCCATGAAGTCCGGGCATCAATCCCGGCTGGAGGTCTACAATCACCAGGGGCACCTGGTCTACGAGACCGACGGCACCAACCTGAGCCAGTTCAACCGTTCCTACTTCGAGAAAACCTTCGGTCCCCTGGATCAGTACGAGGTTCGCCTCAGCCGCCACGACCGGCCTTTTCCGTTCCGGGCCTGGTTCGTTGCGGCGGTGGGGGTTCCCCTGGGCATTGTGCTGTTGTTCGCCTTTGTGGTGCGCGCCGTTCAAGGCATTTTTCAAGGCCGCGGTGGCTCTCCGGAGCCTGTCATCGAAGGCGGTATGGATCGGCCCCCGGCGGACGACAGCCGTCTGGTGCGCCTCTTCGCCCAGTTCTCGCGCCTCAACATCTTCGCCCTGGGCGCCCTGGTGCTGGGGTTGGTGCTGGCGTACTGGATCTTTCCCAACCTCGTCGTGTATCTGGGGCAGGTGGGACTGGAAACCCTCCTGCGCTTCAAGTGGTTCTTCATCGCGGCGGCAATGATGGGCTTCGGCCTGGTGGTTTGGATCATCTATCTGCGTTACCGGCTCGCCTGCAAGAGCATCGAAAGCCGGGAACAGGTGGAAAAATACCGTCTTCAACTGGAAAGCGGGAGCTCCCCGGAGGCTCCCAAACTTTTGGAATGCCACGAAATCAACCCTAGTCCAACGCCATCGGCAACCTCAACACGGAAGAACGGATGACCTCTTTAGATCCCTTTAACCATTTGTCCTTCGGCGGTTCGGCCGACCCTGACCGCCCCGTTCAGATCGCCACACCGCATCGGAACACCGACTTCGACGCCCTGGCCTGCACCATCGCCGCCACGTTGCTCTATCCCGGCGCCCTGGCGGTGCTGCCGCGCAGCCTCAACCCCAACGTGCGGGCTTTCCTGTCGATTCACAAGGATCATTTCGACACCTGCAACGCCAAGGACATCGACCTCCAGCAGGTGGGACGGCTCATCGTGGTGGACGTCAACCGCTGGGAGCGCCTGGAGGGTCTGTCGGTCTTGAAAAAGCGCCAGGACCTGGAGATCATCGTCTGGGACCATCACAACAACCCGAGCAACATCGACACCACCGAATGCTACCAGTCCGAGACCGGGGCGGCCATCACCCTGATGGTCCAGGAGCTTAAAGTGCGCAAGACGATGATTTCGCCCATCCAGGCGACGCTCTTTCTCACCGGGCTCTACGAGGACACCGGCCATTTGACCTTTCCCTCCACCCGGCCCGAGGATGCCTATGCCGCCGCCTGGCTTCTGGAGCGAGGGGCCGATCTCAACGTACTGGGCACCTTCCTGCGGCCCGCCTACGGCCAACGGCAGAAGGAGATTCTTTTTGAAATGGTGCGCACCGCCACGCGCACCCGGGTCGCCGGCCACACCGTGAGCATCGCCCACCAACAGGTGGACGGCCACGTGGACGGGCTGGCGGTGGTGGTTCGGATGTACCGGGAACTGGTGAATGTGGACGCCGCTTTCGGCATCTTTACCAGCGGCAACGGAGACCGCTGCATGGTGATCGGTCGTAGCAACGTGGAGGGCCTCAACATCGGCACCCTGATGCATGCCCTGGGGGGCGGGGGGCATCCGGGAGCCGGTTCGGCCATGCTGCGCCAAGTCAATCCCCAAGCGGTGGAAGAAATGATTCTGGAGCTGATTCGAGGCAACCAGCAAGCTTCGGTTCAGGTCAGCGACCTGATGTCGTTTCCGGTGGAGACCGTTCCTGCCGACATGACGATGGGGGAAGTGGCCAAGGTGTTGCACCGGAAGGGGTGCACCGGGTTGCCGGTGGTGGAGGCGGAAAAGCTGGTGGGGGTGATTTCGCGCCGCGATTTCCGCAAGCTCAAGCGCGAATCTCAATTCGATGCGCCGGTCAAGGCCTTCATGAGCCGGGATCCGGTGACCATCGGGCCGGGCATCAGTCCGGTGGCCGCCGCCCGGTTGATGGTCAAACACGACGTCGGCCGCCTGCCGGTGGTGGAGGATGACCGTCTCATCGGCATCGTGACCCGTTCCGATGTGATGACCTATTTTTACGATCTCATGCCGGATTGACCGCCGTCAACAAGACACCAAGCGGGTTTTTCGCTGCCGCCCACGGGTTTTCCCGTCCTTCGGAGTGGGGCGGCTTCAAATTTGGTCCCAACGCCCGCCGGCAAGGGTCCGCAAGTAGAAGCGAGCGATGGGGTCCAGGTCGTCGGGGAGGGGGCGCCCCGCGTTCTGATCCGCCAGAGCCCGACGCAGACCGGCGGCCATGGTCTTGCCAAGCTCCACCCCGAACTGGTCGAAGGGATTGATTCCCCAGACAAAGGCCTCGAAGACGGTGCGTGCCTCGTAGAAGGAGAGCAGGCGTCCCACATTGATGGCACCCAGGTCCTCCATCAGCAGGGTCGAGGACGGCCGATTGCCCTCGAACCGGCGCTCCGGCGTTCCCTCCGGTTTCCCCACCGCCAAGGCCCGGGACTGGGCCACGAGGTTGGCCCAGAGCTCCTGGTGGTTGGTGACGTCCTTGTGGCGCGCCTTGTCCTGCATCGAGTAGCGCGGCTGCACCACCCCGATGAACTCGATGGGAAAGGGACGCCCCTGGTGGGCGAGTTGGAAGAAGCTGTGCTGGGCGCAGGTGCCCGGCTCACCGAAAATGATGGGGCCCGTGGACACGGCCAGAAAGCGGCCTTCCAGGTCCACCGATTTGCCGTTGCTTTCCATGTTGAGTTGCTGGACGTGGGCCGGCAGCCTGGCCAACGGTTCGGCGTAGGGAATGATCCCCAGGGCCGGGTAACCAAGAAAGTTGGTGTTCCAGACGGTGAGCAGAGCCGCCAGTAGGGGGAGGTTCTCTTCGGCCGGCGCCTCGGCGGCATGCTGATCCATTTCCGCGGCGCCCATGAGCAGCGCTTCAAAGCGCTCATAGCCCAGGTAAAGACTCAGGGGCACGCCGCCCACAGCCGAGGTGACGCTGTAGCGCCCGCCGATGAAGTCGAACATGTGAAAGGCGGCCAGCACGGGCCGTGCCGGATCGTCTCCCGGGCTTCCCTTAGCGGTGACGGTGACGGTGTGGCGGGCCGGATCAAGCCCTTTGGCACGCATGAAGTGTTCGGCCTGCAAGGCGTTGGCCATGGTTTCGGTGGTGGTGTAGCTTTTGGAGATCACCACCCAGAGGGTGGCTTCCGGGTCGATGGCCGCCACCACGCGGCCGAAATTGTGAATATCCACATTGGCGAGAAAATGCAGGCGCATCCCGGGGCGAGCGTCTTCGGCCAGGGCATGGGCGGCGAAAGCCGCGCCGAGATAGGAACCGCCGATGCCCACCACCACGATGTCCCTGAACGGCTTGCCGGTGGAACCGGTGATCCGTCCGGCGTGTACCGCGGTGGCAAATTCCCGGATCTGCTCGCGTACGGCGCGGATCTCGGGCATCACGTCCCGGCCGCTGACCCGCACCGGGGTCTGGTCGAGCCGCCGGGCGGCGGTATGCAAGGCGGCGCGTCCCTCGGTGGTGTTGACGATTTCCCCGCTGACCATTCGCCGGAAGGAACCGACCAGGTCCCGCTGGGATGCCAGGTCGAAGAGGGCGTCCATCACCGCCGGAATCACCCGCTGTCGCGAATAGTCGTAAAACAGACCGCCGCCGGCGACGCTGAAAGCTTCCAGGCGGCCGGGGGCCTCGAGCAGACGACGCAGGTGATGTTCCGGTCCTTGCATCCGGGCCGCCAGGTCATTCAGTGCAGCCCAGGCGGGCAGGGTGATGGGAGAATCGAGGGGCATGGCGTTGCCTCCAATGACTTGGGGGTGATGGGATTTCAGGTGCGCCGCTGGGAGGAAACCGTCTCGGCGAGAATTTCCTGAACGCGATCGATGAGTCGGCAGTCCTTCTGACAATGAGGGAATTCCTCCCGCCGAAGACATTCCTTGCAGGGGCTTTTGATCAACTCGCCGACTTCGAAGTCGAAGCGCGAACGGAATCGGATGTAACGAATTTCGGGTTTCATTTCGCCTGAATTACGCTGGGTACCCGGTCCGTGAAGGACCAGGTCCGCAGATGGTTGCATCATCACGTCGAGATGATTACCATAACGCCTCGTGGTTCTTGAAGTCAAACCCCTTTCACCCGTCTTGGCACCGGATAAAGTCCATTTTGATATCTGCATAACCTATTGAATAGATCTAATAATAACTTAAAAATAAAAGTAAAATATTAAAAAAAGGGCCAGGCTGCAGCGCCATGAATGCGACAACCAAGACCAAATCTCCATCCCGTTCTTCCCAAAACCCGTCGCCGCCCTCGGCTGGCAGCTTGATGTTCACCCTTCTGGTCGCAACGGGCGCCGCCGCCTGCGCCGGCGTACTGATGGGTTGGGGGTTGCTGGATCCCGCCGGCCCCCCGTTGATGGCCGCGGGGAGCGGCCCCCCTTCGATCTGGCAGTCCAGGATCATGCCCTTGGCCGGGGGAACCGTCGTTTGGCTGCTCTCCATGATCCTGATGTGGCGGGTTGCACGGCCGGCAAGGCGGTCGCTGCCCGCTGGTCCACCGGCCTCCGCCGATCAGGGGCCGGCGGAGGCCCGGGCCATGGTTCAAGCCCGCGAAACACGGCTGTTTGTGCATCTGCTGACGCGCTTGCAGCGCGAGGGACGCCTGATGGATTTTCTGGCGGAAGATCTGGAACGCTACGATGACGCCCAGATCGGCGCGGCGGCACGGAGCGTCCACGCGGGCTGCCGCCGGGTGGTGGAAAAACTGTTGGCGCCCCGACCCGTGATGACGGAAGGTGAAGAGGCTTCGGTGACGGTGGATGAGCATTACGATGCCACGACCCTCACCCTCACCGGCCGTGTCGGTGACCGCCCCCCGTTTCAGGGGATCGTGCGCCACGCGGGCTGGCGGGCGACCCGGGTCGACATTCCCCTGCTGGCCGAAGAGACCGATCCCGCCATCATCGCTCCCGCCGAGGTCGAGGTGGTGGCGTGAGAGCCAGAGAAAGTCCTATGTCTCAAGACGCACGTTTCATTGTCGGTATCGACCTGGGGACCACCAACAGCGCCCTGGCCTACATCGATCTTCAGGCGGAAGCAGAGGACCGGCGCCGCATCCAGATCTTCGACGTCACCCAGTTGACCGGGCCGGGAGAGGTGAGCCGGCTGCCGGTGTTGCCCTCTTTCCTCTACCTGCCCGGTCGTTACGACATCGCTCCGGAAGCCATCGGATTGCCCTGGGCGCGGGCGAACGACCGCTTCGTGGGCGCCTTTGCCCGGGACCACGGCGCCAAGGTCCCCGCCCGCCTGGTCAACTCCGCCAAGAGCTGGTTATGCCACGGGCGGGTGGACCGGGAAGCGCCCATCCTACCCCGGGCCGCCGGTGACGATATCCCCAAGGTTTCTCCGGTGACGGCCACCGCCGCTTACCTGGAACATCTGCGCCGGGCCTGGAACCATCACTGGGGCCAGGACGAGGACTTGTACCTCGAACACCAACAGCTCGTCATCACCGTGCCGGCCTCCTTCGACGAGGTGGCCCGGGACCTCACCGCCAAGGCCGCGACCCTGGCCGGTCTGCCGGATGCCGTACTACTGGAAGAGCCCTTGGCCGCCTTTTACAGTTGGCTTTCCGACCACGAGGAAAGCTGGCCGAGCCAGGTGTCCCCCGGTGAACTGGTGGTGGTTTGCGACGTCGGTGGCGGCACCACCGACTTTACCCTCATCACCTTGCGCCCGGCCGAAGGGGGGCCTCGGTTCGAACGCATCGCCGTGGGCGACCATCTCATCCTGGGCGGCGACAATGTCGATATCGCCTTGGCCCGTTCGATCCTCGCTGGCATGGGCCGTTCCCCCGCCTCGGTGCCCATGGATCAGTACAAGTCCCTCTGCCACCAGTGCCGCCAGGCCAAGGAGCGACTTCTGGACGGCGCGGCAGAGTCCTGCCGCATCACGGTGGCCGGCAGCGGCAGCCGGCTCATCGCGGCGACCCTGTCGGCCGAATTGACCCGTCAAGCGGTGGTGAACATCGTCCTGGAACAGTTTCTTCCCGTCTCCGGCCGCTCATCGGCGGAACCGGTGGGCAGGGAAGACCTCCACGGCCTCCCCTATGCCGAGAACCAGGCCATCACCGGCCATCTCATTGAATTTCTCCAGCGCCACCGTGCCGATGCCGAACGGCTTCTCCAAAGGCCCGATCCACGGCCCGACCTGATTCTTTTCAACGGGGGATCGCTGAAATCGCGGTTGGTCCAGGAGCGGATCCGCCAGGTGCTGGCCGAGCAGTTCGGTCCCACCGAGGGGCCCCGGGTTCTGGAGAATCCAAGCCCGGACCTCGCCGTGGCCGTGGGCGCCGCCTACTATGGGTGGGTCAAGGCCGGCCGGGGGGTGCGGGTGGGATCCGGCAGTCCCCGGGCTTACTACCTCGGTGTGGAAGGGGCGGAGCGGGGAGCCGCCGCCCAAGCCGTATGTCTGGTGGAAAGAGGGCTGGAAGAGGGCAGTCGCATCACTCTGGATGCCCACCGGTTCGAGGTGGTGGCCAATCGGCCGGTGCGCTTCGACCTGTTTGCCTCCAGCTTTCGCAGCGGCGACCGATGCGGTGATGTGGTGCCGGTGGATGAAACCCTTTCGCGTCTGGCGCCACTGGAAACAGTGATCGTCTTCGGCCGCGGAGAAGAGGCACGGCGGATTCCGGTGCAGGTGGAAGCGGCGTATAGCGAAACCGGAACCCTCTCCATCTGGTGCGCCAGCCAGGTGAGCGACCACCGCTGGCAACTGCGTTTTCAGTTGCGCGGTGCCGCGGCAACGGCAGCGATCCCGTTGGATACGGCCATCGATACCCGAACGCTGAAAGCAGCGGCGCAAACGGTGAAGCAGGGGTTTGAAAGTGACGATCCGCGCCAGGTGAGCGAGGTGGTCAAGGTGTTGGCGGACACCCTGCAGACGCCGAGGGAACAATGGGCGTTGGGGCTGTTGCGGGCCATCACCGACGCGCTGTTGACCCTTGGCCCGGATCGCCGCCGGACCCCGGCGCACGAAGCCGCCTGGCTCAACCTGCTGGGCTACGGCCTGCGGCCCGGGTTCGGCGACGGGGCCGACCCCCATCGGATCCGGCAGTTGTGGCGGGTCTACCTTCAGGGACCGCAGTTCTCCGGCAAACCCCGGGTGCGCAGCGAATGGTGGATCCTGTGGCGTCGGGTCGCCGGGGGGCTCAACGCTGGCCAGCAGCGCCAGTTTCTTCAGGATATCGCCGCCCCTCTGGTCAAGGAACGGCCCGGATCGGCGGTGCATACCGAGATGTGGATGGCCCTGGCCAGTATGGAGCGACTGCTGGTCAAGGACAAGATCAAGTGGGGTCGGCAGCTTCTGCGACTGCTCACCCCAAGCAAACCCGTTCCCCAGCTCCTGTGGGCGCTGGGACGGCTCGGTGCCCGGGAGTTGCTCTACGGCAGCGTGGATCGGGTGATTGCCTCCGGCGAGGCGGCGGCCTGGATCCAACGGCTGACCGGACAGGACTGGCGCAACCCCAAGCCGGCGGTCGCAACCGTGGTTCAGTTGGCCCGACGCACCGGAGACCGCACCCGGGACCTGGACCCGGAAAGCCTGGCGGCGGCGGACCGTTGGTTGACAGCCAACGGCGCCGCCCCGCGGCAGTTGAAAATGGTGCGGGAGGTGGTGGACCTATTTGCCGCGGAGCAGGGTGCCGTCTTCGGCGAGGCGCTGCCCCTGGGCCTGGTGCTGAAAAGAGACTGAAAAAGCTACCCTTGTTTGCGCCCCAGTGCTCCATCCATAGCCGTCAGGCTTGGGTGGTGGTGAAGGGGCGCTGTGGTTACTCCGGTCTCTTTTGTTGCTCGATATACTGCTTGATGACCGAAAGCGGAGCACCGCCGCATGTTGTTACAAAATACGTCCTGCTCCAGAGCACGGGTTTTTTGTAAAACCGTTTCAACTCGGCGCTGTACTCCTTGCGCAACAAACGGCTGGTAACGGTCTTGAAATTGTTTGCAACCACGGAGGGCGCAGCCTTGGGACTCATTTCCAGGAGCAGGTGGATATGGTCGGCCTCACCGTTTATTTCGACAAGCCGGCCGCTCCACGACTCGCAAAGCCGATGCACGATTTCGCCCAGGCGGTCGATCATTGCGCCCGACAAACATTTGCGCCGGTATTTTGTCACAAAAACAAAATGGTAATTAAGCGCGTATGTACAGTGGTAGAGCTTATTTAACTTGACTTCGTCCATGCATCAACTATACTTAGTTGTATGGAAATTGTCCAGCGCAAAATCACTTACCGGTTGTACCCGAACGCCACGCAGGAATCGGCCATGGCCGACACGCTTGCTTTGCATTGCCGGGTTTATAACAGCCTGCTGGAAGAGCGGCGGCGTCGGTTCGAAGCCGGTGAGTCCGGGATGAACTTTTCGGCCATGTGTCGGGAACTGACCGTCTGGCGTCGGCGCTCGTCTGCGCTGGAATCCCTGAACGCCCAATCGCTGCAAGTGACGGCAAAGCGTGTGGACATAGCCTTTGACGCCTTCTTCCGGCGGGTCAAGGCCGGCGAAAAGCCCGGCTACCCCCGGTTCAAATCGATTCGACGCTTTGCCGGGTGGGGGTATAAAACCCACGGCGACGGCTGGCGGCTGAATCTGCGGCCCGACAAGCACGGTACAGTGCGATTGTCGGGAATCGGCACGGTGCGCATGCGCGGCAAGGGGCGCTTTACCGGCGAACCGAAGACCGCCGAGATTATTCGGCGCCATGGCAAATGGTATCTGTCCGTTACGTTCAACGTCGAAGCCGATCGGATAGCGAGAATCGCCGGGGGCGAGACTGCCGCTTTCGACTGGGGCCTAACAACGCTTCTGACCATCGCCAAGGCGGACGGTTCGATCGAAACGATCGACAACCCGCGTTGGCTCAAGCGCCGGTTGGAAGATATCCGGACAACCAGCCGCGACATCAGCGCAGAAGAAACCCGCATCCGCCAAATGCTCGGGCTGAAGCCGGAGCAACCGATTCCGTATGCCAGGTACACCTGCAAGTTGAAACGGCTGCGCAAGCGGCTTTCCAATATTCACGGCAAGGTCGCCCGGCAACGCCACGATTTTTACCACAAGCTGAGCGCCGCCCTGATCGGCAGGTTCGCCTTTTTGGCCAGCGAGGAGTTGTCGCCGGCCAATATGAGCAAGGCCCCGAAGCCCAAGCCCGACCCTGAGAACCTCGGGGCCTTCCTGCCCAATGGCGCTGCGCGCAAAGCAGGGCTGAATCGCGGCATTCTCGATGCCGCCGGATCGAAACTGCTCGGAATGCTGCGGACGAAAGCGGCGGAAGCTGCGTCCGTATTCGCATTGGCAAACACCCGGGCCGTCAAACCCACGCAACGCTGCCATCGCTGCGGCGCCCTGGTTGTCAAAGATCTGTCTCAGCGCGAACACCGATGCACCTGCGGCTGTGTCTGCGGCCGGGACGAAAACGCCGCTAAGACACTGCTGCGGTGGTTTTGCGAAGGCAATTTCTGGCCGGGAACCGGCCGGGGGGCTGCAATGCCCCCGGAAACCCTTTCCACAGCGCCCTGCGCTTGGTGAGGGTAGTTCATAAAAGCGTTTCCGAATGCCGCTCGCGAAAACGGCCGTATTCCACCATCCGCGCCAAGGCCCGCACCGCCCGCTCCGGGGTGGGGTAGAAGACGGCCCGCAGGGCTTGCCCTTCCACCGGGTAAACCGTGCGGGCCGCGGCGTCGGTGAGCAGGCTGACCCCCAGGATCGGCTTCCGATAATGCGCCATCAGCTCGACGCAGCGGCAGATGAACTGGGCTTCGAAGGCATCGATGAGTCGAATGGCCGCCTGGATCTCACGATCATCTCCTTGAGGATCCGAATGCCGTATCGCTTCCCCCATGCGAGCGAGAAAGACCCGCCGCCCGAGAATCCCCAGATTGATCACGGCATCGCACCCCTCCCAGGCCATGAGGCTTTCCAGGACTGTCAAGGGAAGGTTGGGATCGTTTTCGCCCACGAGATCGATGGGATTGGATCGGCTCCAGTAGGGGGGCAACAGGGCGTCGTAACGGGCCAGGAGTTCCGGGCTCAGCGCCGGCAGATCCAGCCCGTTCTGGGCGCAGAGGTCGGCGGCGATCACGCCCCAGCCGCCGCCCAGGGTCATGATGGCCACCCGCTTGCCCTGGGGCAGGGGAAGGGACGCGAAGGCGGCAGCCAGATCCAGCAGGTCCATGGGCTGTTCCACCTTGACGATTCCCGCCTGCCGGCAGACGGCGTCGAAGACCCGCCGGTCTCCGGCCATGGCGCCGGTGTGGCTGGCCGCCGCCTTGCCGCCGGCTTCGCTCTGGCCTCCCTTGAGAAGCACCACCGGCTTGTGGCGTCCGACCCGCCGGGCGTTTTCAAAGAAGCGTCGGCCGTCCTTGACGCTCTCCACGTAGAGCAGCACGGTTCGGGTGAGCCGATCCACCGCGAACCCCTCCAGGTAGTCCTCGATGGTGATCATGGCCTCGTTGCCGGAACCGGCGAAGGCCCGGATGCCGATGCCCTGGTCTTCGGCGAAGGCGAGCAGTTGCACCCCCATGTTGCCCGACTGGGCCACCATGGCGGTGGAACCCGGTTCGGGCTGGACCGCCGACCCGGTGCAGTAAAGACGGATGTGCGGGTTGCAGATGCCCATGGTATTGGGCCCCAGCAGCAGGACGCCGGCCTTGCGGGCCTTTTGAACCAAATCGGTTTCCAGGGCCTTGCCGGCGGTTCCTGTTTCTCCGAAGCCGGAGGAGATCAACACGGCGTAACGGATCTGACGGGCCGACAGTTGGGGAATGAGGGCCGGGACCATCGCGGCGGGCACCGTGATCACCGCCAAGTCGATTCCCTCGGGCAGATCAGCCACTTGATGGTACACCGGATGACCGAAGATCTTGCCGCCCTTGGGGTTGACGAGATAAATTTCTCCCTCGTACCCGCCGCCAAGGGTGTGGGTGACGAGCATGTGCCCCCACTTGCCCAGGGTGGCCGAAGCACCGATGAAGGCGATGCGACGGGGCTGGAACAAAGCCCCGAGATCCTCGGGCGCAACCGGATGACGCGGAAGCTCGGGGCCGGCGGATGGCGCCACGGTCACCAGGGCATCCACGGCCACCGGTCCACCGTTGGTGGTAATCAGCACCGGATTGATATCGATCTCGGCCACCTGCGGGTACTGCACCGCAATGTCCGAAAGCGCCATGAGGATGTCGATGATCCGCTCCCTGTCCACGGCGGCCTCGCCGCGAAAAGCGTCCAGCAGACGACTGGCCCGGATTTCCGCCAGCATGGCGGCGGCGTCTTGTCGGGTCAACGGCGCCAGGCGCAAGGTCACGTCGGCCAAAGCTTCAGTGAAGACGCCGCCCAGGCCGAAAAGCACCACCGGCCCGAACTGGTCGTCCCGGGAGATACCGGCCACAAACTCCCGACGACCCTCCAGATGGGGCTGGATCAGGAACCCGTCCACCTGTCCGCCGGCGTTTTCGATCATGGCTCGCGCGGCCGCTTCCACCGCCTCGGCGCTGGTCAGCCCGGGACGGACCAGCCCCAGTTCGGTCTTGTGAAGCAGGTTGGGGCCGTATCCCTTCAGGACCACGGGAAACCCGGTTTGTCGCGCCGCCGTGACGGCCTCGGCCGGCGTGTGGGCCCGGGTTTCGGAAACCAGGGGGATTCCGTGGGTGGTGAGCAAAGCCTTGGCATCCGCGTCGGAAAGGGATCGCCCACCGGCGTTCAGAGTGCTGTGGATGAGGTGTTGCGGATCGATCATCGGCCAGTTTCCTTTTGCTATGGATAAGAGTCTGTCAGATGGAACCTGCTGCGCGCAGTTACGTCGGATTTTCCGGCGTTTTTGTCAACCGCGATCTTCAAAGTAAAGATCCCTCGTCGCTTGCGCTCCCTCGGGATGACAGGGGAGGGGGCACGGAATGCCATCCCTTCCCGGTGTCCTTCCGAGCGGTAGCGAGGAATCTCGTATCCGGTGCCCCTGTGACACCTGCAACCTTCTTGAATGGTCCCCCACGCGGCGCCGATGCACCTTGACGGCGATTGGGGACGCATCGCCTGCCGCGTTGGCAAGCGGGTGCCGATATGGTATTGGAAACCGGCATGATGCGCATCGGCATGGGATATGACGTTCACCGATTGGTCACGGGGCGGCCCCTGATCCTCGGCGGGGTGCAGATCCCCTACGAAAGGGGGTTGCTGGGGCACTCGGATGCCGATGTGCTGATCCATGCCGTCTGCGACGCCTTGCTCGGTGCGGCCGGTTTGGGGGACATCGGGACCCATTTTCCCGACTCCGATCCATCGCTGGCCGGCATTGACAGCCTGGTACTGCTGGAGCGTTGCACCCGGATGGCAACGGAAAAGGGGTGGGCCGTGGGCAACCTCGATGCCACTCTTTTTGCCCAGGCGCCGCGCATGGCGCCGTTCCGGGAAGCGATGGCCGCCAACATCGCCCGCACCGTTGGTATCCCTCCGTGCCGGGTCAACGTCAAGGCCACCACCACCGAAGGGTTGGGGCCCTTTGGAAGGGGGGAGGGGATCGGGGCCGCCTGCGTGGCCCTGCTGGTCGCTGTGGCCGACGAACGGCAAAAATATAATAATACCTGATTCGAACGGTCGGCCGGATCAGTCCGATCTGAATGGAACAAAGGAGTTTTTCATGACCCTGCGCGTCTACAACACCCTCGGCGGCGAAAAACAGCCCTTCGAACCCATCGAGCCGGGCAAAGTGCGCATGTACGTGTGCGGTCCCACCGTATACGACTACTGCCACATGGGCCACGCCCGGTCGGTGGTGGTCTTCGATGTCATCGCCCGTTATCTGCGTCAGCGCGGTTTCGAGGTGACCTACGTGCGCAATTTCACCGACGTGGATGACAAGATCATTCGTCGCGCCAATGAAACCGGACAGGATCCGGGGGGGGTGGCGGCTCGGTTCATCGATGCCTTCTACGCCGACATGGATGCCCTGCTGGTGGCGCGGGCCGACCATGAGCCCCGGGTCACCGAGTACATCCAGCCGATCATCGAGTTTGTTCAACGGCTGGTGGCGCGTGGCCATGCCTATGCGGTGGACGGGGACGTCTACTTCGACGTGATTACCTTCGAAAACTACGGCAAACTCTCCGGCCGGCGGGTTGAAGACATGGAAGCCGGCGCCCGGGTCGAGGTGGACCAGCGCAAACGCCACCCCCATGATTTCGCCCTCTGGAAGGCGGCCAAGCCGGGCGAGCCGTCATGGGACAGCCCGTGGGGGAAGGGGCGGCCCGGCTGGCACATCGAGTGCTCGGCCATGAGCAGCACATTGCTCGGGGAAACCTTCGACATCCACGGCGGCGGCAAGGATCTCATCTTTCCCCACCACGAAAACGAGATCGCCCAGAGCGAAGCCGCCTCGGGGCACCCCTACGTCAAGTACTGGCTCCACAATGGGTTCGTGAACATCAACCACGAGAAGATGTCAAAATCGTTGAATAATTTTCTCATGATCCGCGACGTGCTCAAGGTCCATCACCCCGAGGCGGTGCGGATGTTTCTCCTCTCCAGTCACTATCGCAGCCCCATCGATTTCACCCCCGAGGCCATGGCCGAAGCCTCGGCCAGGCTCACCCGCATCTACACCCTGCTGCGGCGTCTGGCCGGTCGTGTCCCCGCCCCCGCGGCCGAAGTGGAAGACAACCCGTTCTGGCGCCGCTTCACCGAGGAGATGGACGACGATTTCAACACCGCCGCCGCCATCGGCACCCTCTTCGAAGCGGTGCGCGCCACCAACCAGCTCCTGGACGCGGGGGATGGGGCCGATGGGGAAATCGCCGCTAACCACGGTGCCATCTTGCGCATCGGCGGCGTGCTGGGGATCGCCACCCTCGATGCGGAAGCCTATTTCAAGAGCCAGGCCAGGGATGTCGATGCCGCCCGGGTAGAGGATCTCATCGCCCGGCGCACCGCGGCCCGAAAGGCGCGGGACTGGGCCGAGGCCGATCGCCTGCGCGATGAGCTCGGCGCCATGGGCGTGGCCATCGAGGACCGCCCCGAGGGAACCATCTGGCGCGTGGCGGACTGATGGGACAGTTCCAGCTTGTTTCCTCCTTTTCGCCCAAGGGGGACCAGCCGGCGGCCATCGACACCCTGAGCCGGTGGCTCGCCGAAGGGCGAAGGTACCAGGTGCTGCTGGGGGTCACCGGATCGGGGAAGACCTTCACCATGGCCCATGTCATCGCCCGGTTGGACAAGCCCGCTTTGGTGATCGCCCCCAACAAGACCCTGGCGGCCCAGCTCTACAACGAGTTCAAGGGACTCTTTCCCCACAACGCGGTGGAGTATTTTGTCAGTTATTACGACTACTACCAGCCCGAAGCGTACATTCCCGCCAGCGACACGTACATCCAGAAGGACTCGTCCATCAACGAGATGATCGACAAGCTGCGTCACTCGGCCACGCGCTCGGTGCTCACCCGCCGGGACACCATCGTGGTGGCCAGCGTGTCGTGCATCTACGGCCTGGGGGCACCCGAAGACTACCTCGACATGCGGGTGGAAATCGCCGTGGGCCAATCTCTGTCGCGGGAGAAGCTGCTGGCCGGGCTGGTGAAGATCCACTACGAGCGCAACGACATGGATTTTCATCGGGGCACCTTCCGGGTCCGCGGCGACCGGGTGGAAATCTTTCCCGCCTACGAGGAGGATGCCGCCATCCGGGTGGACTTTTTCGGCGATGACGTGGAGGCCGTGGCCGAGATCGATCCCTTACGGGGCACCCTGCGCCGCGGTCTGTCCAAAACCGCCATCTTTCCGGCCAGCCATTACGTCACCCAGCAGCGCACCCTCAAGCGGGCCACCGCTTCCATCATCGCCGAACTCAAGGAACGTATCGCCTTCTTTCGTTCGGAAAATCGGCTGCTGGAAGCCCAACGCATCGAAGAACGGACCCACTTCGACCTGGAGATGCTCCAGGAGCTGGGCTATTGCAACGGGATCGAAAACTACAGCCGCCACCTCACCGGCCGCACCGCCGGGGATCCGCCACCGACCCTGATGGACTATTTTCCGGACGACTACCTGGTCTTCATCGATGAAAGCCACATCTCCGTGCCCCAGTTGCGCGCCATGTATCGGGGAGACCGGTCGCGCAAGGAAACCCTGGTCAAATACGGGTTCCGCCTGCCATCGGCGCTGGACAACCGCCCCTTGCGGTTCGAGGAATTCGAGGCGCGGGTCCCCCGGGTGCTCTACGTTTCCGCCACCCCCGCCGAATACGAACGGCACCTCGCCGGGGATGCGGTGGCCGAGCAGATCGTGCGGCCCACCGGACTGGTGGATCCCCGGGTGGAGGTGCGGCCGGCCCGCCACCAGGTGGACGACCTGCTGGACGAAATCCGCCGTTGCACCGCCGCGGGGCAGCGGATCCTGGTGACCACCCTCACCAAGCGCATGGCCGAAGACCTTACCGAGTACTACAGGGAGTTGGGATTCCATATCCGCTACCTGCACGCCGATATCCCAACCATGGAACGCATGGAGATCATTCAGGATCTACGCGCCGGAGAGTTCGATGTGCTGGTGGGTATCAACCTGCTGCGAGAGGGGCTGGATATTCCCGAAGTGGCCTCGGTGGCGATCATGGACGCGGACAAGGAAGGGTTCCTGCGTTCGGCCCGATCCCTGATTCAGACCTTCGGCCGGGCGGCGCGCAACGCGGAGGGGAGGGTCATCCTCTACGCCGATACCGTCACCCCGGCCATGGCCCAGGCCATGGAGGAAACCGAGCGCCGCCGCGCCATTCAGTTGGAATTCAACCTGCGTCATGGCATCACCCCCCAGACCATCGTCAAGGAAGTTCACCGCGTGTTCGCCCAAGCGGCACCGGAAGGAGCGGCGGTTCATGAAACGGTGACACCGTTGGCGGATCCCGTTCGCCTGGAGGAGGTGGACCGAACGGTGGAAGCGCTGAAACAGGAGATGCACGCCGCGGCACGGGACCTGGAATTCGAACGCGCCGCGGCCCTGCGTGATCGCATCCGGGAATTGCAGCGGCAGGTGGTGTTGGCGGCGGAGTAAAAAATGAGGGTTCAAGGTTCAAGGTTTGGGGTTAAAAATTCAGGTCGGTGATGAACCCAGACAACGCCGCACATCCAGAAGCAGAAAGCCGTGGGCCGGAGATCCCGGCCGCCGTCCGGGAGAAGCTCGAGCGGGCGGCCGTGGGCCCCGGCGTCTATCTGATGCGGGACGGCGCCGGCAAGATCATCTACGTCGGCAAGGCCCGCAACCTGAAAAAACGCCTGGCGAGCTATTTTGTTCCAGCCGGTCCGGTGGATCCCAAGACAGCGGTGCTGGTCTCGCGTGTGATGGACCTGGAGACGATCCTCACCGCCACGGAAAAAGAGGCCCTGATCCTCGAGTCCAACCTGATCAAACAGCACCGGCCGCGCTACAACGTGGTGCTCAAGGACGACAAGCGTTACCCGATGCTGCGGCTGGGCACGGACCATCCCTTTCCACGGTTGACGGTGGTGAGACGGTTTCAGGACGACGGGGCCGTTTACTTTGGTCCCTATGCGTCGGCCGCTGCCGTACGCACCACCCTGGCTACCATCAACAAGCTGTTCAAGCTGCGCAAGTGCCGGGAGACGGAATTCGCCCGTCGCACCCGTCCGTGCCTGCACTACCAGATGGGGGCCTGTTACGGGCCCTGCTGCATCGAGGTGGATCGCGAACGCTACGCCGCCGCCGTACGGGAGGTGATGCTTTTTCTCAACGGCCGCACCCCGGAACTGATCCGTGCCATGCGTCGGGACATGTTGGCCGCCGCCGCCAGAGAGGATTTTGAAGGCGCCGCCAGCCTCCGCGACCGGATCTTTGCCCTGGAAAAAACCCTTGAAAAACAGGTGGCGGTGAGCGTCGACCGCCAGGATCGGGACGTGTTGGCGGTGGGACGGGCCGCCGCCGCCACCGTGGTGACCCTGGTGACGGTGCGCGGTGGATTCTGGGTCGGCGCGCGGCACTTCGATGTCTCGGCAGCGCCGGTACCCGACGATGAACTGTTGGCCGGCTTCATCCGCCAGTACTACCGGCGGGGCGTCAAGGTCCCCGGAGAAATTCTCGTTTCCGCCATGCCGGAAGACGCCGAGCTCATCACGGACTGGCTCAGCGAAACCGGCGGTCGGCGGGTCCATCTTCTTTTACCCCGGCGGGGTGAAAAATACCGGCTGCTGGAGATGGCCCATCAAAACGCCCAGGCAGCCGCCTCGGGTCTGGCCGACGATGGGGCGCACCGCGAGGCGTTATTGGCGGCGTTGGCCCGGCGGCTCCAGTTGAGCCATTCACCGCGCCGCATCGAATGCGTGGATATTTCCACCAGTGGTGGCCACCAGAGTGTGGGCGCCATTGCCGTTTTCGTGGATGGGCAACCCAAGCCGGACGCCTACCGACGCTACCGCATCCGTTCCATTCAGATCCCGGACGATTATGCCGCCATGGCCGAGGTGCTCAGCCGGCGTTTCCGTGCCACCGAGGACGCCGTGGACCTGCCGGACCTGCTTCTGGTGGACGGCGGCAAGGGACAGCTGAACATCGCACGTCGCGTTCTGTCTGAACTGTCGTGGCATGAAAAGCCCGCCTTGGCCGCCATCGCCAAGGCCGACCCGAACCGGGGGGAAACCGAGGACAAGATCTTTCTGCCGGGCCGAGCCAACCCGGTCCAGTTCGGCCGCAACCCGGCGCCTCGGCTCTTGCTGGAAGCGGTGCGCGACGAGGCCCACCGTTTTGTCATCGGCTTCCACCGTCATCGTCGGCGTCGGGAGGCCCTGGGATCGGTGCTGGACGAAGTGCCCGGCATCGGCCCGGAGCGGAAGCGACGTCTGCTGAAACACTTCGGAACCATCGAGGCCATGCGTCGGGCCACCGTGGCGCAGTTGACCGCCGCCGGCTTGCCTTCGCCGGTGGCGACGGCGCTGCACGGGTACCTGGCCGCCGACGGCAGCGGGGCCTAAAAGATTGACAAGGGCTCAACGAACAACGTAAGAAACCCTTCAACAGCCGGCCATCTCACGCGATAAGGAACCGAAACCATGTCCAGTCTGGTACGTGAAACCGATTTTCCCACCCTGACCCTCCTTCAGCGCGGAAAAGTACGCGATATCTACGATTTGCAAGACCGCCTGCTTTTGGTGGCCACCGACCGGCTTTCGGCCTTCGACGTCGTTCTGCCGGACCCGATTCCGGACAAGGGGCGGGTACTGACCCAGATTTCCCTTTTCTGGTTTGAACAGATGGCCCCCATCATCGCCAACCACGTCATTACCGCCGATGTGGCCCGATACCCCGATGCCTGCCGCCCTTACGCCGACGTGCTGAAAGGCCGGAGCATGGTGGTGAAAAAGGCCCAGCCGCTACCCATCGAATGCGTGGTGCGCGGTTACCTGAGTGGGTCGGGATGGCAATCCTACCGCAAGACCGGGCAGGTTTGCGGCATCCGGCTGCCGGAGAACCTGGTGGAGTCGGCACCGCTGCCCGAACCCATTTTTACCCCTTCCACCAAGGCGGCCCAGGGTCAGCATGACGAGAACATCGACTTCGACGCCGCGGCCGCGCTGATCGGCCCTGAACTGGCGGTCCGGGTCCGGGATCTGTCCTTGGCCATCTACAAACGCGGTGCCCGGTTGGCCGAAACCAAGGGCATCATCATCGCCGACACCAAGTTCGAGTTCGGCTTGATCGATGGAGACCTCATCCTCATCGATGAAGTCCTGACCCCCGATTCCTCGCGGTTTTGGCCCAAGGAAACCTACCGGCCAGGCGGTCCCCAGCAGAGTTTCGACAAACAGTACGTGCGGGATTACCTGCTCACCCTGGACTGGAACAAGCAACCCCCCGGCCCCTCACTGCCCGAGACGGTGATTGCGCGCACCCGTGAAAAGTACATCGACGCCCTGAACCGCCTCGCCGGACCAGATCATGCCTTTTGAGATCCGGCGTGTTGCCCTGGAGGCCGTCGATGTCGAAGACCACACCTACGCGCTGGCTCCCCTCAGGGATGTCGAGGCGCTGGCGGAATCCATCCAGCGCCTGGGGCTGCTCTGCCCGCCGATTCTCATCGGCACGAACCAGCGATGGACCGTGGTCAGCGGATTTTCCCGCGTGGCGGCCTGTGGGAGGCTGAGCTGGACAACCATGGCGGCGCGAACGCCTCTGCCGGCAGCTGACCCCTGGCGTTGCGCCCAGTGGGCCGTGGCGGAAGAGACAGCCGGCCACTCTCTGGAAGCGCTGATGGCGGGCAAGGCCTTGCGGCTGCTACGTCGCTTCGCCCCCGACCCGGTGGCCTTCGGCCAAGCGGTGCGCCAATTCGGTCTGCCGGACCAACCGGCGGCCCAATCGCGCCTCGAATCCCTCTGCGATCTGCCCGAGCCGATCCAGACCGCACTCGGCGACGGCGCCCTGGCCGTGCCCACCGCCATTTCCCTGGGACGCATGACACCGGAGACGGCGGCCCGGGTGGCCGACCTGCTGGCCGAAATGCGTTTCGGTTTGAACAAACAGCGGGAAGTGGTGACCATGCTGGAAGAAATTGCCCGCCGGGAGAAAACTTCGCTTCAGTCGGTCTTGGACACACCGGAGCTCCAAGCGCTGGCCACGGGAGGGGACGCGGACCGTGCCCAGCGGGGTCACCACCTTCGCACCTATTTATACCAACGTCGCTTCCCGAGCCTCAGCAAGGCCCAGAACCGTTTCGAGGAATTGAATCATCAACTTTGCCCGGACCCCGGCGCGCGTCTGACCCCCCCGCCCGGATTCGAAAACCGGACCTACCAGTTGGCCCTCTCGTTTTCATGCCGCTCGGATCTGGAGCGACATCGCGAAACCCTTCAACGACTTGCCTCCCATCCGGATCTCGACGACATCTTTCACCTTGCCTGACAAGCCGATGGAAAAAAGGGCTTTCGGGTTCCTGATTACCGTTTCCTCCCGCTGACAAACACCGATCCACCCAAGCCGAAGTGTCCCCCCGCCGGGCCGAGCGCCAGCTGCAGCCACGGCACTGAATACGCATAATTCCTTTTATTTCAGAATTTTATCCTTTCACCAGACGCAACGATGATTCCGTTATGGCGAGATGGCCGGACGGTTGAATGTTTGATGACAATAAAAAAGTAAAAGAAAATATTAAAAATTAACAATATGAATTTTTAATACTTGACAACCAGAATTATATCAGTTAGGCAGTCTTAAAAGAACTAAATTAAATTCATAATCTTATGGGCATCCAGGAACGCAAGGAGCGGGAAAGGGAGCGTCGCCGCCAACAGATCATCGTGGCGGCCAAGCGCGTCTTTTCCGAAAAGGGCTTCAACCGGGCGACCATGGAAGATATCGCCCAGGAGGCCGAGCTGAGCCCCGGCACCCTCTACCTGTACTTTAAAAATAAGGACGAACTGTACGCATCCCTGTCGCTCCGTATTCTGCAGTATTTAAACATTCGGTTGAACCATGTCATCAAGGAGGAGGGGCTTGACCCCGCCGAGCAGATGAAGGCGCTCAGGGAAGCCATTTATGACGTGTACCAGTTCGATCCTCCGATTCTCATCAATCTGTTTCACTTGCAGTCCAGTGAGACGCTGAAAAACCTTTCTCCGGATCTTTTCAAGGATATCCAGAACCTGTCTCGCCGCTCCCTCGAGGGAATCACCGCCTTGTTTCGCAACGGCATCGAGGGCGGATTGTTCGGGGCTTTCAATCCCAAGATGCTCGCCGAGCTTTTCTGGTCCATGTTTTCGGGCATGGTTCTGTGGGAAGAGAACAAGCGCATTTTTGAAGAGAACAATGATTTCCTCAAAAACACCCTGGATATCGCTTTTGATATTTTTCTGATGGGGATCCGCCGGCCGGAAAAGAACGCGGCCCTGTCCGCCGATCATCCCGCCGGCAGCACTGTGGACACCGTACCGTCCGATTGAAGGGACCGCGTTTTTTCTGAGGTGGGAAAATGCGCGGAAAAAAGTCAGCAACTTAACATCTTAAGGAGGAGAAAATGGCCGAAAAAGAAATTATCGAAACTTCGGAAGCTGAAATTGCGGTTCACTGGCAGGAAGAAGGGTATTACCACGTGCCGCTGGATTTCATTGCCCAGGCCAACATGACGGATGAGTCGATTTACCAACGTTTCAGTCTGGAGAATTTCCCCAATTGTTTCAAGGAATATGCGGACATGCTGGACTGGTACGAGTACTGGACCGAGATTCTCGATACCAGCGACGCCCCCTGTTTCAAGTGGTTCAAGGGCGGCAAGATCAACGCCAGCTATAACTGCATCGACCGTCATCTGGCCAAGAACCGCAACAAGACGGCGATTCATTTCGTGCCCGAGTTGGAGGAGGAAAAGGTCGAGCATGTCACCTATCAGGAGCTTTGGGTGCGGGTCAACGAGATGGCGGCGCTGTTGCAGGATTTTTGCGGGCTCAAGGCAGGTGACCGGGTGACGTTGCATCTGCCCATGGTGACCGAGCTGCCCGTGACGATGCTGGCCTGTGCGCGGCTGGGGGTGATTCACAGTCAGGTGTTCGGCGGTTTTTCGGGGAAGGCGGCGGCGGATCGGATTCTGGACTCCGGCAGCGATTTTCTCATTACCATGGACGGCTACTACCGTGGCGGCCAGTTGCTGGATCACAAGGAGAAGGCCGACGTGGCCTGCGAGGCGGCAGCGGCCGCCGGTCACAAAGTCAAGAAGGTGCTGATCTGGGAGCGTTATCCGGGCAAGTATTCCGCAGCCACGCCGCTGGTGGAGGGCCGGGACTTCATCGTCAACGATCTGCTCAAGAAATATTACGGTCAGCGGGTGGAGCCGGTGCGCATGCCGGCCGAGGCGCCGTTGTTTTTGATGTACACCAGCGGCACCACGGGCAAGCCCAAGGGATGCCAGCACAGCACGGGCGGTTATCTGGCCTATGTGACAGGCACCAGCAAGTACATTCAGGACATCCATCCCGAGGATGTGTACTGGTGCATGGCCGACATCGGCTGGATCACGGGCCACAGCTACATCGTGTACGGTCCGTTGGCCCTGTGCGCCTCTAGTGTGATCTACGAGGGGATTCCCAACTATCCGGATCCCGGCCGGCCCTGGCGCATCGCCCAGAACTTGGGGGTCAACATCTTCCACACCGCGCCCACGGCCATCCGGGCGTTGCGCAAGATCGGTCCGGACGAGCCGGCCAAGTACAACTACCATTTCAAGCACATGACCACGGTGGGCGAGCCCATCGAGCCCGAGGTGTGGAAGTGGTACTACAACGTGGTGGGCAAGGGCAAGGCGGCCATCGTTGACACGTGGTGGCAGACGGAGAACGGCGGATTCCTCTGCTCGACCCTGCCGGCGATCAAGCCGATGAAGCCGGGCAGTGCCGGGCCGGGGGTGCCCGGGATTCATCCGATCATCTACGATGATGAGGGCAAAGAGGTGCCCAAAGGGGCAGGCAAGGCGGGCAATATCTGCATCCAGAACCCCTGGCCAGGGATGTTCCAGACCATCTGGGGGGATCGCGACCGCTTCGTGCGTCAGTACTTCGAGCGCTACTGCAAGAATCCCAAAAGCAAGGACTGGCGCGACTGGCCGTACCTCACCGGCGATGCCGCGGTCCAGGCCCCCGACGGCTACTACCGCATCCTGGGGCGCATCGACGACGTGATCAACGTTTCCGGCCACCGCCTGGGGACCAAGGAACTGGAGTCCGCCGCCCTGGTGGTGCCCGAGGTGGCCGAAGCGGCGGTGGTGCCGGTGGCCGACGAGATCAAGGGCAAGGTGCCGGATCTCTACGTGGCCCTCAAACCGGGGTACCATCCGAGCCCGGAGCTGGAAAAACGCATCAGCCAGGCCCTGGCCACCGAAATCGGCCCCATCGCCAAGCCGCGCAAGGTCTGGATTGTCCCCGACATGCCCAAGACCCGTTCGGGCAAGATCATGCGCCGCGTGTTGGGCTCCATCTCCAACAAGACCGACGTGGGGGACGTGATGACGCTGGCCAATCCGGAGGTGGTTGAGGCGATTACCAAAATGGTGCAGGGCTAAACGAGAGGACCATCGCCGGGGCTGGGTGTAAACCCAGCCCCGGCGAACAAGCGAAAGGAATAAATGTTGCGGAATGTGTGAAAAAGGTACATCGGCGAAAGGGACGGATCATGTGCCGGCGTCAGATGGTTGAAACAGCCTAACAGCCCAAATGAGTTCCCGCCCCAAAAAAAAAGGAGAGGAAATCATGTCGGAGCAACTCCAAAAAGAACCCACCCAAGCGTGGATTACCACGTTTGCAGGCACTGCGATCAACCTCTGCCTGGGCATCCTTTATGCCTGGAGCATGTGGAGCAGCACTTTGATCAATGTTGAAAAGGCTGGTCAACCCATGGAAGGGCTCAACGCCGGTTGGATTTATTTGACCAATGCCCAGGCGGCGACTCCCTTTTCCATCTGCGTTATCGTATTTGCCCTCTTCATGATTCCCGGCGGACGGATCCAGGACCGCATCAGTCCGAAATTCGGCGCGACGCTTGGGGGGCTGAGCCTGGCGGCTGGATGCATCTTGGCCGGCTTGATGAAAAGTTACGTCGGTTTGATCATCGGTTTCGGTATTCTTGGCGGTATCGGAATGGGAATCGGGTATGCTGCGCCGACCCCCGCGGCCCTGAAGTGGTTCGGGCCCCACCGCCGGGGACTGATTGCCGGCCTGGTGGTAGGTGGTTATGGCGGTGCAGCCCTCTATATCGGTCCGTTGGCCAAATACTTGATCAGCAATTACGGACTATCGGGAAGTTTCATCTATTTGGGAATCTTTTTTGCGTTGGTTGTCGTCGTGGCCGGGCAGTTCCTCAAGCCTCCCCCGGCCGGCTACGTCCCGCCCGCATCCAAGGTGGTGCAAACCGCCGCCCAGGAGGCGGCTTCCACCAAGCATAACTGGGAAGCCGGCGACATGGTCAAGACCTGGCAATTCTACGCCCTGGTCTTCATGTTCATCATCACCACCCAGTCCGGTTTGTTGATCATCGCCAATGCCGCCGGTCTGCTGGCCTCCTCGGCCAAGAAGATTCCGTTTTTTATCGAAAACGCCTGGTTGCTGGTTTCCTTCGGCGGCCTGATCAACGCCAGCGGCCGGGTCGGCACCGGCTGGTATTCGGACAAGATCGGCCGGGTCAACGCCTACATGCTCAACTGCGGGATCTCGGCGCTTTGCCTCTTCGCCATCCCCACCATCATCGCGAGCCAGAACGTTTTTCTGCTCTTCATACTGGTGGGCGTCGGCTACTGGCAGTACGGTGGCGGGCTTTCACTGATGCCGTCTTTCACCGGCGATTACTACGGTCCCAAGAACCTCGGCTTCAATTACGGCCTGGTGTTCATCGGCTGGGGTTGCGGCATGTTCATGGCCCGGATCGGCGGATGGATCAAGGACGTGACCGGCAGCCTGGACAACGCTTTCTACATTTCGGGCGTGTTGCTGATCATCGGTGTCATCCTGGCCAAGATCAACAAGCGTCCGTTGCACAGCCGATTTTTGGAAAAGTCACAAAAATAGGCTGTCCTGGCAGTAAAAAACCTGTTCCTCCTGAAAGCCGTCGACGCGATGAGCCGTCGGCGGCTTTCTCTATTCGGTGTTAAATGGTATACCCGCACCGGAACCGAGAATGGCGTTCAAAAGTATACCGCTTCATCCATTTGAGCAGGATCCGGAACACGGCGAGGACTTCGATTAGCGGTGTCACGGATCAAACTTCCGGAGGTTTCATGGAACCGTTTTATTTTGTGGTAATGTGCCGTGATTGATCGACTCTACGTGGAAGAGACCATGGCCGATCGGCCGGAAGCGGCCACCATCGCCGGACGACTGGGGCTCAAGGCCGAAGTGGTGGCAGATATCCGCCAGGTGTTTGCCGAAATCAACGCCGATGCCGATCCGGTGGAGCGGGGCAAGCGCACGCTGCTGCTCACCGCCAACCGTGGCGCTTGGCTGCGCCAGTGCCCGGGTACCCGGTACTACACCTGCTGCAACTACCAAATTTTGCACGTCGGCACCTTCTGTACCATGGACTGTGCCTACTGCATTCTTCAGGCGTATTTCCATCCCCCTGTTCTTCAGTATTTTCTCAACCGGGAAGAGATGGTGCTGGAGCTTGATCGCCGTTTGGCCCAACCTGAAATCGCCCGTATCGGCACCGGTGAATTCACCGACAGCCTCATCTGGGAGCCCTGTACGGACCTGAATCCCTGGTTGGTGGAGCGTTTTGCCGCTCAGCGCCACTGTATTCTGGAACTCAAGACCAAAACGGTGGCCGTGGACCGTCTGCTGGCACTCGATCATCGGCGCAAGACCATCATGGCCTGGTCTCTCAACACCCCGCGGGTCATTGCCACCGACGAACGGCGCACCGCCTCCCTCGATGCGCGACTGGCGGCCGCGGCCCGTTGTGTGGCAGCCGGTTTTCCAGTGGCGTTTCATTTCGATCCCATGGTCATCTACGACGGCTGCCAGGAGGAATACCGACGGACCATCCAGCGGCTCTTCGAAAAAATTCCCGCTGACCAGATCGTCTGGATCAGCTTGGGCACGTTTAGATTTATGCCGGATCTCAAGGAAATGGTGGAAGCGCGATTCCCGCGCTCCACCATCGTCTACGGGGAGTTTGTCCGCGGGCTCGACGACAAGATGCGCTACTTCAAGCCGTTGCGCATCTCCCTGTACCGGGACGTGGTGGACTGGATCCGACGGTATGCACCGGCGGTATGCCTCTACTTCTGCATGGAATCCGAGGAGGTCTGGGAACGGGTCTTCGGATTTTCTCCGTCCGCAAAGGGCGGACTTCCGGCGATGCTTGACACCGCCGCCAAATTTCACTGTGATCTGGCCCCGGAGGTGCGCTGGCAGGTCCAGTCAACCGAGGCAACGGGTTGTTGAGGTTCAATGCCCCATAAAAAACAACTGTCAGCTGATGAGCGAAGGGGAGCGATGATTCTGCGACGCGGCGGCGTTTTGGGCGTCTGGATGCTGTTGTTTTGGGCGCTGATGGCCCTGGCGGCCGGAGACCGTCCCGGTTTCGAGGCAGAAGTGCGCTGGGTGGCCGATGGCGATACGGTGATATTGAAAGATGGGCGCCGCTTGCGCTACGTGGGCATCAACTGTCCGGAAACCGCCCACGACGGAAATCCGGCGGAACCTTTTGGCACCACGGCCCGCCGCTTGAATCAGAATCTGGTGGACGGTGGCACGATCCGTTGCGTCCCCGCGGGCCATGACCGCTACGGTCGCCTCCTGGGGGCGGTGTTTCTCCCCGACGGCACCTTTGTCAACAGGGAACTGCTGGCGGCCGGGTTGGGGTATGTGTTGCCCGGCGAGGAAAGCGCGCCCTTTGCCGAACACCTGCTTTCGGCCCAGCGCCAGGCCATGGCCCAAGGCCGGGGCATCTGGAAATACCTGGACCGCAATCCCCAGTCGCTGGTGGGTAACCGTCGTTCCAAACGTTTTCATCGTATCGACGGCCCGGATGCCCAAAAAATCGGGAAACGCAACCGTGTGGCGTTTCCCGATTATCATGAAGCCTTTGCCGCCGGCTACGCCCCCTGCGGCCGATGTTTTCCTCGGCTGGAGGGGATGTTGGTGAGGGGGGGAGGGATTGGAATGACTAAAATGACGAGTGAACTAAAGTGACGGGTGAACTAAAGTGACGAGTGACTAAAGTGAACTAAAGTGAGCTAAAGTGAAGGTGCGCCTGTCGGCGCGGCGTTTAATTAAAAACCACCAGCGCGAAGCGCTTCCAAAACTTTAGTCACTTTAGTCACTGGTAACTTTAGTCACTTTAAAAAATCACTTTCTTATTCCTGCTGTTTCTTGACCTCTTCGATCACTTTCTGCGCCAGGTGGGACGGCACTTCGTCGTAGTGGGAAAATTCCATGGTGTAGACTCCCCGGCCGCCGGTCATGGAGTTCAGGTCCGGTGCGTAGGTGAGAAACTCGGCCAGGGGCACTTCGGCCTTGATCACCTGGTTCTTGCCGGCGCTGTCCATCCCCTGGACCCGTCCGCGGCGGCTGTTGAGGTCGCCCATGATGTCGCCCATGAACTCTTCCGGCGTGGTGACCGTCACCTTCATGATGGGCTCCAGCAGCACGGGGGCAGCCTCCTCGGCGGCTTTCTTGAAGGCGAGTGAGCCGGCGATCTTGAAGGCCATTTCCGATGAATCCACCGCGTGGTAAGAACCGAAGTCCAGGGTCGCCTTGAAGTCGATGCATGGAAACCCCGCCAACACGCCGCGTTGGGCCGATTCGATGATGCCTTTCTCCACCGCCGGAATGTAGGTCTTGGGAATCACTCCGCCCACGATGGCGTCCACGAACTCGAAACCGCTACCCCTGGGCAGGGGTTCGAAGGCCACCCAGCAGTCGCCGAACTGGCCGTGACCACCGGTCTGTTTCTTGTGCCGGCCCTGCACCCGCACCTTCTTTTTGATGGTTTCCCGGTACGGGATCTTGGGGATGTGCAGGGTGACCTCCACGTTGAACTTGCGTCGCATCCGTTCGACGGTGGTTTCGATGTGCACCTGACCCATGCCCGAGAGCACGATCTCCTTGGTCTCAGCGCGCCGATCCATCACCAGTCCGGGGTCTTCCTCCATCAGGCGCATCAGGGAGGTGTAGATCTTGTCCTCGTCGCCCTTGTTCTTGGCTTCCAGGGCGAAGGAAATCAGGGTGGGCAGGGGGTCGGCGCAGACGAAACGCACCTTGCGGCTGTCGTCGCAGAGGGTGTCGCCGGTGGTGGTCTCCTTGAGTTTGGCCACGGCCACGATATCGCCGGGGCCGGCGCCGGAGAGGGGCTTTTGTTCCTTGCCCATCACGGCGAGCAACTGGTTGAAACGCTCTTTGGTGCGTTTGTTGGGGTTGTAGAAGGTCCCGTCGCTGCCGAGGGTTCCGGACACCACCCGAATGATGTTGAGCCGTCCGGCGTAAGGGTCGGAGATGGTTTTGAAAACGAAGCCGGCAAAGGGGGCCGCGGGATCCGGATCGATGGCCACCGGTTCCTCGCTGCCATCATCCAGCGCCTGGCGGGAACCGCGATCAGTGGGGGAGGGGAAGGCCGTGGTGAGAAAATCGCACAACAGCTCGACACCGATGTTGCGCAGGGCCGAACCGCAGAGCACCGGAGCGAAAGCGCGCTTGAGGACCCCGGCACGCAGGGCTCCGTGCAGCTCCTCCTCGCTGAGGGCTTCGCCTTCCAGATATTTTTCCACCAGGTTGTCGTCGGCCTCGGCGATGTTTTCCACCAATGCTTCCCGGGCCGCCTGGGCCGCGTCGCGCATGTCCGCCGGAATCTCCACGGCCTTGGGCTTACCGCCGTCCTCGGAGACGAAGGCCTGCATCCGAATCAGATCCACCACGCCCTTGAATCCGGCTTCCTTGCCGATGGGAAGCTGCATCACCATCGGTTTGACGTCGAAGCTCTGTTCAGCGTCGGCCAAGGCCCGGTCGAAATCCGAGCGGTCCTTGTCGAGCTTGTTGACAAAGATGGCGCAGGGCAATTCCAGTTGGCGGGCCAGCTCCCAGGCCTGCTCGGTCTGCACCTTGACACCGTCGACGGCGTCGATGACCACCAGGGCCGCATCAGCCCCCTGGAGACAAAGCTTGGTGTCGGTGAAAAAATTCATATCGCCCGGCGTATCGATGAGCACCAGGCGGTGTTTTTTCCAATCGAACTGGTGAAATCCGGTGCTGATACTGGCACCGCGCTTCACTTCCTCGGGCTCGAAATCCAGGGCCGTGTTGCCTTCCTCGATGCGCCCCAATCGGGTGGTGACACCGGCGTCGAAGAGCATCGCTTCCGCCAGCGAAGTCTTGCCGGCACCGCTGTGGCCCACCAGGGCAAAGTTTCTCAGTTTCTCAAGCATAAGTCTCCTCTTTCGCTCCTTCCTCGTGAGATGGTGACGCCACCGGGGCGTCCGGGCAACCGTGGATCGGTTTTTTTAGCGTTTCAAGTCGAAAAAAGCAAGGGTAAAGACTTGCTATTCAAGCGAAAAATTGCCCTGATGGCCCTCGGCGCCGTGTTGCTGGGCCAGGGTGAGCGCCGCCAGAAACTCCCGGTTTCCCTTGGGACCGAGAATCGGCGATGGCAGAACGGACCGCACCGTCAGCCCCAGACCGCTGAAAAAGAAGCACAGATCGTCGATGACCGCCTGGTGCTGATGGGGATCGCGCACCACGCCGCCTTTACCCACCTGGCCCCGGCCGACCTCGAACTGAGGCTTGATCAGCGCCAGTATCCAGCCCCCGGGACGCACAAAGCGCAGGACCGCCGGCACCACGATACGCAGAGAGATAAAAGAGGCGTCGATGGTCACCAAGTCCACGGCTTCCGGCAGGGTGTCGTCCGCCATGTAACGGATGTTGGTGCGTTCAATGGGAATCACCCGCGGGTCCTGTCGCAGCTTCCAGGCGAGTTGGCCGTAGCCCACGTCCACCGCGTAGACCCGGCGGGCCCCATGCTGGAGGAGGCAGTCGGTGAAACCGCCGGTGGAGGCCCCCACATCCAGGCAGGCCCAGTCCTGGATACCCAGCGCCAGGGCGTCGAGGAGAGCGGCCAGTTTAACTCCGCCCCGGCTCACGTAGGGGATGTCTTCGCCGCGTAGGGTGATGACAGCTTCAGCGGCGAAACGGGTGCCCGGTTTGTCGCAAACCCGGTCTTCGACCATGACCTTGCCGGCCATGATCAACGCCCGGGCCCGCTGACGGCTGGGCGCCATTTGGCGATCCACCACCAGTTGGTCCAGGCGGACCCTGGAAACGGAGGCGGCGCCGGGGCGACTTTCAGGCATCGGCCAGCAAGTCCTCCACGGCCGCGACGATGGCGTCCGCGTCGACGCCGTACTTGCCGCGCAGCAGTTTTTGGGGACCGTGCTCCACGAAGGTGTCGGCCACGCCGAGGCGCTTCACGCGGCAACCGCAGAGACCGTGCGCCGCCAAACACTCGAGCACGGCGGCGCCGAAGCCGCCGGCCAGTACATGCTCCTCCACGGTAACGATCTTCGCAATGCCCCGTGCCAAGCCGACGATGGTCTCGGTGTCCAGCGGCTTGACGAAACGGGCGTCTACCACGGTGGCGGAAATGCCAGCCTCGGCCAGCCGCTCAGCGGCGATCATCGCCTGCTGAACCGTCCAGCCCACCGCCAGGATCAGCACATCGTCTCCCTGGCGGCGGATTGCGGCTTCACCGATCTTCAGCGGTTTCGGATCCGGATCCGGCTCGCAGCCGGTGGCCGCACCCCGTGGATAGCGCAGGGCGATGGGGCCCGGGTGGGCCAACGCGGTCCTGAGCATACGGCGCAGTTCGTTTTCATCGCTGGGGGCCATCACCACCATGTTGGGCAGACACCGCAGGTAGGCGAAGTCGAAAAGACCGTGGTGGGTGGGACCGTCTTCGCCCACGATACCGCCTCGGTCGATGGCAAAAACCACCGGCAAGGCGTCGAGGCACACGTCGTGGATGATCTGATCGTAGGCACGCTGGAGAAAGGTGGAATAGATCGCCACCACCGGTCGAAAGCCCTCGGTGGCCATGCCGGCGGCAAAGGTCACCCCGTGGGGCTCGGCGATGCCCACATCGAAGCAGCGCTCGGGAAACTCCCGGGCGAAGGCCGCCAGGCCGGTACCTTCAGGCATGGCGGCGGTGACCGCCACGATGCGCTTATCCTGACGCCCCAGCGCCAGGAGGGTCGCACCGAAAACCTCGGTGTAGGTGGGCACCTTGTTCGGAGCGGAGACACAAACGCCCGTTTCTACCTGGAACCGGCCGCAACCGTGAAAGTAAACGGGGTTTTTTTCCGCCGGCGGATATCCTTTCCCCTTGACGGTGGCCACGTGCAGCAGCACCGGTTCGTCCAGGTGACGGATGTTTTCCAGGATGTCGATGAGGTGGTTCAGGTTGTGTCCCTTGATGGGGCCGAAGTAGTCGAAGTTGAAGGCTTCAAAGAGCATCCCGGGGGTGACGAAAGCCTTGAAGGACTCCTCGCTGCGCTTGGCCAGGTCGTAGATGTCGGTGCCGATACCGGGCAGGGACTTGAGAATGGTGCCCAGCTCCTTGCGCCATTCCTGAAGGCGTTTGGCCGACAGGGTCCGGCTGAGAAAGGCCGACAAGGCGCCCACGTTAGGAGAAATGGACATGTCATTGTCGTTGAGGATGACAATGAGGTTCTCCTTTTTCGGATGCTGGTCCCCGGCCTGGTTGAGGGCCTCGTAGGCCAGACCGGCGGTCATGGAACCGTCTCCGATCACGGCGATGACCTTGCGTGACTCCTGCTTGAGGCGTTTGGCGCAAGCGATGCCGAGACCGGCGCTGATGGAGGTGCTGCTGTGTCCGGTGGAAAAGGTGTCGAAGGGACTTTCCGAACGCCGGGTAAAACCGGAGAGACCGCCGTGGCGGCGCAGGGTTTCGAAGCGCTGCCGCCGCCCGGTGAGGAGTTTGTGCGCGTAGGATTGATGGCCGACATCCCAGATCAGCCGGTCCTCGGGGGTGTCGAAGACGTAGTGGATGGCGATGGCCAGTTCCACCGCGCCCAGACTCGGAGCGAGGTGGCCGCCGTTTTGAGAGACGACCTGAACGATCCGCTCACGGATTTCGCCGGCCAGGGTGGGCAGATCCTTTCGGGACAGGGCCTTGAGGTCCGCCGGCGAATCGATTTGGTCCAGCAGCTTCAACGAATCGGCTCCATTGGGGGGTTATCGGTTACGGTTGACCGCGTAGATGGCGATGGCCCGCAAGGGCTCTGCGGTGGTACCAAAAGATGCCAGGGCTTGCAAGGCTTGGTCTTTCAACCGGACTGCCAGGGCTTCGCTGGCCGCCAGGCCGAGCAGGGAAGGGTAGGTGTTTTTTCCCCGGGTGACATCGGTGCCCGCCGCCTTGCCCATCAGCACCGGATCGCCTTTGACGTTGAGGATGTCGTCGGCCACCTGGAAGGCAAGCCCCAGGTGGCGTGCATAGGCATCCAACGCGGCCAGATCCGTTTCCGAGGCGCCGGCCAGAAGAGCACCCATGCGCACGGCGGCACGGATCAGGGCGCCGGTCTTGAGACGGTGCAGCGCTTCAAGAGCCTCCCGTGTCAACACGGTGTGCTCGGCGATGATGTCCCGCATTTGTCCTTCGACCATCCCCCGGTATCCCGCGGCTCGGGCCAACTCGTGAACCACTTGGCACCACCGTTTGGCATTTGTGCCGGCCACGGCTTCCGGAGCGCTGAGGACCTCGAAGGCCAGGGTGAGCAGGGCGTCACCGGCCAGAATGGCCGTGGCCTCGTCGAAGGCCACGTGGCAGGTGGGGCGGCCCCGGCGGGTGACATCGTCGTCCATGGCGGGCAGATCATCGTGGATCAGGGAATAGGTGTGGACCATTTCTATGGCGCAGGCGGCCGCGGTGAGAGCCGCCGGGGGAACCGGTTGCCCGACGGCCCGGGCCGTCGCCAGGCAGAGCACCGGCCGCAGGCGCTTGCCACCGGCCATAAGGGAGTGTCGCATGGCGGCCACGATGCGCGGCTCGGGCTCAGGATGCGCCAGCCAGGCGGCGAGTGCACGGTCGATAACTTCTCGCTGCTCGGCGAGATATAACTTCAAGTCAAACATCAAATTTATGCCATTTTATCTTAAAATTTTAAATATATATAAAAAACGATCCCTCTGATGGAGTCATGGAGAATCATTGACCCCATCGCCTTCTTGCAGCGGCTGCTCCTCGACGCGCCCGTCATCGGTTTCCATCAGCTTGCTGATGCGGTGTTCGGTTTCATCGAGTTTGCGACCGCACAGGCGGGCCAGGCGCATCCCCTCCTCGAACTTGCGGATGGCGGTTTCCAGCGGCGGATCGCCGCTTTCCAGGTCGGCAACGATTTTTTCCAGTTGCTTGAAAGCCGTTTCAAAGGTCGGTTGGGCCATGCCGGTTCCTTTCTTCCTTTCTTCAGTTCTGCCTTGCGGTCACCCGGGCCTTGAGCCGCCCCCGGGCCAGCAAAATTTCAAGATCCGCTCCGGTATCCACGGCGCCGGCATCGCTCACCACGGCATGGTCCGGAAGGCGGCGGGTGACGCTGTAGCCACGGGCCAGCACCGCCAGCGGATTCAAGGCCGCCAGGCGCGCCACCAATGGATCCAGCCCCTGGCGCCGCCGGGCGACGAACAGTCGATGGGTCAGAAAAAGGTGCTCGGTCAGCGCGGCCAGCCGCTCGCGAAGTCTTGCCATCCGCTGTCGCGGATGAGCCGCTGCCAGTCGGGCTTCGATCCAGCGAACGCGCTGGCGCTGGTAGACAAACCGCTGCTGAAGGCCCCGGGCCATGCGTGCGGTCATATCATCCAGACGAAGTCGGGTTTCGTCGATGCGGCGTCGGGTGACATTGAGGCGCGCCGTCATTTCTCCGACCCGGGCCCGACGCAGGTCCAGACGCGACCGGAGCCGACCGCTGAGCAGATCGAGGAGATGACGAATCCGGGCGATGAGTTCGGTTTTCAGCGGCACGACGATTTCGGCGGCGGCAGAGGGGGTGGGGGCCCGCAGATCGGCAACGAAGTCGGCAATGGTAAAATCGGTTTCGTGACCGACGGCGGATACCACCGGCAACCTCGAGCCCGCGATGGCCCGGGCCACCGATTCACTGTTGAAGGCCTGCAAGTCCTCGAGGCTGCCGCCGCCCCGGGCAACGATGATCAAGTCGGCGCTGCCGTGGCGGTTCGCCAGGTCAATGGCGTGGACGACGGCCTCCATGGCGGCGGCCCCCTGAACCGCTGCGGGCACTAACTGGATGGCCAGATTGGGGAACCGCCGCAAGGCCACTCGGCAGATGTCGTGAAATACCGCACCGGTGGCCGAGGTCACCACGGCAATCTTGCGCGGCAACAAGGGCAGCGGTCGCTTGCGCGTCTCATCGAAAAGCCCCTCCGCCGCCAGTCTGGCCTTGAGGGCCTCAAAGGCCTGTTGCAGGGCGCCGGCACCGGCCGGCTCCAGGTACTCCAGAATGATCTGGTAGCTGCCGCGTGGCGGATAGACACTGACGCGGCCCAGGCCGATAACGCTGAGACCGTCCCGGGGTTCGAAACGCAGGGTGTGCCGCACGCCCCGAAACATCACGGCGGCGATCTGGGCCGCGGCATCCTTCAGGGTAAAATAAGCATGCCCTGAAGCCGGAACTCTATAATTTGATATCTCACCGGTTATCCAGATAAATTCAAATTTTTCTTCGAGTAGTTGTTTTATATTCAGGGTCAACTGCGACACCGAGAGTACGTTGCGTGAAACCGCACCTCGAGCATAATCAGGGGTATCGTTGCCGGGAAGTTTGAATTCCATTGAGTCTGATAATATATATTATGTTAACTTATTTTGACGGCACGTTCCGTTTCGGTCCCATCGGGTCCACCGGCCGCTCCTTTTTTCTGAAGCAGCTCCCGCACCGTCGGCACCACGAAAACCGCCTCGGTATCCAGGGACCCCAGGCACTCGCTCAACAGGTCGATCTTTTCACTCAAGCGGCGATTTTTGTCCATGATGAAGTACCACCGTTCGTGGACCTTGCACAGCCCACTGCGCGCACGGGTACCGGTGGCCTTGAAACTGTGTTCCGCCACCGTGATGTCCAGCTTTTCGGCCAGGTGTTTCAATTCCTCGTAGAGCTGCGGCGCTTTCATGTTGAAATCGGAGCGGCCTGTGTTATATTTCTGGCAATGTGTCCGGATCATTCAGCGTCGCTGAAGCGAGCGCAATCGGATTCGATCCAAACCCAACGTACAGACGGACAGGAGGAGCAATGCGCAACTCGGTACCCTACGCCACCCCTTCGGTGGAGACCCAGGTTCGGGTCAACGCCTTTGTTCGCGGCGTTTACAACTGGATGGCCATCGGTCTGGGCCTCACGGCAGTCACCGCCTTCTTCGTGGCCAACAACCCCACGATGCTGCAACTGATCTTCGGCAATCCGCTGATCTTCTTCGGCCTCATCATCGCCGAGCTGGCGTTGGTGTTCACCATTTCGGCCCGGGTGGAACGGATGCGGGCCGGCACTGCCACCAACCTGTTCATGCTCTATGCGATTCTCAACGGGGCGACGCTTTCGGCGATCTTCATTCGATATACCATGTCCTCCATCGCATCAACCTTCTTTGTCTGCGCCGCCACCTTTCTGGCCATGAGCCTGTACGGCTGGACGACCAAGAAGGACCTGACCTCCTGGGGGAACTTCCTCTTCATGGGGTTGATCGGCATCATCATCGCCTCGGTGGTCAACATGTTCGTGCAAAGCAGTGGCATGGCCATGATCATCAGTTACATCGGCGTGCTGGTTTTTGTCGGACTCACCGCCTACGACACCCAGAAGATCAAGCAGATGGCCATGACCCAGCCGGCGGGTCTCGACGGCGCCGTCATTCGCAAGGGGTCGATCCTCGGCGCCTTGAGCCTCTACCTGGATTTCATCAACCTCTTCCTCATGCTGTTGCACATTTTCGGCGGAAGTCGCGAATAGACCGGCCGCAACCATCATAGAAACGAAAAGACCCCGTCAGGATTCCTGGCGGGGTCTTTTTATGGATTCGCCGTGGACGATGGACCATAGCGATTCAGGCGGCCGATCCCGTCCGCTTGACGATCTACTTCACGAAGCGATAGATGGAAACGCCCCAGGTCACGCCGGCGCCCAGGCCGAAGCAGCAGATGGTGCTGCCGGGCCCGATGATCCCTTTTTCCAGGGCTTCGTCGATGGCCAAGGGGATGGTGGCCGCCGTGGTATTCCCGTAGGTTTGAATGTTGTGATAGACCTTGCCCTCGGCCAGTTCCATCTGCTTTCCGAAAAACTGGTTGATACGCATGTTGGCTTGGTGGGGGATGTACAGGTCGATATCGTGCTTGTCTATGCCGGTTTCCTTCAGAACCGCCATGGCGGTTTCCGGCAGGCGTTTCAGCGCCAGCTTGAAGATCAGTTTGCCGTCCATGCGCGGGTAGTGGCGTCCCTGGTCCAGCATCTCCGGCGTCAATCGGGGCCAGAGGCGCGAGGCCGGGGCTTCGGTCATCAGGCTTTCGGCGAACTCCCCCTGGGCGTGCAGGCGCTGCCCCAGGACGCCCACCGGTTCATCGGTTTCCAGGGCCTCGAAGCATACGGCGGCGGCCCCGTCACCGAAAATCACCGTCACATCTCGCCCCTCCGTGGAGATATCCAGTCCGGAGGAGTGCACCTCGGCGCCCACGAAAAGAATACGCCGGTACATCCCGCTGCGGATGAAAGCGTCGGCGGTGGCCATGCCGTAGAGGAAACCGGTGCACTGCTGGCGGATGTCCAGGGCCGGCGTGGTTTCCAGCCCCAGCTTGTGCTGCAGCAGGCAACCGGAGCCGGGGAAAAAGACGTCCGGGCTCAGGGTGGCGAAAATGATGAGGTCGATGTCCGTCGCCTGCCACCCGGCCCGCTCCAGCGCGATGCGAGCGGCCTTGACCCCCAGATCCGAGGCCCCTTCGGGATGGTCTGGATCGATCCAGTAGCGTTGTTGGATTCCGGTGCGCTGCTGGATCCACTCGTCGGAGGTATCCATCCACTGGGCCAGGTCCTGGTTTGTGACCAGGCGCGGTGGAAGATGGCGCCCGGTCCCTCGGATCACGGTACGAATCATTTATTTTCTCCGTCCTTTTAAAATTCACTTCCTGTTCGAATTTTCGATGAGGCACCGAATCGGGTCCATATAGTACAACCGGTAAGGTTTTTTCAAGATTTTCAATTCGGGGCCTCGTCGCTTTTTTCCGAGGGGGATTTTTCACCGCTTCCCCCGAAGAGACGCTCCAGCCCCTTGCCGAATTCTTCCAGGGCTTGAAGCCCAGTGCCCAGGGCGTCCCGGCCCATTCCCACCACTCCTTTTCCCATACCGGCAACCCCTTCCCCCACGCTCTTGGCCCCCTCGCCGATACTTTCCCCGCCCTTGTGGAGTTCCAGCACCCCCTTTCCCACCTCCAACACCCCTTTGCCCACTGTCATGGCCCCCTGCCCCAGCTTTTGAGCCCCGCTGTGGTCACCGATGGCCTGGCCGCCGCGATCCAGGATTTCGGCCCCCTTTCCCAGGGTGCCCTGCCCCAGTTTCAGCGGTGAGGTGACGATGTCGGAAGTGGTATCGAGGACCAGACGGGTGCGGTCCATTCGGACCTTGATGTCGCCGAAGGGACCTTCAAGACTGTAGTAAACCAGAGGGAAGGCGACAAGATCCACCGACAGCGTGGCATCGAGGTGATCCTGGATGAAATCGACCTGTCCGGCGGCGGACATTTTCAATCCGGTGGCATTCAACTGATGATTTTCTCCCACCGCGATCCCGTCGGTGAGGGTCCAGTGACCCTCCAGAAGGTCGAAAGGCTGAAAAGGTTCGTCTTTGTCCGTTGTTTTATCTGAGGTATCGGCTTGTCCTCTGCCATCGCCGGCCTCCGAAACGATCCGTACCCCGTGCATCCGGCCGTTGCGGACGGTAAAGTTCAGTTTTCCGTTCAGTCCGGCCACCGTGGGACTGGTCTTTTTTCGGCGTTGGTAAAGATCCGCCTCGATGTCGGATTTTCCCGAGAGGATCGGCCGGTGGAAAAGAATTTCCAGGGGTTGCCGCAGTTGAGCCCCATTGACCGTGGCACGAGTCTGCCAAACCGGCTCCGAATCGTCCAGGGAGACCTCGAACAGGCCGGCGGTGGCGCCTTCATAGAGCGTCAGTTGGACCGGATCAAAGCGCAGGGCATTGGCATTCATCGTGACCCGGGCGGACACGTCGACAGCCTCGAGGTCGAAAAGCGTCAGCCGCCCGATGGTGAGGGCGCCCCGGAGATCCACAGACCCGGCATCCCACGGATGACCGTCGCCGTCCGGGCCATCATCCCCCCGTGGGAAGTAGCGGTCGAGATTGATCCGGTCCACGACCAGATCGAATTTTCCCTGAAATGGTTTGAGGGCGGTGATGTCCACCGTTCCGCGTACCCGGGAATCGTCCAGGTGCAAGTCGAAATCGCGAACCGCCAATTGTTTTCCATCATAGTTAAACCGCACCGCGGCTTGCATTTGGCCGGGGACCGCCGGGTCCGTCAGTGGCGGCAAGTTCCATCCCAGCTTGGCGAGAAAAGAACCCAGGGACAAGGGCTGGATATCCAGGCGGGCATCGATGACCGGCGTTCCGTCAACCCGGCCGAGATCCAGGTCGCCCCGGGCAGAAATCCCCAACCGGGGAAATGAAATCCGGGTATCACGCCAGACGGCGCGTTGCCGGGGCAGCGACAGGGACAGGTCCCCGTCCAAGTGCAACGGGCCGCCGGAACCGGGCAACGACGGGGACACGACGCTCAGCGAGGTTCGATGGCCGTCCAAGGCCAGGGTTCGGGGATCCCAGGTGCCAGCGCTCTTCCAGGCGATTTTCAGGTCCGGGTGCCGACTGTCCACCTCGCCGTCCAGGGTCAAGCGGTGGTCCTGGGCCAATACGGCCGCCAACCGGCCCTGGATCTGGGTCTGCTCCTCCCCGACCGCTTGCAAGGGCCGACGGGTGCTGATGACGATCTTTCCCGCCACGCCCTCGAAAAAATGGTTCAGATCCAGATTGTCCGCGTTCAGATCGGCATCGAGGTCCAGCCGTCCGCTGACAAAAGGAGAAGGCGTGCCCGTCGGAAAGAGTTCGGTGACGGCCGCATCCCGTCCCTCCACCACCAACCGGCCGGCCCAGTTCGGTCCCATGGGCTGGAGGCGGCCCGCCAGCTTCCAGGTGCCGCCGGCAAACCGGCCGGTGGCCGTCTCCACTTCGATTTTTCCCCCGGGCCGGTAGCCTAGTTGCACAGCGGCCTGCTCGATGCGGTGGTTTTTCCATGAAAGCGCCTTGGCATCCAGAGAGAGATCCAGGGCCAATGCCGGCGCCGGCGGCGTGGTGACCTGATTGTTCCGATCCGGCTCGGAGGGCAGATAGGCGTTCAGATCCAGTTCGCCGGTACTCAGCTTCATTTGGCAGGAAAGCGGCCGGCCCACCGCCATGGCCAAGCTACCGGCCACCGGAATCTCATCGACGGTGCCCTGGAGCCGGGTCAGGGACAAGCGACCGGGCCGGGCCGACAGGGCCATCTTGAGGGCTGCGGTACGGGGCAAACGGTATCCGGCGCCGGAGGGCCCATGGATGCCCAGGGAGACGAGCAGATCCTGAAGCGCCTCGATTTGCAAGTCCACCAGGGCATCCACAGTGGGCGTGCCCTCTTGGATCTGGCCGGAGACCGTCCCCTCCAGGTGGGCGCCACGGCCGGTCATGCGCAGTTTTTCCAGTTTAAGGTGACGCTTGAAGACGTCGGCGGAAACCACGGCTTCCAGAACGGCCAGAGGCAACGCGTCAGCGGAGGGCTGGCGTCGGAGGGTGAGATGCAGATCCGCATTCTCTACGGCATAGTGCTCCCGGTCCGGCTGGACCACGGCGTCACCGGTCATCCGCAGCACGGCGGATACCTGCTCCAGACCGGCCAAAGGACTCTGGCGACATTCGGCCTGGGCGCCGAGCACAAAGGTCCGGCTTCCCCTGCCCCGCCGCCGAAAAGCGATGTTGGAAATGACGACATCCCTGCCGGCCACCGCATCTTGAAGATGCAGGGTTCCGTCGGAAACGGTCACCTGTTCGAATTGCATCAGGGCTGCCGATTTTTCGGCCCGGGTGGTCTCGTCGCGGCTCAGCATCGAGAGCCCCTGCCAGTTGGCGCTGCCGTCGGCATTGCGTATCAACCGGATTTGCGGACCTTGAAGATGAATCGTCTCAACCACCACTTCCCGCCGGATCAGGGGCCAGGGGGCCACCGTCATCGAGGCCTGTTGAATCCGGGCCAGCGGTTGCCGCACCGCACCGTCCGGGCCGGCCAAGGAAAAATCCTCGATAACGAACCCGAAGATCGGTAGCAGGGTGAATCGCATCGTTCCCTGGATTTGCACCTGGCGTCCCAGCAGACCGCTCATCCAGGTGGAAACCGCCTGCCGTGCCGGGGCGGTATCCACCGCATAGGGGGCCGCCAGGGCGGCGGCCATGACCAAGAGGGCAATGCCGCCCAGAACGGTCACTATGATGCGAAGGCGTCGCATGGCTGAATGGTGTCACCCCACCTCGAAACACGCCAGGGCCTGCGCGAGATCGGCAATGAGGTCTTCGGTTTCCTCGATGCCGGTGGAATAGCGGATCAATCCCTCTGGAATCCCCATGGCGGCCCGTGTTTCGGCCGAACACTCCACGTGGCTGGTGGTGGCCGGAGGCCCCACGATGGTCTCCACCGCGCCGAGATTGGCGGCGGCATGGGCGTAGCGCAGGCGGGGCAGCAGTCGCCCCACCGCTTCCAGGCGATTGTCGGCCAGCATGAAACTGAGCATTCCGCCGAAGCCCCGCATCTGACGCCGGGCGATTCCGTGGCCGGGGTGGGATTCCAGACCGGGGTAAAAAACCCGGGCCACGGCCGGATGCGCCTCGAGGAAACGCGCCACGGCCAAGGCGCTGGCGTTTTGCTGGCGGACCCGCAGATGGAGCGTCTTCATCCCCCGCAGCAGCAGGTAGGCGGCGTTGGGATCGAGGGACGCCCCATTGATCTCTCTGAAATGATAGATTTTTTCCACCAGATCACGCCGACCGCAGATCACTCCGCCCAGGGCGTCGGCGTGGCCACCGAGATACTTGGTGGCGCTGTGCAGCACCAGGTCGGCCCCCAAGGCCAGCGGGTTCTGGTTGATGGGGGTGGCGAAGGTGTTGTCCACTATGCAAATGGCGCCGGCCGAATGCCCCGCGTCCGCGAGCCGCTTCAGGTCCATCACCTTGCAGGTGGGGTTGGTGGGACTTTCCAGGTAGAGCAATTGGCAGCCAGCGGCGATTTCGGCTTCGATGGCCTCGGGATCGGTGGTGTCGCAGAGGACCGCCTGGATATGGAAGCGCGGCAAAAATTCGGTGAACATCTGGTGGGTTCCACCGTAAGTGTCCCGCACCGACACCACCCTGTCGCCCGGTTTCAGCAAGGCAAAGAGGGCCGCGCTGATGACGGCCATGCCGCTGGCGGCGCTGGTGGCGGCCTCGGCCCCTTCCAGGCGCCGGACCTTTTCCTCGAAGACCCCCACGGTGGGATTGGTGTTGCGGCTGTAGATATGTCCCGACTGCCGTCCCAGGGCCACCTCCAACCATTGATCCAGGTTGTGGTAGCCGAAGGCCACGGAGTGAAATACCGGCACCTGGGTGGCTTGTTTGATCCGTTCTTCTTCTCCAGCCCAGACGGCCAGGGTGCCGGCCGCGGGGTCGATTGGCTGTTTCACAGATTTTTCTCCCTTGAGATCCAAAAGACACATTTTGTCAAAAAATTGGACACAGTGAACGTCACGGACTTGATGGACAGTCACAGGGGGCCATCAGAAACCCGAGTCATCCGGCGCAAGGCAGGCTGGAAACACCTGAAGCAGGAGACCTTGAACTCGTCCCAGGCGCCTGCCCGCGCCTACCACCCCCCGCCGCCGCCCCCGCCCCCGCCGCCTCCGGAAGACCCACCGCCCCCGCTTCCCGAACCGGATCCGGGCGCGCCGGAAGCCCCCGACGCGGCACCGGCAACGGCCCCGCCAAGGCTCCCGGCCAGTTGGGCGAAGGGGGTATGGCCGTTGTACCAGGAGGGCGACACCTGGCTGTTGGAAGCCGGATCCAGCGCCGCCCGGGCCAGCATGTCGGCAAACTGGGCGTTCCAGTCGTTTTCGACATCCAGGGCCATGGCATAAGGAAGCATGGCCTCGAAATGCGCTGGCGTCCGCTCCGGCGGGTTGAGTAGATTCAAACGGTGTTTCTCGGCCACGGTCAAGTACAATCTGAGCCCCTCGATGACGTCCAGCAACTCTCTCCCGGCCCGGGTCGGTGCTTTGAACAGATGGTAAAACAGTACATTGACCCCGATCACCGCCAGCAGCAATACCAGGCTCGGCAGAGAAACGGCGGAGGCCAGAACCCCGATGCCGAGGATCTCTCCGCCGATGAACGGGAGGGCGAAGAGCGTGATGCCCACGGCTTTGCCAGCGCGTCGGCTGCGCCAGGCGCGGACCACGGTGAGGCTGAGAAAATAGACCCCGACACTCCAGCCCGCCAGCCAGAAAACCATGAAAATCCCCACCGGCGCCACGCCACCGGCAAATACCACGCCGAGCAGCGTCAGAAGAGAAATCCCCAGACCGGGGATGAAATAGCCCGTGTTGCGCAGAAAGTGGCGTTTTTCGTACTCACCGCTCAAACTGGTGCGCAGCGCCTTGAGAGCCGCCCCGATTTCCCGGTGAGAGGCATTTTTCAGGGGAATGGATCGGCGCGAACGCGCAAACAGATGACGCGCCACCGCTTTTTCCCCCGCTGACAGCGCCGAGTCGGAGGTACCGGTCTGTTCGATGGTGAACAGGCCGTCGGCAGCCTCGCGAATGGCGAGAAAACCTTTCACCGCCATGCTCACCAGGGCCACGGCCAGGGTTTTCTGATCGAAGCCCATCTTGCGTACAAAACGTATCCCCGCCGGAGAAATATCTTCGGGGGGCTCGAACCGGGGAATGACGACGCCGCCCACCGGATCACGGCCCACCTTCCACCAGGCCATCACGTAGTAGACCAACAAAAGGACCAAGCCCCCGAGTCCAATGAGTGCGCCCCGGTAGTCTTCAAGCAGATATCGGATCTTTTCGTCCGCCCCCGGCGGTATGACGAACCCCTTGGGCCAGGCCACCGCAACGGTGAGCCCCTCGCCGGGCTTGAGGGATCGGGTGGTGGCAAATCCGGCATCTCCATCCGTCTCCACGATCCGGTAATCCGTGCCGGTGGCCCCCATGGGGCCGGTATAGCCGGCGGACTGGATCACGCCGGCACCCGCCGGCAACCGAATGGTGACCCGGGCCGTTTCGATGGGAAAGGTCCAGCCGTTTCCGGTGACGTTCCAGTACAGCTCGTCGTAGTCCTCAAAAAAACCGATCTGGCGGTCGCAGCGATAGACGATGGTGTAGATGTGGGTGCCCGGTTTGAGAAAAACGTCTTTTTGGCCGATTTGAATCCGGATATCGTTGGATCGCCGTTGGATGTCGAAGGTCTCGGGCCGGTTGTTGCGACGCACCTCCAGCACGTCGAAGCGGACCTGGACCCGGCGACCTCGCCGGTCCTGATTGACGGTGGGGAAATCCCGATAGATGCCCCGGCGAACCTGGTCGCCGGCGGCCACCACGCGGATGGTTTCCGCCACCACGATATCCCCTTCAGTGAGGACATCGATTTGGCTGTCGAAGGAGACAATACGCTCCTGCTGCGCGTCTGCACCGCCACCGATCAGCGTCAGGAGCAGCCCGGCAACGGCAAGCCGGAGGATCAGGCGGCGTAACGCACAGATCATGACGACACGGCGGCGCTGACGTTCCCGCGCTGGGATCGATGCGGACATGAGAGAAGTTTTCCTTGTTTGTTCATGGCCACTGTGTTCCGCTTTTGATCAAACAGGACGACCACGACGCCAACCGGCGTCGGCTCCGTTTTTCCTTGGCAGTATAGGGGCAAATCGCTTCCGCGGGCAAGGACAACGCTTCGAATCCGGTTGACAGTTTCCGGTTCTCGCGCCTACTTAATAGGTAAAATTCATCTCACAATTGATGCGGGGGAATCATGGCCGAGATCGAAAAGAAGATCCTGTTGGCCGTCGATGGCTCGCTGCACAGTCGTATCATGCTTGATTACGTTCTGCGCATGCGGCGTTATTTTCCGGGGCTGAAATGCTGCCTGTTCCATGTTCAGCGGGACCTGCCGCTGCTTCTGGTGGAAGAGGCGGAGCACGACCCGGAAGCCAAGGCCCAGCTCAAGGCCATCTCCCGGCGCAACGCGGATCACGCCCGTCGCGTTCTGGACGACGGGCGTGAAATGCTTCAACGGGGCGGCATGGCCGCGGACGCCATCGAGGCCATCTCCCAGCCCAGATCCCTCGGGGTGGCCCGGGACATCATTATCCGGGCGGAGACGGGACGCTTCGATGCCATCGTGGTGGGGCGCCGGGGCCTCACCGGCCTTCAGCAGCTGTTCATCGGCAGCCTCACCGCCAAACTGTGCGAACACACCGAAATCGTTCCGGTATGGGTGGTGGACGGAGAATGCCGCAACGACGGATTCCTGGTGGCGGTGGACGGCTCCGCCAACTCCCTTCGGGCCGTGGACCACCTGGCTTTCATGGTTTCAGGGGTCCCGTCGGTGCCCATCACCTTGCTGCATGTCATTCCCCGTTTCTCGGACCACTGCGAAATCGATTTCGAGGATACGGCCGGGCAAGCCGCCGCCGTCCTCACCCGCTCCGACCAGCGCTGTTTGGACCGTTTCGCCGCCAAAGCCGTCGATCGCTTGAAAGAGGCCGGACTTGATTCCGGGAGCATCGACTTCAAGCAGGTGAACCGGGCCACCGGCATCGGCCGGGCCATCCTGGAGATCGCTCGCCGGCAGGGATTGGGCACCGTGGTTGTCGGGCGCCGGGGCAGCGGCGGAGCCTTTTACCACGGCAGGGTCTGCCGTTACGTGATGGAAAAATCGGCCGCGCGGACGTTCTGGTTGGTGCCTTGAGTTCCAACCGTTTTCTGCCTTTCCGGGCTCGATCGCACTTTGTTGCCTGACCGGCGTCCAAGGGAACAGGTGAACGATGCCACTGAGTCCAAGGTGGCCGTGCCGGCCGTTTAGGGGGATATCGCCATGAAGGCCGCGGACTTCATCGAACTGGAAGAGCGGTTCGGCGCCCACAACTACAAGCCCCTGGACGTGGTGCTCACCCGTGGCGAACGAGTCTGGGTGTGGGACGTGGAAGGCCGCCGGTACATGGACTGCCTGTCGGCCTACAGCGCGGTGAACCAGGGCCACTGTCACCCGGTGATCCGTCAGGCCATGATGGACCAGGCCGCCCGCCTCACCCTCACCTCCCGTGCCTTTCGCAACGACCAACTCGGTCTGCTGTACCGTGAACTGTGCCAATTGACCCGTTCCCACAAGGTGTTGCCCATGAACAGCGGCGCCGAAGCGGTGGAAAGTGCCATCAAGACGGTGCGCAAGTGGGGTTACCAGCACAAGGGCATTCCCGAAAACCAGGCCGAGATCATCGTCTGCGCCAACAATTTCCACGGTCGCACCATCACCATCGTCAGCTTCAGCTCCGATCCCGCGGCCCGGGGCGGTTTCGGCCCCTTCACCCCCGGATTCAGGGTCATCCCCTTCGGTGACGCCCAAGCCCTGGAAGAAGCCATCACGGATCGCACGGTGGCTTTCCTGGTGGAGCCGATCCAGGGCGAGGCCGGGGTGATTATCCCGCCGGCCGGCTACCTGCGCCAAGCGCGGGAGATCTGCACCCGCCGCAACGTGATTCTGATTCTGGACGAGATCCAGACCGGCCTCGGGCGCACCGGCAAGATGCTCGCCGAGGAGCACGAGGGGATCGAGGCGGATTTGACCTTGATTGGCAAGGCGCTCTCGGGCGGCTTCTATCCGGTGTCCGCCGTACTGTCCAACGCCGAGGTGATGCAGGTGCTCAAGCCCGGCGAGCACGGCTCCACCTTCGGCGGCAACCCCCTGGCCTGCGCCGTGGCCCGTGCGGCCCTGAGGGTGCTGGTGGAGGAAGCCATGGTGGAAAATTCGGCCCGGATGGGCACCTATTTCCTCGACGGCCTGCGGCGCATCCACAATCCGCTGATCAAGTCGGTGCGCGGCCGGGGGTTGATGCTGGCGGTGGAATTTTATCCCGAGGCCGGCGGTGCCCGCCCCTACTGTCTCGCCCTGAAAGACCGCGGCCTGCTGTGCAAGGACACCCACCGCGACAACATCCGTTTATCCCCTCCCCTGGTCATCACCCGGGAGGAAGTGGATTGGGCACTGGAAAGGCTCGCCGAGGTGCTCGAAAAACCGCCTTGCTGAAAACAAGCAGGCCCCCGTTGTCGATGATCTCGTCACATCGGTGCGTTATGGGGAGTCGGCCAGAAATCGTTCCACGTTTTGCCCGGTGATCACATCGATGCCCGTATCGACGGCCCGAGGGAGTGGAAGCCCCAGGGATGCCTGCCACAGCATCAGAACGCACATGGCACCTTGCAACTTGGGAATGGTTGCCGAGGAGGATTCGATCACACCTTCTTTGATGGCTTCGAGAATAGGCCTGATCCCAAAAGGCGGCTTTCATGCTTTCCCGACGACGACGCTAACTCCCTCGGCCCACAGCTCGGCTGCGGTGCAAAAGGCGAACGGCGCGGTCGTTCGTTGCATTTTTCCAACGATTCAAGGCCTTCAGGTTTCCCACTCAACCCGATTGCGTCCATTATTTTTGGCCTTGTAGAGCATCCGGTCGGCCTCGCGAATCAATTCTTCTTCATTTACCGCACGGGAAGGGATCATCCCGGCCAAGCCGATACTTGCCGTGACATATTTCTCCGTGGGGGATTGGACATTGGGGATTTTAAGCGCCGGCAAACTGTTGCAAAGCTCAATGGATAATTTCGTGGCATTGTCCAACGTCGTATCTCCCCATACCAGGGTAAATTCCTCGCCCCCGTACCGCGCGCAGAGATCTCCCGGCCTTTTCGCAAAGCCCTTCAACAAAGCACCGACCTTGACCAAACAATCGTCTCCCGCTTGGTGACCGTAGGTATCGTTGAGCAACTTGAAATGGTCGATATCAAGAATCGCCAAGCAGATCGGTTTCTTGAGCCGCATACAGCGCCGCCATTCTTCCTGGAAAAATTCATTGAAGGTCCGTCGATTGGGGATGCCGGTCAGCCCATCAATCCGGGCGAGATTTCTCACTTCTTCTTCGGCCAATTTTCGTTCTGTAATGTTTTGATGCAAGACGACAAAGTAATTTTTGTCCTCAATCTGGAAGGGCGTCACCCGCATCATGAACCATCGTTTTTCCTCCGGACTGTGGCACGGGTATTCGAGATAAAAAATTTTAATTTTTTCTTCTATGACGCTTCGGATGCCGATGGCCGCATTGGTACCGAAATCATCTCCCGTGGATGACGCCTTATCGCACTCTTCCAGATAATTTATGCCAATCCAGTGATCCGTTATCAGGCATCCGTTATTTTTCCCAAATGATTTCCAACTCCTATTGACAAATCTGATTTGCCCCGTTTCATTGATCACCACAATGTGCTCGGTGATCGAATCGACGATTCGGCGCAAGAACTCATACGATTTTTCCATTGTCGGCTCCTTTGATTTTTTTGAACCGACGCTTCCGCATGGTCCCGTCGCGCAAGTTCGCTTCACGATGCTCAGCACCTGTCATGAGGCCAGGATCAGGGCGCGCTTGAATTTATTCAGTCAGGAGACTTTGAGTACGCCTTTCCTACGGCCTTAACGTCAGCCGGTGTCTTGCATGGGCCTCGATGGCCGCGTCACTGAACCACCAGTAACGGACTTGGCCCGAGAAGTAGTCATCCACCTGGTCGGTGTAATGAGGGTGAAAAATGCGTCCGGTGACGCCGCCGGGCTGCACCGCCAGGATTTTCTCGTCGTCGGCCAGGTCGGCCACCATGCGCAGGGCCGCGCTGTGGGTGACGTCGAAGGGGGCATGAACATCCCACCAGCCCCGGCAAAGGGTTTCATTGGAACCGGGGGCCGGATGGTCGCCGCCTCCCAGCAGCCCCTTGCCGATCCCCTTTCGCCGGATGGGACTGACCAGTTCCAGGCGGTGCACCTTGCCCCAGAGCCATCGGTTCGGATCGCTTCCTGCCCGCCGGGTCAGCTCGGCGTTGGCCGCCAGAGCGGCCCGGTGCAGCAAATCGTCCCGGGTTTCCCTCACCCCCGTCGTGCGCCGGTCGTCGAACCAATCGGCATCGGCCGTCATGGCCAGCTCCAGCAACCGTTCCTCCCAAAGATACCAATTGTCCAGATAGAGGGAGGTCAACTCGGGCCCGAGGTCGTCCTCGAACACCGCCTGGGCGAATTTTACCCACACCGCCTGAAAGATGGTCGGCGCGGCCTGGTCGATATCGTCCTGGAAATTCCAGGCTGCCAGGATTTCACCCAAGCTGCGGGTGTCCTCATGCTCTTTTAGGGCCCGGGCCATGACCGGCGCCAGGCGCTGGGCCATCAGGTTGCGCGTGTCGCGCTGGAATTGCCAGTGGTCAAAGGCCGTCAGCGGTGCGGGCCGGTTCATGAGCGTCTTGAGGCGTCGATACCGGAAAGACGGTGAAAAATAGGAAGAATAGTAGTAATCAAGATCCCGGGTCACGGTGGTATGGTTGCAGGTGCCGAGCCACCCCTTGGCCGGGTTGACCAAGTGGGGCATGTCTTCGAAGGGAATCCAGCCCTGCCAGTTGTCGGCGCCGTCACGCACAACAAACGGAACGCTGCCACCCGACGATCGGTGGGGCAAGGTGCCGCTCACCCACCAGGCGAAATTGCCGTCGGTGTCGGCCACCACGAGATTGAGACAGATCATGTTGACGTCTCTCAAGGCCGCCAGGAAATTATCCACCGAGCGGGCGGTGAGGAAACGGTCCAGCCCCATCCGGCCGTGCATGGTCTCGAAGGGCGCAAAGCGCATCGTGACGCACTGGTCACCGTCCAGCCCCTTGAGCACTCCTGACACCACCGGCCCGCGTCTGGTGGCGCGGATCCGCAACATTTCGCTGCGAGAACCGCCGGCGGCTTTTTTGTCCCGGACCCGCACGGTTTCCTCGATGACCTGGAAGGGAATCGAACGATCGCCTTCCAGGTAGCGGCCGGGGTCCTCGGGATCCACGGTCTCCACGTACAAGTCCTGCATGTCGCCGTAGGCGTTGGTGACGCCATAGGCGAGGTGTTCGGTGCGGCCCACCACCATCCCCGGAATCCCGGCGATGTTCACACCAACGGCGCGGAATTCAGGGGTAATCAAGCCCACCGGATACCAGGGGCCCGGCAGAAGGCGGGCGTCCAGATGGGGATCGTTGGCCACGATGGGCTTGCCGCTGGCGGACCGGGTCGGACCGGTGATCCAGTTGTTGCTTCCCGCCTCAAGCCGCCGGGGGCCGAGCCAGGCAGCCAGCCGGGGATCGTTGACGATGCCTGCCGATTTCCAGTCTGGGGGTAAGGATGCAAAGGTAATTTCGCTGGCGGACGGTTCGTCCGGGTTGATGTTGAGCGGGAAGATTTCCCGGGCCTTTTCCGGTCCCAGGGCCTCGATGAGGGCCTGGATGACGATCTCGGTCTGCATGTTGGCCGAGGTATCCCAAGCCATCAGATAGAGGATCGCCAAGGAGTCTTCCACCGTCCAGGGTTCTGGATCGATGCCGGCCAGCTTGAATTCCAACGGCAACGTATCCCGACCGGTGCCGATGCAGGCGTTGACGCCGTCGGCGTATCGCTGGAAAAAGGCCCGGTCCGCGGCGTCGAGAATACGGGCGTGTCGTCGGGCGTTCCGGTAAAGCCCCAGAGTGCGCATGCGGGTGTCGAGCTCCACGGCCGCCTCTCCGGCGAACTCGCTGATCCGGCCCGCGGCAAAGCGACGGTTGAGTTCCATCTGAAACAACCGGTCCTGGGCGGCGACAAACCCCTGGGCCATCACCGCGTCGGATGCGTTGCCGGCGCGGATGTACGCCATCCCCTTTTCGTCGCGGATCACCGTCACCGGCGCCGCCAACCCGGAAAGTGCCAGCTCACCTTGGTTGCGGTAATCGTTAAAGGCGGCGCAACCGACGAGCAGCGATATGACAAAAAGGATCATCCCAAACGGTGTGTAGCGCTTCTTCATAGCTGAGGTCCTCTCTTTGCAGGTGTGGATTCCCCGTCCACCGGGTGGGCTGAGCCGCTCGGGCAGCAATTGTTTTCCAGTAGCGTAGATCCCGAAATTGAGGCCGGAAAATTCGTTCCGCTTCCCCAAGACCATGCTATGCGGCAACCACCCGATCCCGCCCTTCTATTTTAGCCTTGTACAATGCACCATCCACGCGTTTGTACCACTGGAGAAAGTTTTCTTCACAGTGATACTCGGCGACGCCGATGCTCGTTGTCAGGGTTTTGATTTTTCCGAATTCAGCCGACTTTACGGTTTTTCTGATTTTTTCAGCCAATAACACCGCATTGGTGATGTCTGTATCTGAGGCGAGTATGATAAACTCCTCTCCTCCCCAGCGGGCAATACTGTCCGTTTTTCTGACAATGGTTTTGATTTTTTCTGAGAATTTAGCCAACACTTCATCACCCACTGCATGCCCAAATTGATCGTTGATCTGCTTGAAGTGATCCAAATCGAGCAGCAATAAACTTACATGATGATCATACCGATTTTTCCGGTACATCTCTCTATCAATTAGGTGCTCCACTGCTCTTCGGTTCAGCAATCCGGTAAGCGGATCCGTTGTTGCCATGTTTTTGAGTTTTTCATTCAACTTTTTCCGCTTTTTTATTTCTTTCAACAACAGTAAAACAGATAGCGTCAACACGAATAAAACACAGAGCATCGCTATCATAAAAATCTGTCTTGTGAAAACCTGCTCTTTGGTATAAACAGCGATCTGTTTCGGTTCCCATTTTCTCAGTATCTTGGCATAAGTACCGTCTTCTTTCAGCTCAGCGAGAGCTTTGTTGATATCTTGCAGCAGGGCCAAATTTCCCTTTTTTACAGCAATCGCTGAATTGCTGCGCTCAATTGTACCACGGATCATTATGTTCTTGATTTTGTGTTCAGCTACTATATAGCAACCAACCCAACGGTCGGCAATGATCACGTCCAACTCACCCCTGGAGAGCAAATGAAAACCACTCAGAATATCCGGAATGATAACAGTTTTTATGGAAGCATCCCGTTTCAACAATTCAATGGGCAATCCATTTTTTTCAACGCCGACCCGAACTCCTTTTAGATCTGAAATACCTCTGGGTGCACATCCGGATGATGAGAATATGGAAAATTCGGATTCAAGAAGTGAATCGGAAAAATCGTAAATCTTTTCCCGGTCTTGGGACGGATTGATTTGAAGAAGCGCATCGGCCCTCCCCTCCAGCACAAGCTGCTGCGCCTGGGACCAGTCCATGTATTTTATTTCGACTGGCTGTTCCATCCTCTTTTTAAGGGCTTCTGCCAGATCAACGACAATACCGGTGGTTTTTCCTTTTTGTGTATAAATCATTGGGGGCAGGGTTTTGTTGCCTAAAAATAAGAGTTGTTTGGTATCTGATGCTCCTTTTTGACCAGTATTGGAAAATTTTGAATGCGCTTTTTCATTACTTAAAAAACACAAAAAAACAAAAACCAGTATAGAAAAGACAATTTTATTTCCTTTAATTTTCAACAGACAACCCATCATGTTGTTTATTTGCCTATTCCGGTTAAGGTTAGGGTAAATCGCTTCCGTCCCGAAAGAGTCATTTCACCATCAGGGTGTAGTTGCCGTTGGTGTCGGGTGTGGGTGAAATGGCGCAGAAATAGGCCCCTTGCTGAGTGATAAAGGATATGGCCCCCATCTCCCTGCCCAGGAACAGGCCGTTTTCATCGAACAGGGTCAAGGCATACCGCTCGCTTTCCGTGGTCACTTCGATGTCCACATGCTGGCCGGCCAACACCGTATCCACCCGGAACCAATCCGTTTTGAAAAGATCAACGGTTCCGCTGATCACGGCGCCAGGGGCAACCACCGGAACCTGGGCCATGGGATAGGCGCGGTATCCGCCGCAGAGCAGCTTTTCCTTACCGTCTTCCTTGATAATACGAAGGCTGCTGTCGCCGCGGTTGTTCAAACCGGCGATCCATCCGGTGGTATCATTTTCCGGAACCACGGTATTCTCCTCGTTCCAAAGGAGCAGATTGTCCTTTTCGGTCAAAATGCCGAAAGGGGCTCCCCACCGGATATCATTCCAGGGCACATTGTCGAAGACGTAAAGACCGAGCCTGCCTCTCCAAGCCTGTGAAATCGGACCGGGGGTTACCTTTTCCCCCACAATGGTTCGGACGTGTCCGCCATACTGATATTCATCACGATCCGCTCCGCTGCTGCCGGACTGGATCATGACGAAATAATCCCGGCCATTCCAGCGAAGATTTTTGAAACTGAGGGATTCGTTTCGGTGTTCCGCTCTGTATGCGCCGTTCCGGTAAGTGAGCACAACCGTGTCCGGATTTGCCTGTTGCGCGTCGATGAGCCGGGTCAGCGTGCCATCTCCATTATCGACGATTCGATCATAGCCAAAAGCTTTCACATAGAGCCCTTCAATGCGAGCCGGATTGTTTTCCGAGTCATAGACAGGCAGAATGGGCGCCTTGGGCTCAAGGCCGAATTTTTCCCGCACCGCGTTTTGGAGACACTCCCGAACCACCGCCCACGGCAGATTCTGGGCGGTATCCGAATTGGTCAGCACCACCACACCGAGCTTCTTGTCCGGAAGCATTTCGATCAAGGAGAAATAATCCCCGGTCCCCCCGCTTTTCATCCAGGCCCGGCCGGCGTAACGCATCGCGGGATCATCCATGCTGTCTAGGCCCAACCCCGGCTGGAACATGGAATCGATGTCCAGTTCCGATCGTTCCGCCTCGCCCAGCATGGCCACGGTTTCCGGCTTGAGAAAGCGGGCCCCTTCCGCCGTCCTTCCCCCGTTGTTGATCATCATCATGAACCTGGCGATATCCTTGACCGTGGTGAAGGCCCCCCCGGTCGCCCCGAAGGTGCAGTTGGTCTGTTTAATGTCAGAGACTTGGCCTCCTCCGTAACCCCGGGCCAGGTTTTCCCGGATTACCCGTAGAGACGTATGATTCATGCCGAGGGGGTTGAAAATCTCACGGTCCATAAGGTCGGTAAACGTTTCACCGGCCTCCCTCCCCTGCCTGAGCGCAATTTCACCGGCCAGCACAAAACCGGTGTTGCAGTAGGTGGCCTTTTCTCCCGGCGGGTGGCTCGGATAATCCGTGCTCAGGTATTTCATCAGAAAATCCATATACAGATCACAGCCGTAGGTCTCCCATGAGTCATCGAACAAAAACCCGGCGGCGTACAAATCCCCCGGCAAACCGGAATGGTGGTTGAGCAAACGCCGAACGGTGATTTCCTGCAGTTGACCTGAATAACGGGACGCCAAATCAAGTTCAGGCAGGTAGCGAACCGCCGGCTGATCCAATCCCACACGCCCTTGTTCATAAAGTTTCAACAGCGCCACGGTGGTCAGGGTTTTGGTGCCTGATCCGAGCATAAAAACCGAATCGGCTGTGGCGGGAACCCGGTTCTCCTTGTCCGCCCAGCCGAATCCTTCAGCCCAGACGATTTCATTGTCGCTGACCAGCGCAATGCTCAGGCCCACCGCGTTGGCGTTTTCCATTTCTTGTTGGATATATTCAGATGTCTGCTGAATGGTCGTGTTGAAGCTGAAGGTGTGGGAGGAATCGCAGCTCGTCCCCACAAAGAGGGCAGTGATAACCAAGACTACCCCAAATGGTCTTACACCTCTTGCCCTGCTATTCATTGACGCCTCCAACCTGCACATTTAGATGAATTGCCTTGTGTGAATGCTCATACGAACCGGAGCCATCAATGGCCGACAAACAGAAAAAGCAGACTCCATGCGCGTATCTTGTTGGCCGGAAATTCAGCGGAAGCAGGCTTCTGGCAACCCGCTTTGTCGCGAAAATGAAGCTTTCGTTAGTCTCAAGGGGAGGGGTTGTCAAGCATAATCGGGCGGAACCATCATGATCGCTTGAAGCTAGCATTAGTAATCTTTATCAAAGTGATAGATCCCCTAACCTTTCCAACATCCGCAGGTATTGACATCATCTCTGCAGAAATTTAAATATAAACTCATTTTATCCTTGATGCCCTCGTAAAAAAGACAAAAAACGCCATTTTGCAAATTTCGAGTATAATGATTTCAATAAGTTACAACACCGATAAATAAAAATTTCAGTTTTTTACGAACGAGTCATCCTTGGCAAACAAGGCAACGATCCATACCTTTTCTTTTTTGCGAAAAGGAGCCGACTGAATGAAACAGAAGAAGATGTACCGCAAAGTGGGGATGCGGACGTCCATCGTGCCGGCCTTGATAATCCTGCTCTTTATCATTAGCTGCAGCGATTCAGGGCGTCACAACCTCTTGCAATATTCCATGCAGCAGATCCTGCAATCCGACTGGCGGGACTACGCAAGCGACAAACCCGGTTTCGGTGGCGGGTTGGCGATGCAGATACGTTCACCCGGCTGTGATTGTTTCATTAGCACCGCCATGGGAGATGCACAGGATTATTCAAGATTCAGGTGTGCCAGCACCACCAAGACATTCACGGCGGCGGCCATCATGCTGTTGCACCAGCAGGGGCTTCTGGATATCCATGATTCGATTACCGCCCCTATCCCAGGCGCAGGGGTTCCCTATGTGCCGGACATTCCGGAGTATGATATTCCATACAAACCGCAGATTACCATCCGGATGCTGCTGATGCACCGGGCGGGCGTTTTCGATTTGGCGAATACAGACATTCCCGAAGACAAAGGACCGCCTTACGGCGGCCAAAACTACATCGATCATGTCAAAGATAGCGACCCTTATCATCAGTTTACCTTTGATGAACTACTAGGGGTTGTGGCCGCATACCAGCTTTCCGATTGTGCACCCGGCGTGCGTTACCAATATTCCAACACCGGGTACACCCTTCTGGGAAAAATTATCGAACAGGTTTCAGGTCAAAGCTACAATGACTTCATCTTGGATAATCTGATATTACCCAATGGTCTCATCGATACCTTCCCCGTGAAAAACGCCCACCAGACCACCCTGCCGTGGCCGTTTGTTCCAGGCTATGCTTACACCGGTGATGCGCTGATCGATGTCACCGAAGACAACCTCACCGCCAACATTGCTGAAGGGAACCTCGTCACAACGCCTTACGATCTTGCGTTGTGGTGCGAAAAACTCATGACGGGCGATGCGGGTCTCACCACCGCCACGGTCAATTTGATGATGGCGGCAGCCGAACCGAAGGAGGAAGATTCGACCAGCTTGTATGGTTTGGGACTGGAATACATTCCTTCTCTCGGCTGGGGTCACAGTGGTGCCCAGCAAGGCTACCTTACCAATATGTATTATGATTTTGGTAAAAAAGCATCCTGTGTTCTGTTTGCCAATGTTTGGGATGTGAGTGACGGTTTGACTTCACTTGAAGCCCAGGCTTTGTTTATGCGCCAGACAAACAAGAAAATAACCGCACAGCTGGAATCGTAAAATTGGTTTTGGATGGCCAAAATGCGGACGTGCAAATTCGCCGCCCCCGGAATATAATAATCTATGGATCGGCATGTCTTTATGGACGGGAAGGGCGCACGCCATGCAGACAAATGAAAACGTCATCATCATGGGGGCCGCGGGGCGCGACTTTCACAACTTCAACGTCTATTTCCGTGACAATCCCCGCTACCGGGTGGTCTGCTTTACCGCCACCCAGATTCCCGACATCGACGGGCGCCGCTATCCGGCCGAGTTGGCGGGGAGCCTCTACCCCGCGGGGATCCCCATCGTCGCCGACCATCGCCTCGCCGACCTGATCCGGGAACATCGGGTGGACCTGGTGGCCTTTTCCTACAGCGACGTGCCCCATGTCGAGGTGATGCACAAGGCCTCCGTGGTCACCGCCGCCGGGGCTGATTTCATCCTCATCGGCGCTGCCTATACCATGCTTCCCGCTTCCAAGCCGGTGGTCTCGGTGTGCGCCGTGCGCACCGGCTGCGGCAAGTCCCAGACCAGCCGGGAGGTGGCGCGCATCCTGCGGGGGCTTGGCAAGAAGACCGTCACCGTACGCCATCCCATGCCCTACGGCGATCTGACCCGCCAGGTGGCCCAGCGCTTTGCCGCCCTGGCCGATCTGGATGCCGCCGACTGCACCATCGAGGAGCGCGAGGAGTACGAGCCGGTGATCCGCGCCGGCGGGGTGGTCTACGCCGGCATCGACTACGAGCAGATCCTTCGCCAAGCCGAGGCCGAAGCCGATGTCATCGTCTGGGACGGCGGCAACAACGACACGCCCTTCTTCAAACCCGATCTGCACATCGTGGTCTTCGATCCTCACCGGCCCGGCCATGAAACCGCCTATTATCCCGGCGAGACCAACCTGCTCATGGCAGACATCGCCGTGATCAACAAGGTGGACAGCGCCGAGTCCGAAAACGTGGAGAAGGTGCGCCAGGCCATTGCCCGCCACAACCCCAATGCGCGGATCGTACTGGCCGAATCGCGCCTGCAGGTCGAAACCCCTGAACAGATCGCCGGCAAGCGGGTGCTGGTGGTGGAAGACGGTCCCACCGTCACCCACGGCGAGATGCCCTACGGCGCCGGGGTCATCGCGGCCCGCCGCGGCGGCGCCGCCCAAATCGTCGATCCCCGGCCCTACCTGGCCGGATCCTTGAAACAGACCTTCGCCCAGTATCCCGCCATCGGCCCCCTGCTGCCGGCCATGGGCTACAGCCACAACCAGATCCGGGACCTGGCGGCCACCATCGCCGCCACCCCCTGCGATCTCGTGATCTCGGCCACCCCCGTCGACCTCTCCGCGTTGATGCGGATTGAAAAGCCCACCCTTCGCGTCGGTTATAGCTACGCCGACCACGGTCGTCCCACGCTGGCGGAGCTCATCGTCGCCCGTTTCCAGCCCAAAGGAGATTGAGATGGGCGCCTTCGCCGACCTCAAGCCGATTCTGGTTGTGGCCCTGGGCGGCAACGCCCTGATCAAGAAGGGCCAGGCCGGCACCATCGACGAGCAGTTCGCCAACCTGCGGCTTCCCGTACGCCAAATCGCCCGGCTTTCCCGCCACTGGCGCCTGATCATCACCCACGGCAACGGGCCCCAGGTGGGCAATCTCCTCCTGCAGCAGGAGTGCTGCGACCAGGTGCCCAAACTGCCCCTGGAGATCCTCGTGGCCCAGACCGAGGGCCAGATCGGCTACATGATCGAGTCGAGCCTGGACGAGGCCCTGATGGAAATGGACATCGCCTATCGCCCCCTCATCACCCTCATCACCTACGTGGTGGTGAACGACAACGATCCGGCCTTCGCCGCCCCGGACAAGCCCATCGGCCCGGTTTTCAGTGAAATGGAGGTCGCCGCCCTGCCCTACCCCACGATGAAAACGGCCAAGGGTTGGCGCCGGGTGGTGGCCTCTCCTGATCCGGTGACCATCGTGGAAAAACGTGAGATCCGGCAGTTGATGGAGATGGATTTCATCGTGATCTGCTGCGGCGGGGGCGGAATCCCGGTAATTCGCCACGGCCGGGCCTTCGAAGGGGTGGACGCCGTCATCGACAAAGACCTGGCCAGCGCGCGCCTGGCGCTGGAGGTGGGCGCGGACATGCTGCTCATCGTCACCGACGTGGCCGGCGCCATGCGCAACTACGGCGCCCCCGGCGAGACCCTGCTGGGACGAATCGGCGTCGCCGAGGCCCGCCGCCACCTGGCCGCCGGCCATTTTCCGCGCGGCTCCATGGGGCCCAAGGTGGCGGCCTGTATCCGGTTCATGGAGGGCGGCGGCCGGCGGGCTGCCATCACCTCCCTGGAAACGGTCCTGGAGGCCGTCGCCGACGAGGGAGTGGGCACCCAGTGGGTCAATGATCCAAAAGAATAATCGATGACGGATTGCCGGGTAATCGATGAGAGCCTCCGGTAGAAATGTTTTCGGCGGCCGATTTTGACAATCCATGAAAAGCGAAATAGAGTTGATCTGACACTAGTCTGAAAGGAGGTCGGTTATGCCTGAAATCGGCGTCTACGAGGCCAAGACCCATCTGCCAAAGCTGCTGGCACGTGTTGCCCAGGGGGAACGGTTCATCATCACCCGGCACGGTTTGCCCGTGGCCGAATTGGGCCCCTTATCGAAGCGGTCCGGCGATGATGTCCAAGCGGCCATCGAGGGGCTGAAGGCGTTTCAAACCGAACACCAACTCGATGGCCTCTCGATCCGGGAGTTGATCGAGGAAGGAAGGCGTCACTGATGCCCTTTGTCCTGGACTGTTCCATGACCATGGCATGGATCTTCGCGGACGAAGGGTCCGAGCGAACCGCAACATTGTTGGAATCCCTCCTTCAGGATCACGCCTTGGTGCCCTCCTTGTGGCCGATGGAAGTGGCCAACGTACTTTTGGCGGCCACTCGGCGAGGCCGAATCAAACAGAACCATTGGCCCAAACTCCTCAGCCATCTTTCCGCCTTGCCAATCCACATCGATGATGAAAGCGCCGACCACGTTTTTGATACCGTCCTGCCGTTGGCCCAAACCCATCAATTATCCGTTTACGATGCCGTCTACCTGGGCCTGGCCCTGAAAAAACACCTTCCCCTGGCGACCCTGGACAATCGACTCGCCGCCGCATGCCGGACCGCCGGGGTGCCGACGCTGTAACGCGGGTTTGCCGCCGGGTACCGGCGGATCGGTCCGATGGGATCAGGGCGTCAGCGCGAAGGGGCTCATGGTCGAAGAGATCCCTTACTTGCGCTCAAGATGTCAGAGGGGCGACTCTGGATGGCAGGCGGGCGCTCGCCGCAATTCTCCTCATCCCTCACCGCGGCGCGCCATGGCGATGTGGTCGGCGATTTCCTTCATCACGAAGTAGCGCCCTAGCCCAAGTTCGCCAAAATTTTTCGTAGACACCGGTGTTTCGGGCAGTTAGCGCCGGTTGTGGTCACTACTCATTTTACGGTTGCGATTTTCCTTGGCAGCGGCGTCTCGTTGAGGTTCAGCCGCTGGTAGATCAGCC
>JACDJC010000202.1_pt1 | contig 78335 bp, 77 predicted proteins | sample 7454191 | NCBI WGS metagenome assembly JACDJC01 (sample SAMN14253291, study PRJNA609438) | sludge metagenome | isolation source: sludge after 25d culture with pyrite and EDTA | collected 2018-12-20 | reverse complement strand
GGTACGCGAGCTGGGTTTAGAACGTCGTGAGACAGTTCGGTCCCTATCCTCTGTAGCCGGAGGTGAATTGAGGAAAGCTATCCCTAGTACGAGAGGACCGGGATGGACGTAGCTCTCGTGTGCCAGTTGTCCTGCCAAGGGCATGGCTGGTTAGCGACCTACGGACGGGATAACCGCTGAAAGCATCTAAGCGGGAAGCCTCTTCCAAGATGAGTTCACCCACAGGGTCAACCTGGTAAGGCCCGTGGTAGAACACCACGTTGATAGGCCGGAAGTGTACGCACAGCAATGTGTTCAGCTGACCGGTACTAATCGGCCGAGGGCTTGGGTTCGTCTTACAAGACGTTCGTGCTCGCTATGAAGTCCTCGAGTGGACGCCGGCCCCGGAGTCGGGGCCGCCCGCTCGTCAGTTGACAACAGATTTCGGTGGCCAGAGCGGAGGGGTCACACCCGTTCCCATCCCGAACACGGAAGTTAAGCCCTCCAGCGCCGATGGTACTTGGGACGTTCGTCCCTGGGAGAGTAGGACGCCGCCGGATTTCTCGAAGGGGAGGCGCGAGAGCGCCTCCCCTTCATCGCTTTTGTGCTTCCCTCATGCCCGGCGGAGGCCATCGGTCCGATCCGGTACGGTGTCGGGCCCCAGCGTGCCGGGAGCGCACGTGGCGACGCCGTGTGGAGCTCGTCTGGGGTCCACGCCCACGCCCCTTGATCCCAGAGGTGTTCGATGTCCAGCCCAGCGAGCGATCGACCTTCACGCAGAGGTTCGGATTCCGACGACGAGGAGCGCCGTTCCTCGCCCAGCCGTCCGACGGCCGGGCGGCGGCCATCGGGTGGCCGGGCACGCAGTGGACAGCCACGCGGCAGTCAATCAAGCGGCGGTCAATCACGCAGCAGTCAATCACGCAATGGTCAGCAGCGCGGCAGTCAGTCACGCAGCGGACGTTCTTCGTCGGATGGCCGGCGGTCCTCCGGTGGCGGCCCGGGTGGTCGACCGGCTTCGCGTTCGGCTCGTCCCGGCACGCCTCGGGACGACCGGCGAGACGAGCGCCGAGGGCCTGGGGCCCGCAGCGGTGGCGGGACGCGCTCGACGACGCCGAAGGGCCCGGGCGTGCGCTCCAAGGACACACGGCCGGTCCCGCCGCCGCCCAAGCGCACGTCGAAGGCGGATCGCCCACCTGCCGCGCCGCCGCGCGATGCAGAGGTGTGGATCGACGAGGGCCCTGTCGGCGGTGCGACCCGCAAGCGCAGCTCGTCGCGGCGTTCGGGACGTCCGGTGAAGGTCCATGCCCCGGGTCTGGTCGACCTCGTCGGCGTCACCCGTGCCGCTCGCTTGGAAGAGCGGCTTTCCGAAGCAGCCACCGCGTACGCCCGAGAGCGCTATCCGGATGCGCGCAGGCTGCTGGCCCCGATCGTGACCGAGGTCCCGGACCTGGCAGAGGCGCGAGAGCTGTACGGACTCACGCTCTATCGACTGGGACGGTGGAAGGACGCCGCTCGCGAGCTCGACGCCTTCGTCGAGCTGAGCGGCGGCTCCACCGAGCAGCACCCGGTCCTGGCCGACTGCCGACGTGCGCTGGGCCAGTACAGCAAGGTGGACGAGCTGTGGGAGGAGCTCCGCTCGACCTCGCCGTCCGGAGAGCTGGTCGTAGAGGGTCGGATCGTCGCTGCCGGGGCACTGGCCGATCAGGGTCGCCTCGCAGAGGCGATCGCGCTGCTCGGCAAGGGCTTCAGGATGCCCAAGCGGCCGATGGAGCACCACCTGCGGCGTGCGTACGCGTTGGCCGACCTCTACGAGCGATCCGGGGATGTGCCGCAGGCCCGGACCCTGTTCGTCCTGGTCGCTCGGGCGGAGCCGGGGTTCCTGGATGCAGCAGAGCGCGCCACGGGTTGACGAGCGGACACCGAGGCACCGGTGACGGGCGTCGTGCGGTGGCGATCAGTCGCCCCCGTTCGATGGTGTGGCCGTCGATGGTGTGGCAGTCGACGGCGTGGTGGTGGTTGGTGTTCTGGAACCGACACCCGGAGCCCGCTCCGTCAGCCACCAGTCCTGCCAGATGCGCTCCAGTTCGGGGCCGAACCACTCCTGGGACAGCTGGTGGAACTCCGGCCCGTAGAAGTGGCTGCCATCCTGACGCAGCGTGCGGTCCTGCGAGCGGTCGCCGAGCCAGCCGGCGAAGTCGATCACACGTGAGGTGTCGGGCCGAGCGGCCTGCACCTCGGTCAGGATCTGGTTGTACCGCGCCATCCGCGCTGGATCGATCTGGCGACTCGCCGCGGCCGGCCGTCCGTCGTCCATCCAGGTGCCGAAGTCCGGCCAGGCGACGAGCACGACGAGTGCGCCCTGGGCCGACAGCACGTCGACGGCTTGGATGAACTCGTTGCGAACGAAGTCGTCGACCGCGGGGTCGCCGAGAGCAGAGAAGGTGTCGGTCCCCGGAAGCATGGCGTCGGGGGTCTGCCAGACGGCGGAGACGACGAGGGCGATGTCGGGTTGGTTGGCGGTCAACGACTGGGCATAGCGCTCGGGCCAGCTCGCGCACTCCGGTCGAAGCGGCACGACCACGTCGGGCTTGATCGCCGTGAACCGGGCGATGCCGCAGCCGAGCTCGGCGTCGCCCTTGACGTTGAGGAACGTCCCGGTCTCCGACGCCCACTGGCCGAACCCCATCCCGACGCCCAGCGCTGTCGAGTCGCCGAAGATGCCGACCTTGGCCACCGGGGGAGTGGGCACGACGGTCGACGTGGTGCTCGTCGAGCTCCCGGCCTGTTGCTCGAGGAACGCCTCGTAGCTGTCCTTGGCCTGGTCGAAGTCCGTGGCCAGCTCCTTGCGGTCGACCGGGAGCGGAAGGAACGCAAGGGCCGCGACGACGGCCATCGCCACGCCGGTCGTGGCGAGCGCACGTCCGGGTGCGGGCCAGCGGCCGGCTCGGACCGGTTGCTCGACGAACCGGTACGACGCGATCGACAGGAGGATCGTGGCCGCCACCGCGATCGCGGTCTGAGCCCAGCGGTTCGCGTCCGGCCAGAGCTGGCGGGCGGTGAGGAACAGCGGCCAGTGGAACAGGTAGATCCCGTACGAGCGGATGCCGAACCATCGCAACGGCATCCAGCACATGACCGCTCGCATCGGTCCCGACGGCAGCGCCGCCGCGGTGATGACCGTGCAGGTGAGCAGCGCGTACAGGCCGAAGCCCCCTCGGTAGAGCCACGACGTGGTCTGCGGGAGCGACCACCACCACCACGCCTGGACGGCGAGCGCGATCGAGCCGATCCAGATCGCCGTGCTCCGCCAGCGGAGCCGCAGCGCGAGTCGACGCCGTATCGACGGGTCCGAGAGCAGCAGCGCCAAGAGCGACCCCAACAGGAGCTCGACAGCGCGCGTGTCGGTGCCGAAGTAGATGCGGTCTACCGACATGTCGAAGACGAACGGTTCGGCGAAGGACGCGACGGCGAGCAACGCCAGAGCGCCGGCCAACCGCCGGCGGTGTCCGCGACACGCGATCCAGAGACCCAGCAGGACGACCGGGAACAGGAGGTAGAACTGCTCCTCGATCGAGAGGCTCCAGAAGTGGAGCACCGGCGACGGCGCCGTGAACAGGTCCGCGTAGGAGCTGCCGCGGACGATGTCGTACCAGTTGGCCACGTCGAACAACGCGGCGAGGACGTTGCCCCGCATGGTCGCTCGCTGGTCAGCGGTCGCCACGAAGGGACCGAACAACGCCATCACGGCGGCGAGGGTCACCAGCGCAGCGGGCAGCAGCCTCCGGAACCGACGGGTCCAGAACGATCGAAGGGCGACGTTGCCGGTGCGTCGCGCTTCGTTGAGCAGCAGGGATGTGATGAGGAACCCGGACAGGGTGAAGAACGTCGACACGCCCAGGTAGCCGCCGACCATCTTGTCGAAGCCGGCGTGGAAGGCGACGACGGCGAGCACCGCGACGCCTCTGAGCCCGTCGAGCCCGGGCAGGTGCGACATCCGGGAGCTGTCGTCGCTCGTCAGTCCGACGAAGTCTCGGGTTGCGGGATCGGTGGTCAGCATGCAGGAGGTGGAGCGGCGGCGACGTCGGAGGGCGACGACGCACGGGGCCTACAAGTGTCGCGCAGGCGGCGCGTTCCACCGGCGACGTGCCGCTGCGCTCCTCGGAGTGCCCTCAGGCCACGCTGCGGCATCAGGCGCACCAGCGGTCACCGATGAGCTGAGGTCGGCTCGCCGGACGCGAACCCGCCACGCCCGAGCGGACGTGGCGGGTTCGCAGGACGGTGTCGTGGCCGAAGGGCGATCAGGTGCTCGACGCGTCGAAGATGCTCTGGATCGAGGCATCGAGCGCGGCGGTGTACTCGGCGTCGGCCTGCTGAGCGGACAGGCCCTCGGTGAAGGCCCGGGAGAAGCTGGCGATCACGCCGGGGTTGCGCGACAGACGGGCGTTGGCCTCGTTGCGGTCGTAGCCGCCCGACAGAGCGACGACCCGCAGCACCTTGGGATGCTCGACCAGCTCGCTGTAGAAGCCGTCCTCCTCGGGGAGGGTGAGCTTCAGCATGATCTGGCCATCGACATCGTCGAGCTCGGCGAGGATGCGGTCCTTCAACAGCTTCTCGGCCTCCGCCTTGGTGGTGCTGTTGATGTCGACCTCGGGTTCGATGATCGGGACGAGCCCGTGAGCCAGGATCTGCTTGGCGATCTCGAACTGCTGCGCGACGTTCGCCGTGACGCCCTCGGCGTCGGCGGACTTGATGACCGAGCGCATCTTGGTGCCGAAGACCCCGTGGGTCCTGGCCCGCTCCAGCAGGTCGTCCAGCCCGGGGATCGGCTTCATCAACTGGGTGCCGTCGACCTCGTCGGCCAGGCCCTTGTCGACCTTCAGGAACGGCACGACGCCCTTGTCCTCCCAGAGGAACTCGGCTGTGCCCTTGCCGTCGATCTGACGGTCCATCGTCTGCTCGAACAGGATGGCGCCGACGATGCGGCTCCCGTTGAACGCCGGGTTGGTGATGATCCGCGACCGCATCTGGTGGATGAGGTCGAACATCTGGTCCTCGCCCGAGTACTCCGCCTCCTCGATGCCGTAGAGCTTGAGGGCCTTGGGGGTCGAGCCACCGCTCTGGTCCAGGGCGGCGATGAAGCCGGGATCGTTCTTGATCTTGTTGAGCTGCTGCTCGTCCACGAGGGGTCCTCCTGCAGGGCTGGCGCGACGTGTCGGGACAGGATCGCACAGCCGCTCGCGGGGGGCCACACGGGGTGCTCGGATGTCCGAGGCAGCTCGGCGCCGGTGCGCCACGGCGGTTGGTGGTCGTGGGCCTTCCATCGGCGCCTGCAAGACTGCCCGGTCGTGGCGCTGTGGGCGATCGATCTCGACGGGGTCATGTGGCGCGGCGACCGATCGATCGAGGGGTCGCCCGCTGCGATCGACCTGCTCCTCGAGCGGGGCGACCGAGTGGTGTTCTGCACCAACCACGCCATGTCGCCGGAGTCGAAGGTGCGTCAACTCCGGTCGATGGGCGTCCCGGACTGCCCCGTCGTCACCTCGGGCGACGCGGTGGTCGCCGAGTGCGCCGGTGCAGAAGCGGTGCTGGTGCTCGGTGACCCGACGCTGATCAGGTATCTGCAGCAGCGGGGGTTGGCCGCCGTCGGGGTGGCGGACCTCGACGAAGGGGGCCCGGTGCCGCCCGTCGACGTGGTCGTCGTCGGGGCGATGGACGACTGGGACCGCTCACGGGTCGGGCTCACCGCAGATGCGATCCGAGCCGGAGCTCGGTTCCTGGCCACCAACGACGACGCCACCTTCCCGGCGTCCGGTCCCGCCGGCCCGCGGCTGCTTCCGGGCAACGGAGCGCTGGTCGCAGCGGTCGCGACCGCATCAGGCGGGTCGCCGACGGTGACGGGCAAGCCGCACCGGTCGATGGCCGACGTCATCGTGGAGCGACACGGACATGTGGACGTGGTCGTGGGCGACAAGCCGGAGACCGACGGCGGACTGGCTGTCACGCTCGGGGCCAGGTTCGCTCTGGTGCTCAGCGGGGTGACCGCAGTGGCTGATCTGCCGGTGGAGCCGACGCCGTGGAAGGTGGCCGATGACCTGGCAGCGCTGGTCGCTGTCACCGGCGTCGAACCCAGTCGTCGGTAGCCTTGCCGGGTGCGCCGACGACTGGATGCCGAGCTGGTGCGGCGCGGCCTGGCCCCGTCGCGGAGCGTCGCTGCACGCCTGATCGGTGACCGTCAGGTGATCGTGTCGGGATCGGTGGCCGACAAGCCGGCCCGCATGGTGGACGCCGGCGAACCCGTCGTGCTCGCCGGTCCGCCACCGCAGTTCGTCGGTCGGGGTGGCAACAAGCTCGAGGCTGCACTCGAGAGGTTCGGGATCGATCCCGAGGCGCTGCGGGTTCTCGACGCCGGCGCCTCCACCGGAGGCTTCACCGATTGCCTCCTGCAGCGGGGCGCGCTCGCGGTGACAGCACTCGACGTCGGGCACGGCCAGCTGCACGAGAAGCTGCGGGCGGACCCCCGCGTCGAGGTCGTCGAGCGGACCAACGTCCGGCACCTGGATCCGACGACGGTCGTCCCCTACGACGCCGTGGTCGCTGACCTGTCGTTCATCTCGCTGCGCGCCGTGATCGACGTGCTCGTCGGCTCGACCCGGCCGGGCGGCTGGTTGGTGCTGCTCGTGAAGCCCCAGTTCGAGGCCGGACGACAGGAGGCGGCCCGCGGTCGGGGCGTCATCACCGACCCTGAGGTCTGGCGGCGCACGGTCGACGGCGTGCTGGACGCTGCCCAGGAAGCGGGAGCGGCCATCATGGGGGTCATGGTCTCGCCCCTCCACGGCGCCGACGGCAACACCGAGTTCCTCGTCCACCTGCGTCGTGTCGAGTCGGCGCCGGGTTCGTCGACGGAGGTGTCGTCGCCGAAGCAGGTCGAAGCGGTCCTCGACGCGGCCCTCGCAGCCGCCGCCGCGTCGCTCTCGACCGCGGAGGAGCGCGAGGTCGCGGAAGCGCGCGCGACCTCGGAGGAGCGCTCGTCGTGAGCGCGTTCGGCTTCGTGCTGCACCGGGAGCGGGCCGGTGAGTTGGCCCGCTCGACCGTCGCGTGGCTCCTCGAGCGCGGCCACGAGGTGCGCGTCGTGGCCGAGGACGCGGCGGTCGCCGGCGACGCGGAGCTGGCGGTGCCGTCCCATGAGCTCGCCGTCGGTTGCGATCTGGTCCTGAGCCTGGGAGGCGACGGGACGATGCTGCGGGCCGCCGAGCTGGCGGCGTCGGAGGACGTCCCCGTCCTCGGGGTCAACCTCGGCCAGCTGGGCTACCTCACCGAGGTCGAGCCGTCGGGTGTGCGGGTGGCGCTGAAGCGCTTCCTCTCGGGTTCCTACACGCTCGAGGAGCGGATGCGGGTGGAGGCGGTGCTCCCCGACAGGCCGGATCGGGCGGATCGCACGGATGGCGCATCGACCTCGACGGCGCTGAACGAGGTCGTCGTCGAGAAGTCCGAGATGGGTCACACGGTGCGCCTCGAGATCGGTCTGGACGGCCGACCGTTCACCTCCTACGTCGCCGACGGCCTGATCCTGGCCACACCGACGGGATCGACGGCGTACGCGTTCTCGGTCCGGGGTCCGATCGTGGATCCCCGTCACCGGGCGATCCTGATGGCACCGGTCGCTGCGCACATGCTGTTCGACCGGGCGATCGTGCTGCGACCCGACTGCGAGGTTCGTGTCAGCGTCAAGGGCGACCGTCCCGCCAGCGTGTCGGTCGACGGTCGCTCCTTCGCCGACCTCGCGCCGGGAGACGCCGTGCGCATCAGGGCGAGCCCGCGCCCAGCCCGGCTCGTGACCTTCGGAGAGCGGGACTTCCACTCGGTTCTCAGGGAGAAGTTCCACCTTGGCCCTCGCTGAGGTCCGATCCTCTACGCTCCCGCAGACATGCTCGTCGAACTCGCCGTCCGGAACCTCGGGGTGATCGCCGAGGCCCGGATCCCGCTCCACCGTGGTTTGACTGCCGTGACCGGAGAGACCGGTGCGGGCAAGACGATGGTGGTCGAGGCGCTCGGACTGCTCTGCGGATCCCGGCCCGACGCGTCGCGGGTGCGCCCCGGCGCCCCCGAAGCGGTCGTCGAGGGCCTGTTCGACGGGGCGCTGCACCCGTCCGGGGACCCCGAGCTCGACGCCGAGTGGGTGCTGCGGCGCGTCGTGCCGGCGTCGGGTCGCTCGCGCTCCTACCTCGACGGGCAGCTCACGACCGCGTCGGGCCTTGCGGAGCTCGCCGGGCGATCCATCGAGATCCACGGTCAGCACGCCCAGCAGGCGTTGCTGGCCCGGCGACACCAGCGCGACGCGCTCGACCGGTTCGCCGGCATCGACGTGGCACCCTTGCGGTCCGCCCGGACGACCGTCGCTGCGCTCGAGGAGCGTCTGGCGGACCTCGGCGGCGATGAGCGGGCGCGTGCCCGCGAGATCGACCTGCTGCGGTACCAGATCGTCGAGATCGACGATGCTGCGCCTCGGCCGGGTGAGGACCGGGAGCTGTCCGAGGAGGAGGACGTCCTCGCTGATGCGGTCGCGCACCGTGAGGCCGCCGCTGCCTCGGTCGAGCTGCTGAGCGCCGACGGCGGGGTGCTCGATGCCCTTGCCGCCGCCGTCGAGGCGCTGCGCGGGCGGATCCCGTTCGAGGATCAGGTGCTGCGGTTGGAGGGTGTGGGTCCCGAGCTGCGTGACGTGCTGGCCGAGCTGCGGATCCGGGCGGACGCGATCGAGCCGGACGACGAGCGCCTGGCGGCCATCCGTGAGCGCCGCCACCGGCTGGTGGAGCTGCGTCGCAAGTACGGCGACGACCTGGAGGAGGTCCTCGCTCACGCCGAACAGGCCCGAGAGCGACTCGAGGAGCTGACGTCGCTCGATGCCACCCGAGCGGCGGTCGAAGCGGAGCTGGCGACGGCCCGCGCTGCCGTCCTCGCCGAGGGTCGGCGGGTCGGAGCGGCCCGCCGTGCCGCCGCGCCGGATCTCTCGGAACGACTCGTCGAGATCTTGTGCGACCTGGCGCTGCCCGCCAGCCGGATCGAGGTGGCCGTCGACGACCGTCCCGACGCGCCCGGCGCCGGTGATGACGTCGAGATCCGCCTGTCCACCAACCCGGGGTCTCCGCTCGGCGGTCTGTCGAAGGTTGCCTCGGGTGGCGAGCTGAGCCGCGTGATGCTGGCGCTGCGGCTGGTGTTGAGCGGCGGTCCCGACGTGATGGTCTTCGACGAGGTCGACGCCGGCATCGGCGGCGAGGCGGCGACCGCCGTCGGTGCCGCGCTGGCGCGCTTGGCCGTCGACCGCCAGGTGCTCGTGGTCACGCACCTGCCCCAGGTCGCGGCGTTCGCCGACCAGCAGCTGCTGGTGTCGAAGCGAGCCGACGACGACGCCACCGTCACGGTCGTCGAGCAGCTCGGTGACGACGACCGTGTGATCGAGCTGAGCCGCATGATGACCGGTCGCCCGGACTCCTCCACGGCCAGGGACCACGCCGAGGAGCTGCTCGCCACGTCCGCCCGTCGCAGGGGTCGATGATGTCGGGCATCTTCCGGCGACGTGATGCCGAGGCCGAACCGGCGCTGATCAGCGGGCCGGCTCGCCTGGATCGACGTACCAAGGAGCTGGTGAACCGCCTCGATCCGGGCGATGTCGCGGTCATCGACCACCTCGACATCGACCGCGTCGCCGCGGAGAGCCTGGTCGCTGCCGGACCCGCCGTGGTGCTGAACGTGGCGGCGTCGTCGTCGGGCCGGTACCCGAACGAAGGCCCGCTGCTGCTGCTGCGGGCCGGGATCCCCCTGATCGACCAGTTCGGCCCCGAGGTCATGGATCGGCTCGCCGAGGGCGACGTGGTGACGATCGACGGCGACGTGGTCCGCCGAGCCGGGGAGGTCGTCGCCACCGGGGTCCGCCAGGACGAGGCGGCGATCCTGGAGATCCACGAGCGCAGCCGGGCCACGCTCGGCGTCGAGTTGAACCGGTTCGTCGAGAACACCGTCGAGTACCTCGAGCACAACACCGACCTCATCGACGACGATCTCGAGCTGCCCGACATCGACCAGGACTGGACCGGGCGCCAGGTCCTGATCGTGGTGCGGGGCCACGGCTACAAGGAGGACCTGGGCCTGCTGCGGCGGACGGCCTACCTGCGCGAGATGCGCCCGGTGGTCGTGGCGGTCGACGGGGGAGCTGACGCGCTGCTCGACGAAGGCGTGACCCCCGACGTGATCGTGGGCGACATGGACTCGGTGTCGGAGAAGGCCCTGCGCAGCGGTGCCGAGCTCGTCGTGCACGCCTACCGGGATGGGCGGGCGCCGGGTGCCGAGCGCCTGGATGCCCTCGGGTTGGACCACCACCTGTTCCTGGCGTCGGGCACCAGCGAGGACATCGCGATGCTGCTCGCCTACGAGAAGGGTGCGGACCTGATCGTCGCCGTCGGCACCCACACGTCGATGGTCGACTTCCTGGACAAGGGACGTGCCGGCATGGCCTCGACGATGGTCACCCGCATCAAGGTCGGTCCGATCCTCGTCGACGCCAAGGGCGTGAGCCGTCTCTACCAGGGGCGGGTGCGCAAGCGCGATCTCCTGCTGCTGGTCCTGGCCGCGCTGTTCGCGATGGGCGTCGTGATCCTGATCAGCGAGCCGATCCGACTGCTCATCAGAGCGAACTGGGTGCTGCTCACCGGGCTGGTGGCGCTGCCCGTCGTGGCGTGAGCGAGCTTGACGTGAACGAACTCCACACGACCGACGTGAACGAGGCGACGTGATCAACTTCCGGTTCCACCTGATCAGCCTGGTCGCTGTGTTCCTCGCGCTCGGGGTCGGTGTGGCCATGGGGGCGTCGTTCATCGATCGGGCGACCGTCGACTCGCTGCGCGGTCGCGTCGACGACCTCGACGAGGGCTATCGACGTCGCGGTGCGGAGCTCGGGGCGACGAGCGACCAGCTGGCCGAATCGGACCGTCAGGCTGAGGCGTTGGCTGGCGAGGGGAGCGAGGCGCTGGCGGGGCAACTGCCGGACGTGCCCGTGGTCGTGGTGTCGACCGACGACGTGTCGGCGGACGTCATCGACGCACTTCGCGGGTCGTTGGGTGCGTCTGGGGCGCAGCTGGCGGGGACGGTTCGGCTCCTGCCGCCGCTGTCGGACCCGTCGGACCAGGATCTCGCCGCGGCGCGGACGCGCCTGGGTCTCCGAGGCGGTCGCGATCAGATCCGGGCGCGCATCGCGACGGATCTGGGCACGGCCCTGGCGCTGCTGTCGGCCTCACCCCCGGCGACGGCCGAGGGGGTGCCCGAAGGTGCTCCCGAAGGGGTGGCGGGCCCGACGACGACGACACCGGCAGAGTCCGGCGTGGTCCCGGCGCCGACCAACGCGGACGAGGCCCGCGCCTACCTGGGCGCGCTCGCCGACCTTGGCGTGCTCACCGTGGTGGACACCGGTGCCGACGCATCGGGCGCCCAGCGCTTCCCCATGGGCAGCGGGTTCCGCTATGTGCTGGTCGGCGACGCGGCGGAGGATCCGAGCACGGTGATCGAGCCCTTGGCCACCGCCGAGGCGGATCGGGCGCCACGGACGTTGGTGGTCGCGGAGACCCGGGCACCACGGCCTGCTGGTCAGGCGAGGGCGACGACCGCCGATCAAGCCGAGCGCGGTGCGCTCGTCCGGAACCTCCGCGAGGGCGACGCGTCGGACGCGCTGAGCACCGTGGACGACGCCGAAGAGGCGTTCGGGCGGATCGCCGTGGTCTATGCCACGGCGGAGCAGCGTGACAGCGGACGGGTGGGTCACTACGGCATCGGATCGGGGGCGACGGCGCCGTTCCCGACGGTGCCGGCCTCGTGAGCCCGCAGCCATCACCGGCGCCGGCGTCGGGAGGCGGGACGGCCACCGTCGCCGTGCGCAACCGCAACGCCCGCTCGATGGCCGTGTTCACGGCCGTCAGTCGCCTCACCGGGTTCGGTCGGATCGTCGTCGTGGCGGCCGTGCTCGGCACGTCCTACCTGGGCAACACCTACCAGAGCGCCAACACCATCCCGAACATCCTCTTCGAGCTGTTCGCCGCCGGCGTGCTGCAATCGGTGCTGATCCCGATCATGGTCGACGCCGTCGACGGCCACACCCGCAAGGAGGCCGAGGAGACCGCCGGCGTGGTGCTCGGCGCGGTGCTCGCCCTGCTCGCGGCGGTGGTCGCCGTCGGGCTGGTTGCCGGCACGTGGATCATGGAGATGCTGGTCTCCGGCGTGGACGACGCGGCCATCCGGGCGGCCGAGGTGCAGCTCGGCACCTTCTTCCTGTGGTTCTTCCTTCCGCAGGTCCTGTTCTACGGGGCGTCGATGGTCGCCGCCGCGGTGCTCAACGCGACCGGACACTTCTGGCAACCGGTGTTCGCACCGACGATCAACAACGTGGTGGTGATCGGGACGTACCTCCTGTTCGCCGTCATGCGTGGCGGTGCTGCGCCGTCGCTCGATCTGAGCACCCCCGAGAAGCTGACCCTGGCGATCGGCACCCTGCTCGGCGTCGTCGCGTTCTGCGCGGTGCCGGTGCTCGCTGCGTGGCGCGACGGGTTCCACCTGAGACCGACGTTCCGCTTCCGTCACCCGGTGCTGCGGCGCCTCGCTCGCCAGGGAGCGTGGGCCGCCGGCTTCCTGGGGGCGTCACAGGCGCTGTTGGTTGCCGTCCTCTACCTGGCCAACGGGAGCGAAGGTGGCGTGGTCGTGTACCAACTTGCCTACGTCCTGTTCATGCTGCCGGTGTCGCTGTTCGCCGTTCCGGTGTTCACCACCGCCTTCCCGGACCTCACCCGTCTCGCCCGGAAGGAGCAGTGGAGCGACTTCGGCGCCGAGGTCGGTCGGACGGTCCGATCCGTGTGCCTGTTCACGATCGCGTCGACCGGTGCGCTCGTTGCGCTCGCCGGTCCCATCGCGCATGTGATCGCGCTGGGCAACGCGTCGGACCGGGTGCTCGAGGTGTCGGGAGCGATCGCCGGGTTCGCCGTCGGCGTCCCCGGGTTCGCGCTCATGCTGCTGCTGACGAGGGTGGCGTACTCCTATCAGGACACCCGGACGCCGACGCTCGTGAACATCGGAGTCGCCGTGACGGGAACCGTCGCGATGGCGGCGTTGGTCGCGGTGGTGCCCGACGTCGACCGGATCACTGCGCTGGGGGTGGGCTATGGCGTGGCGCAGCTCGTCGGCGCCGTCGTGCTCGGACTGGCGGTCCGAGCACGAGTGCACCGCTCGGGGTCCCGCATCGACCATGTCGTCGTGCCCGTGTTGCGCGACGTGGTCGCCACCGGCGTCGGCGCGGTGCTCGTGGCCGTCGCGGCGCGAGCAGCGTCGGGCGGTGGAGCAGCGTCGGGCGGGGGAGTGGTGTCGGGCGGGGGAGTGGTGTCGGGCGGCGGAGTGGTGTCGTCGGCAGTGACCTGCGTGCTCGGCGGCCTCGTCCTCTCCGCAGTGCTGCTGGTGGTCATCCGGCTGCTGGGCGGTCCGTCACCGGCCCGGACGATCCAGTCGCTGGGCGGCGACGCCACCCGGGAACCGAGCAGGTGGGCGTGATGCGGGCGCTGCAGCTGCTCGGGCCGTCGACCGGGGGGATCAGGGTGCACGTCGCCACCTTGGCTGCCGAGCTCGATGCGATCGGGATCGATGCCCCGGTCCTGGGCCCGGACGGCGTCCTGGGCGACCTCGGACCACAGGCCGGCACCGTCGATGTGCCGGCGGGGACGTCGCCGCTCGCCCTGCTCGGAGCGCGACGGGAGCTGCGTCGGTGGCGGGCGGGATCGCAGCTCGTGCACGCGCACGGGTTGAAGGCAGCGTGGGTGGCGCTCCGTGGCCGACCGAACCGGCCGCTGGTGGTCACGGTGCACAACGTGGTCCTCGACGAGGCCGCGGGCCGAGCAGCGACTCTCCAGCGTCGACTGGAGCGGGCCGTCCTCGCACGAGCCGATCGCGTGATCGCCCCCACGGACGCGATCGCCGATGGCCTGTCGGGAGTGGTCCGGCCGGACCGGCTCCGGGTGGTGGTGCCGGCGTCACCGATCCCGGTGCTGCAGCGCTCGCGTGGGGAGGTCCGCGACGTGCTCGGCGTCAGCGACGACACTCCACTGGTGACATGCGTGGCGCGCCTCCACCCGCAGAAGGACCTGCCGACCTTGCTCCGTGCGTGGGAACGGGTCGTCGTGGGTGTCCCTGACGCTCGGCTCGTCGTCGTCGGCGAAGGGCCGGACCGAGCCGCACTCACGGAGCAGTTGCGGGTGTCGGGCTTGGACGGCTCGGTCGATCTCGTGGGTTTCGACCCCCACGCGGTGGACTGGATCGGCGCGGCGGACGTGGCCGTGATCAGCTCACTGTGGGAGGCGATCCCGCTGGTGCTCGCCGAGGCGATGCAGTTGGGTGTGCCCGTGGTCAGCACCGACGTCGGCCTGGCTCGGGTCCTGCTCGACGATGGCCGCTGCGGTGCCGTGGTGCCGGTCGGCGACGCCGCTGCGCTCGCCGTCGCGATCGAGGGGCTGGTGTCTGATCGCGGCCGCATCCGTCGAGCGGGCGTCGCTGCCCGTGAGTTGGCGGCGGACCGCTTCGAGCCGTCGGCGCTGACCCTGGAGGTCGCCCGCGTCTACGACGAGCTCGTCGATACGGGGGGCGCCCGATGACTCGTCGGCGCCTCGCGCCGGTTCTCGTGCTGGCCGTCCTCGTCGCCCTGCACGTGCTCGCCGGGGTGGCCCCTGCGGGGGCCTCGGGCTCCGGTCGCGACGCCACGAACCCGTCGCGGGTTCTGGTCGTGACGCTGCCGAGGGTGACATGGGCGACGATCGGCGCCGAGCAGCCTCCGAACCTGACGGCGTTCATGGAAGGCGCGGCGGTCGCATCGATGAGCACGCGGACGGTCGGCCCACGAACCGAGAGCGCGGATGCCTACCTGACGATCGGCGCCGGCAACCGTGCCGATGCGTTGGCGGCGCCCACCGCCGGCGACGCGGCCCAGACGTCCGAGTCGACGCCGAGCGGATCCGCCGCCGAGGTCTACCGGCGGCGCACCGGGATCGATCCGACCGGTCAGGTGGTCGTGTTGTCGATCGCGCAGCAGGTGGCTCGCAACGACGCGCTGCTCTACGGCGCCGCGCCAGGAGCGCTGGCTGGTGCGCTCGCGGACGCCGACCTCGTCATGGGGGTCATCGGCAACGCCGATGCCGGACTCGTCGACGCCGTGCCTCGTCGCGACGCGGCGCTCGCATCGATGACCCGGGACGGCCAGGTCGCCACCGGCAACGTGTCGTCCTCGTTGCTGGTCGGTGATCCCCTCGCACCGTTCGGCGTGCGGACCGATGCCGCCGCGGTGCAGGCAGCAGCGGAGCTCGCATGGGAGAGCACCGATGTCCTCCTCGTCGAGATGTCGGACCTGGAGCGCGCCGACGAGGCGCGGCTCCAGAGCACCGTGGAGCAGGGCGACGAGCAGTTCCGATCCGCCCTGATGCGCTCGGACACGCTCTTCGGCGAGCTGCTGGCCGGCATCGACCCCGAGCGGGACCTCGTGATCGTCCTTGCCCCGACGGCTCCGTCGGATGGCGAGCAGCTCACGGTCTTCGCCATGTCGGGCCCGGGAGTCGACGCGGGTTGGGCGCGTTCGCCGACCACGCGTCGAGCGGGTTTCGTCACCTTGACCGACGTGGCGCCCACGATCCTCGACGCGTACGAGATCGATCCGCCGAAGGAGGTCAACGACACGCCCATCGTTGCGGCCGGGGGCGGGGGATCGTCGCTTGCCGGTCGCATCGATGTGATGACCCGTGACAACGAGCGGGCACTGCTGCGCGACGAGGCCACTGGGCCGATCACCGTCGCGTTCATCATCTCGCTCGTCGCGCTGCTGCTGGCGGTGATGTACGCGGTCGCTCGGGCACCGTCGTGGCGTCGACCGCTCTCCTGGTGCTGCCTTGCGGTCGTCTCGACGCCCACGATGATGTTCCTGTCGGGTCTGCTGCCGTACGGCCAGTTCTCGGTGTTCACGTTCGGGCTCGCGATCGTCGCCGCATCGGTGGTGCTCGCTTCGACAGCCGCGCTCCTCGGACGCTTCGACACGGTCGCGCCGCCGGTGATCGTGTGCGCCGCGGCGGTGCTGGTGCTGGCGATCGACATCGTGAGCGGCGGGAACCTCCAGCTGAACACGGTTTTCGGGTACTCGCCGATCGTGGCGGGCCGCTTCGCCGGTTACGGGAACCAGGCGTTCTCGATCCTCACGATCTCCGCCCTGGTGGTGGTCAGCGGTGGTTGGGAGATCTGGAGGCGCCGCTCGCCGGGCTCTCACGACGCACCCCGGGTGATCGTCGCGGTCCTCCTGTTCGCCGCCGTCGTGGTCCTCGACGGTTCGCCGACGTGGGGGTCCGACGTGGGTGGCGTCCTGGCGTCGATCCCCGCGTTCACCGTCTGCGTGCTGCTGCTCGCGGGCGTGCGCATCAGGCCCCGTCTGGTCGTGCTCATCGGTGCCTGCACGGTGGGTGTTCTCGCCGTCGTCGCCGCGATCGACATGGCGCGCCCGGTGGACTCGCGCACCCACCTCGGTCGTTTCGCCCAGAAGCTGCTCGACGGCGACGGCGCGCTGATCCTCCAGCGCAAGCTGGGGGCGAACGTCAGCATCCTGACCTCGACCGTCTGGACGTTCGTGATCCCGATGGCGCTGCTGTTCGTCGGCTACCTGACCTGGCGGCCGAACGGCCTGATGCGCAGGATGCGCGCCGAGCACTACGGGTTCCACGCCTTCGGCGTGTCGGGCCTCACGCTCGGTCTGCTGGCGTGGGCGGTCAACGACTCGGGCGTCGCCATTCCGGCGCTCATGCTCACCGTGGCCCTGCCGTACACGGCGTACCTGGCGCTGGGCCTGTCGCTGACGGCCGGCGACATCGACGGCGACATCGACGGTGCCGGTGGCGACGGTCTCGACGACGAGGCGGCGACCTCGCCGGTGACCGTGTGACCGCAACGGCGATCGGCCTCGTCCTCGGCGCGATCGTCGCGGCGCTCGCCTGGCCCGCGACGGAGGCCAGCTTCGACGTGGAGCCGCTGCGGCGCACGAACTACCGCGGCGCGGAGCTGGTGACGTCGATCGGCGTGCTGATCCCGGTGACGGTGCTCGTCGTCGTCGCCGCCGCCGAGCTCGTGACCGCTGCCGATGACGCCTGGTACGCATGGAACCAACTCAGCGTGGCGACGCTGCTGGCCGTCACCGGGTACTCGCTGCTCGGGCTGCTCGACGACGTGACCGGCGTCGGCCAGTCGGGCGGCTTCCGGGGGCACCTCGCCACGCTGCGCCGGGGTCGGGTGAGCTCGGGCATGGTCAAGCTGCTCGGCGGCGCGGCGCTCGGCGTCGTCACCGTGGCGGTCATGGGCGGCGCGACGTCGTTCCTGCAGCAGGACGCCGGCAGCGCGCTCGGCCTGCTGCGCGACGGAGCGATCGTGGCGCTCGCCGCCAACCTCGGCAACCTGCTCGACCGTGCGCCTGGGCGTGCGACCAAGGCCTGCTCGCTCACGTTCCTCGTCCTCGCCCTCGTCGCCCGCCAGTCGCTGCTGCTGATGCCCGCTGTCGCGATCGGCGCGGGACTGGGCCTGGTGGTGCCTGATCTGCGCGAGCGTGGGATGCTCGGCGACGCAGGGGCGAACCCGCTCGGCGCCGTGTGCGGGATCGCCGCGCTCTGGGCCGTTCCGGACCCATCCGCGCGTTGGCTCCTGCTCGTCGGCGTGCTCGGTCTCAACCTCCTCAGCGAGGTGGTGTCGTTCACCAAGGTGATCGACGCCGTGGCCCCGTTGCGCTGGTTCGATCGCCTGGGATCGCTCCGCACCTGACCGGCGCCCGCCCCACCCGTTCTGTTCGGCGTTCCACAAGGAAAACCTTGTGGAACGCCGAACAGAACGGGGGAGAGGCTCCGCGATCGTGCATCGCGGCGCGCGATAGCCTTGGCGAAACGACCCAGGAGCAGTGGTGGCCAAGCACATCTTCGTGACCGGCGGCGTGGCATCCAGCCTCGGAAAGGGCCTCACCGCCTCTTCGCTCGGACGTCTGCTGAAGGCGCGGGGGCAACGGGTCACGATGCAGAAGCTCGACCCGTACATCAACGTCGATCCCGGGACGATGAATCCGTTCGAGCACGGCGAGGTCTTCGTCACCAAGGACGGCGGCGAGACCGACCTCGACCTCGGTCACTACGAGCGCTTCATCGACGAGGAGCTCACCCGGGACTCGAACGCCACCACCGGTTCGATCTACCAGGCTGTCCTCGCTGCGGAACGCCGTGGCGAGTACCTGGGCAAGACCGTGCAGGTCATCCCGCACATCACCGACGAGATCAAGCGCCGCATCTCCCGGCTCGCCGTCGACGGCACCGACGTGGTGATCACCGAGGTGGGCGGCACCGTCGGCGACATCGAGATCCTCCCGTTCCTGGAGGCCATCCGGCAGTTCCGCCTCGACGTCGGCCGCCAGAACGTCTGCTACGTCCACGTGACGCTCGTGCCGTTCATCGGGCCGTCCGGCGAGCAGAAGACCAAGCCCACCCAGCACTCGGTCACCGAGCTCCGAAGCCGGGGCATCCAGCCCGACGCCATCGTGTGCCGCTCCGAAGAGGCGATCTCGTCGGACCTCAAGCGGAAGATCTCCTCGCTGTGCGATGTGCCGATCCAGGCCGTCGTGAACGCCGCGGACGCCAGCAGCCTCTACGACATCCCTCTGGTCATGCACGACGAGGGACTCGATGCCGTCGTGTGCGAGATCCTGGGCCTTCCGGACATCACCCCTGACCTCGGGGACTGGCAGCGTCTGGTTCGCAGCGTCGCGGACGCCACGGCGCCGACACGGATCGGGATCATCGGCAAGTACGTCAGCCTCCCCGACGCCTACCTGTCGGTCGTGGAGGCGCTGAAGCACGCCGGGTTCCAACACGGAGCGGATGTCCAGATCAGCTGGATCCAGGCCGAGGACGTGGAGGGCCTGCTGGCCGACGACAAGCTCCGCGACCTCGACGGCATCGTCATCCCCGGCGGCTTCGGCGAACGGGGCGTCGAGGGCAAGGTCGCCGCTGCCGGCTACGCACGAGAGAACGGGCTCCCGTGCCTGGGCCTGTGCCTTGGCATGCAGGTGATGACGATCGAGTACGCCCGCAACGCGCTGGGCCTGACCGGAGCGAACTCCACCGAGTTCGACCCGACCACTCCTCACCCGGTCATCGACCTGATGGACTCCCAGCGAGACGTCACCGAGAAGGGCGGCACCATGCGGCTCGGTGCCTACATCGCGCAGCTCGAGGCCGGCTCCAAGGTGGCGGAGCTGTACGGCAAGGAGGTGGTGTCCGAGCGGCACCGACACCGCTACGAGTTCAACCCGGTGTACCGCCGGCGCTTCGAGGGAAGCGAGTTCCGTGCATCGGGGACGTCGCCGGACGGGCGGCTCGTGGAGTTCATCGAGCTGACCGGCCACCCGTTCTGGGTCGGCACGCAGGCGCACCCGGAGTTCATGAGTCGGCCGACCCGACCCGCGCCGCTCTTCGACGGGTTCATCGCCGCCGCGCTGGAGCGCGCCGAGGGTCGCAACCCGCAGCTGATCCGCCTGACCGAGGCCGACGACACCGCCGTCGAGACCGTTGCGGCCGTGGACGACGCCGTCGACGCCGGATCCGCCCGCCAGGGGTGAGCACGGAGGGCGGGTTCTCTCACCTCCGCGACGACCTGGTCGCGGACGGCCACGTCGTGTCGATGTACCGCTCGACGTTCCGCGCCCCGGACGGCGAGGAGTTCCAGCGCGACGTGGTCCGTCACCCCGGCGCCGTGTCGGTGGTGCCGCTGCTCGACGACGGCAACGTGGTGCTCGTGCGCCAGTACCGAGCTGCGCTCGACCGGTTCCTGTTGGAGATCCCGGCAGGAAAGCGCGACGTGGCCGACGAGCCGCCCGAGGAGACAGCCCGACGGGAGCTCGTCGAGGAGGTCGGGCTGCTGCCCGGCGTGCTCGTTCCGCTGGCGGTGTTCCACAACTCGGTCGGCTTCTCCGATGAGGAGAGCCACGTGTTCCTCGCGACCGACCTCCGAGCCGCAGAGCGGGACCTGCAGGGGATCGAAGAGCAGCACATGTCCGAGGAGCGGATCCCGCTCGTCGACGTGCCCGACATGATCGCATCGGGAGCGATCACCGATGCGAAGACCGTGATCGGTCTCCTCCTGGCGCTGCGGCTGGTCGAGAGGAGCGGGCCGTGAGCGCGGCGACCCCTGTCCTCGTCGGTGACCGTCCCCGGGTCGACGACGACGGGGTGCCGTTGGCGGCGGCGCCGTTCCTCACCCACCTGGCGGTGGAGAAGGGTCGATCCGAGCTCACGCTACGGGCCTACCGCCAGGACCTCCGTCGATACGGAGCGTTCCTGGGCGAGCGCGACTTGGAGGTCGACCGGGTTCGAGACGACGACGTGGTGGAGTTCGTCACGTCGTTGCGCTCTGGCGGGTTGGCGTCGTCGTCGGTGATCCGCATCACCGGCACGGTCCGATCGCTGCACCGGTTCCTGGCGGCCGAGGGGCTCGCCGCTGCGGATCCGGCCGCCGACGTGGAAACCCCTCGCCGGCCGTCGGCACTGCCGCGGGCGCTGGCGGAGGCCCAGGTGGAAGCCCTGCTCGACACGGTCGGCGCGGCGTGCGACGCCCCCACCGGCGATCGCATCGTCGATGCGATCGCGCTCCGGGACCGAGCGCTGCTGGAGCTCCTGTACTCGAGCGGGATCCGAGTGTCGGAGGCATGCGGCCTGGGTTTCGGCGACCTCGACACCGACACCTCCTTCGCGCGGGTGCTGGGGAAGCGCTCGAAGGAGCGCCTCGTGCCGATCGGTCGCCCGGCCCTGCAAGCGCTGGCCGGGTACCTCGACTCCGGTCGGCCGGTGCTGCTCGGGGGGCAGGCTGTGGACCGGGACGCGGCCGACGCGGTGTTCCTGGGGCGGCGAGGGCGTCGACTCGGCCGTCAGGCCGCATGGGACGCGATCCGGAGGTGGGCGACTGCGGCCGGTCTGAAGGGCGACATCAGCCCGCACGTGCTGCGTCACTCGTGCGCCACGCACCTGCTCGACCACGGCGCCGACATCCGCACCGTGCAGGAGCTGCTCGGCCACGCATCGGTCAGCACCACCCAGATCTACACGCGGGTTGCCACCGAGCGCCTTGCGCAGGCCTACCATGACGCCCACCCCAGGGCGACCGCCGCGAGGCGTCGGTGAGCGCGGCGGACCTGCAGCCTCGCCACCGGGTCCGGCGGTTCTTCTCTTCGCTGTCGGGTTCGGCGCCGTCAGAGGAGGACGGAGCGTGGGCGCAGGGCTGGCTGAGCGACCGCGAGGTCGCGGCGTTCGCCAAGATGGCGGCCGTCGACCGTCGGCACTCGATCGCAGTCGCCCGGGCCGTGGTGGCGAACCTCGACCGGGTCGGGCTCACCGCGGACGCGCCCGATGCCCGGTGGATCGTGGCCGCCGCGCTCCTGCACGACGTCGGCAAGTCCGTCGCTGGCCTGGGGGTCTACGGGCGATCGGTGGCGACGCTGTCGGGTTGGGTCGGTGGCCACGACATGGCCGCGTCGTGGGCCGACACGCGTGGCTTCACCCGCAAGGTCGGCCTGTACCTGCAGTACCCGCAGCTGGGAGCCGACGTGTTGGTGATGGCCGGTTCCGATGAGCGCGTGGCCGCGTGGGCGGCGCAGCACCACGAGCCGGAGGAGCGTTGGACGGTGCCGATCGACGCGGGACGTCTCCTGGTGCTCGCGGACGACGGACGCCTGTAGCGCCCGACCCGTCCACCCCGACCCGGTCAGGCTCGGGGGAGCAGTCCGACGCGGTCGACCGCTCGGGCGTAGACGCCGCTGGCGACTGCCCGGGCCTTCTCGGCACCGATCGCCAGCAGTTCAGCAGTGCCCGACGGGTCGTCGGCGAGCTCCCGGAACCGCTGCTGGATCGGCGTCAGCAGCTCGACGACCGCCTCGGCCGTGTCGGCCTTCAGCGGCCCGTACTGGGAGTACTGCTCGCCGAGGTCCTCGGCACGGCGTCCGGTGGCGGCCCCGAGGATGGACAGGAGGTTGGACACGCCGGGCTTGCGTTCCGGGTCGAAGCGGACGACGCCGTCGGAGTCGGTGACGGCCCGCTTGAACTTCTTGGCGGTCACGGCGAGGTCGTCCATCAGGTACACCACACCGGCGTCGCTCGAGGCCGACTTCGACATCTTGTCGGTGGGCTCCTGGAGGTCCATGACCCGGGCACCGGCTCGGGGGATGGTCGCCTCCGGGATGACGAAGGTCTCACCGAAGCGTGCGTTGAAGCGCTCGGCGACGTCGCGGGTCAGCTCGATGTGCTGGCGCTGGTCCTCGCCGACGGGGACCCGGTCGGTGTCGTACAGGAGGATGTCGGCCGCCTGCAGCGCGGGATAGGTGAACAGCCCGACGGACACCAGGTCGGTCTTGTTGGCCTGCTTGGCGGACTTGTCCTTGAACTGGGTCATCCGGTTGAGCTCGCCCATGGCGGTGACGCACTGGATCAGCCAGGAGAGCTCAGCGTGCTCGGGCACGTGGCTCTGGACGAAGAGGGTGCACGCGTCGGGGTCGAGGCCGCAGGCCAGCAGCGTCTGTGCCATCTCCAACGTGTGCGCGCCCACCTGGCCGGGGCCCTTCGGGACCGTCAGGGCGTGCAGGTCGACGATGCAGTAGAAGCTGTCCGCGACGTGCTGGTCCTGGACCCAGTTGCGCACGGCGCCCAGGAGGTTGCCGAGGTGCAGGTCGCCGGTCGGCTGGATGCCGGAGAAGACGCGGGGCATGGGCGGCGATCGTACCGGCGTCCGCGCCGTCCCCCGTCCCCCGTTTGCTCCCGCTGCCGCGCCTGTTCGCTGGCCGACGCGCTCGCACCCGCTCGTGGAACCGAAGCGGGAGCGTGGGTGAAGCGGGCTGGTGCTGAAATGACACGGGTGTGACTTGCACCCCCGGAAGGGGACTACGCTGTCGGTCGTGGCCTACGACGTCAGCACCCCGGTGTTCGAGGGGCCGTTCGACCTGCTGTTGCACCTCATCCTCCGCGAGCAGGTGGACCTCTACGACGTGTCGCTGTCGACGATCGTCGACGCGTACATCGTCGAGCTCACCCGGATGGAGGAGCTCGACCTCGACGTCGCCACCGAGTTCCTGCTGATCGCAGCCACCCTCGTCGAGCTGAAGACCAAGCGACTTCTGCCCGGCGACGACGACGTCGACGTCGACGAGGACCTCTCGCTGTGGGAGGAACGGGACCTGCTGCTGGCCCGTCTGCTCGAGTGCAAGACGTTCAAGGACGCGGCGACCACGCTGGCGTCGATGCACGCCACCGCCGCCCGTTCGGTGCCCCGGACCGTCGGTCCCGACGAGCGCTTCTGGGAGCTCACGCCCGACATGCTCGAGGGGGTCACTCCGCAGCACCTGCTCGCCGCGTTCCAGCGGGCGATGACGCCCAAGCCGGTGCCGACGATCGACCTCTTCCACGTGGCGCCGATCCGCATCAGCGTGTTCGACACCGTCGCTGACCTGTGCGCAGAGCTGCCGGGCCTTCACCGGGTGTCGTTCCGTGAGCTGACCTCGTCGCTCGTCGACCGGATCGACGTGGTCGTGCACTTCCTGGCCGTCCTCGAGCTCTTCAAGCAGGGCTTCGTCGACCTCGACCAGCCCGAGACCTTCGGTGACATCCAGATCGTGTGGATCGCCGGTGCCGACGTCGCGGCCGACGACCTCGCCCTCGTCGATGCCTACGATGGCTGAGATGGCAGGCGATCCCGAGCAGCACGAACCCGTCGACGCGACCCCCGCGACCTCAGCCGACGAACTCGCGTCGAACGAGGACTCCGTCGTGGCAGCGAACGTGACCGACGATGTGGCCGACGATGTGGTCGACGGCGGGATCGGCGATCCGCTGGGCGACGAGGCCCGCCGGGCGCTCGAGGCCGTGATCATGGTCGCCGACCAGCCGCTGGAGGCCTCGCTCCTGGCGCAGCTCGTCGAGCGATCCCCACAGCAGGTCGAGGACCTCCTCGCGGGTCTCGCGGCCTCCTACGAGGAGGACGGCCGTGGCTTCCAGCTGGTGCGGGTGGCGGGCGGCTGGCGCTACCAGAGCCACGACGACCTGTCCCGCTACGTCGAGCGGTTCGTGCTCAGCGGTCAGTCCGCCCGACTGTCAGCGGCCGCACTCGAGACGCTGGCGATCGTGGCGTACAAGCAGCCGATCTCCAGGGCCCAGGTCTCTGCGATCCGCGGCGTCAACGTCGACGGGGTGATGCGCACGCTGCAGCAGCGTGGCTACATCGACGAGGTCGGCAAGGATCCGGGTCCTGGCCAGCCCTCCATGTTCGGCACCACCTCGCTCTTCCTGGAGAAGCTCGGGCTGAACGGCGTCGATGAGCTGCCGTCGCTCGGCGACTTCATCCCCGGTGCCGACGTGGTCGAGATGCTCGAGCACGGTCTGCGTGCGGAGGCCGACACCATCGCTGAGGACGCAGCATCGGTCGACGACGCAGCATCGATCGACGACGGGGCAGAGACCGCCGAGGAACCGGTCATCGACGTCACCCAGCCGATCGACCTTGCTGCCGACATCGATCTTGCTGCCGACATCGATCTTGCTGCCGACATCGACCTTCCTGCCGAGGGGTGACGAACCCAGCCTCTGACGAAGGGGAGCGGCTCCAGAAGGTACTGTCCCGGGCCGGCTTCGGCAGCAGGCGCGTGTGCGAGGACCTCATCGACGAGGGCCGGGTGACCGTGGACGGGCGGGTGGCGATCCTGGGTGCCCGCGTCCGCGTCGAGGACCAGACGATCGCGGTGGACGACACGCCCATCGGGGTGAGTCCCGTCCTGGTGCACTACCTGCTCAACAAGCCGGCGGGTGTGGTGAGCACTGCCGCGGACACCCATGGACGACCCACGGTGGTCGACCTCGTGCCGGACCAGCCCCGCGTGCACCCCGTCGGCCGGCTGGACATGGAGACCGAGGGCCTGCTCCTCCTGACCAACGACGGCGTCCTCACCCATCGCCTCACCCACCCGAGCTTCGGCGTGGAGAAGGAGTACGTCGCCGAGGTGGAGGGCCGACCGGGCCGAGGCGCCTTGCGGCTCCTGCGGGAGGGCCTCGAGCTCGACGACGGCATGACCGCTCCGGCGAGGGTGTCCGAGCCGTCGCCCGGCGTGCTCAGGCTGGTCATCCACGAGGGACGCAACCGTCAGGTGCGTCGGATGTGCGAGGCCATCGGTCATCCGGTGATCCGCTTGGTCCGGACGCGGATCGCCACGTTGCGCGACCCGCAGCTGGGACCGGGGGAGTGGCGTCGGCTGACCCAGGACGAGCTGCGGTCGCTCGAACGAGCGGTGGCACCTGCACCCCGAGCGGCCGCGCCTCGCGGCACCCGTCCCGCTCCTGTTGCCAGTGACCGGTCCGACGAGGTGCCCGGGTAACCTCGCCGCCGTGTCCGACACCTCCGTGCTGGCCCTCCGTGGGGCGACCACCCTCGACGTCGACCAGAAGGACCACCTGCTCGAGCGCGTGCGGACGCTGCTGAGCCACATGCTGGAGGGCAACGGGATCGCTCACGATGATCTGATCTCGATCCTGTTCACCGCCACCCCCGACGTCCACAGCGTCTTTCCGGCGCTGGCCGCCCGCCAGATGGGCATGGGCGACGTGCCGTTGATCTGCGCCCAGGAGCTCGACATCGTGGGGGCGAAGCCGTTGTGCATCCGGGTGATGATGCACGTCACGTCGCCTCGCTCCCGTGCGGAGCTGCACCACGTCTACCTCGAAGGCGCACGCGACCTGCGTGACGACCTGCCGCAGTGACCCGGCGCGCCGGCCTGGTGGGTACGGGGCTGATCGGGGCATCGATCGGCAAGGCGCTCCGCGGGCAGGGATGGCACGTCACCGGTCGCGACGCCGACCCTGCCCGCGCGACCGCTGCGGTTGACGCCGGGGCCATCGATGTGATCGGTCACGACCCCGATGCCGAGATCACGTTCGTGGCGGTCCCTGTCGGCGGAGTGGTCGACGCGGCCCGAGCGGCGTTGGCCGATGGCGGCGTCGTCACCGACGTGGGCAGCGTGAAGTCGCCGGTGGTCGAGTCGCTGCCGCACAGCCGCTTCGTGGGCGGACACCCGATGGCGGGCTCCGAGGCCCAAGGGGTGGCCGGGTCGCGCGCCGAGCTGTTCCAGGGCGCATCATGGGTGCTGACGCCCACCGAGGCGACCGACCCGGAGGCTCAGGCGTTGGTGCACAGCGTGGTTCGGTCGATGGGCGCTGATGTCGTCACGCTCGCCCCGGAGGACCACGACCGCCTGGTCGCGACGGTGTCGCACGTGCCGCACCTGACCGCCGTCACATTGATGGGCCTGGCAGCGCAGCGAGCCGAGGAAGAGGCAGCGCTGCTACGCCTCGCTGCCGGCGGGTTTCGGGACATGACCCGCATCGCGGCGGGCGACACCGGCATCTGGCTCGACATCTGCGACGACAACCGCAGTGCGATCCTCGACGTGCTCGACGACCTGATCGACCGGCTCGGCGACATGCGCGAGGTGGTCGCGCTCGGCGACGACGCAGCGCTGCGGGATCGGCTGCTCGCCGCGCAGGTGGCCCGTCGCAACCTGCCGACCGGAGCACCGCCGGCCGAGGACCTGGCCGAGGTCCGTGTCGCGATCCCCGACCGGCCCGGCGAGTTGGCAGCGGTCACCACGTTGGCGACCGAGTTGGCCGTGAACGTCTACGACATCGAGGTGGTCCACGCCGCGGGGGTGCGCAGGGGTCTGCTGTCACTGGTGGTCGCGTCGGACCGCGCCGGCGACCTGGCCGATGCGCTGCGCGGTCGTGGTCGCCTCGCCTCGGTGCACGAGCTGGCATGACTGCGTCGCCACGTGAGACGGGTCCGCGCATGACACAGGTCCGCGCATGAGCGACGAAGCCGGCCTCCTGATCGAACCGGTCGACAGCCCGCTCGACGCGTCGATCCGGCCGCCCGGGTCCAAGAGCGTGACGAACCGGGCGCTCGTGTGCGCTGCGCTGGCCCGGGGGACCACGGAGCTGGTCGGCGTGCTGGAGGCCGATGACACCGCAGCGATGATCGACTGCCTGACCGCCCTCGGCGTCCAGATCTCCCCTCGTCCTGCTCTGCAGGACCGACCGGTTGTGGTCGGTTCTGCAGAACAGGACGAGGTCGGCAACGCGGATGGGGTGGCGGATCCCGCCGTGCCGGTCCGGGTGGTTCGTGGCTGCGGCGGGCGTCCGCCGGTCGACGGCGCGCTGCTCGACGCGCGGTTGTCGGGGACCACCTCGCGCTTCGTCGCTCCGATGGCGGCACTGGCCCGCGGCACCGTGGTGCTCGACGGTGGAGCGCCGCTGCGGCGTCGGCCGATGGGTTCGCTCTTCGACGCGATCGAGCAACTCGGTGCCCTCATCGAGCCGCTCGGCGATCCTGGCCACCTCCCGGTGAGGATCTCGGCATCGCATCGCGACGTGCTCGGAGGAGCGGTCGAGGTCAGCGGTGACGTCAGCAGCCAGTTCCTGTCCGGGCTGCTGCTGTCGGGTCCCTGCCTGGACGATGGACTGGAGGTCCGTGTCACCACGCCGCTCGTGTCCGTGCCGTACGTGCGCCTCACAGCAGACGTGATGGCGTCCTTCGGCGCGACGGTCGACCACGATGACCGATGGTCCGTGCTGCGGGTTCCGCCGGTCGGGTACCGGGCGGTGAGCCGATTCGAGGTGGAGCCGGACGCCTCCGCCGCGTCGTACTGGGCGGCAGCCGCGGTGATCGCCGGCGGGGCGGTCCGGATCGAGGGACTCCGCCGAACGAGCGAGCAGGGCGACGTTGCCTTCGTCGCCGTCCTCGAGGAGATGGGCGCCGAGGTCACCTGGAGCGACCACGACGTGGTGGTCCGCTCCAGCGGAGCGCTTCGGGGGATCACCGTGGACATGGCCGACATCTCCGACACGGCCCAGACCCTTGCCGCGGTCGCGGTGTTCGCCGATGGACCCACCCATGTGACCGGCATCGGCTTCATCCGGGGCAAGGAGACGGACCGGATCGCCGCGGTGGTGGCCGAGTTGCAGAGGATGGGGATCGCCGCCACCGAGGACGACGACGGCTTCACCGTGCAGCCGGGAGCGCCGCAGCCCGCTGCGGTTCGCACCTACGACGACCATCGGATGGCCATGAGCTTCGCCCTGATCGGGCTGCGTGCCCCGGGCATCACGATCCTCGAGCCGGAGTGCACCGCCAAGACCTATCCGGGGTTCTGGGCCGACCTGGCTCGCCTCCGTGGGCCGGGACGTCCCTAGGATCTGCGTCGTGGAACCGAGTGACGTGCCAGTGATCGCCATCGACGGGCCCGCGGGCTCCGGAAAGTCGACCGTCGCCCGACGGCTCGCCGACCGGCTGGGACTGAAGTACCTGGACACCGGGGCGATGTATCGGGCGATCGCGTTCGCCGCGATCCGCCAGGGCCTCGATCCGGTGGACGTCGAGCCGGTCGCGGCTCTGGCGTCGACCGTCGAGATGTCGGTCGTGGACGGCGAGGTCACCGTCGACGGGGTCGATGCCTCCGTGGAGATCCGTGGACCCGAGGTGTCGCGGGCGGTCAGCGTGGTCGCCGCCAACCCCGGCGTCCGCGAGGAGCTTCGGACCCGTCAGCGGGTGTGGGCCGTCGAGCACCGCGGCGGGGTGATCGAGGGCCGTGACATCGGCACCGTCGTGTTCCCAGATGCCCTCCTCAAGGTCTACCTGACGGCGGACCCGGCGGTGCGATCGGCTCGCCGGGCCAAGGAGATGACCGATCTCGAGTACGACACGGTGGCCGCCGACATCGCCCGGCGCGATGCTGCGGACCAGGGGCGTTCCGACAGCCCCCTCGTGGAGGCCGCCGACGCCGTCACCGTCGACACGACGGGCATGGACATCGTCGAGGTCGTGGAGCTGATCGCCGAGCTGGTCGAGGCGCGCCAGGGCGATCGGGGCGATCGGGGTGCGGGGTGACGGCTTCGACTGGTGGCGGAGGGAGCCGCGGCGCATGAGCACAGCACGGATCGGGACCGGACCGCTGCGGCCGATCACACGTTCCGGCCGGGCCTCGTACCGGAGCATCCGTGCGTTCGGGCGCTTGCTGCTGCGACCGGTCTGGAAGATCACGGTCAGCGGGATCGACCGGCTGCCCACAGGGGTCGCCTACGTCGTCGCGCCGGTGCACCGCTCCAACGCGGACTTCGCCGTCCTCGTGGCCGTGATCCCGCGGGTGATGCGGTTCATGGCCAAGGACAGCCTCTGGACGTCGCGGCCCCTCGGTCGCTTCATCGAGTTCAACGGCTCGTTCCCTGTCGATCGGACGCACACCGACCGCGACGCACTGCGCCGGTGCGAGGAGGTCGTCGCCGGAGGTGATCCCGTGGTGATGTTCCCCGAGGGGCGACGCAAGGACGGCCCGACGGTGGAGGACCTGTTCGACGGCCCGGCCTTCGTCGCCTGCCGCAATCGGATCCCGATCGTTCCGATCGCGATCGGTGGGACGGATCACGCGCTGCCCCGTGGCGCCAAGATGGTCCGACCGTCTCGGATCCGGGTGGTCATCGGCGAGCCGATCTATCCCGACGTGTCGGCGACGGGTCGGGTACCACGGCGGGCGGTGAGCGAGACCACCGACGTGCTGCGCAGCGAGCTGCAGCGGCTGTACAGCCAAGTCCGCTGATCTGGCGGGATCGGGAGGGTCTCCTCGTCATCCGACGTTGGCGGTGACCAGGATCCCGAGGTACATCGCAGCCACGGCGAACAGCGAGGACGTGGCACCGCCCACCGCCAGCATGGTCCTGTTCCCCCGTGCCTGCATGTGGAGCGCCGCTCCCCCTGCCGTCAGGATGACCGCCAGCACGTGCAGCTCCACCCACGGGTGTGGGAGGTCGGTCACCGGGATCGCCATGATGTTCCAGAGCCCTGTCAGCACCGCCAGGCCCAACGCCGGCCACGCGATGCGGTTGAACGCATTGGCGATCGCCTTGGGCGCGTCCGGGCCCAGCGTACGGACCGTCGGCACGAGCCCGACGAGGACGATCTGACCGCCGACCCAGACGGAGGCGGTGAGGACGTGCAGGAACAGTCGGAGGGCGGTCACGCGGCTCAGCCTCCCACGCGCCGCGCTCCCCCCTGTTCTGTTCGTCGTTTCACAAGGAGAACCTTGTGAAACGACGAACAGAACGGGAGTGGTGGCGGTCAGAACGGGAGTGGTGGCGGTCAGAACGGGAGTGGTGGCGGTCAGACCAGGTCCGCCAGCACCGCGCTCGCGGCGAGGGACCGATCGTCCGATGCCGGTCGACCGCCGGGATCGGCGCCGAGGCCCAGACCGCCCGCAGCGTCGATCGCAACGAGCAGGTCCCGCAGGTTGCGCGGGGGAGGGAAGTACTCGTCCTCGTCGGTCAGGCGCACCTCTTCGACACCTCGGGTCGGGGCCAGCGCAGCGATCACCTGATCGACCAGCTCCTCCGGCGCGGATGCTCCGGCGGTGACTCCGACGGTGCCGTGGAGGTCGACGGAGCCGTCAGCACGGCGAGGGAGCTCGTTCGCGGTGTTGATCCGCAGGACGGTGCTGCAGCCGGCGCCTCGAGCGAGTCGCTCCAGGGCCAGGGTGTTCGACGAGTTGGCCGAGCCGATCACCACGACGGCGTCGCATCGCGGTGCGATCTCCATGAGGGCGGACTGCCGGTTGGTGGTCGCGAAGCACAGGTCGCTGCGCCCCGGCGTCCACACGTCGGGGAAGCGCTCCGCTGTGGCGGCGGCCACATCGGCCCAATCCCGGTGCGACAGCGTGGTCTGGGCCAGCAGCGCGACCGGTGTCTCGAATCCGGGGAGCGCGTCGACCTCCGCGACCGACTCCACCCGGTGGATGGCCTGGGGGGCCACGGCCATGGTGCCAACGGCCTCCTCGTGTCCGTCGTGGCCGATGTAGACGATCGAATAGCCCTTGCCGGCCCGCACCTTGACCTCGTGGTGCACCTTGGTGACGAGCGGGCACACCGCGTCGACCACGAACCCGCCGTTGTCCCGGGCTGCCTGGACCACATCGGGCGCAGAACCGTGCGCCGAGAGCATGAGCGGTCGACCCTCGGGCACCTCCGACACGTCGTCGACGAACACGACGCCCTGCTCTCGGAAGCGCTCGACGACCTGCTGGTTGTGGACGATCTCGTGGTAGCAGTACACCGGGCCGTCGAACGCCCGGACCATCCAGGCCAGGGCCTTGATCGCCATCTCCACTCCGGCGCAGAAGCCCCTTGGCGCAGCCAGCAGCACCAGCTCCACGCCGTTCGAACCCCCATCGGCGTTCGCTCGGTCGTCGGCGACGAGGTCCGGCGCGGGCGTGGCGCTCGGGGGTGCGGTGTGGGCGTCGTTCACGTCGCTGAGCCTACGGGCGGAACCGCCACAGGCCGTGCGCGCGGCGTCGTCGCGTGGGCGGCTTCGGTGCAGGGCGGACAAGGACCCCTGGACACGGGCGACGGCGGACGAGCGCACGCATCCGGAGGCCACGGGGTCCCGGCGGTAGCATTGCCGACCGTGCCCCTTGCCACCGTCGTCGCTGTCGCGCCCGGATCTCCGGCCGCCCATGGCGGCGTCGCGCCCGGCGACGAGCTCGTCGCCATCGGCGGGCGGCCGCTGCGGGACGTGATCGAGTTCCGCGTGCTGTCCGACGAGGCCGAGGTGGAGCTGGAGCTGCGCCGGGGCGGCATCGACCTGAACGTCGAGATCACCAAGGCGCACGGCGAACCGTTGGGCCTCGAAGTCGACTCGCCGGTGTTCGACGAGGTTCGCACGTGCGACAACCACTGCGAGTTCTGCTTCATCCACCAGCTGCCGCCGGGCATGCGCCGAAGCCTGCACCTCAAGGACGACGACTACCGGCTCTCGTTCCTCTACGGGAACTTCACGACGCTGACCCGCTTCACCGAGGCGGATCTGGAACGGGTCCTGGTCGAGGGGCTGTCACCGCTCTACGTCAGCATCCACGCCACCGATCCCGAGGTCCGCGTCGAGATGCTCCGCAATCGTCGTGGAGCGACGAGCCTGCGATGGCTGCGGGCGTTGCTCGACCACGGCGTCGAGGTGCACGGCCAGATCGTGGTGTGCCCGGGCATCAACGACGGCGACGTGCTCGACGACACGTTGTCCGGGGTGCTGGACCAGTACTCCGGGCTGGCCGACATCGCAGTGGTGCCGCTCGGGGTGAGCGCCTTCAACAACGAGCCTCGGATGCGACCCCACACAGATGTCGAGGCCCGGGCGGTGTGCGATGTCGTCGAGCGGTGGCAGGAGACCTTCCTCGACGTGCTCGGGCACCGCATGGTCTTCGCTGCCGACGAGTACCACCTGCTCGCGGGCCGCCCGTTCCCCGACGCGTCGACGTATGGCGACTTCAGCATGCACGAGGACGGCATCGGCATGGCCCGGGCGTTCGAGGCGGAGCTGCTGGGCACGACCGAGCGAGGCATCGGCGTGCAGACCGGGTTCTTCAACTGGGTCGACGGCGCTCCCGCCGACGGGTACCGGGCTCCCCGAACCACGAGCGACTTGCACGCGACAGCGGTGCGGTTGGGAGCGCGACGCCCGAGCGCGGATGCGCCCGTGGCGATCCTGACCGGCGCCTACGGCGCACGCGTGCTCGCTCCGCTCGTCGAGCGGATGCTCGGCGACGAGGGGCGGGGCGGGATGGCCGAGGCAGGCGTGCGCATCGTCGAGGTCGACAACGGCTTCTTCGGCGGCAACATCGGCGTCGCCGGCCTGATGGTGGGCAGCGACCTCCAGCGAACCCTCGCAGGGGAGCCCGCGGGACACCGCTACCTGCTGCCCGACGTCTGCCTGTCCCGCGGCGTGTTCCTCGACGGCCTCGGACCCGACGACCTACCCCACCACGTCGAGGTCATCGGCACCGATGGGGTCGCGCTGCGACAGGCCCTGCTCGGGTCGGCGGAAGCTGCGTCCACCTACCGCGGAGTTGCCGGTGCCTGATCTCCCAGTGGTGGCCATCGTCGGTCGGCCGAACGTCGGCAAGTCCACGCTCATGAACCGCATCCTCGGCAAGCGCGTGGCGATCGTCGAGGAGAAGCCCGGCGTGACCCGTGACCGCAAGGAGGTCGAGGCCGAGTGGCAGGGGCGCCACTTCCTGCTCGTCGACACCGGGGGGTGGATGAGCGGCGGTTCCGAGCTCGACAGGAAGGTCTCGAGCCAGTCCGAGCAGGCGATCAGGGATGCGGACGTCGTGCTGCTCGTCGTCGACGCCAAGGTCGGCGTGACCGACGACGACGCCCAGGTCGCGCAGCTGCTCCGCTCGCTCGCCGCCCCCGTGCACGTGCTCGCCAACAAGGTCGACGACATCAGCCACGAGGCGTTGATCTGGGAGCTGATGTCGCTCGGGCTCGGTGAGCCGATACCGATCTCCGCGCTGCACGGCCGCCGGACGGGCGACCTGCTCGACATCATCGTCGCCGAACTGCCCGAAGAGGCACCTGGGGACGATGTCGAACGCGATGTCGAGCAGAGCGACATGGATGAGGGCGAGGGGATCATCTCCGTGGCGCTCGTCGGTCGGCCGAACGTCGGGAAGTCCACGCTGTTCAACCGCATGATCGGTGAGGACCGCGCCGTGGTCCACGACATGCCCGGCACGACCCGTGACGCGGTCGACACCGTCGTGGACACCGAGATCGGTCCGTTGCGCTTCGTCGACACCGCCGGCATGCGGCGCAAGTCGCGCATCGACGAGGGCACCGAGTACTTCTCGATGGTGAGGGCCCTGAAGGCGGTCGACGAGGCCGACGTGGCGCTGCTCGTGATCGACGCCACCGAAGGGGTCACCCACCAGGACCAGCGCCTCGCCGAGCGGGTCGACGGCGCGGGCTGCCCGATCGTGGTGCTGCTGAACAAGTGGGAGCTCCTCGACGAGGACCAGCGCAAGGACGTGCTGTACCAGCTCGGCCAACGCCTCCACTTCCTGGGCGAGGCGGCGGTGCTGCGCATCTCGGCGTTGACGGGGCGGGGAGTGCATCGCCTGCTGCCGGCGCTCGAGGACTCGATCGACGCCTATCACACGCGCATCCCCACTCGGCAGGTCAACGACGTGATCCGGCGGGCGCAGCAGGCCCAGCCCGGACCTCATGGTGCTCGGGTGCTCTATGCCACGCAGGGCGCGTCCGACCCGCCGACCTTCACCCTGTTCGCCAACAAGACGATCCCGCCCAGCTACCTCCGCTTCCTGGAGCGCCAGCTCAAGGAGGCGTTCGGGCTGGAGGCGACTCCGATCAAGCTGCGGGTGCGCCGCCGCGGGTCCTGACGCCCCCCGGCCGGTCCCCACCGACGCACCAGGTGCGGCGATGACTGGGTCGCCCCCGAAGCCAATACGATCGACCCGGGTCGCTTTCGGCCCGCCGACACCCCAGATGACAACCCCTTGAGGAGGACGATGAGCCAGGTTCGTGATGAGATCGAGGCGCGCGGCAAGCCCCAGCTCGGCGCGACCGACGCGGTGTTGGAGCTCGTCATCACCGACGACGTGGTCGGCACCGGCGACGAGGTCACCCCGGGAGCCACGGTCACGGCCCACTACGTCGGCGTGTCGGCCTCGAGCGGTGCGCAGTTCGATGCGTCGTGGGACCGCGGCGCTCCGATCAGCTTCCCCCTCGACGGCGTGATCCGCGGCTGGAGCGAAGGCCTCGTCGGCATGAAGGTCGGCGGTCGACGCACCCTGGTGATCCCCGGCGACTGGGCGTATGGGGCGAACCCGCCTCCGGGCGCGGGCATCGCTCCGAACGAGACGCTCGTGTTCACCGTCGACCTGGTGGACGTCTCGTGGCGGTGACCGCTCCCGCACGTCGAGCGGTTGCCACGGTCGCCGTGGGTCTGCTGGTGCTCAGCGGCGTGGCCGCGTCCTGTGGTGATGACGAGTCGTCGTCGACCTCCACGACCATCGAGTCCAAGGGCGCCGGTTCCTCTGGATCGGGCTCGTCGTCGGACAGCTCATCGTCAGGCAGCTCGTCGTCGGACAGCTCCACCTCGGACTCGGAGTTCGCCGAGGAGATCCAGGCACGAGGTGAACCGACGATGTCCAAGGTCGACGGTCCCGTCACCGAGCTCCAGATCATCGACGACGTCGTCGGCACCGGCAAGGCCGCCACGGCCGACTCGACGGTGAGCGTGCAGTACAGCGGCGTCCTTGCCGCCGACGGCTCCGAGTTCGACTCGTCGTGGTCCCGGGGTCAGCCAGTGGAGTTCCCCTTGTCCGGCGTCATCCAGGGTTGGAGCGAAGGTCTGATCGGCATGAAGGAGGGCGGCCGTCGCACGTTGATCATCCCGGCGGAGATGGCCTACGGGTCCCAGGGCCGTCCCGGCATCCCTGCCGACTCTGCCCTCGTGTTCACCGTCGACCTCGAACAGGTCAGCTGAGTTGGGCTCTGCGGGCGACGACCCGGCTGCTCCCGACACAGCGGCAGGTGCCGAGAGGCTCCGGGACGAGGCGGGCGTGGGCGCAGATGCGGGTGGGGGTGACGGGGCGCTCGGCGGCCCCGTCGCCCGGTTCGCCGCGGCATCCGCTCGCGCTCGTCGGGGCAACCTGGACGCCGGAGCGGACAAGCTGGCCGCACAGGGCAAGTTGTTCGTCCGGGACCGGATCGAGCTGCTCTGCGATCCCGGCTCCTTCGTCGAGGATCAGCTGCTGGCCAACGCCGCCTATCGCGACGGGATGAGCCCCGACCTGCCCGCTGACGGTGTCGTCACCGGGGTGGGCGAGATCGACGGCCGACCGGTGGCGGTGATGGCGAACGATCCCACGGTGAAGGCGGGGAGCTGGGGAGCCCGCACGGTGGAGAAGATCGTGCGGTTGACCGAGACGGCGCTGCGCGACGAGATCCCGGTGGTGTGGCTGGTCGACTCGGCCGGCGCCCGCATCACCGACCAGGTCGAGTTGTTCCCCGGGCGCCGGGGAGCGGGTCGGATCTTCTACAACCAGGTCCAGCTGTCGGGGAAGGTGCCCCAGGTGTGCTGCCTGTTCGGGCCCTCGGCGGCTGGTGGCGCCTACATCCCTAGCTTCTGCGACCTGGTGGTGATGGTCGAGGGCAACGCATCCATGTACCTGGGGTCGCCCAGGATGGCAGAGATGGTGATCGGTGAGATCGTGTCGCTGGAGGAGATGGGTGGTGCTCGGATGCACGCCACGATCTCCGGATGCGGCGACAACCTGGCCGTCGACGACGAGGACGCCATCGCCCAGGCGCGCGCCTACCTCACGTACCTGCCCAGCCGTTGGAGCGAGGACCCGCCGACCTATCACCCGGTGCCGCCGGCGAACGACCTGCACCCCGGCATCGTGCCGGAGGAAGAGGCGCAGGGCTACGACGTCCACGACGTGCTCGACGGTCTGCTCGACGCCGAGTCGTTCTTCGAGATCAAGCCGCTCTTCGCTCCCGAGCTCGTCGTCGGCTTCGGCCTGCTGGAGGGGCGACCCGTCGGGATCGTGGCCAACAACCCGATGCACAAGGGCGGCGTGCTGTTCACCGACTCGGCCGACAAGGCCGCCCGCTTCATCTGGCTCGCCGACGCCTTCGGCGTGCCGCTGATCTTCCTGGCCGACGTGCCGGGGTTCATGATCGGCTCGCAGGTCGAGCGGGAGGGCATCATCCGCCACGGCGCCAAGATGATCACCGCCGTCAGCGAGGCGACGGTGCCCAAGATCTCCGTGATCGTGCGCAAGGCCTACGGCGCCGGGCTCTACGCCATGTCAGGCCCGGCGTTCGAGCCCGTCGCCACGATCGCTCTACCGACCGCCAAGATCGCCGTCATGGGTCCCGAGGCGGCGGTGAACGCCGTGTTCGCCAACAAGATCGCAGCGATCTCCGACGAGGCCGAGCGCGCCGCGTTCGTGGAGGAGCAGCGGGTGCTCTACGAGGATGACGTCGACCTGCTGCGGCTCGCCTCCGAGCTCGTCGTCGACGCGGTGGTCGATTGGGAGGACCTGCGCGGCGACGTCGCCCGGCGACTGCAGCGGGCGGGGGGCAAGGACCGCACGTTCTCGGTGCGCCGCCACGGCGTGCCGCCGGTCTGATCGTCGATCGGAAGGGGATCTGCGACGTGCCCTGGTGCGAGGACTGCAGCCGCTTCTACACCCCGTCGACGTTGACGCCCGGCGGCGACTGCCCCGCCGGTCACCACGTGGCCGATCCGGATGTCGCGATCACGCAGTCCGACGTGGCGCCACGCGAAGAGGACGAGGGTTCCAAGGTGCCGTGGCACTTCTGGCTCCTCCTGGCGGCGGTCGTGATCTACCTGGGATGGCGGCTGATCCAGGGCATCGAGTGGCTCTTGAGCTGATCGCCGGGCTCGATCGTCGGGCTCGGCATTCTCGTGACGGGACGCAACCGTGGTGGTCGCATTCCGTCAGCGGAATCGGCGGCCTGCGGGTTCGGACAGCCTCGGGGTCCGGGCTACAGTGGCCGACTTCCCGGGCTGTGGCGCAGTTTGGTTAGCGCGCTTGACTGGGGGTCAAGAGGTCGGGAGTTCGAATCTCCCCAGCCCGACGGTACGAAGCCCCTGCAACTGCAGGGGCTTCGCCGCTTTTCGGCTGCGGCCGGGCAAGGCGGGCGAGGCTCGATCTGGGGCCATGTATGCAGCATGAATGCAGGACAGTTACACCCCCTGCGTACGGTGCGACTCATGAGCTGGGTGGGGAACGCAGAACCGACGGTGCAGCGCCAACGAGGACGATGGGTCGTCCGGGAAGCGGCTACGACGCGTGTCGACGGGCCGACGGCGGGTCCAGCAGCTCGGGACGTTCTCCACGAAGAAGCCGGCGGCCGCCTTCCTGCGCGACGTGCAGAGCGGGCCGGGGGAGAGGCCGAGACGCTCGACGGGTACCTCCACGACGTGCGAGCTGCTCGGACTGGCCTGGGAGCACCTCGACCTCGACGCTGGTCGGATCACGGTCGTGCAGCAACAACTTCCGGCGGCTGATGCAACAGCTGACCGTTCGAGCCGGTGTGCCGCAGCTCACCTCGAAGGGACTGCTGCGTTGCGTCTGACTTCAGAGTCGAGGCTGGCGCTGCGAATCGAACGTCGTACATCCACAGATCGGAGAGCATCGACGCTGCACCAGATGGGTGAAGCTGACCGTTGGGCTCAAGGAATCAGTACGAGGGCGGTGCGGTGCCTCGGTCGCACGACGGCGAAGTCGCGGTGGTTGAGGGTGGCTACCGTCGTCAGCGCCAGACGCTCCGACAGCGCGACCACAGAGGCGTCGACGAGCCCCAGCTTCAGGTTTGTCGACCAGGAGCATCCGCGGCGTCGATCAGATGCCGTCGGCGAGCTTGCGGCTGGCGAGCTCGTCCCGCTCGCGGTGGATGTCGAAGGGCCGGGTGTCACCTGACGCACCGATCCCGACGAAGCTCAGTCGCCGCGACCGCTTCGGCGCTGCGGCTTCCTCGCGAGGCAGCCCGGCCGCCAACTCGGCGATCACGTCGTCGATCGTCACCTCGCGCCGCGTCGCCTCGGCTTCGAGCCGACGGAGCACGTCAGGCGGGAGATCGATGGTGAGCGACATGACGCAAGTGTACGAGGCGCGAGCTGCGCAGTACCGCAGCACTGGCCGGTTCGGTCGGGCGTCGGTCCGCCGCGATGTATGCAGGATGTATGGAGACCGGTGCCGACAGGGCGGACCGGTCGGGACTGCCCGGACGCGAGACGCCTGTGAATGCAGGCTTCTGGCGACACCGCACCACTCGACGGACCGGTCATCACGGCGGGACCGTGACTGGGGTCAAGAGGCCGGGAGTTCGAATCTCCCCAGCCCGACGGTCCGGAACCCCTGCAACCGCAAGGGCTTCGCCGCTTTCGACCTGACCTGGAGTCGGGTGCCGCACGCAGAACCGACAGTGCAGCGCCAACGAGGACGATGGGTCGTCCGGGTGAGCGGCCACCACGCGGCGACCGGCTGAGAGGCTACGGACAGAACAGCGGATTCGCGCCCTCGAGGCTCGCTCAGAACGCGAGCGCCGTCGGTCGGAACGGCGGATGGTGAGCGCCGATTGGTCCCGTCGTGGGTGCCCGGGGCGCGGGCGAGGGGACGGACCGGATGGTTCGTCCCCTCGTCGTGCTTCTTGGAGCTGGCGGTCAGCTCAAGCGCCCCGCTTGTACGGGCCGCCGGTGATGTCGGTGCGGGTTTCCATGGTCGTCCCTCCTCTCCGAGGTCGTGAACCTTCTTGACCGACATTCTGCGATCTCTCTCTCTGGTCAACGATCCCGGAAGGGCCGCTATGGTCGCCGCGGTGGAGTTGGGGAGGGTGAAGACGCCGCGCGTGCCGCAGGTGGTGCAGACCTCGGCGATGGACTGTGGTCCTGCCGCGCTGACGTCGGTGCTGCGGGGTTGTGGGGTTGGCTGCGGATCTCGAGGGGGTGCGGGATCTGTGTGCAACCGGGGTGGACGGCACGAGCATCGACGTGTTGACCGATCTGGCGGTTGCGTGCGGCCTGCGCTGGCGACAGGTGGTGGTTCCGGTGGATCACTTGGGCGCTGTGGCAGGTGGCTTGCTGCCGGCGGTGGTGGTGACGGAGTTGCCGGGGAAGCTGCTGCATTTCGTGGTGGTCTGGGGCCGGAAGGGTCGATGGGTGGAGGTGATGGACCCGGCGTCCGGACGGCGTTGGGTGACCCTGGCGTCGTTGCGGCGGGACCTGTACCGCCACGAGATGACCGTGGGGACCTCGGCGTGACGCGGCTACGCAGGCACCGACGCGTTCATCGCCCCGTTGATGGCGAACCTCGGCGCGTGCGGGGTGAACGAATCAGAAGCCGACGCGCTGGTGGCCGCTGCAGTTGCATCGCCGCAGGCTGGACCCATCGCACGGCTCGACGCTGTTGCCCATAGGGGGGGTCCGGCTGGGTCACGACGCGGCACAGGTGCGCCAGGCGTTGGACGCGTCGGAGTGAACCGACCTGGAGACGGACTCGATGATCGCGGATCCCATGAGCGGGTCGGGGCCGCACGGTGAGACGGCAGAAGTGGTGATGCGCCGTGCGGTGGTGTTGACCATCGATGGCGTCGACCCGGATGCCGAGGTGCCAGTCGGGCTGTCGCGACGTGTCCTGGTGGGCTCGCCGACGGCTTGGGCGGTGCTCACAGGCGTGACCTACGCCTACGATCACAGCCCCCTTCGCCCACCCCCCCGCATCGCCGAGGTCTGCGAGCAGATCAGTGGCGTCGTCGAGGCCCTGGCTGTCGGACGCACTGGACGCGCATCAGCGCGGACCCTGCACGCCATTCGGCACAGTGCGTGCCGTGGGTCGAGCCCTTGCTCGAACGCCGTCAGGCCACGCGGTGGTGGCCATTGTGCCAGAGGATCTTGCGGGCGTAGGTCTGGCGGGTGAAGGCCGGTTGCTCGACGAAGACGCCCTCGGTCGAGTCGATTGTCGTTGAGATCCGCAACGCCGCGAACAGGGCCGATTCTGTATCGAATCGAGCGGCGACGTCGCCGACGCCGGGGGCGGACGGACGCTCCCAGCGGTGCCGTCCGCGACGGTTCGCGACTACGTTTCCCGCTGCTGCGCCCGGGTGGGTGCACAGGGCGCTCGGGTGGACGCACAGGGGGTGGGAATGGGCGCGGGATCGACAGGTGCCAGGCACGGATCGACGCCTCGAGTCGTCCTGGCAGCAGCACTGGGACTCGTCGTCAGCGCAGTGCTGTCGGCGTCGGCCTGCAGCTCCGAGGGCAGTGCTTCGGAATCCGGGGGTGAGGGCTCGTCGAGCACCGCGTCGACCACGGTGCTGGCCGCAGCCGACGTGCCGGCCGTGCCGTCACCGGGCTGTCAGGCTGCTTCGGACCCGCCGGCCGGCGGGTCCGAGGTGCACTTCGAGCACGAGGGCCAGCCCCGCTGGTACCTCCAGCACGTGCCGGTCGCCCACACGCCGGGCAGTCCTGTGCCGTTGGTGATCGACCTCCACGGCTACCTGGAGGGTGCGGCGCTGCATTCGGCGCTGTCGGGTCTCGGCGCCTACGGCGACGAGCACGGGTTCGTCACGGTCACGCCCCAGGGCAGCGGTGAGCCGGTGCACTGGGAAGCGAACATCGGAACCGACGACGTCTCGATGGTCATGGCGATGCTCGACGAGGTGGAGCGCAACCTGTGCATCGACATGGCCCGGGTGTACGCCACCGGCTACTCCAATGGGGCGTTCATGACCTCGGTCCTGGCGTGCGCCCACTCCGACCGGATCGCCGCGGTGGCGCCCGTGGCCGGCATCCGCGACGTGCCCGACTGCGACCCTGATCGGCCGGTTCCGGTGATCGCCTTCCACGGCACCGAGGACTCGTTCGTCCAGTACGAAGGTGGGTTCGGCTCGGGAGCGGCTGCGCTGCCATCGCCGGACGGCTCCGGCGCCACGATGGCCGACCTCGGCGACTCCGCTCTGGCCGCGTCGATCATGCCGGGACCCATCGATCAACGCGTCGAGGACAACCTGGCGGCATGGGCAGATCGCAACGGGTGCGACGATGAAGCACAGGATCAGGCGGTGTCGCCCGAGGTCACCTTGATCACCTACGACTGCCCACCCGATGCAGCGGTCGAGATGTACAGGGTGGAAGGCGGTGGCCATGCGTGGCCCGGATCGGCGTTGTCGGTCAGCATCGGCGGGGTCGTCGGCCGCACCTCGATGGACATCGATGCGACCGCGCTCATGTGGGAGTTCTTCCAGGAGAACCCGCTGCGACCCTGATGCGCTGCGGGAGGTCGGCGGTCCTCGGCACCGCTCGGGGCGCTACGCCCTGAGCGCTCGGCGGTCCGACACGACGTAGGCCGCTGCCGCGCTCACTCCGGCGACGGTCAGCACCGCTGGCCACGGCCCGATCTTCTTGGCGAGCGGGTGCGATGCACCGAACCCGCCGAGGTACACGGCGCCGAGAGCGGCGGCACCGACGGGGCCGACCGAGCGCACCCACTCACGTCCTGCGAGGGCGCCGCCCGCGGCCAGCACCGCCCCGCCGAGCGCTCGGACCTTGGTCTCGCGGGCGACGAGGTAGCCGCCCACCAGGGAGCCGGCGACGATCGGGGCGGTGGGGACGCGCATGGCTGCAACCCTACCGATGCTGGCTCGCGGTCGGGTTCTCGGGTCGGAAACGGGTCAGGGAAGCGCGGGTCCTGACCCGAGAGCGGGGTTCTGGGATCGAGTGGGAGGCTGGGTGTCCGTGCCCAAGGCCTCCGTTGCCGGTAAGAATCTGGAACCCGAGACGTCGGAACTGCCGTCGTCCGGGCGGGCCGCACCCAACGGTGGGTACCGGTGACACTGAAGAGGAGAACGATCGATGAAGCGTGTACTGGCCCTGGCGGCCGTGTTGGTGATCCCCGCGACGTTCCTCGTCGGCTGTGGCGGTGACGATGACTCCTCCGCGACGTCGACGACTGCGTCGTCGTCGAGGGAGGACTCCGGCTCCTCGGACTCCGGCTCCTCGGACTCCGGCTCCTCGGACTCCGGATCATCCGACACCGGCAACGAGAAGGTCGACAAGTTCTGCGACGACGCCAAGGCGCTCGCGGAGAAGTCCAAGAAGGCGATCGACGACAAGGACAGCGACCTGGCCAAGGAGGCCGCCGACGACGCCAAGGCGCTCACCGACCAGGCCAAGGACCTGACCTCCGAGGTTCTGTCCGATCCGAGCCTGGCCAGGGCGCTGGCCGACTGCACCGGAGAGCTCGCCAACGTCGGCGGCTGACCGACGCGACGACCGGCGGGCACCGCCTCCGCGGCGCCCCGACATCGACGGCCGACCGGATCACCGGTCGGCCGTCGGCGCGCATCAGCTCTGGCGGCGACGCCAGAGGTAGGTCGAGTTCAGGTACCAGTTGACGACCAGGGCGACCGAGGCTCCGATCAGGTTCTGGGTGACCCTCGACCAGTCGGCGCCGAGCACCGACAGCAGGAAGCCGATGCTCTGGAGGAACTTGAACACCGCGACGTGGACGAGGGTGCCGATCAGCGACATCACGAAGAAGACGACGAACGCTGGGACGAGCTTCCAGCCCCTGTAGCGCTCCTCCCAGAACGTGAACTCGTTGTTGAGCACGAACAGCACCAGGATCGACACCAGCACGCTGATGACGAACGACCCTTCGATCGGGTCGAGCGCGTCGTTGAGGCCTGTGGTGATGCGCGGCACGCCCAGCGCCTCGGCTGCGGCGAACACCACCGAGTTGACGCCCAGGCCGACGATGCCGACCAGCACGTAGAGCAGGAACACGGGGTCGACCTGACGGCCGAGTCGCAGCTCGGCGACGCCGAGCAGGTACGAACGGATGACCGAGCCGTTGAGCTTGGTCTCGCCGTGGGTCCGGTTGCGGAAGGTGTAGCCGACCTCGGTGACGGTCAGGTCCTTGTTGCGACCGATGAACTCGAGCAGGACCTTGAAGCCCCTGGGGTTGATCGACGGTGCGGTGCGGGCGTACGCCTCTTCGGAGATCACGAAGAACCCGCTCATCGGGTCCGACACCGGCACGCGCAGCAGGATCCTTGCGATCACGGTGGCGACCCAGCTCACGAACCGTCGAGACGCCGACCAGTCACCGAAGCCGCCGCCCTCGGTCGAGCGCGAGCCGACGCAGACGTCCGCGCCGGAGCGGACCTCGTCGAGCATCGCGGGAAGGGCGTCGGGATCGTGCTGCAGGTCCGCGTCGATCACCGCCAGGTACGGAGCCCGGGCGATGGACATCCCGTCCAGCACCGCCGCCGACAGCCCCTTGTCGTGGAAGCGACGCATCACCCGGATCGTCGGGTCGTCCTCGGCCAGGTCCTCGGCGACGCGCCAGGTGCCGTCGGGGCTGTCGTCGTCGGCCACGACGATCTCGTGGTCGATGCCCTGGAGCGCTCGGTGGAGCTCGGTGACGAGGATCGGGAGGTTCTCGGCTTCGTTGTAGGTAGGGGTGACGACCGTCAGCAACGGCCCCGCTGTCGTCGACGACGAACCCGGGGCGTCGAGGGGCTCCACCATGAGCGTCCGACCCTACCGGCGACGGCGTTCCCAGAGGTTGAACCTGGCCCCCACCTACGCTGTGGGTCATGTGCGGTCGATTCGTGTCCTCGTCCCCACCGGATGAGATCGCTCGCTACTTCGACGTCGACGAGACCTCGGAGCAGGCGCTGGAGCACACCCCGAACTACAACACCGCGCCGACCACGGACGTGTACGTGGTCTACGAGGACGGCTCCAGCCGTCGGCTGGACGCGTTCCACTGGGGCCTCGTCCCGCGCTGGGCGAAGGACATCTCGGTCGGCAACCGCATGATCAACGCTCGGGCCGAGACCGTGGCCACCAAGCCCGCGTTCCGCCACGCGTTCGCCAAGAAGCGCTGCATCGTCCCGGTGGACGGGTTCTACGAGTGGAAGGCGCCACCGGCAGGGGAGAAGCGCAAGCAGCCGTACTTCATCCACCGGCCCGACGGCGAGCCGTATGCGTTCGCCGGGTTGTGGGAGCAGTGGAAGGGCCCCGGGCCCGACGGTGAGGAGATCACGGTGCGGTCGACGACGATCATCACCGGCGCGGCGAACGCGGCGATGTCGACCATCCACGACCGCATGCCGATCATCCTCCCGCCGTCGGAGTGGGCCACGTGGCTGTCCTCCGAGCAGCACGACGTCGAGCTGCTCGGCAAGCTCCTCGTCCCCTCGCCCGATCGCCTGATCACCATGCACCCCGTGTCGACCGACGTGAACAGCGTGCGAAACAAGGGCGTGCACCTGCTCGATGAGGTGGACCCGACCCTCGATGCCGGCAAGCTCCTCTGAGCGGTTCGGCTCCGCTCGGTCCGCGCCGAAGGTCGGTCCGCGCCGCAGGTCAGTCCGGCACGTGGGCGCCGTGGCCCGCGGCGCGCAGCGCGGCGCGGATGCGCGCCGCGGCATCGTCCATCGCGTCGGGCGACGGATCGTGATCGACGTTGGCGAAGTTCAGGTCCGATTCGGCATCGATCGGGATCAGGTGGACGTGGCAGTGCGGCACCTCGAGCCCCGCGATGATCGACCCCACCCGCACGGGCGAGAACGCATCCATCAGGGCCTGGCCGACCACCTGCTGCACCTCACCGATGCGCGCCCACAAGGGGGTGGGGACGTCGGTCCAGTGGTCGACCTGCTCGACGGGCACCACCAGGGTGTGACCGGGCCGGATCGGGCCGATCGTCAGGAAGGCCACCACGTCGTCGTCGCGCCATACGAAGCGTCCGGGGATGTCGCCGCGGATGATCAGCGTGAAGACGGAGGGGTCGACCGGTTCGCTCATGGCCCGAGACTACGTGCGCCGCATCGCACCGCGGGATGGTCGGTCGACCGGTGGATCGCGGACGGCCGGACGGACGCGACTCGGCCCTACGATGGCTCGATGGCCGACGTCGCGGACGACCTCACAGCCGATGCCGACGCCGGTGACCGGCTGCTGACGCTGCCCAACGCGATCACCCTCGTGCGCCTGCTGTGCATCCCGCTCTTCCTGTACCTGTTGTTCGTACGAGACGCCCGCCTCGGTGCCGCCGTGCTGCTGGGCGCGCTCGGAGCCACCGACTGGGTGGACGGCTACGCAGCTCGGCACCTCCACCAGGTGTCGAACTTCGGCAAGGCGTTCGACCCGACGGTGGACCGGCTGCTGCTCATCGTCGGGGTGGTCTCGATCATCGTCGCGGAGGGCTGTCCGCTGTGGTTCGGGCTGATCGTCGTCACCCGTGAGGTCCTGCTGTCGATCTGGGTGGTGTCGATCATGGCTCTGGGCGCGAAGCGGATGGACGTCACGTGGTGGGGAAAGGCCGGCACGTTCGGGATCATGGTCGCCTTCCCCGCGTTCCTGGCCGCGAGCGACCAGGGCATCCCGGAGTCGTACCAGACGCTGTTCGAGATCGTGGCGTGGTGCGCGGCCATCCCGGGCCTGGCCTGCGCCATGATCGCGTTCGTCGGCTACTTCCCAGCCGGAGTCCGAGCCCTCCAGGAGGGTCGGGCGGCACGGCACGCCACGTCGGCCTGAGCGTTCGCGACATCCCGATCGACGCGATGCGGACGCTCGGGACCACGTCCGGGAAAAAGGGTCGAAGGTCCCGGTGCCGGGGCGTCGCGGCCCGTGGCGGGGCGGTAGGTTCAGTGCGAGGGTTCGCTGCGAACCCGGAACGTGTCCAACCGATGTGAGGTGTCCCGTGAAGGCCGTGATCATGGCAGGGGGCGAGGGCACTCGACTCCGTCCCCTCACGTCGAACGCGCCCAAGCCCATGCTCCCGCTGGTGAACCGGCCGATGATGGAGCACATCATCGACCTGCTGAAGCGCCATGGGATCGACGAGATCGTCGTCACGGTGGCGTTCATGGCGAACAACATCCGGAACTACTTCGGTGACGGCTCGGAGTTCGGCGTGAGCATGTCCTACGCGGCCGAGGAGACGCCGCTCGGCACCGCCGGGTCGGTGCGAAACGCGATGGACGAGCTCGATGACACGTTCCTCGTGATCTCCGGCGACGTGCTCACCGACGTCGATCTCGGCGCCGTCATCCAAGCTCACCGCGATCACGGAGCGTTGGCGACGATCGGCCTGGTGCGGGTGGAGAACCCGCTCGAGTACGGCATCGTGATCACCCGCGACGACGGCACCATCGAACGGTTCCTGGAGAAGCCGACGTGGGGTCAGGTGTTCTCCGACACGATCAACTCGGGCATCTACGTCCTCGAGCCGAAGGTGTTCGACCACATCGCCGCTGAGAGGGCTGTCGACTTCTCGAGCGACGTGTTCCCGTCGCTGCTCGCTGCCGACGAGAAGCTGGTCGGCGCGGTGCTGGAGGGCTACTGGGAGGACGTCGGCACGCTCCCCGCATACGTGCGGGCGCACAAGGACATCCTCGACGGGCGGGTCGAGGTCGGCATCCCCGGCTTCGAGGTCGCCGACGGCGTGTTCGTGGCCGAAGGTGCCGAGATCCACCCCGACGCCGTGGTGGCCGGGCCTGCGGTCGTGGGCGACAACTGCTTCGTCGACGCCGGTGCCCGCCTGGGCGAGTACACGGTGCTGGGGATGGGTGTCCGGCTCCGGTCCAACGCCGAGCTGGAACGCACCGTCGTCCACGAGAACGCGTACCTCGGAGAGAGCATCAAGCTCCGCGGCACCGTCGTCGGCCGGGCGGCTGACCTCCGACGCAACGTCCGCTGCGAGGAGGGCGTCGTCCTCGGCGACGAGGTGTTCGTCGGCGAGGACGCTGTGATCTCCACCGACGTGAAGGTGTACCCGTTCAAGACCGTCGAGGGTGGTGCGGTCGTCAACACGTCGCTGATCTGGGAGTCGCGCGGCGCTCGGAGCCTGTTCGGTCGGGGAGGTGTCACTGGCCTGGCCAACGTGGACATCACGTCCGAGCTGGCCGCCAAGGTGGCGCTCGCGTATGCGACGTCACTGAAGCGCGCCACCACAGTGGTGGGGTCGCGCGACTCCAGCCGGTCGGCGCGGATGCTCAAGCGGGCGATGATGTCGGGGCTCAACGCCGGCGGCGTCAACGTGATGGACCTCGAGGTGGCCAGCGTGCCGCTCACGCGCTTCCACTGCCGTGGCGTCGCCGTCGGTGGCGCGGTGTCGCTGCGGCTCAGTCCCGACGATCCCGACGCGGTGATCATCAGCTTCTTCGACACCGACGGCGCCGACATCACCGAGGAGCAGCAGCGGAAGATCGAGCGGCTGTTCGGGCGCGAAGACTTCCGTCGGGTGCGGCCCGCCGACATCGGCGACATCGACCTGGTGCCCAGGGCGCTCGAGCAGTACGCCGCGGCGCTGGAGCAGACCATCGACGTCAAGGCGGTCGCGGACCGCCGCTTCAAGGTCGTGGTCGACTACTCATACGGCTCGACGAGCTTCGCCATGCCGAACGTGCTGTCGAAGCTGCGCGCCGAGGTCCTGGCCGTCAACCCGTTCGCCTCCACCATCGGAGCGCTGTCGAACGATCGGGAGGCGCACGTCGCGGACGTCGCCGCGCTGGTCAAGGCCTCCGGGGCGGATCTGGGTGCGGTGCTCGACCCTTCCGGTGAGCAGCTCACGCTGGTCGACGACACCGGCTCGGTGCTCGGCGACGATGAGCTGCTGTTCTGCTTCTTGGACCTGGTCTGCGATCGCCTGCTCGGCGACTCGGTCGCGCTGCCGGTCACCGCACCTCGTGCTGCGGTCGACATCATCCGGTCCCGCGGCTACCACATCCGCTGGACGAAGACCTCAGCAGCGGCGCTGATGGAGGCGGCGGCGGAGCCAGGTGTCGGGTTCGGGGCCAACCTCGAGGGTGGCATCATCCTTCCCGGCTTCCTCCCGGCTTTCGACGCCGCCGGTGGCCTGCTGAAGATGCTCGACCTGCTCGCGGCCAGGGGCGCCCAGCTGTCGGAGATCCGATCCGCTGCGCCCACCGTCCACATGCTCCACGAGGCGGTCGTCACGCCGTGGGAGCAGAAGGGCACGGTCATGCGAAGCCTGGTCGAGCAGACCCACGGCCGCGACGTCGACCTGATCGACGGCGTCAAGATCCACCACACGACCGGTTGGGTCCTGGTACTGCCGGATCCCGAAGAGCCGATCACGCACCTGTGGGTGGAGGGCGACACGGTCGCCGAGGCCAGGACGTTGATCCAGGAGTACGCGCGTCGCATCCGCCAGATGCTGCGCTGAGCGGCCCGGGGCATCTCGTCGCCGATCGGCTGAACGAGCGATGCCGACGGTCGGGTAGCGTCGGGACCCATGAACGTGCCCGACGACCTGTACTACTCCTCTGACCACGAGTGGATCCGCATCGAGGACGGTCGGTTCCGCATCGGGATCACCGACTACGCGCAGGACGCACTCGGCGACGTGGTGTACGTCCAGGTCCCCGAGGTCGGTGCCGAGGTCTCTGCGGGTGACACCTTCGGCGAGGTCGAGTCCACCAAGTCGGTCTCGGAGATCTACGCGCCGGTGCAGGGCGTGGTCGTCGAGGTGAACGGCGACCTCGAGATGTCGCCCGAGCTCGTGAACAGCGAGCCGTACGGAGCCGGCTGGATGGTCGTGGTCGAGCCCGTCGACCTCCGTTCCGTGGAGGACCTCCTCGACGCCGACGCATACCGGAAGCTCACCAACGCGTGAACGCCGAGAGCCCCGAAGCGGGTGCCGACGGGGTGGTGTGCACGGTGTGCAGCGTCACGAACGCAGCGGGCGCCAACTTCTGCACCGCGTGCGGGGCGGAGCTGCCCGAGCACGACGACAGCGCCACGGGCACCTACCCGTTGCTGGGTGTCGACGTCCCTGCCGTCGGCGAGGTGGGTCAACTCGTCGTGACCCGGGGCCCGACCGCCGGGGCGCGCTACTCGCTCGGCTCGGGCGACACGTCCATCGGTCGGCATCCGGACAGCGGGATCTTCCTCGACGACGTCACCGTGTCGCGCCGCCACGCCGAGGTCCGTCGCGGTGAGGACGGCGAGTACGTGCTCGCCGATGCCGGCTCGCTCAACGGGACGTACCTCGACGGCGAGCGGATCGACGAGGCAGCACTGAGAGAAGGAGCGCAGCTCCAGATCGGCAAGTACCGTCTGGTGTTCGTGATCGGCACCCTCGGTGGGGGAGCGTGATGGGAGAGGAACCGTTGCTGCATTCCGGATCCGTCACCGTCGTGTCATCGGCAGAGCAGCTCCCGATCGGGGAGGTCCTGGCGCTGCTCCAGGACGAGTTCCCCGATGTGACGATCTCCAAGATCCGGTTCCTCGAGAGCCAGGGTCTGATCCAGCCGGAGCGAACCGCGTCGGGATACCGGCGGTTCTCGATCGGCGACATCGAACGACTGCAGTGGATCCTCCGTCAGCAGCGTGACCACTTCCTGCCGCTCAAGATCATCCGCAAGATGCTCGACGACGGCGTCGACCGCTACGACCCCGGTGGCGGCCCCCAGCCGACGCTGTTCTCCTCCGCTGTCGAGGCGGACGCCGAAGCGGACGACGCGGACGACGCGGACGAAGCTCGGGACGACGACGGCGACGATGTCGACGGGCAGGAGTCCGTGGAGTCGCAGCCCACACCCTGGTCGCGCGCCCATCCGGCGGTCGCGTCCGCCCCTCAGCGCCCTTCGCCACCTCGGCCGGCGGAGCGTCCTCCGGTGGCGTCGCAGAGCGAGTCCTCCGCTTCGCGCCAGCCGGCCAGCGCATCCGATTCTGCGGCCGATGCGTCGAGCGTCGATGGTGACGCGGCAGGCGATGACCGGCCACCTCACGAGACCCCGGCCGACGTCGTAGCCGCGCTTCAGGAGGACCCGCGGCCGCGTCGGAGCGAACCGTCTCGATCTCGTGGCGAGGACCGGCCGGTCCGCCGCCGGCCGCCGCTCGACGCCGCGTCGGCAGAGACCTCGCTCAGCACTCAGGAGCTGTGCGCCGCCGCCGGGATCGACGACGAGCTGCTCGTCGAGCTGGAGCGGTTCGGGCTGGTCCAGGCGACGGTGCGCAGCGGCGACCGGGTCTATGGCCCGTCGGCCCTCGACGTGTCCCGGCTGGCGGTGCGATACCGGGAGCTCGGCGTCGAGCCTCGTCACCTGCGGATGTACCTGGTCGCGGCCGAGCGCGAGGCCGGCCTGGTCGAGCAGCTCGCCGTACCGATCCTCAAGCAGCGCAACCCCGATGCCCGCCAGCACGCATCTGATCTGGCCCTGGAGCTGGCGGACCTGGGCTCGGAGATGCACCGCACGCTGCTGAGGCGTGAGCTCGGCCACGACCTCCTGGCCTGAGCGGGAACGCGTCACGACGTCGGTGTCGTGGGGGTCACCGTCGGTCCCTCACCTCGGTCCCACCGAATCGCCCTGGCCTAAGCTGCCGCACGTGATCGAACTCGAGCTGGTCGCTGTGCGGGTGGAGCTGCCGAGCAACACGCCGGTGGTCGTGCTCCGGGAGTTGGATGCCCGCCAGCGCCAGCTCTCGATCTTCATCGGCAATCCCGAGGCGACCGCGATCGCGTTCGCTCTCGAAGGTGTCGACACACCCCGTCCGCTCACCCACGACCTGTTCTGCGACGTCCTCGACGAGCTCGCGGTGACGCTCGACCGCGTCGTGATCACCGAGCTGCGTGACACCACGTACTTCGCGGACCTGCACCTGCGCCGTCTGACCGACGACTCGTCGGTGACGGTGTCGAGCCGTCCGTCCGATGCGATCGCACTCGCGGTTCGGACCGGTTGCCCGATCTTCTCCGAGGAGGACGTCATCGACGAGGCGGGATTCGTCGAAGAGGTCGACGTCGATGTCGACGCAGGTGCGGATGCGGATGCGGATGACGTGGTGGAGGAGTTCCGCCAGTTCATCGACAACGTCTCGCCCGAGGACTTCGCTTCCTGACAGCGTTCTGAGTTCGGCAGCAAGGTGAGACCGATGGAGCAAGTGTCCATCGCACGGCGAGGTGAAGATGGGCCTCGCGAGTGCCCACTACCGGCACCTATGCCACGGTCCGTTTCCGCGGAAGCGCTTCCGAACGCCGGCTCAAGAGCGCGAGCTCTGAAGTTCAGGCCGGAGCCTTGGTTCCGTACTTGCGCTGTGCAGCCTGCTTCGAGACGCCGAGCATGGCGCCGATCTCGGACCACGACCGGTGGGCGGCCCGGGCTGCTCGGACGGACTCCGCGAGCTCGGAGTCGACCTGGTCTCGCTGCTGGGCGAGTTCGGCGATGTGGCGCAGTGGGTCCGTGTCGGCCTCGCGGAGGTCTGCCGGCTCGACAGTCTCGGCCCAGGCTTCGAGGGCTGCGGCTCGTTCTGCTCGGCTCTTGGTCATGGCTTCCACCATCCCGTCAGGAACTTGGGTCGCGCTGGCATCGCGTGGATCACGGCGGTTCCTTGATCGTCATCGACGACGCCGACCTCGAGCGGCTCTGCAGTGGTTGCAGGACCGATGTACATGGTGACGGCCGGGTCGTCGGTCTCGAACGCTCTCCAATGGTTGCGCACTGCACGCAGCATGTCGTCGTCGGCGGCACCGTGCTTGCGGGCACTTGCTTCGATGTCCACCAAGGACGACGGTATCCAGACGCCCGCAAGACGTCAACACATGTTGACGGGTGCAAGATGCCCCCCGAACGAACGGCGAGTGGCACGACTCCTGGGAGTGCGGTCCACCCATCCGGGTCTGCTCGGGCGGTACGCTGAACTACATGACTGTCACCCGGGCCTCGACCTCGACCGACCCGGCCGCAGAGACGACCTTCAGCGGACGCAGCGCGGCGGAGATCGTCGGCATCAGCTACCGCCAGCTCGACTACTGGGCCCGCACCGACCTCGTTCGCCCGTCCGTCACCGACGCGTCCGGCAGCGGCAGCCGTCGGCGCTACTCGTACGCGGACCTGCTGGAGCTCAAGGTCATCAAGTCGTTGCTCGACGCAGGAATCAAGCTGGAATCGGTGCGCCGGGTGTTCGACTACGTGCGCGAGCACCTCGGCGAGGACATCGTGTCGGCGAACATCGTCATCAGCGGCAGCAGCACCGTGCTCGTCCAGGACGGTCCGGAGCTGATCGACGTGCTGCGCAAGGGCCAAGGCGTCCTGAACGTGCTCGCCCTGTCCGGCGTCAAGGACGAGGTCGACGCCCGCATCGTCGAGATGTTCCCGACCGCGAACGCCGAGGAGCGATCGCACCACCCCAGCGCCGCCGGCGCTGTCTGACGCTGCCATGCGCCTCTCGCCGCTCGACGGCGTCCACCGCAGCCTCGACGCGAAGATGGTCGAGTTCGGCGGCTGGGACATGCCGATCGCCTACCCGTCCGGGACGCTCGAGGAGCACCGCTGCTGCCGTGAGCACGCGGTGGTGTTCGACGTCAGCCACCTGGGCACCGTCCGAGTGGAGGGTCCGCAGGCGTTCGACGCGCTGCAGCGGGAGCTGACCAACGACCTGCGCAAGGTCGCACCCGGTCGGGCGCAGTACACGCACCTGCTCGACCCGGAGACCGCCTCGGTGCTCGACGACATCATCGTGTGGTGGCTGCCCGACGCTGCAGACGGCACGCCCCGCTTCGACGTCATGCCGAACGCGTCGAACACCGACCGAGTGGTCGCTGCCTTCGCCGCCGATGGCGTGGACGTCCGCGACACCACCGCGGGACGCGCGGTGCTGGCGGTCCAGGGGCCCGCGGCGAGGGAGGTCGTCGCCACCTTCGCCCCGGAGGCCGCAGCTGTCGGCCGCTTTCGTGTGATCGAGACGCAGGTGCTCGGCCACGAGTGCGTGGTCGCCGGAACCGGCTACACGGGTGAGGACGGTCTGGAGATCGCCGCTCCGGTGGACGGTGCAGCCGAGATATGGAACGCCACCACCTCGGCCGGCGCGGTGCCCGCCGGACTTGGAGCGCGCGACACCCTTCGGCTGGAGGCTGCGCTGCCCCTGCACGGCCACGAGCTCGGCGGTGGGCTCACCAGCCTCAACTCCGGTCTCGAATGGGTCGTCGCGTGGGACAAGGGCGACTTCCGGGGCCGGAGCGCGCTCCTCGCACAGAAGGAGGGGGGCGTGACGCCGGTGTTGCGGGGCCTCAGCGCCACGGGACGTCGTCCGCCGCGTGCCGATCAGCAGGTGCTGCGCGGCACCTCCGACGGCAGCTCAGAAGTCGTCGGCACGATCAGCTCGGGCAACTTCTCACCCACGCTCGGACACGGCATCGCCCTTGCGTTCCTGGATCCCACGGTCCAGGTCGGCGACGAGCTGGCGATCGACGTGCGGGGACAGAGCACCGCTGCGACCTGCGTCGCCCTCCCGTTCGTCACCAAGAAGTAGGTCCCAACCAGCGTTCTGTGTGTTGTGAGTTCGCCGAGGGCGAACTGAGCGCACACAGAACCTGATGAGATCGCCTCAGTCGGCGAGCTCGTCGAGCGGCGGGCAGGAGCACACCAGGTTCCGGTCGCCGTAGCCGCCGTCGATCCGTCCGACCGGTGCCCAGTACTTCCACTCGGCGGTCGCTCCTGCGGGCCAACCGGCGAGCGATCGGGGGTAGGCGCGGCCCCAGTCGTCGCCGCCCACCACCTTGGCGGTGTGCGGCGCGTGGACCAGCGGGTTGTCATCGGCGGGCCACTCACCGGCCGCGACGCGGTCGATCTCGCCCTTGATGGCGATCATCGCGTCGCAGAAGCGGTCGAGCTCGGCGAGCCCCTCCGACTCGGTCGGTTCCACCATCAGCGTGCCGGGCACCGGGAACGACATCGTCGGCGCGTGGAACCCGTAGTCGATCAGGCGCTTGGCCACGTCCTCGTTGGTGATGCCGGTGGTCTTCTCGATCGGGCGCAGGTCGAGGATGCACTCGTGGGCGACGAGACCGCCGGCTCCGGAGTAGAGCACGGGATAGTGCTCGTTCAGACGGGTGGCCACGTAGTTGGCCGACAGGATCGCCAACTCCGTCGCCCGTCGCAGGCGGTCGCCCATCATGGTCACGTACATCCACGGGATCGGCAGGATCGATGCGGAGCCGAACGGCGCCGATGACACCGCACCCACGCCACCGTCCGGTCCGGAGGCACCGGTCACGGGGTCGGTGGGGTAGAGCCGGTGGCCGGGAAGGTACGGCGCCAGGTGCGACCGGACCGCCACGGGGCCCACGCCGGGTCCACCACCGCCGTGGGGGATGCAGAACGTCTTGTGGAGGTTCAGGTGGCTGACATCGGCTCCGAAGTCGCCGGGACGGGCCAGGCCGACCAGGGCGTTGAGGTTCGCTCCGTCGACGTAGACCTGACCGCCCGCATCGTGGACGATGCGGCACAGCTCGACGATGCCTTCCTCGAACACCCCGTGGGTGGATGGGTACGTGACCATCACCGAAGCGACCCGCTCACCGTGTTCGGCGACCCTGGCCCGCAGGTCGTCGAGGTCGACGTTCCCGTCGCCGTCGGTGCCGACCACCACGACTCGCATGCCGGCCATCACCGCCGATGCGGCGTTGGTGCCGTGCGCGGATGCCGGGATCAGGCAGACGTCGCGGGCCGTGTCGCCACGGTCGCGGTGGTAGGCCCGGATGGCCAGCAGTCCTGCGAGCTCGCCCTGGCTGCCGGCGTTGGGCTGGAAGCTGACGGCGTCGTAGCCGGTGATCTCGACCAGCGCGGCTTCCAGCTCCTCGACCAGCTGCCGGTAGCCCGCAGCCTGGTCCGCCGGTGCGAAGGGGTGCAGCCGACCGAACTCGGGCCACGTGACCGGGATCATCTCGGCCACGGCGTTGAGCTTCATCGTGCAGGAACCGAGCGGGATCATCGTGCGGTCGAGCGCGAGGTCCAGATCGGCGAGCCGACGCAGGTAGCGCATCATGTCGGTCTCGGAGTGGTAGCGATGGAAGGTCGGATGCGTCAGGAAGTCGCTCGTGCGGCGCAGCTCGGCCGGCAGTCCCGACGGCGCGCCCAGGTCGAGCTCGTCGGCCGTGGCGGCGATGCCGAAGGCACCGAGGAGATCGACGACGACCTGGGGCGTCGAGGTCTCGTCGAAGGTCACGCCGACCTCGTCATCTGAGACCCGACGGATGTTCAGCCCCGCAGCGAGCGCAGCGGCGACCAATCGGTCGGCGTCACCCGGGACGCGCAGCGTGATCGTGTCGAAGAACGTGTGGGAGGTGGTCGAGAACCCGTTGGACACGAGCGCGGCACGAGCAGCGGCGGTCAGGCGCTGGACGCGCTCTGCGATCGCCCGGAGCCCGTCGGGTCCGTGGTAGGTGGCGTACATGGCGGCCATCACCGCGAGCAGGACCTGAGCGGTGCAGATGTTGGAGGTCGCCTTCTCCCGACGGATGTGCTGCTCGCGCGTCTGCAACGCCAGCCGGAGCGAGCGATCGCCCTGGGCGTCGACCGAGACGCCGACGAGGCGGCCGGGCAGCGTTCGCCTGAGGTCATCTGAGACCGCCATGAACCCGGCGTGGGGGCCGCCGTAGCCCATCGGCACCCCGAAGCGCTGCGCCGAGCCGACGACCACGTCCGCACCCCACTCGCCTGGAGGGGTGAGCAGCGTGAGGGCGAGCAGGTCGGCGGTGACGCACACGACGGCACCGGCCTCGTGTGCGGTGGCGACCAGCTCCGCGTGGGAGGTGACTGCGCCGTGGGTGCCCGGGTAGGCCAGCAGGACGCCGAACGCGTCGTGTGCGTCGAGGTCGGTGACGGGGTCGCCGGTGACGACCTTGATGCCGAGCGGCTCGGCTCGCGTCTCCACGACCTCGACCACCTGCGGATGGCACTCGGCGTCGACGAAGAAGGTGTTGCCGGCGACCTTGGAGCGCCGCCGCGCCAGCGTCATCGCCTCCGCCGCCGCGGTGGCCTCGTCGAGCAGCGACGAGTTCGCCATGTCGAGACCGGTCAGGTCGGCGACCATCGTCTGGAAGTTCAGCAGGGCCTCGAGGCGTCCCTGGGAGATCTCGGGTTGGTAGGGCGTGTATGCCGTGTACCAGGCCGGGTTCTCGAGCACGTTGCGCAGGATCACGTTCGGCGTGACGGTGTCGTGGTAGCCGCAGCCGATCAGCGTCGTGACCACACGGTTGCGTTGCGCCACGGCGCGCAGCCGACCCAGTGCGTCGCCCTCGTCGGGGACCGCGTCGAGCGCCAGGGGTCGCTGCATGCGGATCGTCGATGGCACGGTCGCGTCGACGAACGAGTCGAGGTCGGCGAAGCCGAGCGCGTCGAGCATCGTGCGCACGGCGTCATCATCGGGTCCGATGTGGCGGGGCGCGAAGTCGGCGACGGGAAGGTCGGCGGGTGGCAGCTGTGAGGTCACGGGGTCTCCGGGTTCGCGGATGGTGGGAGCGATGTGCCCCCCGCTGTCGCGTGACCTGAGAGCTTCGCCCTCCGGAGCGTGCTCCGCGGGCTTTCCCCGTCGGTGAGCCCGTCAACATCGACGAGCTGCTCTCCAGCGGTGCCTGCCCCATCCGGTTCGTGGGCCTGAGAGATTCCGGGGGCGGTTGCTCCTTCGGCGCCCGCAGCGGATCGCGGCGGGACTCTCCCGAGTGGGTTGTGGCGTCTGTTGTGCCCCGAAGGGTAGTCGCTGTGGCGTTCCGGGTCCGAGTCCGTGACGCTCAGGTCGTCTCGGTGCCGGCGAGCTCGGCCTTCTCATCCGAGTGCTGGCGGATCGCGGCGCCGATCGCGTTCATCGCGGCGCCGAGTTGCTCGGAGCGCTTCGACATCACCTGCTCCATCGACGTGGTGGTCGCCCTGGCGTGGGCGTCGAAGTGGGGGAGCACGTACTGGGCGAAGAGCTCGTAGCTGCGCTTCGTGGCGTGTGGGTTGGCCCACTCGTGCGCCTGCAGCAGGATCGTCCCGAAGCCGCCGTGCGATTCGTCGATCAGGTGCTGGACGAGCTCGATGGCGTCATCGGGCGTGCCGATGATCGCGGTGCCGGAGCTCTTGAGCGTGTCGATGATCGTCTCGATCGGGGCGTCCGGGAACAGCGGGAGCGCGGCGACCTCTCGGAAGTAGCGGGCGTAGTCGGCGAGCCCGTGCTCGACGTCGATCGCCGCCTGCTCGCGGGTCTCGGCCAGGTGCATCATCGTGACGAGGCGCCACTGCCGGCGATCTGCGACGTGGCCGAACTGCTGGCTGCGCTCTTCCATGACCTGCCACGCCTGGCCGAGCAGGTCGATGCCGGCTCGCTGGGTGGCACCGATCGACAGCAACGAGCAGCCGAACCGGCCGGCGGCCCGGGGTCCGGAAGGTGAGATCATCGCCGCGACCGCGACCTCGGGGTGCGGGTGGGTGTACGGCCGGAGGTGGAGTCGGGCGTCACGGAGCGTGAACCACTCCGCATCCCGGGTGATCGGCTCGTCGGAGCGGAGGAGGTGCAACACCACTTCGAGCGCCTCTTCCATGCGGGCTCGTTGGTCGGCGGGGTCGATGCCGAGCATGAACGCGTCCGACGGGAGCGCTCCGGGCCCGACGCCGAGCTTCACCCGGCCGCGCGTCATGTGGTCGAGCTGCACGATCCGCTGCGCCGTCATGAGGGGGTTGTGGTACGGCAGCGACACCACACCGGTGCCGAGGTCGATGTGCTTGGTCCGCTCCGCCGCCGCTGCGATGAACACCTCGGGTGAGGCGATGATCTCGAACCCGCCCGAGTGGTGCTCGCCGATCCACGCCTCGTGGAACCCGATCCGATCGAGGTGCTCGATCAGCTCCAGGTCGCGCTCCAGCGCCAGGGTCGGGCTCTGGCCGTTGGGATGGAACGGGGCCATGAAGATGCCGCAGCGCAGAGGCCAGTCCATGTCGAGCACCCTACTTGACCACGCGGTCAAGTTGACGGGTCAGTCGAGGAGGTCGGGTTCCTCGGCCACGATCCAGGACCAGAGCGGGTGGAAGCTGAACTGACCCGCGACCTCCGTGCCGACCTGGCCACGGGTGAGCTCCGCCGTCTCGGGATCGATCTCGGTGGGCTTGCCCGCGGCCATCGCCATGAGCTGCGCCTGGGCGCTGCGGTCCGCACTGATGAACCACCACGCGGCCGCATCGACGCTCGCGCCGACGGTGAGCATGCCGTGGTTCCTCAGGATCGCGAGCTTCCCATCGCCCAGCGCCTCGGCGATGCGACGGCCTTCGGAGGTCGCCTCGACCACGCCGGTGTAGTCGTCGAACACGGCCTGGTCGCCGTAGAACGCACACGCGTCCTGGGTGATCGGGGCCAGCGTCTGGCCGAGGGAGGAGAAGCTGCGGCCGTGCACGGCATGGGAGTGCGCAGCGGCCTGCACATCGGGGCGGGCAGCGTGGACCTGGGAGTGGATGGCGAAGGCCGCGACGTTGACGGGCCAATCTCCGACGACGACGTTGCCGTCGTGATCCACGCAGATCAGATCCGACGCCCGGATCTGACGGAAGTTCATCCCGAACGGGTTCACCCAGAAGCGATCGGGGCGCTCGGGGTCACGGGCGGTGATGTGGCCGGCGACCCCTTCTCCGAAGCCGAAGCGGCCGAAGAGGCGGAACGCCGCAGCGAGGCGCTGCTTGAGGTGAGTTCGCTGCTCGTCGACCGACGCCGGTGCGTCGAAGGAGAACTGGCTGGGTCGGGCGACGTCGACGCGGTGCATGGCTGCGAAGGCTATGCGAGGTGAGCAGCGGCACCGCCGCGACACAGGATCAGGCGGGAAGGAAGGCGGCGATGACGTCCTCGTAGAACGCGTCGAGGTGTGGACGGAGCTCGGTCGGCGTCTTGCCGAGGCGGACGAACACCAGGTCGAGCGCCGGCACGCAGCAGATCCGCTGGCCTTCGTATCCGTTCGCCCAGAACGCGCCGAGATCGTCGTCCACCGCCATCCACCAGTGGTGGCCGTACCCGTTGCCGTTCTCCGGCTCGATCGAGCGCAGCGTCCTGGCCGAGTCCACCCAGCCGTGCGGCAGGATGCGCTGACCGTCCCACGATCCGTCGCGGAGGTACAGCAGGCCGAAGCGGGCGAAGTCCCGTGCGGTTGCGTAGAGGTAGGACGAGCCGACCCACGTACCGGAGGCATCGCACTTGGCCGTGGCCGACGCCATCCCCAGCGGGTCGAGCAGCCGCTCCTGGAGGAACGAGGTGATCGTCGATCGATCCGTGGTCGCCTCGACGATCGTGCCGAGTAGACGGCTCACGATGTTCGTGGTCCCGCTCGAGTAGTTGAACGCGCTGCCGACCGGGTGCTCGAGCGGCAGCGACGCGGCGTAGTGGGCCACGTCATCGGCCCCGGAGCCCCACAGCATCTCCAGGCAGTCCGATGCGTCGTCGTCCACGTAGTCCTCGACGAAGCGCAGCCCGGAGCGCATCGCCAGGAGGTCGTCCACGGTGATCACATGGCGGGGGTCGGCTGGGTCGGACCACTCCGGCACCGCCGCTGGAGCCATCGGATCGAGCGACCCGTCGGCGACGAGCGCGCCGACGAGGGCGTGGGTGACCGACTTCGCCATCGACCATGAGATGAGGGTGGTGTCGCGATCGGTGTCAGGTCCGTAGCGCTCGGCGACGATCCGTCCACCCTGCACAGCTACGAAGGCCAGCGACCGGGCGAGCTGCGGTGACGAGTCCACTGCGAACAGCGGGTCGAGGAGCGCTGCCAACCGGGCCGGGTCCCCGGTCAGCTGGGGACCCTCGGGCCACTCGGTGCTCGGCCACGGCACGTCCGCCGGCTGCGTCGGCAGCGGCACCGTCGGCGCTGGAGAGTCGAGCGTGCTCATGGGCTACCGACCAGCATCGTGCGGTGGCGAGCCGTGCGCAACCGGCAGACTGCGGGGATGGAGTTTCCGACCAGCACGCCGTCGGCCCAAGGTGTCGACCCGGCCGGGCTCGACGCGTTCCTCGACGCGATCGAGGCGGATCCGGCGATCGAGCCGCACGGCCTGATCATCCAACGTCACGGGCGCCGTGTCCTCGAGGGGTACTGGCGTCCGCACCACGCCGATCAGACGCGGCTGGTGTACTCGCTCAGCAAGTCCTTCACCGGCGCTGCGCTCGGGCTCGCCGTCGGCGACGGGCTGGTCGACCTCGACGACCTCGTCGCTGAGCACCTGCCCGAGCTCACCGTCGATGCAGCCGCCAGGACCCGGACGATGCGCATCCGTCACCTCGCGTCGATGGCGACGGGCCACGCGGACGAGACGCTGCTGGACGCGTTCATCGCCAACCCGGCCGATCCGCTCGCGGGGTTCTTCTCCCTCGAGCCGCAGCACGAGCCGGGCGCGTGGTTCGCCTACAACCAGCCACCGGTGCTGGCCCTCTCCGCGGTGCTGCAGCGAGCGAGCGGTCGACGAATGAGCGACGTGCTGCGCGAGCGGGTCCTGGGGCCGGTCGGGGTCGGCGATCTGCGCTGGTACCAGTACCTGCCCGATGTCGACCTCGGCTTCTCCGGGGTGTTCACCAACCTGGATGCGATCGCACGGCTGGGCCAGCTCCACCTCGACGACGGGATGTGGGCCGGCGAGCGGATCCTTCCCGAGGGGTGGGTCGCCCAGGCGTCGATGGCCCGGATCGACAGCTCCGGACGTGCGGAACCCGACTGGAGCCGCGGCTACGGGTTCCTGTGCTGGATGTGCCGTCACGGGTACCGCGGCGACGGCGCCTATGGCCAGTACATGGTCATCCTGCCCGAGCACGACGTCGTCGTCGCGTTCTTCTCCCACACCGATCCGATGCAGTCGTTCATGGATCTCATCTGGGAGGTCCTCCTGCCTGCCCTCGGACCGTCGGGAGCCGGCGCGGCGGTCGACGCAGCAGGTGATCGCGCCATCGCCGAGCGGACGGCGCGGCTCGAGCTCGCGACCGCGGCGGGGCGGGCCGGGCGCAGCGAACCGTTCGCCCGTGCCGCGTCTGGTCACTTCGGTCCCAGCGCCGTCGTGGCCAGCCACCCCAGCATCACGTCGTTGGACCTCGACGGTGCATCGGGCGTTGCCGTGGTGCACGAGGGCGACGACTCGCTGCGGATCCCGATGTCGGCCGAGTGGGTCGACGTCGACGGACACCCGATCGCGACCAGCGCCGCGGTCGGCGCCGACGGTGCGGTGTCGCTCGACCTGGTGATGCTGGCGTCGCCGCACCGGTTGGAGATCCGGACCGATCCGGCGTCGTCGACCTTCAGCGCCACCTGGCCGATCGTCCCCTTGTTCGGCATGGGCCTGAACGACGTGCTGGCGCGGATGGTGCCCCCCGAATGAGCGGTGGTCAGGCGAGAGGACGACCGAAGGGGAGCTGCTCCTGCCACGTGGCGAGGAACGCCTCGGCCCGATAGGCGGCTCCCAGGTACGGGCCGTCGTCGTGGCCGAGCACCTCGCCTGCGATCGAGGAGACGACCTCAGCGGCGTCGACGCGGAGCGAGTCGCCTGTGGCGCCCTCGGCGGGACGGAAGGACACGAGCGGGCCGAGGAGGCTCAGGAAGTCGGCCACGACGACGATGCCGCGCCGCTGTGCCACCGCCATGCCCTTGGCGGTGAGCGGGGCGACGCCGCACGGCACGATCGCCCGATGCGGCAGCTCTGCCGCCAGCTGGTGGTCGATGAGGCCCAGCTTGGATCCGCAGACGAGCAGGTCGGCCGCGGTCGTGGCGACCTGCGCTCCGTCGCCGGAGGCGACCACCTCTGCGCCCTCGGTGACGAGAGCGGCAGCGATCGCGTCGGCAGCGGTCCCACCGCCTTCGATGACCGCTCGGATCCCGGCGAGCCCGCCCAGTGCTGCGGTCGACGCCGCGGCGATGCCGATGCCGAGCAGCTCGTCGCCGTCGACGAGGCGCAGCGGCGAGCGCCGGTCCAGCTCTGCCAACGCGGTCAGGTCGCCGGGAAGGACGCCCTTGCCGGCGTCGAGCGACAGCGAACCCGATGCCACGGCCTGCTGCATCTCCGAGACGAATCCCGCGATGGCCGCGTCACGGTCCTCGGGCGCTGCGTTGATGCCGGCCGAGGCTCCGCTCACCTTCCGCTCGAGCAGCGCCCACGAGTAGGTCCGTGATCGCGCCATGGTCCGAGCCCCGTCCTGGAGGACCTTCCTCGCGCAGCGGACGAGGCCGTCCGCGTGCTCGGCTCCGGGAAGGTCGGTGAACACGAACGCGTCGGTGCCGGTCAGCTTCTGGAGTGCCACGGCGGCAGTCTGCCGGAATTTCGTGTCGCGGGCAGCAGCGACGGGTCGGCGTGCGAGCGGGGAATCGCAACGTCCGTTGTGGGTAGGACCATGCCGGAGACCGTGTGGAATCGAACCCCCCGTGCCGATTCCACACGGCCTGGCCGGACACCGGGAGCCCTCGGAGACCGAGCGCCTCGACCGGCGTCAACCACTTGGTGGTTGACGCCCGTCACGTTACGCCCGTGCGGTGACCGCTGTCACGCGAAAGTTCCTGGGGCGTGAACGGCATCCGGCCACAGGGTGGATCGCATGCTCACAGCACGTGCTGCACCGCGGACCGCGCCGCCAGGACCGGTCGGATCAGCTCGACGATCACGCGCTGGTGGGCGGGGTGGTCCCGATACGCGATGTAGCCGCGGACGTCGTCGACGTCGGCGACGACGACGAGGTCCGCGTTGTCGTCGGCCAGGGCGATGTCGACGCCGACCACGTAGGAGCGGAGCTCAGGGATCTGCGCGGGGAGCGCTCTCAGCTCGTCGGCGATCCGCTGGACTGCCTCAGGAGGCGTCCCGTCCTCGAAGCTCAACATCACCACGTGTCGCAGCACCGCTGGAGCCTACGACGACGGGACGGCGGCTCCCAGCGACGTGGGGCGGGAACCAGCGCCGGGGGACCCTCGGTGGGTCCCCCGGACACGAGCACTCGGTGATCCTGTTGCAGCACCAGCAAGGGAGACGGGAGTGCGATGGTCTGACCGGGTTGCGACGGCAGCCGACCCGGTGGATGTCGCCGCCGCAGCGGCTCGTCATCGGTACTGACGGATCAGGTTCCGGAAAGTCGCGGAAGATCTCGAGAATCTCCTCGGACCGAGCCGGGCGGTCACCGGTCGACGGTGAAGGGGCGGTTGAGCAGGCAGCTGTTGGGGACATGGCACACACCGCCGCTGTCGGCTTCGATCTCCACCGTCGCCGGATGCACCCTCACGATTCGGCCGCTGACGGTGTCGCCGCGCTCGTCGCGGCACGTGAGGACCCAACCCTCGCGGAGCTGCGCCCGAAGGGCGCGACCGGCAGCGAGCTGCGACGCGACGTCGCGCCCGCCGAAAGAGGTGAGCAGCGCCACCGACAGGGCGGGGACCACGAGTGCGATCACCACGAGCGCGGCGATCATCGCGTCGTCGACGCCGGCCTGGTGGAGCGCGAGCAGGACGGCGATCGTGGTGATGAGGATCCGCAGCGCCCGTTCGAGGTTCTGCTGGCGGACCCCACTGGCGCGTCGGGCCGACTGGCCGATCGCGGTCGACACGGCGATGGCGACCGCGTATCCGACGATCACCATCACGAAGGCGAGGAGGAGGTCCGGCAGCGAATCGCTCAGCGTCGCGCCGATGTCGGTCAGGGCGTCGCTGTCGAGGACGCCGACCGCGACCACGAGCCCGACTGCGGTGAAGCTCCAGAACACGAGCGAGCCGACGGCCTTGGCGGTGGAGCGGACGTGCGGCTCCCGGTCCGCTCCGCCCCGGGCGGCACGGACGAGCCGGCCACCGAGCTCGCCGAGGAGCATCCCGCTGCACACGGCGACGAGCGCCCAGATCCAGCTGTTCACGATGCGGGCCCCCCTTCGTGGCGGCGATCGGATCCGGAGCTCTGCGGATCCTGACGTGGTGATCCCGCGATGTCGCGGTCCGGGTACCTGTCGGCAGGAGGACCCCCATCGGTGAGGATCGCCATCAAGGCGCGGGCCCCGAGGCCCAGGAGGTCCAGGGCGGTTCCGGCGACGGAGCGCCCGATGAGCTGCTGCGACACCGTGTCGGCGACCCGGTCCTCGATGTCCTCCGGTGGAGCGAGGATCGCCCGCAGCGAGCTCGACAGCACCGCGTCGGTGGCCGCGAGCTCCCGGTCGAGGGTCGTCGGGTCGAGCTCCGACGGGTCGATCTCGTCGGGGTCTGCGGGTTCGTCGTGACCGGTCATGAGTCCTCACCTCGATCTGCGGCCTGCAGCATGCGCCGGGCACGCAGCAACCGCGTCTTCACCGTCGGCACCGGGACGTCGAGCGCCTCGGCGATCTCTTGGTACGACATGGCCTCCACCTCCCGGAGGATGACGATCGACCTGCTGGTCTCGTCGAGCGCCGCGAGCGCCTTGCCGACCGATGCGAGGCGATCCAGGCCCTCCGCTCGCATGCCCGGGTCCGCCGGGTCCTCGACCTCGGGGAGCTCGCTCGGCGCGACGGCTCGGTCACGTCGCCGACGAAGCGAGTCGATCGCGGTGTTGTGGGCGATGCGCAGGATCCAGGTGCGTTCCGACGCGTCACCCCTGAATCGCTCGAGCGACCTCCACGTCCGCATCATCGTCTCTTGGACCACGTCCTCCGCGAGCTGGCGATCGTGCAGGATCCCGAACGCGAGCCGGAAGACGGCGTCGGAGTGCTCGTCGATGAGGTCGACGAGCTTGCGGTCGAGCGCGATCGCCTCGACCGTCCGGGGCTCGTCCCGGCGGGCGCTGCGGCGGCGGGGGAGGGCAGGCACGACGCTTCAGTGTGCGGGCAAGCGGACCGAAACCGTCGCGTGTCGCACCAGGCGCACCCGGCGAACCTGAGTGGCGACGGTCGTTGCGATCGCGGTGCAGACGTTGCAGGCTGCCACGGATGCGCGAGTTCGATGTCGGCCTGGGTTCGTTGGTGGTGCTGCACGGTCACGGTGACGAGCCCGGTGCTGCCAGGGAGTGGGGACGCCGCCTGGCCCCTGCGGGTTGGGAGGTCGTCGCCCCCGGCGCCGGCCGTGACCCAGAGGGCGTTCGGAGCTGGTTCTCCACCGGGCCACGTGGCGCGGACCTCGATGACCTGCGACGTTCCGCACAGCGCGTCGGCGAGCTGGTCGCCCAGCTGCAGGCCAAGGGTCGACCTGTGGCGGTGGTCGGGTTCTCCCAAGGGGGAGCGCTGGCGTTGAGCCTGGGGCTGGCAGCCTGTCGGCCGGACGCGATCGCGTCGATCTGCGGGTTCCTGCCCGACGTCGACGACGAGACCTACCTCGACCTGATCGGCACCGGTGCCCACGCACCGCCCCTGCTGCTCGTCGCCGGAGCCGACGACGAGGCCGTGCCGGCGTTCCTGTCGACCGACGCGGCAGCGGTGATCGGGTCAGGCGGGCGGTCGGTGACCTCGGTGGTCGAGCCGGGGGGCCACGACGTGTCGGTGGCAGCGACGACCCGCGTGCGCGCCTGGTTGGCGAGCCAGCTGTCGCGTGCGACGAAGGTGTCGCTCGGACTGCCCGTCGATCGCGTGTCGACCGGCGCCGAGCTCGTGTCAGGCGACGCGATCGCCGAGTTGGCTGCGGCGTACGAGCGGCTCGGGTTCGCTGCCGCCTACGTCACCGATCACCCCGCCCCCGACGACCGCTGGCTGGCGGGCGGCGGTCACCAGGCGATGGAGCCGACCGTGGCGCTGGCGACCGCCGCTGCCGCGACCCGACGGCTCCTGCTCCACACCAACGTGTACGTGCTGCCCTATCGCAACCCGTTCCTGGCGGCGAAGGCGCTGGCGTCGCTCGACGTCGTGTCCGGGGGGCGTCTGATCGTCGGTGTGGCCGCCGGCTACCTCAAAGCCGAGTTCCAGGCGCTCGGCGCCGGCTTCGAGGACCGCACCGACCGGCTGTCCGATGCGCTGGAGCTCCTGCCACGCATCTGGTCCGAGGACTCGCTCGCAGTCGAGGGCACCGGCTACTCGGCGCGGTCGGTGACCGCGGCGCCGCGCCCGTGGCAGCGTCCGCACCCGCCGATCTGGGTCGGTGGCAACAGCCCGGCGGCCATGCGCCGCGCTGTCGACCACGCGCAGGGTTGGTCGCCGTTCCCGACGTCGCCGGCGATGGCCTCGGCGGTCCGGACGGCGTCGATCGGCGACGTCGACGAGCTGCGGGCCGCACTCGGCCGTGCTCGGGAGCGCTGCGAGGAGATCGGCCGGACCGAGCCGCTCACGACCTGCTTCGTCCCGTTCTCCATGACCGACTACCTGGCGGACCCCATCGGTGGACTGGACCCGCTGGTCGACGAGGTGGCCGAGCTCGAGTCGATCGGCGTCGACTGGGTCGCGCTCCAGGTCCCGGGACTTGCCCGTTCCGAGGTCATCGACCGTGCGGGCGCGCTGTCCGACGCGCTGGAGCTGCGCTGAACGAGCGGTGACTCAGCCGTCGAGGAGGTCGTCGACGGTGGTGATCGTGGCGACCATCGCCAGCGTGTTGGCCAGCACCGCGTCGCCGTACTCCGCGGGCACGCCGATGACGGCGTCGGACGCCACGACGACCCGGTAGCCCAGATCCGCGGCCGACAGGCAGAGCCCGAGCACACCCACGTTCAGCGACACCCCGCACACGACGACGCGATCGACGTCGAGCGATCTCAGCAGCGCGTCGAGGTCGGTGCCGGTGAACGGCGTCAGCCCGTGGTGGCGGACGCTGCGCAGGTCGTCAGAGGTGTCGCCGAGCTCCGGTACCAGCTCCACGGCATCGGTCCCGGCGAGGATCTGGCCGGGGTTGCGTGCCAGGGCGCGGGTGAGCGGCGCGTTGAGGACCGTGCCGCGTCGGTCCGCTCGCCATTGGGCGATGCAGTGCAGGACCGGCACGTCGCGTCGCCGCGCACCCTCGACGAGCCGTCCGCAGCAGTCGAGGGTGCCGCGAACCGTCGCTGCCTCGCGCAGCTCCCCGAGCGTGGCGAGGTCGCCGACGACCCCCCGCTCGAGCTCCATCGTCACCACCGCCGCCCCGGCTCCGAGCAGGTGAATCGGGGTGGTGCCAGGGGAGTCGGTCACGGGCCGGAGCGTAGCGGTGCCACACTCGCGGGCTGTGGGTTCGGACGGCGAGCAGCGAGTTCCGACAGACGAGCAACCCGCACTCGTGCTGGCCTCGGGATCGCGCTACCGCTCCGAGCTGTTGGCCGCTGCCGGCATCGCGGTGGTGATCGACCCACCTGAGGTCGACGAACGCGCTGCGGACGTGCTCCTGAGCGTCCTGGGACCGGATGGCCTGGCGGTGGAGCTGGCACGACGCAAGGCGCAGGCCGTGGCCCCTCGGCACCCGGGACGCACCATCGTGGCCGCGGACCAGGTCGGTGTGCTCGCAAGCGACTCGGCTGAGCCGCATCTGCTGAGCAAGCAGGCTGATGTCAGCGGAGCCGTCACGCAGCTGATGGCCATGTCGGGTGGCCGACACCATCTGGTGAACGGCGTCGTCGTCGTGGCACCGAGCGGCGCGATGCACGCCGGTGTGGACGTGCAGGTGGTCACGATGCGCGCCTACGGCGAGGCTGAGGCCCTCGCCTACGTGGAGCGATTCGCGCCCTTCGACACCTCCGGGTCCTACCGGATCGAGGACGGCGAGGAGCTCGAGCGGATCATGGGACCGGGCGCCGCGCTCGTCGCATCGGTCACGGGCGAGGATCCCAGCGGCGTGGTCGGCCTGCCCCTGCCGTTGCTGCGCCGGCTGCTCGCCGATGCCGATGCCGATGTCGGGGTCGAGCGGACGGGCTGACGGGCTGACGGGCTGGACGAGAACCATGGTGACATCCGCCACGGCACGCTACGATGCCGATCGAGTCGTCTCGGCCTCGTGACGACCGCGCTTTGGGGGGACACCGAAGGACAGGTCGAAGGGGGCCAGGATGCGTGATGCAGCGGTGGACGTGGCACGGGCGGTGCTCGTGTACACGTCGGTGCTCGGAGCGACCGCCGGCGCGGCAGCGTGCGCGTGGTTGAGGTGGGGAGCGAGGGGAGCGACCTGCGTGGAGCCGTCGCGGCCCATCACGCTGGACGGCGTGCCGCGCCTCGTGGCGCCGTACCTCTTCCAGCCCGCCGCGGCGCCCGCCGAGTCGTCGCCCGGTCCGCTCTGCGGCGCAGTGGAGCGATCGGGCCTGGTCGGGTCGAGCCGCTGAGGTGGGTGACCCAGGGGCGGACCTCACCCCGCAGGACCTCGTCGAGATCGAGCGGATCTCCCGGGTGAAGCACGCGTACCTCCGATGCCTGGACCAGAAGGACTGGGGCGGGCTCGCCGAACTGCTCACCGAGGACGCCACCGCCTCCTACAGCGGCGGGAACTACACCTACGAGGGTCGCGACGCGATCGTCGACTTCATCAAGCGGAACATGGGCCGCGAGGAGTTCCACTCCAGCCACCGCATCCACCAGCCGGAGATCGAGATCGACGGCGAGACCGCAACCGCCACATGGGCGCTCGAGGACACGGTGCTCGACACCGAGTGGGGGATCCTGCTGTTCGGCGCCGCCTTCTACGAGGACGGGTTCCGAATCGTCGACGGTCGTTGGCGGATCGCCCACACCGGCTACCGCCGCAGCTTCGAGGCGATGCTGCCGACGGCGAGCGTCGAAGGGTTCCAGGTCACGGCCTCCTGGTGGGCCACCGACGGCCGCAGCACCCTGCCGGTCCAGTAGCGGGAGCGGTATCGCCCGACGTCAGGTCCGCGGTACAGTTTCTGACGACCCGTCAGAAACTCCTCTGCGGGGCGTCAGCACACCCGGTCCCCACCGGGGGAGGAGGCACGGTGACCATCACCGATCCCAGCACCGACACCGATCGAGGTTCGGACGGCGACGTCTCGACCGGCGACCTGCCGATGATCGTCAGCGTCGATGACCACGTCGTCGAGCCCCCTCACGTGTGGGAGACGTGGCTGCCGGCCAAGTACAAGGACCGGGGACCCAAGGTCGAGCGCCGCGGCATCGGCGCCATGAAGCACATCGGCGGCGGGACCTACGAGCAGGAGTTCACCGAGGACGGTCGACCGGCGGATTGCTGGGTCTTCGAGGACCTCGTCTACATCCACAAGCGCCACGTCGCCGCGGTGGGCTACTCCCGCGACGAGATGACGATGACGCCGATGACCTACGACGAGATGCGGCCGGGCTGCTACGACCCCAAGGCGCGCGTCGAGGACATGACGATGAACCACGTCGACGTGTCGCTGTGCTTCCCGACGTTCCCGCGCTTCTGCGGCCAGACGTTCACCGAGGCCAAGGACCGCGAGCTGGGCGAGGCCTGCGTCTACGCCTACAACGACTGGATGGTGGAGGAGTGGTGCGGCGACTCCGACGGAGCGCTCGCCCCGCTGTGCATCATCCCGCTGTGGGACGCCGAGCTCGCTGCCAAGGAGGTGCGCCGCAACGCCGCCCGCGGCGTCCACGCCGTCTGCTTCTCCGAGATCCCGCCGCACCTCGGTCTGCCGAGCATCCACTCCGGGTTCTGGGACCCGCTGTTCCGGGCGTGTGAGGACACCAACACCGTCGTGTGCATGCACATCGGATCGTCGTCGCGCATGCCGGCCACATCACCCGACGCACCCGTCGCCGTGGCCGCGTCGCTGAGCTTCAACAACTCGATGGCGTCGCTGTCGGACTTCCTCTTCTCCGGAGTGCTCGTGCGGTTCCCGAACCTCAAGCTCGCCTACTCCGAGGGGCAGATCGGTTGGCTGCCCTACATCCTCGAGCGCGTCGACGACGTGTGGAGCGAGCACCGCGCATGGGGCGGCGTCGCGGACCTCATCCCCGAGCCCCCGTCCACCTACTACTACCGGCAGGTCTACGGGTGCTTCTTCCGTGACCAGCACGGACTGAACAGCCTGGACGTCATCGGTGAGGACAACGTGACGTTCGAGACGGACTACCCGCACACCGACACCACCTGGCCGAACACCAAGGAGGTGGCCGGGAAGATGATGGCCGACCTGTCCGACGAGGTGAAGTACAAGGTGCTGCGCGGCAACGCGATCCGCATGCTGAGCCTCGACATCACCTGATCGGCGACGTCCACGATCCTGTTCGATGCCCTCGGGTCCGGCCGCCCTGCCGGGCCCGAGGCGCGTCCGGCGTCGATGGTCTGGAAGGCTGATGCGGTGAGCGACGAGTCGACCCGCTACCGACTGCTGCTGTCGGTGCCCGACCTGGGCGATCCGAACTTCGACCAGACGGTCGTCTACGTGGTCGAACACGACGACGCCGGAGCGTTCGGAGTCGTGCTCAACCGGCCGACCGAGACCCGGATCGTCGAGCACCTGCCCGACCTGGGGATCCCGGTGGTCTCACCTGACGTGTTCTTCGTCGGCGGACCCGTGTCGATCGGGGGCCTCCTGGCACTCGGTCGTCGTCGCCTCGGTGCCATCACGGCCAACGTCGCTGACCTCCCGGGACCGCTCGCGCTGATCGACCCGGAGGCGTTGGTCGAGGGCGGCGTCGAGGGCATCGACGCCGTCCGGCTGTTCACCGGCTACTCCGGTTGGAGCGCCGGCCAGCTCGATGCAGAAGTCGCTGCGGGCGCGTGGCACGTGGTCGAGGCCACCCCCGACGACGTGCTGTGCGCCGAGCCGGACGCACTGTGGCGCCAGGTGATGCGTCGCCAGGGCGGACGACTGGCCGCGCACTCGCTGTTTCCCGACGACGTCAGCGCGAACTGAGGATCTGCCGCCGTTGCTCCTCGGAGAGCGGCTTGAGGGCTTCTCGCAACGTCACCCCCGAGGCCCGTCCCGCCCGGGGCAGCAGCCAATCGAACACGAGCTGCGGTCGGCGTCTCCCCGTGTCGCGCAGGACCCAGCCGATCGCCTTGCGGATGAAGAACTCCGTCTCGTCGAGCATGCCGTCGGCGTAGCGCCCGAACCTGTCGAAGTCGCCGGCGCCTCGCCGCAGCGGAACGAGGAGCGTCAGCATGGACGCCCGACGGATCCAGAAGTCGTCGTCGTCTGCCCATCGGTCGAGCGCTGAGGCTGCATCCGGGTGTCGGTCGACCACGGCGCCGGCGACCGAGGCGGAGAGTCGGTCACCGATCGCCCAGGTGCGAGCTTCTCGCAGCAGCCGTTCGAGCAGTGCCATGTCGGGTGGTGCGAGCAGCACGCCGTAGCGGTCCAGCAGCTCGGCGCACGCAACGCGTCGATCGTGGACGGGTTCGGCCCAGAGTCGTTCGACGATCTCGGTGAGCTCGTCGTGGTGGAGGTCCGGATGCTCCCGGCCGAACGCCTTGACAGCGGCACGGATCGCCGGCACGGATGCGCCGAGGTGGTCGATGTCGCTCTTCAGGTAGGCGCGATCGAACTCCGCCCGGGCGGGGTTCGCCGCGGCTCGGAGCTCGCCGTCGATCGCTCGAACGGCCTGTTGCGGATCGACGCTCAGCCCTGGATCACGATCATCCGGCGCTCGGTCATCTCCTGCACCGCGAACGGCGGACCTTCCCGGGTGTTGCCCGAGTCGCGGACGCCGCCGTAGGGCTGTTGGTCTGCGCGCCACGACGGCAGCTCGTTGACGAGCACGCCACCGAAGTCGAGGGTGTCCGCGGCCTTCAGCGCGTTGGCGATGTCTCGTGTGAACACCGCGGCCTGCAGGCCGTATCGGGTGTCGTTCGCGAGGGCCAGCGCGTCGTCGAATGACTCGTAGGACGCGACGCCGACCAGCGGTCCGAACACCTCGTTGCGGCAGACCGACATGTCGGGCCCCACGTCGTCGAGCAGGGTGGGGACGAGCACGCCGTGATCATCGAGGTCGCCGCCCACCACGAGCGACGCGCCCTCGGCGGTGGCCTCGGAGATCCACGACGAGACCCGTGCGGTCTCGCTCGGGTCGATCAGCGCGCTGACCTGCGTCGAAGGATCCGACGGCGCGCCGACCTTCAGGTCGCTCACCCCCTCGGCCAACGCTGCGACGAAGCCCTCGTGGAGGGTGCTGTGGACGTAGACGCGCTGGACGGAGATGCAGGTCTGACCTGCGAACGCGTATCCGCCGACGGCGATCTTTGCTGCGGCGGCGCGCCAGTCGCCGTCGGGCTCGATGATGACCGGCGCGTTGTTGCCGAGCTCCAGGCTGACGCGCTTGCGCGGAGCGTCGGCCCGGATCCCCCAGCCGACCTCGGGTGAGCCGGTGAAGGTGATCATCGCCACGTCCGGGTGCAGGACCATGTGGTTCGCGACCCGGCCGCTGCAGGTCACCACGTTCAGCCAACCGGGCGGCAGACCTGCCTCCTCGAACAGCCGGGCGATCCGCAACGCCGTGAGGGGCGTGCTCGACGCCGGCTTGAGCACCACCGGGCAACCGGCGGCGACGGCCGGGGCGATCTTGTGGCACACCAGGTTGAGCGGGAAGTTGAACGGCGAGATCGCACCGACCACGCCGATCGGTACGCGCTTGGTGAAGCCGAGCTTGCCGACTCCGGCCGACGAGGCGTCGAGCGGAACCATCTCACCGGTGAACGTGCGGGCCTCCGCGGCGGAGAAGCGGATCGTGTCGATCGCCCGCTGTGCCTCGACGGTGGCCGTCGTGATCGGTTTGGCGGACTCCTCGGAGATCGACCGTGCGAACTCCTCGATGCGCTCCGAGAGGAGCAGCGCTGCACGATCGAGGATCTCGGCTCGTTCGAACGCAGGGGGGGCACCGCGGCGGTGGCGCTCGAGCGCCACCGCGATCGCGCGGTCGAGATCAGCAGTACCGCACGCCGGCACCGCTCCGACCAACGACCCGTCGTAGGGCGAGCGGACCTCGTTGACTCCGTCTGCCAGGACATCGGTCCCATCGATCAACGCCGGCGTGATGTCGCTCATGAGCCGAGGCTACCCACAGCAGAGAGCGCTCAGCAGTCCGCTCCGTCGGTGCCGCCCGACGTGGTCGAGCGGAAGTCGACGCGCTCGACGATCACCGCGTCGACGATCTCTTCGGTCCATGCCCCAGGGCTCGTCGATGCGCTCGTGGAGGTGCTCGACGAGGCCGAGCCGTCGGCCGCGACGGGGCCGTCGTCGACGATCTCGCCATCGCCGGCGTCCTCCTGGACCGGGGCGTGGAGTGGGGGAGCGGGGCTCGCCGACCCCGCGAAGTACTGCTTGGCGGCACGTCCGACCGACGTGGCGAGCACCGCGTTGCCCGCAGCGCCGACGCCTGCGCCGATGCCGTAGGGGATGAGGGCCGCGAGGCTCCACGGACCCTTCGACGATCCGACCTTGGCGAGCACCTTGCGCGTGGCACCGGCACTCGCCGGAGCGGAGGTCGAGGGCAGCTTGGCGACCAGCCGGGCGCCGCCGCGCGAGCCAAGCCGTGCGGCGACACCGGTGAGGCCGACCGCCGCGCTCTCCGACAGGCCGAGCACCGCCAGCACCAGCGCTGTGCGCTCGTCGACGGTCTGCTGCTCGTGGCCGTAGATCAGGCCGATGCCCATGATCATCTCCGACAGGCGGCCCATGCTGTAGGTCGCGTCCGCACCAGCGGTCGCCGCCGCCACGGCGACGCCCGCGACGGGACTGGCGGCGGCCCCACCGGTGACGGCACCGCCCACGGCCAGCTCCTTGGCGCACCGTCGGATGAGCCGGTCGACGAGTTGGTCGGCGGTGGCGGTCGGGTCCTCGGCGCGCAGACGAGAGACCGCCTCGGCCGCCATGGCGAAGCGCTGGTCGACCATCCGGTCGACGATCGGGACGAGCGAGCGCTCGTCGGGGCGACGACGGGCCACGTGGTCACGCTACCGGGCCCGGCCCGACCCACCGTGGTCACACGATGGGTCGAACCGGGGACCTGCTCAGGAGCCGGTGGGACTCCCGGCAGGTAGGGATCGGCAGGTGGGAGAGATCAGGTCGTCAGATCAGGAGAGCGTGAAGTAGGCCTCGGCCCGACGCCGGCGCGTGTTCGTGCGCCGCTTCCAGAAGGTCTGCTTCCAGTGCCGCACCCGATTGCGAGGTTGCTGCATCTCGTGGGACGGCGGCGCGTTGTGCTCGTCGGTGTAGCCGTGGGTCGCGTGGGGGACCTCGAGCACCGTGTCGTCGTGCTCACCTTCGAGCATCGCGACGTGCAGGCTCTGGTTCACCGTGCGGCGCACCCTTCGGTGCTCCGCCTTGCGCAGATCCCGTTCCTCTTGCAGTGCAGAGGTTGCTCCGGACCGACGAGAGCGGTGGCGGTTGGACATCGGCTCCTCCGTGGATCGTGTTGCTCCGTGGATCTTGCCTGGCTTGTCATTGCCCCTGGCTTGTCAGTGCCGCTGACCGGACGGGGTCCGGCCCGCACCCATAGGGGACACCTCTGCACACCCGGTTGTCAAGGACCTCGCGTAGCGTTCGCGGAGCGAGCACACAGGAGCGCGGCGTGACGAGGGAACCGACGGCGATCGAGGAGCTGGCCGACCTCGTGTCGGCGACACGAGCGGGTTCGGTGCACCGTCCGACGGGGACGCGGCGGAGCCATCCGGTCGTGGTGGTGGGCATCTCGGGTCCGATCGCCAGCGGCAAGTCCACGTTGGCTGCCGAGCTCGCTGCGGTGCTCGATGCCCGCCATCGGCTGGTCGCCGCCGTCGTGTCCGCCGATGGGTTCCTGTTCCCGAACGACGTGCTCGTCGCACGCGGGACCGACGGGTTGAAGGGCTGGCCCGAGACCTACGACTCCGACGCCATCGTCGCGTTCCTGCGCCGGGTGCGAGCGGGGGACGCGGGGGTGGTCGCCCCCGTGTACTCCCACCTGGACTACGACGTGGTCGCCGGGACCGAGCCGATCGGCATGGTCGACGTCGTGGTGGTCGAGGGCGTCGTCGTGCTGCAGCCCGGAGTGGCCGACGAGCTCGACCTGGGCGTGTACATCGACGTGGAGGCCGAGGACCTGAGGCGCTGGTACGTCGAGCGGTTCGTCGCTCTGGTGGCCGAGCTGCCCGACGGCTCGTCGTCGATCCTGTCGCTGTTCCGGGGGCTGGACGAGGATCCGCTGAGGGAGGCCGCGGTGGGGGTGTGGGAGGCGATGAACGTGCCGAACCACCTGGGCACCATCGAGCCGACGCGGAGTCGAGCGGATGTGGTGGTCGCACTCGACGGCGACCACCGGATCGCGCGGCTGGAGCGGATCCGCCGGCGGAGTCACGAGCGACGCTAGATTCGTCACAGTGACGAAAGCACGCGGTGGGGTGGAGGGGGACGAGGCCTCGGACCGGCACGCGAACACCATCGACGACCCCGGGCCGGGCGTCGGTGAGCGCCGTTGCCGGTGGTGCGCCCGTCGCCTCCCTGAACCGGCATCCACCGGACGTCCACGTCTGTACTGCCGACGCAGCTGCCGGCAGCGGGCGTTCGAGGCCCGCCGGCGGCTGGACGAGCTGACCTGGGGCGACGACCGCCTGAGGGATCTGACGCAGCGCATGGACGACCAGTACGTCGTCCTGGCGGCGGTCCGAGACGTCGTCGAGGAGATGGCCCGCGACGTGGAGGACGGACGTCCGTGGGATGTGGCCGTGCGCGACGAGCACATCAGACGGCTGAGCGCCGTCCTGGGCGATCCGACCTGATCGGCGAAGACGCCGGAAATGCTGATTATGTCGGATCGAACGGGGTGGGTCGACTGGATCAGTCGGTGGGACGTACGACGAGCACCGGGCACGGTGCGTTGTGCACGACGTGGGTGCTGACAGATCCGAGGAGGGCCCGCTTCACCGCTCCCCTTCCGCGAGAGCCGATGACCACCGCATCGACGTCGAGCTCCTCGGCGACGGCCACGATGGCCAGTCCAGGTTCGCCGGTCTCGACCCGACGCTCGATCGTGAGCGCATCGGGCAGCGCGGCGATCGTTCGATCGATGCTGGCGTCCGCCTCCTCCTTGGCGCCCACCCACGCGGCATCCACGACCTCGGGGGTGGCCATGCCGCCGGCGAAGCCCGACTCCATGCCCGAGGACACGATCGCCGGCGTGTGGACCACGCACAGGAGCACCACCGTGTCGGCGGCTCCCAGCACCCCGACGCCGCGCTGAGCGGCTTGCACCGCGTGGTCCGAACCGTCGGTGGCGACGAGGATCTTCACGCTCGATCTCCTCTCGAAGCGGACCCGGCGCCGTGGCTCGGCGCGGCCCCCGAGCGGAGGCTAACCAAGACGCGTCCCGGGGGCTGCATGTGGGCCCGGGAACTGCATGTGAAGGAGGGGCGATCGCCGTTACAGTCCCGTGACGATGGGATGGGTCACGGACAAGGTGTCGGCCTTGCGCCGAGCCGGCGACCAGGGTCGCCGCCCGCCTTCGGCTCGTCCGGCATCCCGTCGCAGCGCGCACTGGCCGCGCACCGTCCCTGCAGCGATGCTGCCCGGCGTGGAGATGATCCACCTGGGCGGCGGTGAGTCGCTGCCGTGCCCTGACGCGTGCGACCTGCCCATCGACGCATCGGCTCGTGGCGCGGGCTTCGGCACGTCGCGGCTCGCGTTGCCACCGGCGAGGGTCCACGTGCTCGCAGGAGCGATCGTGCATCCGCGTTCGGGCGTGGTGACGACCGCCGATGGGCGCGTCGTCGCCGAGAGCGTGACGACCGCGATGGTGGGGCGGGCGCCGCTCGTGGACGAGGAGCTGCGGGCCGATCCCGTGGTGGTTCCCGGCAGCGTGGCGCTGCTGCGCTCTCCGTTGCGCTCCGAGTACCACACGTTGGTCGACGACCTGCCCCGTGCCGGGCTCCTGATCCATCCGGCGGTCGGTCGCGTCGGCAACATCGCGGTGCTCCACGACGGACCGCTCACCACGATCGAATCGGCACTGCTGGCGCACCTGGGGGGACGTCGCATTCGCCTGGAGTCGGTCGAACACGGGCGCCCGGTGCGGGCCGACCGGGTCGTCGTGGCGAACTACGTCACGCGGGCCGGTGCCGGTGCGGTGCCGAGCTGGTATCGACGGTGGTGCGACAACGTCCCCTTGCCCGAGCCTGGACACGTCCCGCGACGACTCCTGCTCGACGCTGGCACGGTGCGCGCTGCGGAGAACCACGCGGATGTGATCGACGTGGCAGAACGCCATGGCGTGGTCCCGATCGACCCAGCGGGTCTGGACCCCACGGCCCTGCTCGCGACGTTGCGCGAGGCGGATCTGGTCGTCGGCACCGTCGACGGTGGCCTGACCGGCTGCCTGTTCAGCCACCGGGCCCACATGATCGAACTACTCACCGGGCGCACCCTCGATCCTGCGATGTACTACCTGGCCGCGTCGAAGGGTCTCCCCTACGACTACGTCCCGGCATGTGCGGATGTGCCGCTGCGCCAGCAGGGTCGACGCCGGTCCCGTTCGACGACCACGTCGTCGGCGAGGTCGCCGACGGTCGACGTCGGATGGCTCGATCGGCTGCTCGATCGCATCGCGAGATGACGGTCGGCCTGACTGAGCTCGGGCCTGACTGAGCTCGGCCTGACCTCTGCCGAACGGTGAGATCCAGGCTGAGCGGACGCGGGGTTCAGACGGGTTCGGCGGCGATGTGCTCGCCGAGCAGCAGGAGCTGACGGGTCGTCCCGCCGAGCTGGAGCTCCAGCTCCTTGGCCTGCAGGAAGCACCGGTGCAGCGGGTAGTCGCGGTCCACGCCGACGCCACCGTGCAGGTGCTGCGCGGCGTGAACGACGCGCTGTCCACCCCACGCCGCCCAGAACTTGGCCGTGGCCACCTCTGCGGTGGCCGGCTCCTCGTTGCCCAACCGCCACAGCGCCTGGTGCGTGGTCAGGCGCACGGCTTCGGTGTCGACGTACGCGTCGGCCGCTCGGTGGGCGACGGCCTGGAACGACGCGATCGGAACGTCGAACTGCTTGCGCTCCTTGGTGTACTCGGCGGTGAGTCGCAGCGCCTCGTCGCAGACGCCGGTGACGACGGCGCACTGGGTACCGACCGCTCGCTCATAGGCCCAACGGAGCGAGTCGGCGCCCTCGGCGACGAGGGTCGCCGGCGCTTCCGCCAGGAGCAGGGCGGCCTGCGGATCGCCGAGCGTGGTGATCTGGGGCTCCACGCCGACCCCCTCCCCGACCTTCACCAGGAACAGCGCGACCGACCCGGCCTCC
>JACDJC010000201.1_pt1 | contig 78459 bp, 69 predicted proteins | sample 7454191 | NCBI WGS metagenome assembly JACDJC01 (sample SAMN14253291, study PRJNA609438) | sludge metagenome | isolation source: sludge after 25d culture with pyrite and EDTA | collected 2018-12-20 | reverse complement strand
GTGCAGGACGTCGCCAAGGCCAAGGAAATCCTGGGACGTACCGCAACCCTGGAAATCCACATGGTGGATGATTCCCCCACCGCGCAGGCGGCCCTGGCCGCCGGTCGAGTGCCTTTCGGGCTGGTGCGCTACGAGGACCAGGACGGACGCCCCCTGCTGCTGCGCCGCCAGGTGATCCTGACCGGCGAAAACCTGCAGGACGCACAACCCGGACGCGATCAGCAGACGCAGCAACCCACCGTCAACCTGACACTGGATTCAAAGGGCGCACGCATCTTTCGCGACGTGACGCGCGACAACATCGGCAAACGCATGGCCATCGTGCTGTTTGAAAACGGCAAGGGCGAAGTCGTGACGGCACCGGTGATCCGCTCCGAAATTCCGGGTGGTCACGTACAGATCTCGGGCAGCATGTCGGCACAGGAAGCCGCCGACGTGGCGCTGCTGCTGCGCGCCGGGGCGCTGGCCGCGCCCATGCACATCATCGAGGAACGCACGATCGGTCCCAGCCTCGGGGCCGCCAACATCAAGCAGGGCTTCGACTCGACGCTGTACGGCTTCACGGCGATCGCGATCTTCATCATCCTGTACTACCACCTGTTTGGCGTGTTCTCGACTCTGGGCCTGAGCTTCAACGTGCTGCTGCTGCTGGCGGTGCTGTCGATGCTGCAGGCCACGCTCACCCTGCCCGGCATCGCCGCCGTCGCGCTGACTCTGGGGATGGCGATCGACGCCAACGTGCTGATCAATGAGCGCATCCGCGAAGAACTGCGCGCCGGGCTGCCGCCCCAGCAGGCCATCCACCTGGGGTTCGAGCGCGCCTGGGCCACCATTTTCGACTCCAACCTGACCAGCCTGATCGTGGGCATCGCGCTGCTGACGTTTGGCACCGGTCCCGTGCGCGGCTTTGCCGTGGTGCATGTGATCGGCATCCTCACGTCCATGTTCTCTTCCGTGGTCGGCGTGCGCGCGTTGGCCAATCTGTGGTATGGCCGCAAGCGCAAGCTCAAGGCGATTTCGATCGGCCAGATCTGGAAACCCAAGCAGGATTGATCATGGAATTCTTCCGCATCCATCGCACCATCCCCTTCATGCGGCATGCGCTGATCCTGAACATCATCAGCCTGCTGACATTCCTGGCCGCCGTCCTGTTCATCGCGACGCGCGGCTTTCACCTGTCGATCGAATTCACCGGCGGCACCGTCATGGAGGTCCATTACAGCCAGACGGCGCCCGTGGGCGAGATCCGCACCGCCATAGACGCCCTGGGCTATTCGGACTTCCAGGTTCAGAATTTCGGGACCTCGCAGGATGTCATGATCCGCCTGCCCGTGCGTTCCGGCCAAGACACGGCCACCCAGAGCCGCTCGGTGCTGTCGGCCCTGCAGGCGCAGCATCCGGACGTGGAGTTGCGGCGGGTGGAATTCGTCGGTCCGCAGGTGGGCCAGGAACTGCTGCACAACGGCCTGATGGCGCTGCTGTTCGTGGTGGTCGGCATCATGATCTACCTGGCCATCCGTTTCGAATGGAAATTGGCGGCGTCGTGCGCGCTGGCAAACCTGCACGACGTGGTGATCATCCTGGGGTTCTTCTCATTTTTCCAGTGGGAATTTTCCTTGTCGGTACTGGCCGGGGTGCTGGCGGTCCTGGGGTATTCCGTCAATGAATCCGTGGTGGTGATGGACCGGATCCGGGAAAATTTCCGCAAGCAGCGCAAGGCCCCGGTGCGTGAAATCATCAATGCGTCGATCACGCAGAACATTTCCCGTACGGTGATCACGCACGGTTCGACCCAGATGATGGTGCTGTCGATGTTCTTCTTTGGCGGGCCTACGCTGCACAATTTCTCGCTGGCCCTGACCATCGGGATCTGGTTCGGGATCTACTCGTCGGTGTTCGTGGCCGCCGCCCTGGCGATGTGGATGGGGATCAAGCGCGAAGACCTGGTCAAGCCGATCAAGAAGGACGGACCCGAAATCGAACTGGGATGAGCGCGTTGCCGTTCACAGTACAATGCAGGATTCAAAGTCCCCAGCCCTCGGGATATGAACCCGCCACGGCCACCACTCATGCAAGAATCCACCCTGCGCCGTCCCGGCGTCATCCCCGCCACCCCGCAAGCCGCCGACGATCTGCAGCAGCAGGCCTGGCATCAGGCTCAGGACCAGGCGCTGGCTGACCTGCTGCAGCCCACTGGGCCCGGACGGCAGAAAAAGCTCTTCATCCGCACCTTCGGCTGCCAGATGAACGAGTACGACTCGGAAAAAATGGTCGACATCCTGCGTGCCACCCAGGGCGTGGTGCTCACCCAGACGCCGGAAGACGCGGACATCATCCTGTTCAACACTTGCTCGGTGCGGGAAAAGGCCCAGGAAAAGGTCTTTTCCGATCTGGGTCGGATCCGGCACCTGAAGCAGCGCAATCCGGATCTGGTGATCGGCGTGGGCGGCTGTGTCGCCAGCCAGGAAGGCGAAGCCATCGTGCGGCGCGCGCCGTACGTCGACGTGGTGTTCGGCCCCCAGACGCTGCATCGCCTGCCGGCGCTGATCGACCGCCGACGGGCCACCGGCCATTCCCAGGTGGACATTTCATTCCCGGAAATTGAAAAATTCGACGCCCTGCCCCCGGCGCGTGTGGAAGGGCCCAGCGCCTTCGTGTCCGTCATGGAAGGCTGCAGCAAGTACTGCAGCTTCTGCGTCGTTCCCTACACCCGTGGTCCGGAGGTCTCGCGGCCGTTCGACGATGTCCTGACCGAGGTCGCGGACCTTGCCGATCAGGGGGTGCGCGAAGTCACTCTGCTGGGCCAGAACGTGAACGCCTACCGCGGCCCCACCGGGGATTCCGGCGAGATCGCCGACTTCGCCATGCTGCTGGACTATGTGCACGACATCCCGGGCATCGAACGCATCCGCTATGTCACATCCCACCCCAAGGAAATGACGGCACGCCTGATCGAGGCCCATGGCCGTCTGCCCAGGCTCGTGCCCTTTCTGCATCTGCCCGTCCAGGCGGGCAGCGACCGCGTGCTGGCCGCCATGAAGCGCGGCTACACCACGCTGGAATACAAATCCATCATCCGCCGCCTGCGCGCGGTGCGGCCCGACATCACGCTGTCGTCCGACTTCATCGTGGGTTTCCCCGGCGAAACCGAGGCCGACTTCCAGCAGACCCTGGACCTGGTGCGCCAGGTGGGCTTCGACCAGTCCTTTTCCTTCGTTTATTCGCGCCGGCCGGGGACACCCGCCGCCGATCTGGCCGACCCCACCCCTGAAGCGGAAAAGCTCGAACGGCTGCACCGCCTGCAGGCCCTCATCAACACGCAGGCCGCCGCCATCAGCCAGGCCATGGTCGGCACCACACAACGCCTGCTGGTCGAAGGCCCCTCGAAAAAGGATCCGCACGACCTGAAGGGCCGCACGGAAAACAATCGCATCGTGAATTTTGCCGGCCGGCCGCGCCTGATCGGCCAGATGGTCGACGTGCGCATCACGCAAACCATGGCCAACACCTTGCGCGGTGAAATCCTGACATCCGGCTCGATGCGGGCACCGGCATGACGGCAGTGCGCCCCGCCAGCCAGGAAAAAACCCGGCCCCTGTCCGTTCAGCTCACGGGTGACAACACGCAGCTGGCCAATTTGTGCGGTCCGCTGGATGAAAACCTGCGGCAGATCGCCCAGGCGTACGGGGTACAGATGAGCCGCCGGGGAAGTCATTTCAGCATCCGGGGAGATCAGGCGCGCGAGGCGGCCAAGGCCCTGCGCTGGTTCCACGCACGGGCGGCACAAACCCCGTTGTCCCTGGATGCGCTGCAACTCGGTCTGGTCGAACTCGACGCCGGCACGGCCGGTGCCAAGCAAAGCGCTCGCTCCGACCTGCCCGAACTGCCCGCGGTCGATGACGCCAGCCTGAGCCTGCGCACCCGCAAGACGGACCTGCGCCCACGCACACCCCGCCAGCGCGATTACCTGAACGCCATCCTGAAACACGACGTGACCTTTGGCGTGGGGCCCGCCGGCACCGGCAAGACCTGGCTGGCGGTGGCCTGTGCCATCGACGCGCTGGAACGCGAATCGGTCACCCGGCTGGTGCTCACGCGCCCGGCCGTGGAAGCCGGCGAACGGCTGGGTTTTCTGCCGGGCGACCTGGTCCAGAAGGTCGACCCCTATCTGCGCCCACTCTACGATGCCCTGTATGATCTGCTGGGATTCGAACGCACCCAGCGCCTGTTTGAAAAACAGACGATCGAGATCGCACCGCTGGCCTACATGCGCGGGCGCACGCTGAATCATGCCTTCATCATTCTGGACGAAGCCCAGAACACGACGCCGGAACAGATGAAGATGTTCCTGACACGCATCGGCTTTGGCAGCAAGGCCGTCATCAATGGCGACCCCACCCAGGTGGACTTGCCCAAAGGCCACCAGAGCGGTCTGCTGCACGCGCTGGATGTGCTCGACGGCGTGCCGGGCATCGCCCAGACCCGCTTCACCAGCCGCGACGTGGTGCGCCATCCGCTGGTGGCCCGCATCGTCGACGCCTATGAGCAGGCCGGCGATCATGTCTCCTGATTTTTCCCTGTCCATCCAGTATGCGGTCGATGCACCGGAGCTGCCCCGCTGGCGCATCCGGCGCTGGGTCGCGCGCGCCCTGGCACAGGCGCTGGCGGCACCCGACCCGCGTGCCGGCCATCCGGTCGCACTGACCCTGCGCATCGTCGATGCCGACGAAGGCCGTGCGCTGAATTCCGCCTGGCGGCAGCGCGATCACGCCACCAATGTGCTGACCTTCGAATACGGTGCCGATCCCTCCGGCCGGATCAGCGGCGACATCGTGCTGTGTCTGCCGGTGCTGCTGCGCGAGGCGGCCGAGCAGCACAAACCGCTGCTGCACCACGCCGCCCACCTGGTCACCCATGGCGTGCTGCACGCGCTGGGCCATGATCATGTCCAGCCGGACGAGGCCGAGCGCATGGAAAACCTGGAAAGCGCCATACTTGCCGCACAGGGCATCCCCGACCCTTACCGCGCCGACATCCCGCCACTCTGAAGGCTGCGGCAGCGAACCTGCCCCGAAATGTACCGAACGCGGACCGACTACGCGTCAAACGTCCGCCGGGGCGCCGCTTGTCAAGGCGGCATTATCGGTTATGCTAGGAGATCCCGTCACTCGTCCTTTGGACAATGCCAGACCCGCACCCATCCGATCCGGAACCCCGACCTGCACGCCAGGCCACCAAAACCCTGCTCTCACGCATCAAGGCAATGCTGCGGCCCTCGCCGCCGGCAGATCGCAATGACATTCGCGCCGTGCTGGAAGCCGCCCACGATCATTCGGTCCTTGATGGTGAGTCCTACGCGATGATCTCCGGAGCGCTGGAAGTCGCCGACAAGACCGTGGCGGACATCATGGTGGCGCGCTCACGCATGGACCTGCTCGACATCTCGCGCCCGCTCGCCGAGCTCATGCCCGACATCACGGAAACCGGTCATTCGCGCTTCCCCGTCTATGAAGGCGACCGCGACAACATCATCGGCGTATTGCTGACCAAGGACTTGCTGCTGGCCTTGTCCGATCATGCCCTCGACATCCGGGCCCTGATCCGCCCGCCCGTGTTCATCCCCGAATCGAAGCGCCTGAACGAGCTGCTGCACGACTTTCGCGTCAGTCGCAACCACCTGGCGATCGTCATCGACGAGCACGGTGGCATCAGCGGGCTGGTGACCATGGAAGACGTGCTCGAACAGATCGTGGGCGACATCGAGGACGAGTTCGACGAAGAGGCCGAAAAAACCATCTTCCGTACCGGCGAGAACAGCTGGCGTGCCATGGGCGTGACGGAAATCGACGACTTCAATGACACCTTCGGCGTGCATCTGCCCGACGATGATTGTGACACGCTCAATGGCTGGCTTGCCGCCGCACTGGGTCACATTCCTCGGCGCGGGGAACGCTTCGAATGCCAGGGGCTGGCTTTCACGGTCGTCGGTGCCGACGGCAAGCGGGCACGCTGGCTGCACGTCCAGCGCCTGGATGCGCCGCCCTCACCCTCCGCAGAGCACAATGCCGCCTGACAGGCGCCCGGGCCGGTTTGCCCGGCCATGGGTGCTGTTGGCGGGTGGTCTGCAGGCGCTTTGCTTCGCGCCCGGGCCGCTGCCCGCCTGGAGTCTGCCTTTCGTGCAGATCGTCACGCTGGCCGTGCTCGCTGCGCACACGTTCCAGGCGACCAGGCCTCGCCAGGCCGCGCTGTTCGGCTGGCTCTTCGGCCTGACCCAGTTCACCGTCGGGGTGTACTGGCTTGTCATCAGCATGCATCGTTTCGGCGGCCTGGCCCTGCCATTGGCCATTCTGGCGCTGCTGCTGTTTGCAGGCGCCATGGCACTGTACGCGGCCGGTGCGTGTGCGCTCAGCGCATGGCTGTGTGCCGCCCACAGGCAGCCGGAACAGCGGGCACCCCGACAGATCCTGAATGCCATCGCCTGGGCGTCCTCCTGGACGCTATTCGAATGGCTGCGCGGAACCCTCTTCACGGGGTTCACATGGCTGGATGCCGGCTATGCGCACGCCGAAGGCATGTTCGCCGCCTGGGCACCGTTCATCGGCGTCTACGGGCTGAGCTGGCTGGCGGCCTTTGCCGCCGCCTCCATCGCCCTGATGGCACGGGCCAAAGACACCGCATTCGACCGCAGCGCAGCCGCCGTGGTGGCCCTGGCCCTGATCAGCGGCCTGCTCGGCATCGCCTGGACGCACATCGACTGGTACAGGCCACAGGGCAAGCCGCTGATGGTCCGCCTGGTGCAGCCCGCCACCCCGCAGTCCATGAAATTTGATGCGGCGCAGTTCCTGGCCATCCAGGCGCGCACACAGCAACTGGCCGGGCTCGCCCCCAAAACCCCTGAAGACCGGCCTGCCGTCATCATTCTGCCGGAAACCGTTCTGCCGGTCTTCCAGGATCAGGTGCCGATCGAGGTCTGGCGACAGTGGCACCTGCTGGCGCGCAACCTCGAGGCCGACATCGTGCTGGGCGCACCCCTGCATGTGGCCACCCCGACCGGAAATCGCTACACCAATGGCGCGGTCGTCATCCGGCCGGACGACCGGCACCCGCCACCAGGCAATGGCGCCTGGCACTATGACAAGCATCATCTCGTGCCCTTTGGCGAATTCATACCTGCCGGGTTTCACTGGTTCGTACGGGCGCTGAACATCCCGCTGGGGGACTTTGACCGTGGCCCGCTGGGTCAGCCACCCCTGAAGGTCGACGGCCAGGCGCTGTCCATCGACATCTGCTACGAAGACACGTTTGGCGAGGAAATCGCGGCCGCTGTCGCCCCCCAGGCCGATGGCAGTGCGGGCGCCAGCGTCCTGGTGAATCTCAGCAACCTGGCCTGGTTCGGCGACACCTGGGCCCTGCGCCAGCATTTGTGGATCGCCCGCATGCGCGCCCTGGAAACCGCCCGGCCCGTGATCCGGGCCACGAATACCGGCATGACGGCGGTCATCGATCCTCATGGCCAGGTTCGGGCCGTGCTGAAGCCGGAGATCCCCGGCGTTCTGGATGCCGAAATCCAGGGCACCAGCGGCCTGACACCCTATGTGCGCTGGCGCAATGGACCCGTGCTGGCACTGACGCTGCTGGGCCTGCTGGCGGCCCTGCTGCGGCGGCGAACAGCGGTTCATTCACCAGCCGCCTGATTCGGGAAACACCAGATCCGCGTCCCCGACTTCTGTGTCAGCCTGCTGCAGCGTCACCGGGGCTGAACGGCATGCTGGCGGGGGTGCGCAGACGCTGCTCGAATTCGGTCTGGACCAGGGGCGCGTCGAACCAGTATCCCTGGCCCGCGTCGCAGCCGACCCGGTACAGCAGCTGGTACTGGGCCTGGCTGGTGATGCCCTCGGCAATGACCTGCATGCCCAGACGGTGTGCAAGCGCAATGATGGCCTCGCACACCAGGTGGGCCTGCTCGCTGCCGAGCAGCTGCTCCGTGGCCTCGCGCTCCAGTTTCAGGGTCTCGAAGGGCAAACCGTGCGCGGAGAGCAGCGCCGGCAGTCCCACCGACACAGATCCGACACTGAACCGCATGCCGGCCGCATGCAAGCGCTGCAATTGCTGATGCACCTGGGGGTCGAGGCCCGTGAGCACGGATTCGCTGAATTCCAGCGACAGACTGTCGGGGGGCAGGGCAATGCGATCGAGCAGGCCCAAAATGGTCTCCAACCCGCTCCCATCCAGGCTGAATTGGCCCGGCGAGGCATTGAGGGTCAGGCGCAAATCGGGCGCCAGGACTCTGCGCCAGCGGGCCAGCTGCCCGGCGGCTTCACGAAAGACCCAGGCGCCCAGCGGCTGGATCAGCTGGCGTTCTTCGGCAAAGGGTATGAAATCCAGTGGTGCGATCACGCCGAATTCCGGATGCCGCCAGCGAAGCAGGACTTCAGCCTGGATGATGCGCCCGGTCCGAAATGAACGAATCGGCTGATACAGCAAAAAGAATTGAGCGGCATCGATGGCTTGCGGCAATGCATACAACAGATCGCGCCGCATGCGCGCCCGCTGGCGCATGCCCTGATCGAAATGATGGAAGCGATTGCGCCCGGCATCCTTTGCCACATACATTGCCATATCCACGTGACGCAGCAGCGCTTCCGCGCTGTCCGCGTCTTCAGGATACCGGGCCACACCCAGACTGGCAGAAATCCTGAGCGGCTCACCCCCCAGCGTGTAGGGCTGCGTGATGCAGTCCAGAATGGTCTGGCACAGCAGATCGATCTGTGCCCTGTCCGGTGCATCACTGACGATGACGACGAATTCATCGCCCCCCAGCCGGGCCACAAATCGGGAGTCTGACGCCACGCGCTCACGCAAGCGATCTGCGACTTCCACCAGCAGGTGGTCCCCCACGGCGTGACCCATGGAGTCATTGATTTCCTTGAACAGGTCCAGGTCCAGGAACAACAGGGCCAGGGGTCTGGCGGTGCGGCGCGAGGCCTCCACGGCCGTGCGCAGACGTTCATTGAAATATTGCCGGTTGGGCAGGTTCGTGAGCGGGTCATGATGCGCCTGATTCCAGATGCGGGTTTCCATCTGCTTTTTCTGGGTGATGTCGCTGAGCATTGCAACGCGGCAATTCACCGAGCCATCAGGATTCCAGGCAGTATCCAGAACGGCACGCAAGGCGTACCGTTCACCCGACTTTCGCTGGCACCAGTACTCGCCGGCCCATCGGCCCCGGGTATTGATGAGGTGCCACATGTCATCGTAAAAATCCCGATTGTGGCGACCTGGCTGCAACAGCTGCAGCAGATCCCCGATGACTTCCTCGGGGCGGTACCCGGTTATGCGCGAAAAGGCGGGATTGACGTCCATGACGACGCCAGTCGGGTTGGTCACGACGATTGCCTCGCTGCTGTTCTCGTACGCGATCCTGGCCAGTTGTGCCGAGGATTCGGCCTGTTTGCGTTGGGTGATGTCCTGCACGAGCCCAATGATGGCGACCTGATCGCCGACCCACAACGTCGTGCTGAAGACTTCGATATCGATCACGGAACCATTCTTGCAACGACCGTGACGCTCGAATCGCATGGTGCCATCGCTACGGCTCTGACTGGCCTTGATGGCTTCTGCGACCAGATGCCGCTCGCGAGGCACGATGAGGGCCAGCAAGGGCAGTTTTGCAATCATTTCGTCCGGGGCATAACCGAAAATTTCGGCCATCTTGTCGCTGACAAAGCTGAACCGATCATGCTCGACCAGAAAAATCCCGACAATCGAGTTCTGGGCCAGGCCCTTGAAGATCGTGTCGGATCGCTCCAGATCCATGTGCTCATGACGCAAGCTGTCAAGAAGCCCCCGGATGTACTGCGCGCCCGCATTGAATGTTCGGGCAATCTCACTGAATTCCCGCAGGCCGCGATAGCTGATGCGGGCGTCGTACTTGCCCTCCATCAGATCGGTACAGGCCAAGCGCATCTCGCGCAGGGGCAGGATCAGATGTCGACGTGCCAGCCAGTACGCACTCAGCAACAGCAACAGGCCGAACAGCAACAGCACGCCCCCCAGCACCAGGGCGCGGTCTTTTTCCTGTTGCAGAAGCGGGCGCAGGACGCCTGCACAGGCATCCAGAGTTTCCAGCAGCGTGGCAGAGTCAACGGCAATCCACTGGCGCCAGGCCTTTCGGGACAGGTCAGGCTGCATGACCGGATCTTCATCACCCGTGTAGGAACTGAGCATCACCGTCTGCAATCGTGCACGCAGCGCCTGCCAATCGCCACGAATCCTGGGCAGGAAATCGCGCGTTTCGGGCTGCGCGAGAGCCGCGACTTCGCGATCGTCAACGACACCCCCCTGGGTCAAGGCGTACAGGGCACGATCCAGTACCTGGATGTCCTGACCGAGCTCGCCGATCTGCGCGAGATCATCGTCCGTCAGCCGCATGGCGCGAACAGCCAGGAGCTGACTGGTGGTGCGCATTCTGTCCAGGGTGGCAGCCTGATTCACATAGCCCTCGTACGTGGACAGGAGGGAATGCACCAGGATGCCGGTCCCGACGACAAATGCGAGCATGAGCAGGAAGAAGACAGCCAAGACCCCTCCCATGCCGGAAGCAGAGAAACGTGCTGGCCAAGATGCATGCGGGAATCGTGGTGTCATGTCATCCCCGAGACGATAACGGCAGCAGGATCAAGTCGCGCTGATCACCAGGTCAGGACGAAGTCGCGCTGACCATCTGGCATCCTGCTACAAGCCATGTTACCGGAAGCCATTACAGTCATGACAGATTAGTATCGCGCTGTGATGGCACGGGCGCCAGTCCGTCATCAAGAAGAAGCAGGTCTGTGCCGGCGCGCCATTGAAAAAGCCCGATTCCTGGGATGGAATCGGGCTTTCGCGTGATCTGTGGCGGAGCGGACGGGACTCGAACCCGCGACCCCCGGCGTGACAGGGCAGTTATCGAAGTCAATGTTTATGCGGGTTTCCAGCCAAATCGTATTCCAAAAAAGGTCAAAAACGTGTCGATTTCATGCGGTTTCGCAGACTTTTATTCCAAAATTTTTGACTCGAAACTCTGGGCCCAACCCTAGGCAGGTTCAAGTACACGCATCTCAATGTGCAGCCCAGCGGCAGCGGCCATATTGACCAGTGCATCAAGACTAAAAACATTGATTTTTCCTCGCATCAGGTCAGAGACGCGGGGCTGGGTCACGCCAAAAATCTTGGCGGCTTCGGCCTGACTCATCTTGGTGTGGACTATGTGGTGCCTAAGCGCCGTCATCAGGGTTGAACGAAGCCTCATGTTTTCCGCGACTTCCTGGGTGTCTTCGATGGCATCCCAGATGCTGGCAAATCGTTGGTTGCTCATTTGCTTAGTTCCTGCAATAGGTCTCGATAACGTTTCGAGGCCAGATCTATATCCGCCTTGTTGGTTTTCTGCGTCTTTTTCTGAAAGCAGTGGATCACATAGACGGCATCGGCGAACTTGGCGATGTAGATGACCCTGAAAGCGCCGTCACTATCGCGAACGCGGATTTCTCTGACGCCTTGGCCCACTGCTTTCATAGGCTTCCAGTCGTCCGGGTCCCAACCGTTTTGCACCTGATCGATCTGGTAACCCGCTTCGCGCTTGGCAGAGGGCGGGAAGGCGCGAAGATCATCAAGTGAGGTTCCGAGGAACTCGACAGGCTTGGATGGTGACATGCGCAATTTATACAATATTTTGTATGTTTTGACAAGCCCAATGTTGCTGTTTTATCAGCATATGGATAAACGACGCTGACCGGCAGTTATCGACCCTGAGTCGTCGTTCGCGGTGCTGATTGCCGAGGGCCGCTTCCTGGCGCAGACCAGCCGTCGAGCGAGATCCTCGATAAGCAGTCGCTGCCGTGCCCAGGCATGAGCGCGGTTATCGCATGCGTGGACCACTGTACGGTGGTGTCGTTCGTCGGCTCCCTTAACGCGGGAGAGCTGAGGGTACCGACCGGTGCCGTGTCGGTGGTGACCGTGTTCATCTCGGTATTCGCTATCATGTCAAAAAATTAGCGTCACTGGCGCGAGCGCGCGGCGGGGCGAAAAGAACAAGTGGAGAGGATGATCCCTATGAAATTGACCTGTGTGCGTTTGTGCGGCTTTCGTTCGTTCGGTTCGACTCCGATTGTGATTAATTTGAACGACCTGACCTTTCTCCTCGGCCCGAACGGCACGGGCAAGACGGCTGTCCTGCAAGCGCTTGCGCGTATGTTCAGCCTTGACCCGAACCAGCGAAGGATCAAACCGGCGGACTTTCACGTCCCGGCGGACGAAGCGCCGGGAGCGGCGCCTGAAACCCGGGAACTATGGCTTGAGGCGGTCTTCGAGTTCCCGGAGCTTGAAGGTGACGATGCGGACGAAGATGATCTGCCAGCGGTGCCCGGTAACTTCGCGCACATGCAGCTTGTTTCCGAAGACGGCCCTGCCCGGATGCGGTTCCGGTTGCAGGCCGCCATCGATGTCGATGGCGACATCGAGGAGACCTTTACCTGCGTCGTTCGCGAAGACGACGATGGCGTTCCCATCGAAGAGAGCCGTGTGTCTAAACAGGATAGGAATGCCATCCAGGTTCACTACATTCCTGCGCGACGCGACCCGACTGACCACATTTCCTATTCAGCAAACGCACTGCTCGGGCGTGCGTTGCGCGCAGCGGACTGGAGTGCAGAGCGTGAGGATATTCGTGACCTCACCGGACAGATCGGCGACTCTCTCGTCGACAACGAGGCCATTCAGGGGGTTGCAGAGGCATTGACCTCCAAATGGAGTGTCCTCCACAAGGGAGCCTATTACGCAAATCCGGCGATCTCGTTCGCCAGAAACGAGATTGAGAACCTGCTCAAGCACTTGAGCGTTGGTTTCACGCCGGGGCATGCTGAATCTCTCGTTGACTTCTCCCGACTGAGCGACGGGCAACAATCTTTGCTTTACGTGTCGCTGGTACTGGCGATGCACGAGATTGGCAGCAGGGTCCTCAGCGGCGATCTGGATGCCTTCGACATCGACAAGTTGAGACCGGCGGTGTTCACTTTGATTGCCGTCGAGGAACCCGAGAATAGTTTGTCTCCCCACTATCTGGGACGGGTAATCAAGACACTCACTGAGTTCGCAGAGGACCAGAATGCGCAGGCGCTTATCACCACCCATTCCCCTTCGCTGCTGCGGCGAGTGCCACCTGAATCGATCCGGTATCTGCGACTTGACAGCGATCGAACGACCCTTGTCCGCCACATCGAACTCCCGGAAGGCGAGGCGGCTCACAAGTTTGTACGCGAGGGCATCCAGGCTTTTCCAGAGCTTTATTTTTCTCGCCTTGTGGTACTCGGCGAAGGCGACAGCGAGGAAATCGTGCTCCCGCGCCTGATGGCTGCGCGCGGCATCTTGACCGACGACGCCTCGATCTCAGTAGTCCCGCTCGGCGGTAGGCACGTGAACCATTTCTGGCGCCTGTTGAATGAGCTTGGCATTCCTCATGTTACCCTGCTGGATCTCGACGTTGCGCGATATCAAGGTGGATGGGGGCGTGTGCGGTACGCCGCAAAGCAGCTTCGCGAATATGCCGAGGTCGAGCCGAACGAACTGACGCAGGAAGATGTGGATGCCATTCCTGCGTGGGATTCCAATCAAGGGATTTTGTTGGACGATGACGGGTGGATCGACCGGCTAGAAGACCTCGGGGTGTTCTTCTCCACGCCGCTCGATCTTGATTTCATGATGATGAAGGCGTACCCGGACGCGTACAAGGTCGCGGATGACGAGCGAATCCCGCCTGATCCCTCAACGCTCAAAGCCGTGCTAGGCAAAAGCCACGATACGGTTGAGGGGCAATACGAAGATGGCGAACTTGAATTCTTCGATGCCTACCACACCAGATTCAAGGTCGGCAGCAAGCCGACTTGGCACATTCGGGCAATGGCCAACCTGGACGACGAGGACCTATTGGCAACCCTCCCTAGCGTACTAGATCGCCTGTTCGACTTGATCGAAACCAAGCTTGAGGATCTTCCGGAATGATCCCGTCAGAGCGATGGTCGCCTTCAGATGGTTTGTCGCTTGAGCCGAATGCGCTCGCAGCGGCGCGCGAGACAGGGCGAAATCTCGCGCTCACTGCCGGACCTGGTGCGGGCAAGACCGAGATGCTAGCGCAGCGGGCAGATTTTTTACTGCGCACCGGCACCTGTCGCTACCCAAAGCGCATCCTTGCCATTGCGTTCAAGGTAGACGCGAGCCAGAACCTGAAAGCGAGAGTAAAAAAGCGTTGCGGGGATGAATTAGCCTCAAGGCTCGATAGTCACACGTTTCACGCATTTGCGATGCGCATCATCGATCGATTCCGACCGGCGCTGACTGGACAGAACGCACTCGATCCCGGCTTCACTGTAGGTGCCAACCGTATTCACAGACGGTCGATCACGTTCGACGACATGGTCCCGCTCGCTGTAGAGATCGTCGAATCGAACCGCATAGCGCGGAACGCGATCCGGCAGACTTACAGCCATGTTTTTCTTGATGAGTTTCAGGACTGCACCAACATGCAGTACAGGCTTATCAAGGCTTGCTTTCACGACACCGGAATCTTCCTTACGGCAGTCGGCGATACCAAGCAGCGCATCATGGGGTGGGCCGGAGCGCTCGAAGGCATCTTCAACACCTATGCCGAAGACTTTGACGCATTGCCTTTGAACCTCTATCAAAACTTTCGCTCGCAGCCGCGCCTGCGCCGAATGCAGAACGCGATGGTTCGGGTGATGGACCTCGCTGCCGCTGTCGATGACGCAGCGATCCCGGGAGACACCGGCGAGATCGAAGTGTGGCGCTTTGATAACGATGACGCAGAAGCGGAGGAACTCGCAAGCGCGATCCTGGGCTGGATCGAGGACGAGAATCTCAGCCCTTCTGAAATTGCGATCCTGGTGAGGAATCAGCCGGGCCTCTATTGTCAAAAGCTCTGCGCCACGTTGGCAGAGCAAGGAATTCCATACCGTGAAGAGGATGCGAGCCAAAATCTGGCTGCTGAGCCTATCGCCTGCCTCATTGTTGATTTCCTGCTCGTTGTCACCAGCGGGCGTCAGCCGGGTCCGTACCGTAGACTCCTAGACCTGATGGTTTTCAGTCGCGGCCTTGATGAGGAGCGCGAGTACGAGGCGCGCGCCAGGTGGGATCGTTTCGTCGCTACCACGCGACGTGAGGTCGACGAAGGCGACCTCGACCTTAGTAATCGCGCAGCTCTCGCGGGGTTGGTTACTTCACTCCTGGAGGTAGTTGGGCGTGATGCTGTTGTTGCCATGTCCTCTGAATATGGACAGGCGCAAAGGCTTAACGAACTGATTGAGCAGACGCTCGACAGCGTGCATGGATTGCTGGCGTCCGGTGACGGAGCAGCGTCTGCGCTGGCCTCGTTTTCCGGGGACCGGGCGGTGCGCATCATGTCGATTCACAAGAGCAAGGGTCTGGAGTTTGATACCGTCATAGCGCTCGGGGTAGAAAGAGAAGCGTTCTTCGGCAATCAGGACGAACAACGGTCAGCCTATTTTGTTGCGATTTCGCGGGCAAAACGCCGACTGATTCTGACTGTCAGCGAGCAGCGAGAATGGCCCGAGGGCGCAAGGCGCTGGAGTGTTGCTCGCACCGAGCACGCGGAGTTTGTGGAGTACGCGGAAGCGGCAACCTGAATTGCAACACCGCGCACCCTTGAGCGGCTCTTACTAGGCGTGCCGCAGAAGGTGTCAGACGGAATAGTTCGATGCGACAGCAGGTAGATCGGCGTCGCGTGTCCACTATTGTTCACAGAGAAGACGTTTGAGTGGCGGCTGAGCGCGAATTGACATGACCGCTGTTGGCCGTAAGCAGACGTTCTCGGCAACTCTGGCGCAGGCGCTCGCTATCTAGCAGGCGTCGCCTCCCGCACCCGCCGACGGTCATATACCTCCCGGATCATCCGTTCCGAAGAGTGCAGCGTTGCATCCATCACATCGTCATGGCCCGAGGCCAGCTTGTCTGTGATGCCCTTAGGGCGGCAATCTTGAAGAGAAAAGCGCTGGAAGGGCACATTCTCTTCATCTGCAAGCGCCTTTGCTTTCACCATGAGCTTGTGCAGCATTGTTTTCCAGCCGCCTTTCGTGTACCGCTCCCCGGTGCTGGTTCCAAACACGAAGCACTCCTGCGATGGATCTGGACCTCGCAAGGAAAGGGCCTCACCGATGGTGGCCTTGAGCTCGGCGCTCCAATGTATCAGGCCTACAATGGGTACATCGCTGCGTCTGATCTTTCCCGCCTTCCAGGAGATGCCTTGCTCGTTGATTTGCTGCACCTGCAGCGCTCGGACCTCAACAGACCGGCGTAGGCACAGCCAAGCCGTCTTCAATGCCAAGGCAACCACCAGGTACTGTCCTCCCATCTGTCGGCCCGCCCTGACCGTCAGATCCATCTCATTGTCTGTCACCAAACGTGCAGTGCGTTTGGTTTTTGACTTCTTCACACGGTCGAATGGATTGCCGGCAAGAATGCCAAGCGTGATTGCATACTCAAGGATGAGTCTAGCCAATGCGATCTCTTTGTTGCCTTTCGCGGAGCGTCCCTTGCTTTGGGAGTCGCGCAGGTAGGTATAAGCATCAACTTTGGTAAGCGCTGTGACCCGTCTTCTGCCGAAGGCCCGATTGAGTTGAGCTATCTCCCTTTCGTTTTCTTCCAACGTGCTATCGGCTCGTTTTTCTGCTGAGTCCCGTGGTAAGGTCTTTTGCCAGCTGAGCCAATGCTTGGCAACGGTAGTGAATGTTTTACTGTGGAGGCAGTCTTGCTGATCTCCTGTGGCTCGATATGCTGCTTCCTCTCGAAGGGCGGCGATTTCCTCTTGGTCGGAAACATCACAACGCAGGCGAAAGGCCCATGTGCCATCGGGGCGCTTGTAGCCGATGGAATAGACTCTTACCCCGTGTCTCTCGTAGACGCGGGAAGGTAAAGTTCCGACTGGGTGCTGGCAATGCATGAGATGTCTCCCTGCGTTGTGGTGTGCTATTTGATCCAGGGCTTGCGGGGCCGAGTCGCCGCTAGGGGGCGCTCTGTTGGAACGAGTTTGCGAAAAACAGCCAAGTTTCGCAGGTATGTGCGGGGGGGCGTCGGAGCGTCGCTCGTCATGCTCCGCGAAATACGTATTGCGCAATGCGCATTGTGCATTGCATGATGAGCGGAGTGTAATGCGCACCCATCTGGGGGCGCATATCAGCAGGGAAGCGGGACACGAATACCGCCAGCCTGTGCCGGTATTCGTACAGGCGGGCCTACTTGGAAAGCCAGGCCTGGCGCGGCTTTCCAGCCAGACAGAAAATCGGGTAATCCAAATTTTGGAACAAAGACTCCGACTTTGGAATAAAAAAGCAGACGAAAAAAAAGCACTTACATGATGTAAGTGCTTGATTTTACTGAATTATTTGGCGGAGCGGACGGGACTCGAACCCGCGACCCCCGGCGTGACAGGCCGGTATTCTAACCAACTGAACTACCGCTCCGCAGCGGGCCAGGCATCCTGGCGTCCCCTAGGGGATTCGAACCCCTGTACCCACCGTGAAAGGGTGGTGTCCTAGGCCTCTAGACGAAGGGGACAGGACATTCGGTAACGAAGTTTGGTGGAGGTAAGCGGGATCGAACCGCTGACCTCTTGCATGCCATGCAAGCGCTCTCCCAGCTGAGCTATACCCCCAAACAGGGCCTTCGTTAACGAAGAAGCGAGATTATGCATGAATTCTCATTGCTGCGCAAGCCGTGCGGGACGCCGTGCGGGACGGCGTCAAGGCCAAATAGAAATGTCCGGTTCAGCGACTGCCATGGGTTGCCGACTGCCATGGGAAAGGTGGGTCAAGGCGGCCCTCTGGTCACACCGGCAAAGCATCACGATGGCGTGTGGCAGCATAGAAACGCCAGAACAGCAGCGCGGCCGTTGACCGACAGGGCGCCCAGCCCGCGGCAATGTCCGCCACGGCACGCGGTGCCGGATACGGCTGGATGCCGAAGGCATCCCCCACCGCCTTGCGCAAGGCCAGATCGCCCACCGGGAAAATGTCGGGATGGGCGGCGCAGAACATCAGGTAGATTTCCGCGGTCCAGGGGCCGACACCGTGGTAGCGGGTCAGCGATTGAATTGCCTGTTCGGCCGGCAGCGTGGCCGCAGCGGCGAGATCCAGCTCCCCGGAAGCGATGGCCTGCGCGACGACCCGGATCGAGGCCTGCTTGCCACGCGACAGGCCGATCAGGCGGAACTGATCTTCCTTCAGCGCCAGAAAGCCCTCCGGCGCCCGTGTACCGCCGTGATCCTCGAGACGGGCCCAGATCGCCCCGGCGCTGGCCACTGAAAGCTGCTGCCCGCATATGATGCGTGCCAGTCCGGTAAAGCCCGGCGGATGGGTGCGCGGCAGGACTTCGCCTGCCACCCGGACGACGGGCTCCAGGCGGGGATCACGTTCCAGCAGTTGTCCCAAATGTCGCATGATCCGCAGTTTCAGGGGATCCAGCCCGCCTGCCGGATCAGCGCGTGCCGTTTGCGCTTGCGCTTGCGCTTGCGTTTGCGTTTGCACTTTCGCTTGCAAATCCATGTCGGTGCTCTCTGTTGTCCTCGCCTGCCCTCCATTATCCAGACTGTCGCTGCCTGGTGCAGGATCTCTTGGTGCAGGGTCAGCCGAATCTTCATGTTCAGTTACACATCCGCACCCTGCGGGGTTTGCCTCCGATTCACGACGCAGCACAGCATGAATCTGTAGTTTTAACTGACATAGGCTGAAGATGGGCGACAGATAGACACGTTTATGCCAATCATGCAGCTTGCGAAACAGGCCCCGTCGCGTCTACGATCCGCCTGCCCCAAGACCAATCCTGCGTGCCATGCATACCCTGATCGCCAGCATTTCCCTGAGCGTTGCCGTCTCCATCTTCCTGAAACTCGCCCGACGCTACCAGTTGCGGGTGGACCAGGCGATTGCCGTGAACTACGTCACGGCCAGCCTGCTGTGCCTGTGGCTGCTGCGCCCGCCGCTGAACACGCTGTTCGTCCAGCCGCGGCCCGTGTGGATCATCCTGGCACTGCTGGGGGTGCTGCTGCCCTCCGTATTCCTGATCATGGCTGCCGCCGTGCGCCAGGCCGGCATCGTGCGCAGCGACACGGCCCAGCGACTCTCGCTCATTTTGCCGATCCTGGCCGCCTTCCTGGTCTTCCACGAAGTGCTCTCGGGCAGCAAGCTGACCGGCATCGCGCTGGCGCTGGCAGCGCTGGCCTGCCTCCTTTCCCGCCCCGGGCGCAACGACCCCGGCGATGCGACACCGGCCACGGGAGGACGATTGGCCTGGATGGCGCTACTGGGCGTGTGGGTGGGCTACGGCGTCATCGACATCCTGTTCAAGCAGATGGCCCGCAGTGGCGCAGCCTTCACCAGCAGCCTGCTGCTGAGCTTCCTGCTGGCCACCCTCCTGATGTTCATCTGGCTGGCAGGGGTTCGACACACCCGATGGCAGCTTCGCAGCCTGGCCTCCGGCGTGCTGCTTGGCACGCTGAATTTTGGCAACATCTATTTCTACATCCGCGCCCACCAGACCTTTCCGGACAATCCGACCCTGGTGTTCGCCGCCATGAACATCGGCGTGATCTCGGTCGGCACGCTGGTGGGTGCCGGCGTCTTTCGCGAGCCGCTGAGCCGGGTCAATGGCGCCGGAATCGTCCTGGCGCTGATCGCCATCGTGCTGCTGTTTCCCCGTTGATCCGGTGCGGGCACACTGCGCACCGCGCATCAGTGCCTGGGCGGACAGTGCAGGCACGCCGCGCGCAGGGCCTGCCCCGGACCGGGTCAGCCTCGGGGTGGAACAAAATTCGGTGCAGGACCGGCGGCCGCCAGACCCACCAGACCAGCGCCGGGAGCCGCGACGGGATCCCTGGCTGGATCCGTGGCCGGGTCCGTGGCCGAATCCGCGCCTGGATCCACGCCCGGATCTGCAACCTGACCCGCGACCGGGCCTGTGGCGGCCGCAGCGACCGGGTCTGTGGCGGCATCAGCGGCAGGATCCGCCAGGGGATCATCGATCACCGGGTCGTGCGACACATCCCGTTCGATGTCGACGCGCGGATCGAGCACGGCCATGACATTGGAGCTTTGCAGCGTATCGGCCATCGGCACGAATCCGGTCGGTGCGTCTTCACTGAGGTGCGTGCCCTTGACGCGCTGTTCCCGGATGGCCACGACCAGCACGGCCGCACAGGCCGACACATAGACGAAATACACGTCCGGCCCCCAGCCGCGCATCAGCCCGCCCGCGACCAGTGGCCCCAGACAGGCCCCCAGCCCGTAGACCATGTACAGCAGGGCGCTCAGCCCGACCCGGCGTTCCGGGTCCACATTGTCATTGGCAAAGGCGGCGCCCAGAGGATAGAGCGTGAACTGCACGATGCCCAGCACGGCGGAAAAGGCCACCAGAACCACATAGGGAAACGAGAACCAGCCCCACAGCGGCACGCCCAGCAAAAGCAGCACCAACGCGCCATAGCGGATCAGCCCGACGCGACTCACGCGATCGGCCAGCCAGCCCAGCGGCCATTGAAAGATCAGCCCCGCTGCCACGGACACCGCCAGAAACACCCCCACCTGCTGATTGCTCATGCCGTGCTGCAAGCCATAGACGGGTGCCAGGCCATAGAATGCACCGGTCAGCATCCCCGTGACGAACAGGACGGTCAGGGACATGGGCACGCGGGCCAGGTAATAGCGCAGGGCCAGGGGGGCCGGCACCTGCAGGGCCGGGTGCAGGCGGTGGGTCAGGGTCACCGGAATCAGGCTGAGCACGCTGCACACGGCCACGAACACCAGGGGTTCGTAGTTCAGCTGATCAAACAGGCCCAGGGACAATTGCCCCAGGACCGTGCCGGAACAGGATGCCACCATGTAGAAGGCAAACACCGTGCCGCGTGACGCATTTTCCGTCTGTTCGTTCAGCCAGCTCTCGATCGCGATGAACAGGCTGACCATCGCCACACCAGCCACGAAACGCAGGCCCAGCCAGATCCACAGGTCTTCGATGAGCACCATGACCAGCACGGTGATCGTGGCCAGGGCGGCACTGGCTGCGTAGGCGCGGATATGCCCCACCCGGATGATGATGCGGTGCCCGAATCGGGCGCCCACGACCAGACCCATATAATAGGATGCGATCATCGCCCCGACCCAGACCTCGGAGACGGACATCGCCGTCAGCCGCAACCCCAGGTAGGTGTTGAACAGGCCCGAGCTGAGCAACAGTATCAGGGTCGCAAGATACAGGGAAAAGAAAGCGCCGATTGTCTTGGCCATGAAGGGTCTCAGTCTGTAGACTGCAGGGTGATCTGCAGCCGCCCCGTGTGGATGATTGTACTCAGAGGCGGCCATGTTAGCAGGCCTTGCCTGCGCACCACGACACGCTCGGGAACTTGCGTCCCGGTCGGCCCGGCAGCGCCAGAAACCAGGCGCGCGCATTTTGTATATGATGGAATCATGACTACCGCAGACATTTCCGCTACCACAGGCGCTGCCCCTGCCCCCGCCCCCGCCGCAGGCGCTTGCGCGAGCCTGAGCCACGTGGACGAAAACGGGCAGGTGCGCATGGTCGATGTCGGCGCCAAGACCGCCACAGACCGCAGTGCCATTGCCGAAGGGCGCGTGCGCCTGAGCGCGCACGCCTGGGGCCTGCTCTCGGCCCAGGCCAATGCCAAGGGCGAGGTCCTGAATACGGCCCGCATCGCCGGCATTCTTGCGGCCAAGCAGTGCGCAGGGCTGATTCCCCTGTGCCACAGCCTGCCGCTGAGCTTCGTGGGCGTGGATTTCACCGCCCATGAGGCCGAGCACACGCTCACCATCCGCAGCACCTGCCGCACCAGTCACCAGACGGGAGTGGAAATGGAAGCCATGATGGCCTGTACGGTGGCCGCCCTGACGGTCTACGATATGTGCAAGGCCGCCGACAAGGGCATCGTGATCGAACAGGTGCGGCTCATCTACAAATCCGGAGGCAAAAGTGGCGAATGGCGCAACGATTGAAGTCCTGTACTTCGCCCAGGTCGCCGAACACCTGGGCATCCGGCGCGAAACCCAGGCTCTGGGTGACCCCGTCCGGGCGGACGCCTGGCTGGCTGCGCTGGTGGACCGCTGTCCGGCACTGGGCCCGGCCAGCCGGCTCAAGCTGGCGATCAACCAGGAACATGCCAGCCATGCGGCCACCATCCACCCGGGCGACGAAGTCGCCGTCTTCGAACCCGTCACGGGGGGCTGAACCATGGTGGTGATACAGACCGGGCGCTTCGACGTGGCCGCCCTGATCGCGCAGTTGCAGGCGCGCACGGCCGGCCAGGCCGGCGCACTGGTGCACTTCCTGGGCATGGTGCGTGACTACAGCCCGGACGCCGGCTCGCGGAGCCTGTTCCTGGAACACTACCCCGGCATGTGCGAACGCGAGATCCAGGCGCTTTGCCAGCGCGCCCGGCAACGCTGGAACATTCTTGACACCCTGGTCGTGCATCGTGTCGGCGAGCTGCCGCTGGGCGACCCCATCGTATTTGTCGGTGTGGCCAGCGCCCACCGCGGGGAAGCCTTCCGGGCCTGCGAATTCATCATCGACACCCTGAAGACCCGCGCACCGTTCTGGAAGCGTGAAACCCTGGCCGACGGCCAGGCCTTCTGGGTCGAGCAGCACGACACCGATGCCGAAAAAACCGCTCAATGGGACACAACGCCCCAGGACACACCATGAAAGCCGACCCCAGCCTGCCCCCCGTCAGCCTGCGCTGCGCCCAGCTCACGATCTCCAGCCGTCGCACGGCGGCCGATGACACCTCGGGCAACTACCTGGCTGCCGCCATCCGCGACGCCGGCCACACACTTCAATCACGTCGACTGTGCGCCGATGATCGCTACCAGATCCGCCAGGCGCTCAGCGACTGGATTGCCGACCCCGACGTCCAGGTGATCCTGACCAGCGGCGGCACGGGCTTCACGCACGGCAAATCCACCATCGCGGCGGTCACGCCCTTGCTGGATCAGGTCATCCCCGGCTTTGGCGAGCTGTTCCGCCACCTGTCCTGGCTGGACATCGGCGCTGCTGCCCTGCAATCCGACGCGCTGTGCGGCCTGGCCAACAATACCCTGATCTTCTGCCTGCCGGGCGCCACCAGCGCCTGTCACCTGGCCTGGGAAAAAATCCTGCGACCGCAGCTCGACAGCCGCCAGCTGCCGTGCAATTTCGCCAGCGTCTACCGCGCCCGCACGGAATCCTGAAGACATGCTTGATTTCGACACTGCCCAGGCCCGGCTCGCTGCGCGCGCCCATGCGCCCTCCGGGCGCGAAGACATTGCCCTGGAATCGCTGGCCGGCCGCGTGCTGTGCCAGGACCTCGAGGCCAGGCTGGATCTGCCGCCGGCCGACAACAGCGCCATGGATGGCTACGCCCTGCGTGCCGCCGATGCGCGCACCCCGGGCAGCCTGCTGCCGGTCCAGCAGCGCTGCTTTGCCGGGCAGGCCCCCGAGCCCCTGCAGCCGGGGCAGGCCATCCGCCTGTTTACCGGCAGCGTGATCCCCGTCGGCGCCGACACGGTGGTCATGCAGGAAGACTGCCTCGAGGACGACACCGGGGTGACCATCCAGACGGCGGCACGGGCAGGCGGCCACATCCGCCGGCGCGGCGAGGACATGCGCCAGGGGCAGGTCATCCTGCGCCGCGGCACGCGCCTGACGGCAGCACACGTGGGCGTGCTGGCAGCCCAGGGTTACACGCAGGCGCCCGTTTTTGAACGCCTGAAGGTCGCCATCCTGAGCACTGGCGACGAGCTCATCCCTCCGGGCGAGCCCTTGCCACCCGCAGCCATCTACAACTCCAATTCGTTCATGCTGGCCGCCATGTGCACCGGCCTGGGCACGGCGGCACCCGTGCTGCGCCATGTTCGTGACGATGCGCGGGCAACCGGACAGGCCCTGCGGGAACTCGCCGACCGCTGCGACCTGGTACTCAGCGTGGGCGGCGCGTCGGTGGGCGAAAAGGACCTGGTCAAGCCGGCCATCGAAGCGCTGGGTGGCACGCTGGACATGTGGCGGGTGCGCATGAAGCCCGGCAAGCCGGTGGCGCTGGCCGACCTGCAGGGCCGCCCGATCGTCTGCCTGCCGGGCAACCCGGTTTCAGCCCATGTGGTATTCACCCTGCTGGTCAGCCCCCTGATTCGCGGTCTGCAGGGCTGCAACCTGGTGCTGCCACCGGTACGGCGCGGGGTGCTCCATACCGAACGCACGCTGGGCGGTGAGCGCGACGATTTCCTGCGCGTCCAGGCAGCCCCCGCGGCAACGGGCCTGCCCGTGCTGACGCCGCATCAGCAGCAAGGCTCGCACGCGCTCGGCAGTCTGGCCTGGGCGCACGGATTCGCGCGAGTCCCTGCGGGCACTCGGGTGGAAGACGGCACGGAAGTCTCCTGGTATGCCCTGTCTGACTGGCTGAGCTGAGTCCGCATGCCGCGGCCGCGGCAAGACCGCACGGAACTTTCCAGGCCGCATCAACCGGGTGCCCCGTGCCAGCGGACCCAATCCTGGGGGGTGTTCAGGTTGATCAGGCAATCTCGCTGCGGGAAATCGACCGCCTGTGCCTGGCAACGCTGCAACCAGCCCTGCACTCGGCGTTCTCCGGAATCCAGAAAGGCGCGCAAGCCTGCTGCCTGCTGGCGGTGCGCCAACAGGCACAGCGGGTGAGGCCCATCCGGAGTGCATGCATAGGCAGGGCGATCCGGATGCGCCGCTGCGCGCAGGCGCGCCAGCAAATCGGGCGGCCAGCGCAGCACGTCCACGGGCAGCACGAACAGCCATGGCGTCCGTGCGTGCTGCAGCCCCGCCAGGACGCCCAGCAGCGGGCCGCCGCCAGACTGGCCGGCCGCATCCTGCAGGACCTGCCCGTAGCGCGCATAATCATCCAGATTGCGATTGGCACTGATCCAGATGCTGCCCACACCCTGCGCCCGCATGTAGTCGCACGGCCAGGCCACCAGCGGCCTGCCCTGCCAGGCTTGCAGTCCCTTGTCGACCTCGGGAAGTGCCGTCGTGCGCATGCGCAGGGATTGCCCGCCAGCCAGGATCAGGCCATCGATCCCGTCGCCAGGTGCATCGCCCCGCTCAGCCACCGATATAGCTCATCTCGATCTTGCGATCGCGGTGGGCATGACCGCGACGTTCGGAATAGCGGTCCGTGCGCGCCTGCCAGACGCCCGCCAGGCGATCGCGCAACGCCTGGTCATCCGCCCCGGAACGCAACAGGGCACGGATGTCGTGGCCGTGATCGGCAAACAGGCAAGTGAACAGCCGGCCCTCGGGCGACAGGCGCAGGCGCGTGCAGTCGCCGCAGAAAGGCTGGGACACACTGGTGATCAACCCGATCTCGCCGGCACCGTCGGCATAGGCCCAGCGCGCGGCGACCTCGCCGCGATAGTGGGACTGGATGGGAACCAGAGGAAATTCGGCGCCGATCATGCGGATGATCTCGGCCCCGGTGACGACCTCGTCCATGCGCCAGCCATTGGTGTTGCCCACATCCATGTATTCGATGAAGCGCAGGACGTGCCCGCTGTTGCGGAAGTGCCGCACCATCGGCAGGATCTGGTGATCGTTCATGCCGCGGCGCACCACCATATTGACCTTGACCGGCGCCAGCCCGACACGTGCCGCCGTATCGATGGCGTCCAGAATGGCCGCCACCTTGACGCCGCTGTCGCTCATGCGCTGAAAGATGGCGTCATCCATGGCATCCAGGCTGACGGTCACGCGCGTCAGGCCGGCATCGGCCAGCGCCTGCGCCTTGCGCGCCAGCAAGGCGCCATTGGTGGTCAGTGTCAATTCCAGCGGTTCGCCATCAGGCCGCCGCAAGGGCGACAGCATGGCCACCAGCTTTTCCAGCTGCTTGCGCATCAGGGGTTCGCCACCCGTCAGGCGGATCTTGCCCACCCCCTGGGAAAGCGCCACCTGGGCGACCCGGGTTATTTCCTCGAAGGTGAGCAAAGCGCTTTGCGGCAGAAAGGCATGATCCGGGCCAAAAACCTCACGCGGCATACAGTAGGTGCAGCGAAAATTGCAACGGTCGGTGACGGAAATGCGCAGATCCCGCAGCGGACGCCCGTAAGCGTCCTGCACGGCTTCACCCGGAGCAAGTTCGGGCGCAGCGCGACCCATGCCCTGCGCCTGATGGAAGATGACGCGGCTCATGGGGTCAGTCGGTTTCCTTCACGCGGTAGACCAGGGTGGCGACCTTTGCCAGACCCAGGACCTTCACTGTGACGCTGCCCAGCAGCAGACGCGACAGGCCGCTGCGCCCGTGGCTGCCGATGAAGATCAGGTCGCAGCCTTCTTCCTTTGCGGCCTGGACGATGCCGTCGGCCACATTGAAGTTCGATACGGCCTTGCCCTGCGCCGGCACGCCGGCCGTGGCGGCCCGGTCGAGCACCGCCTGCAGGTATTTCTGCGCCTGCTCTGCGGCGGTGCGGTCGTAGTCCTCGTCGGTGATGGCATAAGCGGCCGCCATGCCATCGAAGCCCACCGTGGCCGCAAACGGCTGGGTGACATGCAGCGCAACGATCTCGGCCCCTATGGAGCGGGCAAACGTGACGCCCTTGTTGGCAGCCTGTGCCGAGAGCTTGGAACCGTCTGTGGGAATCAGGATTTTCTTGAACATGCGCGAATCATCCATAAGGCCAGTCGGAAAACTTCAGCATACCTGCTGAACGCTCAAAAAGACAGCCGAATCAGCCACCAGATTGATTTTGCTCAGTACCTTGCACTGCCTGAAACAGCTGAGTGCAGCGCGCGCCCGAGCGGCAGTACGCCAGAACCGGCGCAGGCAACTCGTGCAGCAGGCGGGCAAAGTCCGCCACATCGACGACGGTGATCGCTCCGCTGACGACGGGCTGGTAGCGCGCCTGCAGTCCCGCCTTTCGGGCAGCCTGCAGCACATCGGCCGACAAGGGCTGCTGCGGGCCGCCTTCGCCATCCGGCCGGTTGATGATGACAGACCGGAAACCGGCGTCGGCCAGCGCCTGCATGTCGGCGGGCCCCAATTGGGGGGCCACGGCAAAATCCGGGGTCAGGGAATGATAGCTTGCGTTCATGTGCGCTCCTTCGCGCGGGGCGCCGCCCCCGCAATGATCAGGCGATTTTCCGCCAGCCAGCGGCCCATCAGCGAGCCGGCCAGCACTTCGTGTTCAGCCTGGCGCTGCACAGACAACGCGTCGCCCGGATCATTGCCCCACGCGGGATGGCACATCAGCACATCACCATCCTGGCACAACGCGAGCCAGCGGCGCATCCAGTCTGCATAGACACCGGCACCACCCTGAAAATCATACACGCCCAGAAAGCCGGGATTCTGCGGATACCCCCCGATGCGAGCCTGGCGGCGCAGGCCGGCGGCACCCAGGCGCGCGATCACGAGGGCCTTGAACTGCAGGCGCCACGGCAAGCCGGCGAGCCGCGGCCGGCCGGTATCACGAATCCAGAGGCGCCCGTCCCGGTGCGGCTCCAGCGCCTCGAGCAGCGCCTCGCGGATTCCGGGCAATTGGTGCACATGCTGGTGTCCATCGACATAATCCGGCGGCCGCCCCGTCTGTTCGCGAAACAGGTCCAGTTGCCGACGCACGCCCGCGCGCAGGGCGGCCTGCGGCAGGCGGCGCAAGCAGGCCGCACGAACAAGTCGGCCCAGAGGCAGGCACAGTCCCGGCTGACCGAAAGATTCGGTGAAATTCAGATGCAGGCCGATCTGCAAGCCCGAACACAGCAAGGCCGGCAGGTCCTGCCGCACGGCGGGGCCATCGACCAGAAGGCTGGTGGCAGACAGCCGACTGCGCCGCGCCAGATCCAGAATGCCGGCGTTCACCGACGGGTTCATCCCGAAGTCGTCCGCGCACAATACAATGCGCCGGTAGCCGGAAAGCCCCTGATCCTGTCCATCCGGCTGCTGGCCGGAACTTTTTTGCCCTGCAGGAAATTGTTCAGAATCCATGCTCAGGAAACTCGCTACCCAGATCGGCTGGTTCGTCATTGTAGGCTGCGCCGCGGCGGCCACCCACTGGGCGGTTGTCGTCGCCTGCGTGTCGCGGTGGGACCTGGCACCCCTGGTGGCCAATGTCCTCGGCTGGCTGGTGGCCTTCGGCGTGTCCTTCACGGGTCATTACCGGCTGACGTTCCGCCTTCAGCGGGCCCCGCTGCGGCGCGCAGCCGTGCGCTTCTTCATGGTGTCGGCCCTGGGATTTGCCGTCAATGAAGCCGCCTACGCGGCCTTGCTGTACCTGACGGCGATCCGCTACGACATCCTGCTGGCGCTGGTGTTGATCGGCATTGCCGCCATGACGTTCATTCTGGGGCGCTACTGGGCGTTCCGCCACAGCCACTGACCCGCTCGCCGGCCGGAATCCGCCACAGACCCATCCCCGAAGCCTGCGCCCGGGGCGCACGATCCGCCAGTGACGGAAAATGGTCGGTCTCATCCAGCCAGGCCAGCAGCCAGGTGGTCGGGTGTGCCGGATCACACAACATCGCCCGCAGGCGTTCGGGCTGCCAGAGGACTTCGGCACCCTGCGCCGGGGCAAACTGTGCCGCGTCCAGCAGTTCCCGCCGCCAGTCATCGGCCCGCTTCAGGCCAGGATCGTCCCAGTTCGCCACCACAACGACAGGCGCGCGCCAGTTGGCATAAAGCGGCAGATCATAGGCGTACTGATCCAGCATCACCAACTGGTCGCCCGGCGCCGCAGCAGCAGCCAGCGTTCGCGCCAGGCCTTTGGTGCTGCGCTGCGGGACCAGCAGCAACGCGGCGACGGCCAGCAGGCAGATCCCCGCCGCAATGACCGCATGGCGTGCCAGACTGCGCCCCACGCCGGGTGCGGTTTCTTCCTCGCGCTGCTCGAAAGTTTCCTGGATGAACCAGGCCAGTGGCGGCAAGGCTGCGATCACATAGCCGACGAGCTTCGATGCGGGGATCGAAAAGAACACCAGCACGACCAGCAGCCACGACAGCATCAAGCCCCGCAGCACGCGCCGGTCCACCTGCTCGACCCGGTGAGCCGGCGGCACGAAAACCGTGTTCAGCGGCCCCTGGGGATGAAACCAGCGCCAGAGCTGGATCGACCAGGGCAGCGTCAGGCCCAGCACGACAGGCAGATAGAACCAGAACGGATGCGGATTGTTGAACCCGGCTTCGAGGAATCGCTGAAAATGCTGATACACGATGTAGTAATCGAAAAATCCCGGGTAACGCAACTGCATCACGACCATCCAGGGCAGCGTCAGCAGCAGGAACAGCAGGATCCCGGGCCACCACAGCAGACGGCCCATGGCACGGAACCGGCGCCGCCCCAGCAGCCAGAAGAACAGGACGCCGCCGGGCAGGACGACGCCGATCAGGCCCTTGGCCATGAACCCGGCAGCCGCTGCCACGTACATGACGATCAGGGCCATGCGGTCGGGGCGCAGGTGTTCACCACGGAACACCGCGTCGGCACCGGCCAGTACGGTCAGACTGATCAACGCCGCCACCAGCATGTCCAGATTGGCGTAATGCGCCGCACCGAACAGGAAAGGCTGCACCGCCAGAATCAGGATGGTGCGACCGGCGGCCCGCATGCGGGCATAGCGACGCAGAAAAACGTAGAACACCGTCACCAGCCCGGTGGCCGCCAGCACGGAACACAAGCGCCCGGCCCAGGCATTGTCACCAAACAGCGCCAGCGACGCGGCCGTCAACCAGTAAAACAGTGGCGGCTTGTGAAAGAACGGCAAGCCATCGAGGCGCGGTGTCAGGAAATCGCCCGAGACCAGCATATGCCAGGCCACCCCGACATAGCGCCCTTCGTCGGGCAGCAACAGGGGGTACATCCAGGTCGTTGCCGCCAGCCAGAGGAAGGTCAGCAGGGCCACCCACAGCCACGACCGCCGAGTCTGCAGGCGCTGCCAGCCGGCTTCGCCCGCATCCACCAGCCGGCGGCCCAGCGCCCGCGGCCTCATTCCGTTGCCCCGCGGTCAGCGCGACCCGCCGTTTCGGGGCCTGCGGGACGGTGGATGGTGCGCAGGTGCGCGCGCGGGGAGCCGGGCGGCCCCGATTTGGTGGGCGGCTCGAAGTCATCGGGCGGATCGGAGCCGGGCGGCTGATCGACCCTCCCCGGCGGGCCCGCCGTGCCCAGCCCGGTGCCGATCCGCTCGCGCAGCAGATACACTGGGCGCTGCTTGACCTCGGTGAAGATGCGGGCGATGTATTCGCCCAGCACACCCAGCGACATCAGGTTCACGCCCGAGAAGAACAGCACCACCGTGATCAGCGTGGCCCAGCCACGCACCGGGTCCCCATACAGCCAGTGCGTGATGACGATGACCAGCCCATAGGCAAATGCCAGCAAGGACAGGCACGCGCCCAGCAGGCTGAGCAGCCGCAGCGGCCATGTGGTGAAAGCCGTGAGGCCATCCACTGCGAAGCGCAGCAGCTTCATGGGCCGGAAGCGACTGATGCCGTGGAGGCGCTGCGGCGGTGCGTACGGTATGGCTTCGGACTGAAACCCTACCCAGGCGAACAGCCCCTTCATGAAACGGTCGCGCTCCGGCAACCGCAGCAGCGCATCCACCACGACACGGTCCATCAGGCGGAAGTCGCCCGCATTGGCAGGCACGCTCAACCCACCCGACGTGCGCATCAGGGCGTAGAACAAGCGTGAGCCGATGCGCTTGAACCAGGTTTCGTCTTCACGGCTTGCGCGCACGGCATACACCATCTGCACCCCGGCCCGCCAGCGCGCCAGCATGTCGGGAATCATGGCGGGAGGATGCTGCATGTCGGCATCCAGACAGACCACGACATCGCCACTGGCAGCTTCCAGACCCGCCGTCAAGGCGGCTTCCTTGCCGAAATTGCGCGACAGGCGCAGATAAAGGATTTCAGGATGCAGGCGCGTCCAGTGCCGCATCAGGTCCGGCGTGCCATCCGTGCTGCCATCATCGATGACGATGATTTCCACCGTGCAATCCTGGTGCGCCAGCGTGGCCAGCAACTCGGGCAGCAACACGCCAAGATTGACCTGCTCGTTCAGGCAGGGCACGACACAGGAGAGGGTGACAGGCACTGGCATGTTGATCCCCGCGGACGCAGTCAGCGGGCATGTTCCTGTAGGGTTTCCGAAAGATATTGATGATAACTGAAAGGCCCTGTGGGGGCACACCCGTACGCCTTTGTTGAATGCGGGTGCCGCCGCTGCGGCCGCGGCCGCAAGGCGGGCTTCCCCCGGGTTCTGCCGATTCATCCGCTGACTCTCGCGGATTCATTCGTTGGCGCTTGCGAATTCACTCACTGTCCCTAGCGGATTTACCCGCTGGTCCTCGCGGATTTACTCGGCGACCCTTGCGGATTTCCCCGCAGGATTTCCTTGCAGCGTTTTGCGGATCCATAAGAAGATATCTATAATATGCATCTTTGCAAATCCGCGCCGACAGCCTTGTGCATGACACCCCGGTCTGTACCGAGGACGACATCCTCACCCTCGTCCAGAATTTTTATCGGCGTGTGCGCCGGACCCGGACTCTGGAGCCGATATGCGACCAACCCCTGACGGAGCTCGACCATGTCTCGTCTGCTGAATATTGAAGAAGCCCCCGCAGCCGAGCCTGCCGGACCCTCGATGGCAGCCTTTCTGAGCCTGGGTTTTCGCCCACTGTATCTTGCCGGCGTATCCTGGGCACTGATCTCCATCCTGATCTGGATTTTCTTCCCGCAGATTCTGCAAGGTCCCTTGTCGATGGTGTACTGGCACGCCCATGAAATGCTGTGGGGGTTCATCATCACCATCGCCGTCGGCTTTCTGCTGACGGCCAGCGCCACCTGGACCGGATTCAATCCGCTGCATGGCCGCCCGCTGGGGCTTTTGTGCCTCTTCTGGCTCGTGGCACGCCTCGGCTTCCTCTTTGGCGGGCACACCGGGTTCTGGCTCGCCGTCACGGCCGAGATGCTCTTCTTCCTGCTGGCGGCTGCCAGCCTGATGCGCGTCATGATCAAGGGCCGCAGCCGGCGCAACTACGGCCTGCCGCTGCTGATTCTGGCCCTGGGCAGCGCCGATCTGCTTTATTTGCTGGCAGCCCTTCAGGGCAATTATGTGGAACTCATGCAGCGCTTTGATCTGGGCCTGATCGGCATGGCCGTGATTGCGCTACTGATCGCGCGCCGCGTGATTCCGTTCTTTTCCATGCGCATGGTCGCCGGGTTGAAGATCCCCATGCTGACCCGATCCGGGCATGTGCAGATGGTCTTCAGCGTCCTGGCCCTGGTGGCCGGCCTGCTGCAGCTGCCGGTCGCGATGGCCATCGCCCTGGCCCTCACCGGCCTGATCAGCCTGGGTCAGCTGCTGTACTGGCGCCCGCTGGCGGTGTTGCACAAGCCCCTGCTGTGGATTCTGTATCTGGGCTACGCCTTCATCGGCATTGGCCTGCTGGCTGCCGCATGGCAGATCAGCGGCCTGTTCAACCCGTCACTGATGCGCGGCGTGATGGCCCGCAGCGCCACCCACGTGCACCTGATCGGCATGGCAGGCTTTTGTGTGCTCATCATCGGCATGGTGACACGCACGGCGCTCGGCCACCTGGGGCGCCCGCTGGCGCTGGAACGCAGCATGCTGGTCAGCTACTGGCTCATGATCGCCGCGGTGGCCCTGCGGCTGGCGGCGCTGTGGCCCTCTGCCGCCAGCGTGCCACTGCTGCATCTGGCCGCGACCGCATGGATTCTGTGTTTCGGGCTGTACCTGTGGCGCTTCACCCCCATGCTGATTCGCCCGCGTCCGGACAAGCCCGCGCCCGTGACGGCTGCCAGGAAACGGGCCCCGGCCGAGGCGGCACAAGCCCGCTGAACGCACTACGGAGGCCAAGGCTGTCATGCGCCTGACGAACATGAGCGACTATGCGGTGCGGCTGCTGATTTACCTGGGCGGCCACCGGGATCGTCTGTGCACGATCGCCGAAATTGCCCGGGCCTACGGCATTTCAGAGCCGCATCTGATGAAGATCACGCACCGCCTCGCCCGGCACGGCTGGATCCGTACGGTGCGCGGCAAGAACGGCGGCATGGAACTGGCCCATGAGCCCCGGGACATCCCCCTGGGCGCCCTGATCCGCGACATGGAAAACGACCTGGCCCTGGTGGAATGCATGGGCGCAGACAGCCAGTGCGTCCTGAGCGGGCATTGCGGCCTGAAGCCGATCATCGCGGGTGCGCTGCAGGCCTTCATGGATCATCTGGATGCCCGCTCGCTGGCGGATGTGCTGCCGCCGCCGCAGCCTGCCATCGCCGGGCAGGCCAGCTTGCCCCGGCACACCATTGCTGCCCGCAGGCCACCGGCCTGAGCGGCACCACTCGCCGGCGGTCGGATACCGAGACCGGTCGGATACCGAGACCGGTCGGATACCGAGACCGGCCGGATACCGAGACCGGCCGGATACCGAGACCGGCCGGATACCGAGGCCGGTCGGACATCGAAACCGGACGGCTGACCAGGGCATCCGTGACAGCAGACGCCGGAGCTGGCAGACGCCTGAGCTGTCGGCCTGCTGTGTGCGGTCTGCTGTGTGCGGCCTGTTGTATGCGGTCTATTGCACCAGCGGCGATTCCGCCCCCTGCATTGGGATGCCCTCGATGCGGGCGCCCCCCACCAGCTGCTGCAGGTACTGGTGGACAGCCCGTCGATAGCTGGATTCCTCGAGCCAGGCCGCCAGCTTTTCATGCACGGCCTCGAAGGGCAGGACGTGGCCCTCGACCTTGCGCCCGGTGCGCACGATGTGAAATCCGAAACGGCTTTCCACCAGCTCACCGGCCAGGGTGTAGGGCTCCATGGCGAAGACGGCCTTCTCGAATTCCGGCACCGTCTCGCCGCGCGTGAGCTCGCCCAGGGCGCCGCCCTCGGCACCGGAAGGACAATTGGAATATTCCCGCGCGAAGCGCCCGAATTCCTTCAGCCCGGCCCGATGCAACTCGGCCAGGATCACATTGGCCCGGGAGCGCAGGCGCTGCACATCCAGACCGGATGTGGCCTGGAACAGCACATGCCAGACTTCGATCAGGTCTCCTTCGCGGAATTCCTCGGGGTGCTGGCCGTAATATCGGCGGCAGCTGGCCTCATCCGCCCGGGGTGTGCGCACATCGTGATCCAGCACGGCGGCCAGCAGCCCTTCATCCCCATCGGCGTTGAGTTCCAGTGATTGCCCGCGCTGACGGATCAGCTCGCGCAGCACCAGTTCCTGGCCAGCCGCCAGGCGCGGATTGGGATCCTGCTGGTGGCGCGCAACCTCGGCCAGCACATCGGCTTCGGTAATGGTGACATCATTCACGGTGATCATGCCTGCCCCCCATTCAGCGCGGACGCACGAGTTGCCGTGCCCGCACGAGATAGGTGACCGAAGCGAAGCCGGACCACACGTGCACCAGCCGGGTGAAGGGGAAGATCAGGAACAGCGTCATGCCCAGCACCATGTGCAGGCGGTACACCGCCGGCACGCCTTCCAGTGCACCCACTGCGCCGGCACGGAAGGTGACGATGCGCTGCGCCCATTCACCCAGTTGCACCATGACGGCACCGTCGCGATGCTGTAAGGAAGTGAACAGCGACGCGATCCCGATGATCAGAACCAACAGGATCCACAGCAGCGTCACCCAGTCGGACACGTTCGAATTGTGGGCCAGCCGGATTTCAGACCAGCGGCGATGGATCAGCAGCACCAGACCGATCAGGCAGATGATGCCCAGGATGGCGCCCACGACGATGGCCAGCATCTGCTTGAACGGTGTCGTCACCCCCAGGGAGTGGTAGACGGCCGGCGGTGTGAGCAGGCCCACCAGGTGGGTGAAGAACAGGGCGATGATGCCGATATGAAACAGGTTGCTGCCCCAGCGCAGCGAGCCCTGGCGCAGCATCTGGCTGGAATCGCTTTTCCAGGTGTACTGTTCCCGCTCGAAGCGGATCAGGCTGCCCAGGAAAAACACGGTCAGTGCGATGTAGGGGTACACCCCGAAGAAAAACAGGTCGATATGATCTTTCATCGTGGTCTCCTCAGATCTGGTTGCCGGTCGGCCCGTTCTTGCGCGAACGGGGCGGATGAAAAACAATGGGTTGGGTTCCTGCCGGCGTGCCCGCATGGCCCATGATCAGGGGCTCGGTTCCATCGGCGTTCGGACCGAAGGTGACCATGGTTTCCTCCATCTCGCCTTCCGGCGGATCCGGCAGGGCTTCGGGCTGCACATCGGTCATTTCACGCAATTGCGCAAAAATGCAGGCATAGGGGCTGTCCGACTCGGCGAGCTTGTCACCCAGGCGCGCGAGCACATGGATGGCATCGCCCAGCAGGTCGGCTGCCGCCTGGGCGGGAATCTGCCCCAGAAACTCCAGGAACAGGGGAACGTAATCGGGCAGTTCGGTGGTGGATGGCTCCAGGCCGTACTTCAGGTACTCGTTCTGCAGATCCACCATGGCCTGGCCGCGGTCGCGAGATTCCCCGTGGACGTGTTCGAACAGGTGCAGGGAATGCGCCGCGCGCCGATCAAAGGTGGCCACGTACTGCTCCTGCAGATCGATCGGGTCGCCCGACTGTTCCAGAAACGTGAACAGGGGCGCCAGCCGCGCACGAACCGGCGCCGGCAGCGCGGCCGACAAGTCCGCCAGCTCGTCGAGCCAGTCCTGTTCGGGATAGCCCAGCAGAATGGACAGGACGGAAAATACGGCCGTGTCCTGTGCGACAAGTGTGTGTTCCATCATGTCTCCCTCAGGCCGTGCGGGCCGGATCGAGGAATACCACGGTCGGCTTGCGCTTGTTGCGCGGCTTGCCGAACAGCGAACCCTCGGAGGTGCCCCCCGAACAGCCGTTGCCGAACGTGAAGCCGCAACCGCCCCGGATCTCGAAGGCGTTCTCCGCATTTTCACGATGCGCCGTGGGAATCACGAAGCGGTCTTCGTAATTGGCAATGGCCAGGTAGCGGTGCATGTCTTCCACCTGGTGCAAAGAGAGCCCGACCTGTTCCAGAATGTCGAGGCGCTCCTGGCGATCCACCGAGCGCGCCCGCATGAAAGCCCGCATGGCCAGCATGCGTTCGAGCGCCACGGCCACAGGCGCCTCGTCACCGGCCGTCAGCAAATTGGCCAGATAACGCAACGGAATGCGCAGCGATTTGACGTCGGGGATTTCACCGAAGGCGCCGATCTGGCCGCTGTTGGCGGCAGACTGGATGGGCGACAGGGGCGGCACATACCAGACCATCGGCAAGGTGCGATATTCCGGATGCAGCGGGAAGGCAATCTTCCAGTCGACGGCCATTTTGTAGACGGGCGAATTGCAGGCCGCATCCAGCCAGTTCTCGGGAATGCCGTCGGCCAGCGCCTGGCGACGCACCTCGGGATCGAACGGGTCCAGGAACAGGTCCAGCTGGGCCTGATAAAGGTCCTTTTCATTGGGCACGCTGGCGGCTGCCTCGATGCCATCGGCATCATAGAGCAGCACGCCCAGGTAGCGGATCCGGCCCACACAGGTCTCGGAACAGACCGTGGGCTGACCGGCCTCGATGCGGGGATAGCAGAAGATGCATTTTTCCGCCTTGCCCGATTTCCAGTTGTAATAGATCTTCTTGTACGGGCAGCCGGAAATGCACATGCGCCAGCCACGGCATTTGTCCTGGTCGATCAGGACGATGCCGTCCTCGGCACGCTTGTAGATGGAGCCCGACGGGCAGCTGGCCACGCAGGTGGGGTTCAGGCAATGCTCGCACAGGCGCGGCAGGTACATCATGAAGGTGTTTTCGAACTGCCCGTAGATGTCCTTTTGCACGGCTTCGAAATTGTAGTCTTTCGAACGCTTGGAAAATTCGCCCCCCAGGATTTCCTCCCAGTTGGGGCCCCATACGATCTTTTCCAAGCGCTGGCCGGTGATCAGGGAACGCGGCCGCGCCGTAGGAGGCGTGGTGCGCTCAGGCGCCTTCTGCAGGTAGTCGTAATCGTAGGTGAAGGGCTCGTAGTAATCGTCGATCTGGGGCAGGTTCGGGTTCGAGAAGATGCGCGACAGGAGCTTGAGCCGGCCGCCCTGGCGCGGTTCGATACGGCCGTTGGCACGCCGGCGCCAGCCTCCGTTCCAGCGATCCTGATTTTCCCATTCCTTGGGATAGCCCACCCCCGGCTTGGTTTCCACGTTGTTGAACCAGGCATATTCCATCCCCTCGCGAGACGTCCAGACGTTCTTGCAGGTAATGGAACAGGTGTGGCAGCCAATGCATTTGTCCAGATTCAGGACCATGGCGACTTGTGCACGGATTTTCATGAATGCGACTCCTTCAGGCCTGCGTCCGGGCGGGAATTTCGTGGGTTTCATCCATCCAGTCGATGTGCTTCATCTTGCGCACCACGACGAACTCATCACGGTTGGAGCCGACGGTCCCGTAATAGTTGAAACCATAGGACAAATGGGCGTAACCGCCGATCATGTGCGTGGGCTTGAGCAGGATGCGGGTGACCGAATTGTGAATGCCGCCGCGCTTCCCGGTGATTTCCGAACCTGGCACATTGACGATTTTTTCCTGGGCGTGATACATCATGGTCATGCCCTCGGGGACCCGCTGGCTGACCACGGCACGCGCGACCAGGGCGCCATTGACGTTGAACACTTCGATCCAGTCGTTGTCCACAATGCCGGCCTTGGCAGCGTCGATTTCCGACATCCAGACGATCGGACCGCCGCGCGACAGCGTCAGCATGATCAGATTGTCGGAATAGGTGGAGTGAATCCCCCATTTCTGGTGTGGCGTGATGAAGTTCAGCACCACGTGCGGCTCGCCGTTGCCGAACTGCTTGTCCAGCATGGGCTGGATCGTCTTGGTGCTGACCGGTGGCCGATAGACGCACAACGATTCGCCGAAGTCGCGCATCCAGGCGTGATCCTGATACAGTTCCTGGCGCCCGGTGAGCGTGCGCCAGGGGATCAGTTCGTGCACATTGGTGTAGCCGGCGCTGTAGCTGACCTTGTCCGACTCAATGCCCGACCAGGTGGGCGAAGTCAGGATCTTGCGCGGTTGCGCCTGGATGTCGCGAAAGCGGATTTTCTCGTGCTCGCTGGACCTGACCAGGTGGGTGTGATCCCGCCCCGTGGACCGGGACAGGGCCTCCCAGGCCTTGAGCGCCACATGGCCATTGGTTTCCGGGGCCAGGGTCAGGATGGTTTCGCAGGCATCGATGTCGGTGACGATGCGCGGCTGACCCTGGCTGACGCCGGGTTCGCGCTCACGATAGCTGAGCTTGCCCAGCAATTCCACTTCCTCTTTGGTGTCCCAGGAGATGCCCTTGCCGCCGTTGCCCAGCTTTTCAGCCAGCGGCCCCAGGGCGGTGAAGCGCTTGTAGACGTTCTTGTAATCCCGGTCGACGACGATCAGATTCGGCATGGTCTTGCCGGGCACCGGATCGCATTCGCCCTTGCGCCAATCGCGCACCTCGAAGGGGTCGGCGAGTTCGCCCGGCGAGTCGTGCTGCATCGGCTGCAGCACCATGTCTTCGTCGGGCAGGTCGGCATCCACGGCCAGTTCGGAGAATTTCCTGGCCAGGTCCTTGTAGATTTCCCAATCGCTGCGCGATTCCCAGATGGGGTCGACAGCCGCCGACAGCGGGTGGATGAAGGGGTGCATGTCGGACGTGTTCAGGTCGTTCTTTTCATACCACGTGGCCGTGGGCAGGACGATGTCGGAATACATGCAGGTGGTGGACATGCGGAAATCCAGCGTCACCAGCAGATCCAGCTTGCCCTCGGGCGCCTGGTCGCGCCAGGCGACTTCCACGGGCTTGGCCTGGCCGGTTTCGCCCAGATCCTTGCCCTGGATGCCGTGCTGAGTGCCCAGCAAGTGCTTGAGGAAATATTCGTGGCCCTTGCCCGACGACCCCAGAACGTTGGATCGCCAGATGAACAGGTTGCGCGGGTAGTTGTCCGGATGGTCCGGATCCTCGCAGGCAAAACGCAGCTTGCCCTCGCGCAGGCCCTGCACCACGTAGTCCTTGGGATCCTGACCGGCCGCCCTGGCATCGCGCACGACCTGCAGCGGATTGGTCTGCAGTTGCGGGGCGGTGGGCAGCCATCCCATGCGCTCGGCGCGCACGTTCATGTCGATCAGGCTGCCCTGGTATTTCGAGGCATCGGCCAGGGGTGAAAGCAGTTCGGACACCTGCACCTTTTCGTAGCGCCACTGATCCGTGTGGGCATAGAAGAATGAGGTGCCGTTCATGTGGCGCGGCGGGCGCAGCCAGTCCAGTGCGAAAGTCAGCATGGTCCAGCCGGTCTGGGGACGCAGCTTTTCCTGACCCACATAGTGACACCAGCCACCACCCGACTGACCGACACAGCCGCACATCGACACCAAGTTGATGATGCCGCGGTAGGCCATGTCCATGTGATACCAGTGGTTCAGGCCGGCACCCAGGATGACCATGGACTTGCCTTCGGTCTTGTCGGCATTGTCGGCAAACTGGCGTGCCACGGTGATGACGTCTTGACGCTTCACGCCGGTGATGCGTTCCTGCCAGGCCGGGGTGTAGGGGATGTCGTCATCGTAGGACGCGGCGACATTGCCACCCCCCAGCCCGCGATCGATGCCGTAGTTCGCCACGAACAAATCGAAGACCGTGGTGACCAGGACGGCACCCTCGGCGGTCTGGACCCGTTTGGCCGGCAGATTGCGCACCAGGATTTCGTCGTGGTCGGTGCCCTGGAAATAATCATGTGGCTGGCCACCAAAATACGGGAACGCGACAGGCACCACCTCGTCGTGCGTGTCAATCAACGACAGACGGGGCTGGACCGCATGGCCGCGGGCGTCCTTCAGTTCCAGATTCCACTTGCCGGCGTCTTCACCCTCCTTCTGGCCCCAGCGAAAACCGATGGAGCCCTGCGGCACGATGAGTTCACCCGACTGCTCGTCGCAGGCGACGGTTTTCCATTCGGGATTGTTCTGCTGGCCCAGCTGGTCGGGGAAATCCGAAGCACGCAGCTTGCGATCCGGCACGTAACGGTCCCCCTGGCGCACCAGACGCACCAGAAAGGGCATGTCGGTGTACTGGCGGCAATAGCGATCGAAATAGGCGCTCTTGCCCGCCAGGTGGAATTCCTTCAGGACCACATGGCCCATCGCCAATCCCAGGGCGGCATCCGTGCCCTGCTTGGGGTGCAGCCAGATGTCGCCGAATTTGGCGCCCTCGGCGTAGTCCGGAAAGATGGACACGACCTTGGCGCCACGATAACGGGCCTCGACCATGAAGTGAGCGTCGGGAGTGCGCGTCTGGGGTACGTTGGAGCCCCACAGCATGATGAAGGTGGAGTTGTACCAGTCGGCCGATTCGCTGACGTCGGTCTGCTCGCCCCAGGTCTGGGGGCTGGAGGGCGGCAGATCGCAATACCAGTCGTAGAAGCTCAACAGCGAGCCGCCCAGCAGCGACAGATAACGGCTGCCGGACGCGTAGGACACCATGGACATGGCCGGGATGGGCGAAAACCCGGCGATACGGTCCGGACCATGGCGCTTGATGGTGTGAATGTTGGCGGCGGCAATGATTTCATTGACCTCGTCCCAGGTCGAACGCACGAAGCCGCCCAGGCCGCGCATGGACTTGTAGTTTGCGGCGCGTTCCGGATCCGAGACGATGGATTCCCAGGCCTGGACCGCACCCAGGGTCTTGCGCTGTTCGCGCCACATGCGCACCAGGCGACCACGCACCATGGGGTATTTGACCCGGTTGGCGCTATACAGATACCACGAGAAGGTGGCACCCCGGGGACAGCCGCGCGGTTCGTGATTGGGCATGTCGGGCCGGGTGCGCGGGTAGTCCGTCTGCTGAGTTTCCCAGGTGACGATGCCGCCCTTGACGTAGATTTTCCAGGAACAGGAACCCGTACAGTTCACGCCATGCGTGGAACGGACGATCTTGTCGTGCTGCCAGCGATTGCGATAGGCTTCTTCCCAGGTCCGGTCCTCGTGGACGACCTCGCCGTGGCCGTTCGAGAAAGGTTCCTTCGGGCGGGAAAAATATTTCAGACGATCGATGAAATGGCTCACGATATTCGCTCCGTTTGAAAGACTGAGTTGGAATGCGGGCGGGCGGCCAGGCTCGTCAGCACGGGATCTCCGCGTGACGGCGAGAATAAAACCACCAGGTGACGGCGATGGAAAGAGCATAGAACACGACGAAGAAGACCAGGGCAGCGTACGCTGAGCCGGTCAGGTCGAAGGACGTGCCAAAGCTTTTCGGAATGAAGAAACCGCCGTACGCCCCGATGGCCCCGCTGAAGCCCAGCACGGCCGCTGATTCCTTGGCGCCCTCGGTATCGGCCTGAATACGGCTCTGGAGTGTGTCGCCCGGGTGCCGCTGCTGCGCCAGGGTCGCAAAAATCACCGGAATCATGGCAAAGGTGGAGCCATTGCCAACGCCGGTCATGAAGAACAGGAACAGGAAGGCCAGCAGAAAGCCCACGAAGGTGCCCGGAGACTGTTCGCCGGGCAGCGTCAGCATGACGGCCAGCACGCCCAGAATCATCCAGAAGAAAACCCAGAACGTGACGCGCGCCCCGCCCAGGCGGTCGGACAGCCAGCCGCCAAACGGCCGCGACATGGCGCCGACCAGCGGCCCGAGCCAGGCGTACTGCAGCGGCCGGATGTCCGGGTACAGGTATTTGATCAGCAGCGGGAAGCCGGCGGAAAAGCCGATGAAGGAACCGAAGGTGCCCAAGTAGAGAAAGCACATGATCCAGTTGTGCTTGCGCCGGAAGATGACCGCCTGCTCGCGAAACGAAGCCCTGGCATCGGCGATGTCGTGCATGCCCACCCAGGCCATCATCGACACGATGATGATGAAGGGCACCCAGATGAACGCCGCGTTCTGCGCCCAGACCTCGACGGGTCCGCCACGCATGCCCGACAGCGTCGCCATCTGGGGATCGCCCGCCCAGGGTCCCAGCACCCCCATCGTGATGACCAGCGGCGCGAGGAACTGCACCGAGGACACCCCCAGATTGCCCAGACCCGCGTTCAGCCCCAGCGCCGAACCCTTGCGTTCCTTGGGGAAAAAGTAGCTGATGTTCGCCATGGAGGACGAGAAATTCCCGCCCCCCAGGCCACACAGGAGCGCCAGAATCAGCATCGTCGAATACGGTGTCGACGGATTCTGGACCGCCAGCCCGACGCCGATCGTGGGCAGCAGCAGGCTGGCCGTGGTCAGGGCCGTCCAGCGCCGTCCACCCACCACGGGCACCATGAAGGAGTAGAAAATGCGCAGCGTGGCGCCGGACAGGGCGGGCAGTGCGGCCAGCCAGAAGAGCTGGTTTTCGGAATATTTGAAACCCAGATTGGGCAGGTTGACCGCCACCACGCTCCACATTTGCCAGACGGCAAAGGCCAGGAACAGCGCGGGGACTGAGATCCAGAGATTGACGTTGGCGATGGCATGGCCTTCGCGCACCCAGAATGCCTGGTCCTCGGGGGTCCAGACAGTGAGCGTTCGGCCACGTCGGGCCTTGGGTGGCGCATCAGACAGGCTGGTCATGCTCGGGCTCCTGGTTTCAAGGCCCACCACCATAATCCCTGTGATGCGCAAGGATCATGACCTGGATCAAACAGTGCCCGATTTCCTGAACTGAAAATCGGGCCTGCCTGAAACCGGCCATTGCAGCGGGCCGTTCTGAGCAGATCTGGCAGCCAGTATAAGTGCTTGAAGCATGAAAAACCACATGGGCAGGTCAAATGCTTCCGATCATTTCAGACTTGGTCACAGCGGATCGTGATGGGGTGGCGGCGCAGACCCTCGACGACCTGCTCGGTGACATCGCCGTCGACATCGGTGATCGCGTAGCCGATCTTGCCGCGCGTCTGCAACTGCTGGCTGACGATGTTCAGGCCGAATTCCCCCATCAAGTTGCTCAGTGCCCCCATGGCGCCCGGCACGTTCTGGTGGATGTGAATGATGCGCGCCGCGCCGGCTTGCTCGTGGAAGGCAATCTCCGGGAAATTGACGGCGCCTTTGGACGTGCCGCTGCTGATGAAGCGCTTGAGCTTTTCCGCGACCTCGCGACCGATGTTTTCCTGGGATTCCTGTGTGCTGCCGCCGATGTGCGGAGTCAGAATGACGTTGTGCATGCCGCGCAAGGGGCTGTCCAGGGCCTCGTCGCGGCTCTTGGGTTCGGTCGGAAACACATCGATGGCGGCACCCGACAGGTGCCCGGATTTCAATGCCCGCTGCAGCGCCGGGATGTCGACGACCGTGCCGCGCGACGCGTTGATCAGGATGCTGCCGGGGCGCATGGCTGCGATGGCCTCGGCATCCATCAGATTGGTCGTGTCCTTGCCACCGGGCACATGCAGGGTCACCACGTCCACCTGCCCCAGGAATTTCTTCAGCGAGCTGGTCGCATGGGCGTTGCCCAGGGGCAATTTGGCCTCGATGTCGTGATAGAGCACCCGCATGCCAAAGGATTCCGCCAGGATGCCGACCTGGGATCCGATATTGCCATAGCCCACGATGCCCAGTGTCTTGCCGCGGGCCTCGTACGCACCTTCCGCCGTCTTGTCCCAGAAGCCTTCGTGGACGCGCGCATTTTTTTCCGGAATGCGGCGCAGCAGCAGGATGGCTTCACCCAGAACCAGTTCGGCCACCGAGCGCGTGTTGGAAAACGGTGCGTTGAACACGGGTACCCCGCGCAGGGCGGCCGATTCCAGATCCACCTGGTTCGTCCCGATGCAGAAGCAGCCAATGGCGCGCAGGTCTGGCAGATCTGCCAGCACGTTCTGGTCCAGCTGGGTGCGCGAACGGATCCCCACGATGTGTGCCCCCTGCAATTCGGCGCGCAGGGCATCCCCCGTCAGGGCACCTGTGTGCGTGATGACCTCGTCAAAGCCCGACGCAACAAAGACTTCCCTGGCGCTGGCATGGATGTTTTCAAGCAGAACGATGCGTGTCATTTCGACCCTATCCGGCAAATTGGAAAATGTTTATTGTGCGATATTTCGGGGATTGCGTCAGGGTCATCCCTGATCCGGGCCGGGTCACTGTCGGCAGATTTCCAGGTATGCTGTCTTTTTGCCACACCAAGAGAAGCTGGCGATGGCCAATCCAACCGTCGGGGAATCCCTGCCCACAGACCTGCGTCGGCGATCGCGCATCGCGCACGACGCGGACGATCATGCCCATAATCTCAGCCAATGGGACCAGTGCTACGACCAATTTTCCCCCGGACACTTCCAGGGCCAGGTCACCGAACTCTGGTTGCCGGGGCTGCAGGTCTTCCTGGAATCCGCCAACCAGGCGCTGCACCAATCCTGTGCCGCCTGGGAAGGCGCGGTCTGGTTCGGCTTTCCGGTGCCCAACCAGCGCCCATCGCGCATCGATGCGCGCATCGTGCCGAATCACACCGTGCTGTTTCGCCCCGGCAATCACGAATTCGAACTGCATACGCCCGAGCACGCCGGCATTTTCGGTGTGGTCGTCAGCCAGAACCTGCTCAGCGAATGCCTGATCGACATGGACGAGCTCTATCGCGAGACCTCGGGGGGCACGGGTACCCTGAGCGTGCCCCGGGAGCAATACCAGCAGTTCATCCAGACCCTCGGTCAGTTGCTGCTGCAGCCACAGTCGGCCTCTTTCCCGTCGAGCCGCGAACAGATCGGCGCACTGCCGGGCCTGATCCTGGATCAGTTGTGCGCCACCCTGGACGCGGGCGCCAGACCCACCACACAGCCCCAGGCCACCCGGCTCCGGAGCAGCCGCAAGCTCGTTGAAGACGCCCGCAATCTGGTGCTGTCACAACCGGATCAGCGCATCAGCATCGCCGATCTGTGCCGCCAGCTGCACGTCAGCCGGCGCACGCTGCAGAACGGCTTCCGGGCCACCGTGGGCCTGGCTCCCCTGACGTACCTGCGTACCCTGAAGCTGAACCAGGTTCGGCGCTGCCTGCACAGCCTGCGCGAGCGCGACACCCGCGTCACCCGGGTCGCCACGAATTGGGGCTTCGAACACCTGGGCCAGTTTTCCCGCGACTACCGCCTGCTCTTTGGCGAAGTCCCCTCTGCGACCCTGCGCAACGCGGGCGACTGAACCGGTAGCCTGCGCACCGCAGGCGACTGAATCGGCATCCCGCGCACTGCGGGGCTTGCCGGACCCCACGGACAGCCGGTTCCGCCCGGGTGGCCCTCCTGAAGCGCAACGATTGCCTGCCGTTCAATGCGCCCAGGAACCCTAGGGAAGACCCTGATTTTGCCGAAATCCGATAAGCCGATGCCGATTTCCGATAGGCATCCGGCCCGTCGTGCGCAACCATGACGGCGGAAGACACTGCGCCATACGGTCGTCCCGCCCCCCGGGCTCGCGACCGACAAGGAGAACTAGTGCCCGCAGCCATCAAATTGTATGTTCGCTGGGTGGACCGGATTAACCGGTTCGTCGGCCGCTTTGCGATGTACTTCGTACTGGTCATGATGATCGGATTCCTGTATGCCGCCTTCGTGCGCGTGGCCTTTCACGTGTACATCAACTGGATGATGGAAAGCGCCCAATTCCTGCTTTCGGCCTATTACCTGCTGGGCGGGGGCTATTCCATGCAGCTCCATTCTCATGTCCGCATGGATCTGTTCTATTCCCGCTGGAGCCCGCGCACCCGGGCCTGGGTGGACACATTCACCATCTGGCTGGTCGTGGTGTTTCTGGTCATCCTGCTGCTGGGAGGCATCTCCAGCAGTGAATACGCCGTGGTCAATGACCAGCGCAACTACACCGCCTGGGCGCCGCCACTCGCGCCGATCAAGATCATCATGACCTTCGGCATCCTGATGATGCTCCTGCAGACCATCGCCACCTTCTTCAGGGATCTGGCAACGGCCATCGGCAAGGAGATCGAATGAGCCACGAAATGATCACCCTGACGATGTTCGCATCGTTGCTGCTGCTGATGTCCACCGGACAGCGCGTGTATGGGGTCGTCGGCTTCATCGGGGCCACCGCAGCCTACTTCCTGTGGGGCGGCAACGACATCGAAATGCCGTTCAATGCGTCCTTCACCGTGCTGAACTGGTTCGCACTGCTGACCCTGCCGCTGTTCGTTTTCATGGGCTTCATGCTGTCCGAAACCAGGCTGGCGGCCAATCTGTATCGCATGTTCCACGTCTGGATGGGGCCCTTGTCCGGCGGCCTGGGCATTGGCACGATCGGGCTGATGGTATTGATTTCAGCGATGAACGGTCTGAGCGTGGCGGGCATGGCCATCGGCGCAACCGTGGCGTTGCCGCAGATGATGCAGCGTGGCTATGACAAGGTCATGATCACGGGCGTCATCCAGGCGGGCAGCTCGCTGGGCATCCTCATCCCGCCCAGCATCGTGCTGGTGCTGTACGCCATGATCGCCCGCCAGCCTGTGCTGCAGCTCTGGCTGGCCGGCATCATGCCCGGCATTCTCATGTCGCTGCTGTTCATTGCCTACATCTACATCCGCTGTCGCCTGAATCCTGAATTGGGCCCGCCGCTGTCCGCAGCAGAGCGCCTGGCCGAAGAGCCGGAGAAATGGCGTCTGCTGCGCGAAGGCATTCTGCCCCTGGTGATTTTTGGCGTCATGATGGGCTGCTTCATGACGGGCATCACCAGCCTCGTGGAAACCTCGGCCCTGGGTGCCGCCATGGCCACGCTGGCGGCCGCCGTCAAGCGCCAGCTGACCCGGGAGGTCATGGAGGCCTGCCTGCGCAAGACGCTGAGCGTCAGCTGCATGTTCCTGTGGATCATCCTGGCGGCCCTGTGTTTTGGCGCCGTATATGACGGCCTGGGCGCAATCAAGGCCATTGAACGTCTGCTGCTGAGCGACCTGGATCTGAATCGCTGGACCATTCTGATCATCATGATGCTGTCCTTCGTCGTGCTGGGCATGTTCCTGGACGACACCGCCATGCTGGTGATCGTGGCGCCCCTGTATATCCCGCTCATCAAGACCCTGGGCTTCAGTCCGATCTGGTTCGGCATCCTCTACACCGTCACCTGCCAGCTGGCCTACATCATCCCGCCCTTTGGCTACAACCTGTTCCTGATGCGGGCCATGGCGCCACCCGAGATCACGATCGTCGACATCTACAAGTCGATCGTCCCGTTTGCCCTGCTGATGGCGCTCACGCTGGCCATCATCATGCTGTTCCCGCAGATTGCCCTGTGGCTGCCCGACCTTTATTCCAACCGCGCCCGATAGGCGAATCTGCCCATCGGACACATGAACCCCGGGTGCGCATGGCGCGGCATGTTCACCCCGAACCGGAGGACTGAGGACATGACTCAGAGAAGAGAATTCCTGAAGCTGGCGGGTGGTGCGGCGCTGGGTGCCGGCACGATCGCTGCGCCAGCCATCGTGCGGGCCCAGGCGCCCATCAAATGGCGCCTGCAGACCTACGCCGGCCCGGCGTTGGCGGCGCATGTGATCAAGCCATCGATCGACGCCTTCAACAAGGCAGCCAACGGCCAGATGGAGATCGAGCTCTACACGGCTGACCAGCTCGTCCCCCAAGGCGAACTGTTTCGATCCGTGCAGAAGGGCACGATCGATGCGGCGCAAAGCGACGACGACTCCATGGCTGCACCGGTGGATGTGGCCATTTTTGCGGCCTACTTCCCGCTGGCCTCGCGCTACAGTCTGGATGTCCCGGCGCTGTGGAACTGGTACGGCCTGAACGAGATCTGGCAGGAAGCCTACGATGAAGTCGAAAACATTTCGTGGCTCGGCACCGGTGCCTGGGATCCCTGCAACATGGCCACCACTCGGCCGATCAAATCGCTGGAAGACCTGAAGGGCTTGCGTCTGTACACCTTCCCGACGGGGGGCCGATTCCTGTCACGCCTGGGGGTGGTCCCCGTGACCCTGCCCTATGAAGACGTGCAGGTGGCACTGCAGACGGGCGAGCTTGACGGCGTGTGCTGGTCGGGCATCACCGAGGTCTATACCGTGGGCTGGGCCGACGTCACCAAATACTATCTGACCAATAATGTCTCGGGCGCCTGGGCGGGATCCTACATCGCCAACACGGAAAAATGGAATGCCGTCCCGCCTCATCTGCAGGAGCTGTTTCGCCTGTGCATGGACAGCTCGCACTACTATCGGCAGCACTGGTACTGGTGGGGCGAAGCGCACTACCGGACCCAGGGCGGCAAGCTGGAACTGACCACGATTCCGGAAGCCGAGTGGAAGGCGGTGGAAACCGAGGCGCACAAGTTCTGGGATGAAATCGCCACAAAAAGCCCGCGCGACGCCAAGGTCGTGGCAATTCTCAAGCAATACTCGGAAATCATGGACAAGGCCGGCCCCCCGTACCGCTTTGCCTGATCGCACGCTGCAAACGCCGGCGGGGGATCACCCCGGCCGGCGCGCGCCCCGGCAAGGGCGGCGGACCCGGATTGACGCATAATGAGCCCAGTTGCGGACCGCGGCAGGATGCGCGTGGCACCATGCCGTCATCAACTGAACCACCCACTCGAACCAGGCATCATGACCGAACTCATCACCATCAGCCCCATCGACGGGCAGGAGCTGCTGCGCCGCACGCGCGCCGAAGCAGGCGATCTGGAACGCATCTCCGGCAGCGCACGCCGCGCCCAGCGCGATTGGGCCCAGCAGCCGCTGCCGGCGCGCACCGCCATCCTGGAAAAGGCCATCGACATCGTGCTGGAACGCACGGACGAGCTGGCAGCCGACATCACTCGCCAGATGGGCCGCCCGATCAGCCAGGCACCGGGCGAACTGCGCGGATTCGCCGAGCGCGCCCGCCACATGCTGTCCATCGCCCCCCAGGCACTGGCAGCGATCGAATTGCCCGCCAAGGAATCGTTTGAGCGCGCGATCGAACGCGAGCCGGTCGGCGTGGTCCTGACGGTCGCGCCCTGGAACTACCCCCTGCTGACCGCCGTCAACAGCATCATGCCGGCACTGGCCGCGGGCAACGCGGTCATCCTCAAACACTCCGAACAGACCCCCCTGTGTGCCGAGAAACTGGTGCAGGCCTTTCAGGACGCCGGCTTGCCGGCCGGGGTCTTCCAGTTCATCCATGGCACGCACGACACCATCCGCCGCCTGATCCGGTCACCAGCCATCGATTATGTGGCCTTCACCGGCTCGGTGCGCGGCGGCGCCGCCATCGAAGAGGCTGCGGCAGGGCGCTTCATCGGCCGCGGGCTGGAACTGGGCGGTTGCGATCCGGCCTATGTGCGCGCCGATGCGGACCTCGCCCAGGCGGTCGAGACCCTGGTCGATGGCGCTTTCTTCAATTCCGGCCAGTCCTGCTGCGGCATCCAGCGCATCTATGTCAATCAGGGGCAGTATCAGGAATTCGTCGATCGCGCCGTCGCCCTGACCGAACAGTATCGGCTGGGCAATCCGCTGGACCCCGCCACCAGTCTGGGCCCCGTGGTGCGCACGCGTGCCGCCGACGAGATCCGTGCGGTGATCAGCGCGTCGGTGCGCCAGGGCGCGCGCGAATGCGTGGATCCTGGCCGATTCCCCGCGGCGCGCAGTGGCAGCCCCTACGTCGCGCCGAGCATCCTCACGAACGTGGATCACTCCATGCCCGTGATGAACGACGAGTGCTTCGGCCCGGTCGTCGGCATCATGTCGGTGGCATCCGACGAACAGGCCGTGGCACTCATGAATGACAGCCAGTATGGGCTGACGGCCGCCGTCTTCACCCGCGATCTCGAGGCTGCCCGCGAACTGGGGCGGCAGATCCACACCGGCACCTTCTTCATGAATCGTTGCGACTATCTGGATCCCGCCCTGGCCTGGACCGGGGTCAAGAACACCGGGCACGGCATCTCGCTATCCCAGCTCGGCTATCACCTGCTGACCCGGGTGAAGTCCTATCATCTCAAACTCATCTGAAGCACTGCATCATGAATACGCTGACAGCAAACTGGAATTACCCCACGGCCATCAAGGCAGGCCCGGGGCGCATTCGCGAATTACCCGCACTCTGCCAGGGCCTGGGCATGCACAACCCCCTGCTGGTCACCGACCCGGGCCTGGCCGGGCTGCCCATGGTGGACGCGGCGGTCCGATCCTGCCAGGATGCCGGCATGGGGTGTGCGGTGTTCTCTGCCATCAAGGGCAACCCGACCGGACAGAATGTGGCGGACGGTGTCGCGGCCTTGCAGGCCGGCCGGCACGACGGGGTCATCGCCTTTGGCGGCGGGTCGGCACTGGACGCCGCCAAGGCAATCGCCCTGATGGCCGGCCAATCGCGCCCGCTCTGGGATTTCGAGGACATCGGCGACAACTACCTGCGCGTCAACGTCGCGGGCATGGCACCCGTGGTTGCGGTGCCCACGACGGCAGGCACCGGATCGGAAGTCGGTCGGGCCTCGGTCATCACCGACGAAGGCGCCCACATCAAGCGCATCATCTTCCACGCGCGCATGCTGCCCGCCGTCGTCATCCTGGATGCGGAACTGAGCACCGGCCTGCCGGCGCGCCTGACGGCTGCCACGGGTATGGACGCCTTGTCCCACAATCTCGAAGCGCTCTGCTCGCCGGTGCACCACCCCATGGCCACCGGCATCGGCATGGAAGGCAGCCGCCTGGTTCACGAGCACCTGCAGCGCGCCGTGGAAAACGGCCAGGACCTGGAAGCGCGCCATTACATGCTGGTGGCATCCAGCATGGGCGCCACGGCATTCCAGAAGGGCCTGGGTGCCATGCATGCGCTGGCGCATCCGCTGGGGGCGCTGTACGACGCCCACCACGGCACGCTCAACGCCATCCTCATGCCGTATGTCCTGAAGGCCAATGAAAGCGCGATCAGTGACACCATGACGCTGCTGGCACGTTATCTGGGGCTGCCCCGGCCCGGCTTTGCCGCCGTGCTGGACTGGGTGCTGGCCTTGCGCGAAGCCATCCACATTCCGCATGCGCTGGCCGACATCGGGATTCCGGCAGACGCCGTGGGTGTGGTCGGTGCGCTGGCCGTGCAGGACGCGTCTTCGGGCACCAACCCGATCCCCTTCACCCCGGCACAGTATGACGACATCCTGCGTCAGGCCATTGCGGGAACGCTGTAGACATGGCCCGCATCGGCGTCCTGGGATTCCTGCACGAAACCAACACCTTTGCTCCGGGCATCACCGGGCTGGAACGCTTCATCGAAGCGGATGCCTGGCCGGGGCTGACCGAGGGCGCGGCGCTGCTGGAGGCCACCCGCGACATGAATCTGGCGATCAGCGGTTTCGTCGCCACCGCGCAGGCCGCCGGCCATGACATCGTGCCGCTGCTGTGGTGCTCGGCCAACCCCTCGGGCCCGGTGGCCGATCAGGCCTTCGAGACAATCACCGGCCGTATGGCGGCATTGCTGTCAGGCGCCGGGCGCCTGGACGCCCTGTTCCTGGACCTGCACGGCTCGATGGTGACCGAAAGCCTGGATGACGCCGAGGGGGAATTGCTGCGCCGCCTGCGCGACATCACGGGTGCACGCCTGCCCTATGTCGCGGCCCTGGACTTCCATGCCATCATCACGCAGGCCATGGTGGATCAGACCCAGGCGATGGTGGCCTATCACAGCTACCCGCATGTCGACATGGCCGAAACCGGTGTTCGCGCCGCCCGCATCCTGCAGCGCCTGCTGGCCGGGGAATCCCTCCACGCCGCCTGGAGGAAGCTTGACTTTCTGGTGTCCATGCCCTGGCAGAGCACGCTGGGTGATGAACCCGCCGGGCAGATCATGACTCTGGCGCGCAGCCTGGAATCCGAAGACTGCCCCGAAGTGCAATTCATCCCGGGGTTTCCGAACTCCGACACGCCTGAATCCGGCCCCAGCGTGCTGGCCTATGCGCGCACACCCGCATTGGCACGGGCGGCCATCGCCGCACTCGCACCCGAGGTCGAGGCTCGCCGGAGCGCATTCAGTGGCCGCCTGTACGCACCGGATGAAGCGCTGGACGCCGTGCAGGGCCTGGCCGATGGGCACTACGTCCTGGCCGATACGCAGGACAACCCCGGTGGCGGTGCTTCCGGCGACACGACCGGCATGCTGCGCGCCCTGCTGGCCCGCGGCGCGCAGCGCGCGTGCGTGGCCCTGCTGTGCGATGCCGAATTTGCACGGGCGGCCCATGCGGGCGGCATCGGTGCGCGGATCGATCAACCGCTGGGGGGTCGCACCTTTCCCGGCGACAAACCGGTTGCCGGACCCTTCGAGGTGCTGGCATTGGGCGACGGACAGTTCGTGGGTACGGGCCCCTTTTATCTGGGCTGCCGGATGGATCTGGGCCCCATGGCGCGGGTACGCCAGAATGGCGTCGAGATCCTGGTGTCCAGCCGCAAGCAGCAGGCGGCCGACCAGGCCATGTTCCACCATCTGGGCGCCCGGCCGCAAGACTATCGCATCCTGGTCCTGAAGAGCTCGGTCCACTTCCGTGCCGACTTTGCCGCAATGGCGACGAGCATCCTGATGGTCAGGGCGCCTGGCGCCAATACCGCCGATCTGCGCGACCTGACATTCACCCGGTTGCGGCCCGGGGTCGAGATCCGCTGAAGGCGCTCTCAGTGCCGCTGCGCCAGCTGCTGCAGGGCCAGCCGATGCAGCGCCGGGTTGGCGGCAGCCAACACCCGGCCGTCGGAACCGGTGCCCAGGGGCTGGCCCTGCCAGTCGGTGATCACCCCGCCCGCTTCCTGGATCACGGGCACCATCGCAAGATAGTCATAGGGCATCAGGCCGGCTTCTGCGACCAGGTCGATCAGGCCGCTGGCCAGCAGCGCATAGCCATAGCAGTCACCCCCGAAACGACGCAAGTGAATGGTGGTGCTGAGGCGCTCAAAGGCCCGGGCATCGGCACCCTGAAAGATGTCGGGTGTCGTGGCGTACAGGATGGCATCCTGCAGGCGCGCCGTCGCACGGGTGTGACAGCGCTCGCCATTGAGCCAGCAGCCGCGGCCACGAACCGCCACCCAGCGTTCCGCCGTGCAGGGCACATCGATGATGCCGAACACGGGGACCTGCTCGTGCAGCACCGCCAGCAGGCAGCCCCAGAGCGGACTGCCGGTGATGAAGCTGCGCGTGCCGTCGATGGGGTCGATCGACCACACCACGGCGGCGCTGCCCGCATGAACCCCGAATTCCTCGCCGAGCAGACCGTGATCGGGATAGCGGCGACTGATTTCCGTGCGCAGGAATTCCTCGACCCCGCGATCGGCGACGGTGACGGGGCTGGCATCGGCCTTCATTTCAATGGTCGGCCGATGACGAAACCAGCGCAGGGAAATGGAACGCGCCTGCCCGACCAGGTCTTGTGCAAAATCAAGGACTTCATCGGTCCACGGGGGTACCGTAAGTGGCATCGTCATCAAGCGCTCCCTGGAGGGCGGATCGTGTCATGCAACGCATCAGGAAAGTATTCTGAATGCTCTTGCATAATTATGCAAATTTCCACAAAATGACAAGCAGGACGCTTCCGATCAAACGACCGGGCCTGATGCACCCTCACTGATGCACCATCGGGCGAACCGGCAGACCGGAGGCCCCCCGGAGCACCGGCCCGATGGCACAGCGACTCGATTGCGTTGCCATCGCCGCCGTACCCGCACCCGATTCAACCCGGCACCAGACCGGTCTCTATCCCGACAGGAGACAAGCATGCATCGCTCAACCCGAAAGGCCCTTGCTGCAGCATTCGCGCTCGTTGGCGCCGGCCTGTTTCAAATTGCCCAGGCCAAGCCCCTGACCCTCTACACCGCGCTGGAGGACGACGAGGTCACCGAATACATGGCCGCTGCCAAGACTTCCATGCCGGATGTGGAATTCCACGTCCTGCGACTGTCCACCGGCGACATGGCAGCGCGACTGCTGGCCGAATCCAAGAACCCCCGCGCCGATGTCATCTGGGGCTTTGCCGTCACCAACATGCTGGATCCCAGAATCCACGGCGCACTCATGAAATATGAGCCGAAGGCTGCCAAGGAACTGGCACCCATCTATCGTGGCAAGGACGGCACGTGGTTCGCCGCCACCGGCTACATGGCAGCGTTCTGCGTCAACACCGAACGCCTCAAGTCCAGGGATCTGCCCATGCCGGCTTCCTGGGAAGACCTGACCAAACCGGTCTACAAGGGCGAAATCGTCATGCCCAATCCCGCCGCTTCCGGTACCGGCTGGCTGCAGATCGCTGCCATCCTGCAGGGCCTGGGGGCAGACAAGGGCTGGGATCTGATCAAGCGCCTGAACGTGAACATCGCCCAATACACCAGCTCAGGCTCCAAGCCCTGCAAGATGGCGCGCACGGGCGAATACGCCATCGGGGCCTCCTTTGCGTTCCCCGCCATGCAGTCGATCGAGGCCGGCTTCCCGATCAAGATGGTGATCCCGTCCGACTGGGAGGGCTACGAGCTCGAAGCCTCCGGCATCCTGTCTTCCACCAAAAACCCGGAAGATGCCAAGCGCTTCCTCGACTGGACCCTGTCCCCGGAGGCAGCAGCGCTGTACAAGAAGTACAAGGAGATCGTCACGATTCCGGGTGTCGAGCCTTCCGAACAGTTGCTGAAGGCCGGCCTGCCCAAGGACGTGGACAAAGTCCTGTTCCCGATCGACTTCGAGAAATCGGCGGCCACGCGCAATGAGACGCTCAAGACCTGGCAGCAGATCACGGCGCGCTGATGCAAACCGCGCCGGCGCAAACCGCGCCGGCGCAAACCCTGCCACTTTCACACACAAGCAAACGCTGCCCCGGAGGCTGCATGAGTCTGGAGCTCTCGAACATCCAAAAATCATTCGGCGATTTTCAGGCGCTCAGGGACATCAACCTGACAGTCGGTCCGCATGAATTCGTCTGCCTGCTGGGCCCCAGCGGCTGTGGCAAGACGACCTTGTTGAGAATCATTGCCGGACTCCTGCAGGCCGATGGCGGCACCTTGTCATTTTCCGGGCAGGACCTGAGCCAGACGCCGGCACGCAGCCGCAATTTTGGCATTGTTTTCCAATCCTACTCGCTGTTTCCCAACATGACCGTACGCGAAAACATCGGCTACGGTCTGCGCATTCGCAACCTGCCGGGCCCACAGATCACCGACCGGGTCGACGAGCTCCTGGGCCTGACGCGCATCCCCACCCTGGCCGACCGTTTCCCCTGGCAATTGTCGGGGGGGCAACAGCAACGTGTGGCGCTCGCCCGCGCGCTGGCCGTGAACCCAAAACTGTTGTTGCTGGATGAACCCCTGTCGGCGCTCGATGCCCGGGTACGCAATGAAATGCGTCACGAGATCCGTGAAGTCCAGCGCCGCCTGAAAATCCCCACCATCATGGTGACGCATGACCAGGAAGAAGCCCTGATTCTGGCCGACACCATCGTCTGCATGAACGATGGCTCGATCGAACAGATCGGATCGCCCCAGGCTCTGTACCGCAAGCCACAGACCCGCTTCGTGGCGGATTTCATCGGCCTGAGCAATTTGCTGCCCGCCGGATGGGTGCGCCAGCACGCACCCGGCCTGATGAACCAGATTCCTGCCCCGGCGGATGAATCGCACGCCCTGCTGTGCATCCGGCCGGAACACATCCGCCTCGCGGCCGATCCGGCCGGCCCTGCCACAGTCCAGTCCGTCACGTTCCTGGGCAGCCTGTGCCGCACGACACTGCGCTGGGGAGACCGTCAGTTCGTGGCGGAACAGCACGCCACCACCGCCTGCCATGAGGGGGAACGCGTGCGCCCCACGATCGATCCGACCAATGGCTGCTGGGTCGCGACATAGGAGACTGGCGTGTCGACATCCCGTGCCCTTGCCGCCCCAGCCTTCGCCCGACGCCGGCGTCTGCCCAGTACGCCGGAACAATGGCTGGTCTGGGTCTGCGTGGCCATCCCCACCCTGGCGCTGGTCCTGTTCTTCGGCTATCCGCTGCTGACGATTTTCTGGCAAAGCTTCGTCCAGTGGGATGGCTCGATGGGGCTGGACAACTACACAGCCATCCCCTCCACGCCCGGTCTGGTGACGGCCGGCATCAACAGCCTGGTCGTCAGCCTCAGCACGACGCTGGTGTGCATGCTGCTGGGCTTTCCCATTGCCTATGCGCTCGAGCGCAGCTGCATCCGGTTCAAGGCGTGGATCCGCCTGAGCCTGCTGCTGCCGCTGCTGGCGCCGTCCCTGGTTCAGGGGCTGGGGCTGCTGTTCCTGCTGGGGCGCAACGGCCTGGTGTACCGCTGGACCGGCATCGAGCAGGACATCTATGGCTATTGGGGCCTGCTGCTGTCCGATGTGTTTTATGCGCTGCCCCAGGCCATCATGATCATCCAGGCCGCCTTGCGCAATGCGGATGTCCGCTATTACGACGCCGCCACGGTCATGGGGGCCAGTCCGCGCCAGCAGTTCTTCCACATCACCCTGCCCAATTGCAAATTCGGGCTGCTGAGCGCTGCTTTTGTCGTCTTCACCATCACCATCACCGATTTCGGCAATGCCGCCGTCATTGCGGGTGACTACCGGGTGCTGGCCACGGAAATTTTCAATCAGGTCTCCGGCCAGCAGAACTTCGGCATGGGCTCGGTGGTGGGAATCATCCTGCTGCTGCCGGCGTTGCTGTCCGTCTATATCGAGCGTGTCGCATCCCAGAAGCAGTTCGGCGGCAGCTCGGAAAGCCGGATTCCCCTGCAGCCGGTGCCCGTGCGTTGGCGGGATGCCGGCCTGAGCGCACTCGTCTACGCGACCATGCTGGTGATATGGGCGATCATCGTGGTCGTCATCTTCGCCAGTTTCGTCAAGCTCTGGCCTTACAACATGAGCCTGACCCTGGCAAATTTCAATGTGAACATCTCGACGGGATACCAGCCCATCTGGACCACGCTGTACGTGTCGGTCGCAGCGGCGCTCATCGGCATCCTGCTGCTGTTCCTGCTGGCCTATGGCGTGCGCAACATGCAGGGTCGCGTAGCCAAGATGATCTACCTGCTGGCCGTCCTGCCCGTGGGCGTACCCGGTCTGGTGCTGGGCCTGTCGTACATCTTCACCTTCAACGACCCCGCCTATCCCCTGCACTGGATGTACGGCACGGCGCTCTTGATCGCCCTGTGCAACTTCTATCACTACCATACCCAGGGCTTCCTGACGATGGCCACCGGGATGCGCATGGTGCCCCAGGCGCTCGAAGAGGCTGCAGCCTGCCTGGGCGGCAAGATCCGTCACGTGATGTTCGACGCCATCCTGCCCGTCATAGCCCCCACCGTGCTGGCCGTCTTCTTTTTCCTGTTCATGCGCTCCATGGTCACGCTGTCGGCCGTCATCTTCCTGGTCACGCCCCAACTCAATGTCGCCTCGGTGTCCGTCATGCACCTGAATGAAGCGGGCTTTGTCTCCCAGGCGGCTGCGTTTTCCACCATCATCATCCTGGTGGTGTCGATTGCCATGCTGCTGATGCGGGCGCTGGTGCATTATGCGCGGCCCAACCTGACCGCGGGGGTGGCCTGACATGTGGTCCGAAGCGCGCCATCAGAAAATCCGGCTGCTGCTGCAGCGCCATGATCGCATCACGACCGAGCGCGCCATGCAGGAACTGGGCGTATCGCGCGAGACCGTGCGCCGTGACTTCCTGGCGCTGGAGGCGCTGGGCCTGCTGCAGCGCGTGCATGGCGGGGCGGTGCACCTGAGCGACGAACCCCCCATCGACAAGCGCAACACCATCCACGTCGCCGCCAAGAAGGCCATTGCCATGGCCGTCGCCCAGCGGCTGCGCTCGCCGCTCACGCTGTTCATGGATGCCGGCAGCACGACCACGATTCTGGCGCGCGAGCTGGCCAGGCTCAGCGGCCTGACCCTGATCACCAATTCGCTCAGTGCGGCAGCCTGCTTCACCGACGCGCCTGGAAACCAGGACAATCAGATCATTCTGTTGCCGGGCGTGCTCAATACCAGACTCGCCTCCACGGCAGGTGCCTCGACGGTGCTGCAGATCCAGACCTTCCATGCCGATGTCGCCCTGCTGTCCCCGGTGGCGGTCAACGCCCGCCAGGGTGCCACCAGCTACGTGCACGACGAGGCCCTGATCGCACGGGCCATGTCGGAAGGCGCCGGCGAAACCTGGATCCTGGCGGATCACAGCAAGATCGGCGCGGCCAGTCGCGAGACCTTCTGTCCCGCGGAGCGCATCCATCGGCTGTTCTGCAACCAGCAGGCCGCACAGGTCGACGGGTTCGAGGCCCTGCAGGCGCGGGTGGGCGAAACCATCCTCGCGTGAGTGGGCGAAACCATCCAGCCGTGAAACGGTTTATCCTTGATCCACATCCAATCCATGTGAAGGGGTCTGGCAGGGAAGCTTCGGGCAGGCGCTCAGAGGCTCCCCAGACCCTGCAGACACAGGAGAACGTCTCATGGCCATCTGGTCCAGCAGCTTGCTGCGCATCGATGCCGTCGCACGCGACACGGTAGGTGTACATTTTCGCAAACCCGACGGGTTTCTGTTCAAGCCGGGCCAGACCGTCACACTGACTTTACCCGCCAAAACGCCCGACAGCCCGGCGCTGAAGCATACGTTTTCGCTGGTCAGTGCCCCGCACGAGGAAGACCTGAGCATCGCGACCCGCAATCGCAAGTCACCCTTCAAGCAGGCGCTGACGCGGCTGCAACCCGACGACCCGCTATCCTTCTCTGGCCCCTATGGCAGGTTTGCCCTGCCTGAACAGACCGGCCGCCCGCTGGTGCTGATCGCCGGGGGCATCGGCATCACGCCCTACATGAGCATGCTGCGCGACGCCACACACCGCGGCTCGACACAGAAATTCCTGCTGCTGTATTCGAATCACGCGCCCGAACAGGCCGCCTTTCTGGCCGAACTGCAGGAACTGGCCCGGCTCAATCCCTATTTTCGCCTGCAGGCCACCATGACCAGCGATGCGACGCAGGGCTGGGCAGGATTGCGCGGGCGCATCGATGCGGCCATGCTGCGGCAGGCTCTGCAAGGCCTGAGCGAACCCCTGTGCTACGTTACGGGCACCAGCGCCATGGTCGAAAGCATCAGCGATCTGCTCGATCAGATCGGCATCGGTGACGCGGACGTTCGCAGCGAAGGCTTCCCCGGCTACTGAACACCCGAATCGAAAGAGCGGCCCGCAACCGGGCCGATGCCGCCCCCGCCGGGATCCGCCACCGACGCATCGCGCTGCAACAGCCCCTGCGACATCCCATCTGTCTGGATACTGATCATGCCTTTCACCACTGCTCCGCTGCCACCCCCAGCCACGCACACCGCCCTGTCCGGTGGCCTGTTCGCGCGCACGCCCAATCTGGCCGATCCGGATGTGGCTCGTCTGCGCGCCACGATCCGGGACTATTTTCTGCAGACCTTCGAGCGCTACGAATCCCTGTTCCAGTGTCTGGCCAGCGAAGAAGCCTGGACCATCAAACCGATTGCACTGCGCCATCCCCTGATCTTCTATTTCGGCCACACGGCCACATTCTTCGTCAACAAGCTGCTGCTCACGCGCATGATCGATCAGCGGCTCGACCAGCGGCTGGAATCCGTCTTCGCGGTCGGGGTGGATGAAATGAGTTGGGACGATCTGGACGACGCCCACTATGACTGGCCGAGCGTGGCCGAGGTGCAGGCCTATCGCGACCGGGTCCGGGCCCTGGTGTGCGAGCTGATCGACCATGCCCCGCTGCAATCCCCGATCGATTGGCGGAATCCGTGGTGGGCCATCATCATGGGAATCGAGCACGAGCGCATCCATCTGGAAACGTCCTCGGTGCTGATTCGCCAGCACGCCCTGAAATACGTGCGTCCCGTCGAGGCCTGGGCGCCCTGGCCGTCGAGCGGCGAACCAGCGCCGGAAAACACCACAGTCCGGGTGCCGGCTGGCAAGGTGCACTTGGGCAAGGAATTCAATGACCCGCAGTACGGCTGGGACAACGAATATGGTGACCATGGCGCCGACGTCGAGTCGTTCCAGGCCAGCCGTTACCTGGTCAGCAACCAGGAGTTCCTGGCGTTCGTCGAAGCGGGCGGCTATCGCAACCATCGCGACTGGACCGAGGAAGGCCGCCAGTGGCTGGATTTCAGCCATGCGGAGCACCCCACCTTCTGGGTGAAGAAAACCCAGGGCTGGTTCCTGCGCCTGATGACGCAGGAAGTTCCCATGCCCTGGGCCTGGCCGGTCGAGGTCAACTACCTGGAGGCCAAAGCCTTCTGCAACTGGAAGGCCGCGGAAACCGGCGAGCCCGTGCGCCTGCCGACCGAAGACGAGTGGTATCGACTGTACGACGCGGCAGGCCTGCAGGACCCTGGCGATCAGCGCTGTGGGGCAAACCTGCACCTGGATCATGGCGCGTCATCCTGCCCCGTGAACCAGTTCGCACAGGGCGGGTGGTACGACGTCGTCGGCAATGTCTGGCAATGGACGGAAACCCCGACCTATCCGTTCAACGGATTCGATGTCCATCCGATCTATGACGACTTCACCACACCCACGTTTGACGGCCGCCACAACCTGATCAAGGGCGGTTCCTGGATTTCCTGCGGCAACGAGGCCGTGCGTTCCTCACGCTATGCCTTCCGGCGCCACTTCTTCCAGCACGCCGGTTTCCGCTATGTGATTTCACACGCGGCGGCCGAAGCGCCGGCGGCCTACTACGAAACGGACAAGCTGATGTCCGAATATGCCGAATTCCACTATGGGGATTCGTATTTCGGCGTGCCGAACTTCCCGCAGACCCTTGCGCAGCGCTGCATCGAGGCCATGGGCCAGCGCCCGCGGCGGCGCGCACTGGACCTGGGCTGCGCCTCGGGCCGGGCCACCTTCGAGCTGGCGCGCGCCTTCGACCATGTGACCGGGATCGATTTCTCGGCCCGCTTCATCAACCAGGGCGTTCAGCTGATCCAGTCGGGGCAGTTGCGCTATACCCTGACCGACGAAGGCGAACTGGTGTCCTACAAGGCGCGCAGCCTCTCGGACCTGGCGCTGCGGGATGCAGTCGGGCGCGTGGCGTTTCATCAGGGCGATGCCTGCAATCTGAAACCCCAGTTCACGGACTATGATCTGGTGCTGGCGGCCAACCTGATCGACCGCTTGTATGATCCTGCACGCTTCCTGGATCAGATCCATGAACGCATCGTGCCAGGCGGCTTGCTGGTGATTGCCTCGCCCTACACCTGGCTCGAGGAACACACGCCGCGCGCGGCCTGGATCGGCGGGTTCAAGAAAGACGCGGAAAACTACACGACGCTGGATGGCCTGAAGGATCATCTGGGCGGACATTTCCGGCTGCTGGCCGAACCAGTCGACGTGCCCTTCGTCATCCGCGAAACGCGCCACAAATTCCAGCACACGCTGTCGGAACTGACCATCTGGGAGCGCCTGGGCTGATCAGTGCCCCGTGCACTCGGCGCACGCGTTCAAAACCCGGCGCACGCGTTCAACCAGCGCACGCGTTCAAAATCGGACGCATGGGCTTGTGGTGCAACGGCTGCGCAGCCGGCTGCGAGTTCAGCGGGCAGCCATCCTCTGCAAGAGCGCCGCTTCGCTGACAACGGCGTCGGCCTCGGGTGAGCCCACGCCCCACCAGCGCAGCGTGCCCGACAGGTGGCGGCGCACCGCCTGCATGGCGGCGTCTTCCTGGCCATCCAGAATCGCGTCCATGATGCGCAAGTGCTCGTCCATGGCCGGGATGATGCGTTCCGGCAGGAAGCGCCGCGACTGCTGCAGCACCGTGATGCGATCGTGGTTGCTGGCATACACCCTGGCCGCCAGCGGATTGTCCAGTGCTGCGGCCAGTGTCAGGTGCAGTTTCCAGTCCACATCCTTCGCCCAGCGCTGCAGTTGCGGGGTAATCCCCCTGCGGGCCTGATCGCGAACGGCTGCGTGTTCCTCCTGCAATGCTTTCAAGGCTTGCGTGGGGGCCTGCTGCGCCAGCATGCGTGCGCCTTCCTGATCCAGCAGGTAGCGCAGATGAAAGCAGGCCCTGACCGTGTCTGGCGTGGGCTCGATGACGAGCACGCCGCGCTTGGGCAGGATGTGCACCAGCCCGACAGATTCGGCATGTTTCACGGCTTCGCGCACCGGCGCCAATGGAAGACCGGTACGCTGCACGAGTTCCGCCATGGACACCAGCTGGCCCGCTCGGACTTCGCCCGTGAACAGCAAGGCCTTGAACGCAAGGAAGGCCTGGTCCGCCAACAACAAATCACCTGCAGTCTTTCTTGGACTCATTCAGGGTAATTCCCAGGTTGCCGAGAAGGGTTGGAAGTTCATTATACTCTGTATGTCAACTGACATATAACGATAGATGTCAGTTGATCTGTTTGATATCAGCTTTGACTCGGCTGTTACAAAGAGAACGATCCAGACTTCAGGAAGCTCAGCATGGAAAATGTCACAGTCGGCTTATACAACGAAGACCTCGCTCCCGCCAAGGAAAGGCGCTGGGGGGCATTCAGCATCTTCAACGTCTGGACCTCGGACGTACACAGTCTGTGGGGGTACTACCTGGCTGCCAGCCTGTTCCTGCTGTGCGGCAGTTTCACGAATTTCCTGATCGCCATCGGGCTGAGTTCGCTGGTGATCTTTGCCATCATGAACATGGTCGGTTACGCCGGGGTGAAGACCGGTGTGCCCTATCCCGTACTGGCGCGGGCATCCTTTGGCGTCTGGGGGGCCAACCTGCCCGCCCTGGTGCGTGCCGTGGTGGCCTGCTTCTGGTATGGCGCGCAGACAGCGGCAGCGTCCTGGGCGCTGGTCGCACTGCTGACGCGCAACCAGGCCATTCTGGAATTTCACCAGACTTCCCACATGCTGGGGCATTCCACGCTGGACGTGATCTGTTTCGTGGTCATGTGGGCGCTGCAGTTGCTGATCATCCAGAACGGCATGGAAACCGTGCGCAAGTTCCAGGACTGGGCAGGGCCGGCCGTCTGGGTCGCCATGCTGGTATTGGCCATTGGCCTGGTCATCAAGGCGGGCGGCTTTTCACTGGAACACGGCATCGCCCGGAACATCCTGCTGGAAAAGACGCGCGATGCCGGTGTGCCCGGCGAACCGGGTTCCCTGTCGGCCCTGATGGCGGTGGGTGCCACCTGGATCACGTATTTTGCAGCGCTCTATCTGAATTTCTGCGATTTTTCACGCTATGCACCCAGCAAGGCCGTCGTGCGCAAGGGCAATCTGTGGGGTCTGCCCATCAACCTGATTCTGTTTTCACTGGTGGCCGGGGTCACCACGATCGCCGCCTACCAGGTGTACGGTGAAGTCTTGCTGCACCCGGAACAGATTTCCGCCAAATTCGACAGTTGGGTCCTGGCGCTGCTGGCTGCGCTGACGTTTGCGGTGGCTACGCTGGGCATCAATGTCGTCGCCAATTTCGTGTCGCCGGCCTTTGACATTTCCAACGCCTTTCCGCACAAGATCAGCTTCAAGGGCGGCGGCTACATCACGGCCATCATCGCCCTGTGCCTGTATCCCTTCGCCCCGTGGGAAGGCAATGCCGCCGTATTCGTGGGCGCCATCGGGGCCGTCATGGGGCCGCTGCTGGGGATCATTCTGGTGGACTATTACCTGATTGCCAAGGGCGAGATCGTGGTCGACGAACTGTACCGGGAAGCCGGCCGGTATCAATTCCACCGCGGCTGGAACATCGCCGCCCTGATCGCCACGGCCTTCGGTGGGCTGTTCTCCAGCATCCTGCCCAACATGACCAATTGGCTGCCCTCATGGTGGGGCATTTATGGCTGGTTCTTTGGCGTGCTGATCGGTGGAGTGCTCTATTTCTTCCTGTCCCGGATGCCCGCCATGAAACACCCGCATGCGCGCAAGACCGTGGTGCTTGCGGCTCGTGCCACACAGACTGCAACAGGCGAACCACACCCCGGGGGCCTGGCTCGCAATCGGTGAGCCTTGGATGAGCCTTGCTGCCTGAACTACGCCATGCAATCAACGCCAAAACACTCCGGGAGCGTCATGCGCATTCTCGTCGCCAATGTCAATACCACTTCCTCCATGACCGAATCGATTGTCGCATCGGCCCGGACGGCCGCATCGCCGGGAACCGAGATCATCGGGCTGACCCCCACCTTCGGGGCCGAGTCCTGTGAAGGAAACGTCGAAAGCTATCTGGCGGCCATCGGGGTCCTGGACTGCGTCCTCAAGTATCCGGAACCGTTCGATGCCGTCATCCAGGCAGGCTTTGGCGAACACGGCCGGGAAGGCCTGCAGGAGGCCCTGGACGTCCCGGTGGTGGACATCACCGAGGCTGCCGCCATCATGGCCGGCCTGCTGGGCCACAAATTCGGCATCGTCACTTCCCTGGACCGCACCGTGCCGCTGATCGAGGACCGACTGCTGCTCGCCGGGCTGGATCGTCGCTGCGCAGCGGTGGTGGCCAGCGGCCTGAGCGTGCTCGAGCTTGAACAGGACCACCAGCGAACGGTCGATGCCATCGTCGCAAAGGCCAGGGACATGGTCCTGCACCAGGGCGTCGAGGTGATCTGCCTGGGGTGCGGCGGGATGGCCGGTCTGGATGAGGCCGTCGCGGCTGCCACCGGCGCCCCGGTCGTGGATGGCGTGGCCTCGGCGGTGACACTGGCCGAGGGGCTCGTGCGCATGAAGCTGGGCACATCCAAAGTCCGTACCTACGCACCGGCCCGGGCCAAGCAACTGACGGGTTGGCCGCTGCCCTCTTGAATCGGGCTGTTGACAGAAGCCATCCGGCACACCTCCGGCAATCCGGACCCCTCAGCGAGAACTCCACCATGACCCAGCACGCAGCAGCCCATGTCCCCAACGCAGAACTGATCGCACAGGATCCCACGGGCCGGCTCTACAACGAAGATCTCGCCCCCACCCACCCCTCCCACAGAAAATGGAATGGCTATCAGCTCTTTTCCCTGTGGATGAATGACGCCCACAACGCCGGGAATTACACCTGGGCGGCCGGCCTGTTCGTTGGCCTGGGCATGTCAGCCTTCGACATCACCCTGGGGATTTTTGCCGGATCACTTATCATTCTGGCCGGCTGCCTCCTGTCGGGCTTCATGGGACAGGCCACGGGCACCCCGTATCCGGTCATCAGCCGCATCACGTGGGGTGTCTGGGGTGCCAATATCCCCGCAGTCGTTCGCGGTATCGTGGCCATTGCCTGGTATGGCGTGCAGACCTATCTGGCCTCGATCGCCCTGAACGCGTTGCTCTCGCGCGCCATCCCGGGGTTTCGCGAACTGAGCCTGGACGGCTCGATGAATTTTCTGAATCTGTCCCTGGGCGGCTGGATCTGCTTTCTGGCCCTGTCCCTCATTCAACTGGTCATCGTGCGCCGGGGGATGGAGGCGGTACGCCACTTCCAGGGGCTGGCCGGGCCCATCATCTGGGTGGTGATGCTGGTGCTGATGTTCTATTTTCTGGCGAAAGCGGATTGGTCGTTCAACTGGTTCACCGGTCCCCACGGCACGAAGATCGAAGGCAGCGAACAGATGCGCAACATTCTGATCACCATGGCACAGACCGTGGGCACCCTGGCCACGCTCATGCTGAATTTTTCAGACTTTGCGCGCTATTCGCCAAACCGCCGCTCCATCGTCGTAGGCTGTGCCTGGGGCCTGCCGATCAACTGGACGGCTTTCGCCATCACGTCGGTGATCACGACGGCCGCAGCCGCACAAGTCCTGAACGCGGATATCAGCCAGATCAAGGATCCCGGCATTTTGCTGGAACATGTCGATAACTCGATCATGTTCTACGTCTTCACCACCGCCTTCGTGTTTGCGACCATTGGCGTGAACATCGTGGCCAATTTCGTGTCGGCTGCGTTCGACATTTCCAACATCAACCCGCGCCGGATCAGCTTTCGCACGGGCGGCCTGATCACCGCGATCGTCTCGATCATCGTCACGCCCTGGAACTATTTCAACAATCCGGTCATCGTCGGCTACTTCCTGGGCAGCCTGGGCGCGCTGCTGGGCCCGTTCTTCGGCATTCTGGTGGTGGATTACTATCTGGTCCGCAAGCAGAAATTCAGCATCCGGCACATGTATCTGCCCACGCCGAAATCCATTTATTACTTCAACAAGGGCGTGAGCCACTACGCCTTGTATGCGCTCATCCCCTCGGCCATCGTCTCGCTGAGCGTTGCCCTGGTGCCGCTTTTTTCCGACATCAAGGACTTCGGCTGGTTCATCGGCGCACCGCTGGGCGGGATCATTTACTACCTTCTTGCCAATAACCGGGTCATCGTCCTGCCGTCCGATGAAATGCGCGCGGGCGTCGAACCACAATATGCAACTTGATCGGGTCGGGCACGGGCGTGCGCAACGCGGCGGGTTCACGTGCCCCTTGTCCGGCTGCGCGGCCCCATGCCAGCCGCGCGCAAGGCCGGCACATAGACGCATACGTAATATGCATCGGCCCGGAACGACTTTGCGAGTCGGGCTGCATGTCGTTAGAATCAGAAGCCATAAGACATGACGGTGATATGACCGCACACCAACTTTCAGGCCCTCTTCATGAAAAAATTCTCTGCCCTGATTTTCGCCGCACTGCTGCCGCTGATGCTGTCCGCACCCCCGGCGATGGCAAGCACCGACGACCTGGCCGCCATCCAGAAGGCCGGCATCATACGGATCGGCACCGAAGGCACGTATGCCCCGTTTTCCTACCATGACCCCAAGGACAACAAACTGGTGGGTTTCGACGTGGACATCGGCCGGGCGATCGCCAAGCAGCTGGGGGTGAAGGCCGAATTCGTGGAAGGCAAATGGGACGGCCTGATCGCAGGCCTGAACGTCAATCGCTACGACGCGGTCATCAACCAGGTCGGCATCACACCGGAACGCCAGGAGAAATACGATTTCTCCAAACCCTACATCTCTTCGGAAGCCGTGCTGATCGTGCGCGACGACAATGACACGATCCATTCCTTCCAGGACATCAAGGGCAAGCGTTCGGCCAATACCCTGACCAGCAACTTCGGCAAGCTCGCCCAGCGCGAAGGTGCCGAGGTCGTGCCCGTACAGGGTTTCAACGAAGCCATTGCCCTGCTGACGTCGGGCCGGGTGGACGCCACGATCAATGATTACCTGTCCTACCTGGACTTCAAGAAGCAGCAGCCCCAGGCGAAGGTGAAGGTCGTCGCACACGACGACAGCGCCGAATTCAGCCAGTCCGGCGTCCTGATCCGCAAGGGCCAGACGGCCCTGAAGGCCGCGATCGACAAGGCGCTGGATGCCATCCGTGCCGACGGTACGTACAAGCAGATTTCCGAACACTATTTTGGTGAAGATCTGTCTGCGAAGCTGAAATAAGCCAAGCACGACACAGGCCCGAAGGTGCTAGCGATCTTGCCGGACTGGCTGCAATTGATGGTGCATTCCCTCTGGCCACTGCTGGTCGGGGGGATTCAGTTCACGGTACCGCTGGCCATCCTGTCCTTCATCCTGGGCTTGCTGCTGGCCTTTCTGGCCGCCATTACACGGCTGTTCGGGCCGCCCCCTCTGGTGGCGCTGGTGCGCTTCTATATCTGGCTGATCCGCGGCACGCCTTTGCTGGTGCAGCTCTTCGTGATCTTCTACGGCTTGCCCAGCGTCGGCTTCGTCCTGGATCCGTTGCCGGCGGCCCTGATCGGGTTTTCGCTGAACGTGGGTGCGTACAACGCCGAAGTCATCCGCGGCGCCATCGAGGCCATCCCGAAGGGGCAGTGGGATGCCGCCTATTCCCTGAGCATGACGCGCGCCCAGGCGCTGCGGCGCACGGTGCTGCCGCAGGCGGCACGCGTGGCCGTCCCGCCACTGGCCAATTCCTTTATCGCGCTGGTGAAAGACACCTCGCTGGCGGCCGTGATCACGGTGCCCGAGATCTTCCAGGCGGCACAACGCATTGCTTCGGTCACCTACGAACCGCTGATTCTCTATACGGAAGCGGCCCTGATCTATCTGGTGCTTTGCTCCTTCCTGTCCAACGCCCAGACGCGGCTGGAGCGGCACTTTGGCCAGCACGCCGTGTTCTCCGAGGGCCAGCGATGATCCGGCTGGAGGGTATCTGCAAGGCTTTCGGCGCCCAGGAGGTCCTGCGCAGCATCAATGTGACGATCCCCGAGGGTCAGGTCACCGCACTGATCGGCCCTTCGGGCAGCGGCAAGAGCACGCTGTTGCGGTGCGTGAATCTGCTGGAGATCCCGGATTCCGGCACGCTGTCGCTGGGGCAGGAAACGCTGCATTTTGTCCCGGGCGATCGCCCGGCACGCCAGGCGGTTCAACGCATCCGCCAGCAAACAGGCATGGTCTTCCAGAATTTCCAGCTCTTCCCGCATCAGACCGCCGTGCAAAACATCATGGAGGGCCTGATCACCGTCAAACGCTGGAGCCGTGAACGCGCCCATGCACGCGCCTGCGAACTGCTCAGGAAGGTTGGCTTGAGCGACAAGGCCGACGCCTGGCCGGCCAGCCTTTCAGGCGGGCAGCAGCAGCGCGTGGCGATTGCCCGGGCCCTGGCTCCGGAGCCGGTTGTGCTGCTGTGCGACGAACCCACGTCTGCTCTGGATCCGGGTCTGGCCGCCGAGGTGGTGGCCGTGCTCTCGGACCTGGCGACCGAAGGCATGACCATGCTCATGGCCACGCACGATCTGCGCCTGGCTGCCCAGATTGCGCGCCAGACCGTGTTCCTGGAGGACGGTGAAATCATCGAATCCGGTCCCTCGCAGGCGCTGTTCCAGCATCCGCAGGACCCGCGTACGCGCCGCTTCGTGGTCACTCTGACCGGGCAATCGGACACTGGGGGCAGTCCTCCTGCGATGCCCGGCGGCTGACGAGCCGGGTGCGCTACGATAGTGGACAGGATGGCTGCAACCGCACGACACGTTCACCCCATGACCCCCACCACGACCCTCACGATCGCCACGACCCCCACCAGGCCCACCACGACTGCCACGACCGCCACGACCGCCCGCCCGGACGACGGCGTGCGCAACGCCTTTCATGGCACCCTGCGCTCCCAGATCGACAGTCTGCCGGCTGCCTGGAAGACCACCCTGGATGCCCCTCACCTGCAGGGGATCCTGAGCCAGCTCGACACCATGCTGAGCAGACGTCTGGCGAGCGGGGCACAGATTTTCCCGCTGCGTCCGTTCCGCGCCCTGATCGAAACGCCCCCCGAGGCCGTGCAGGTCGTGATCGTGGGCCAGGATCCCTACCATGGGCCCAATCAGGCCCAGGGCCTGGCATTTTCCGTACCCGATTTCTGCCCGACGCCGCCCAGTCTGCGCAACCTGTTCAAGGAACTGGCGCGTGAGTACGGCAATCCTCCCGAAGCGCCCCGCAACAGCCTGGTGCGCTGGGCCCGCCAGGGGGTGCTGCTGCTGAACACCTCCCTGACCGTGGAAGCCCATCAACCGGCTTCGCATGCAGGAAAAGGCTGGGAACACATCACCGACGCACTGATCATGCGGGTCTTGCGCGAGCCACGCCCGAAAGTCCTGATGCTCTGGGGGGTGCACGCCCAGGCGCGGCGGGCCCTGCTGGATCTGCAGCCGGCGGCCGGTCCGGTGGAAGTCCTGATCGCCAACCACCCCTCCCCCTTGTCGGCGCTGCGGCCACCCCGGCCCTTCATCGGTTGCGGGCACTTCCGGCAAGCCACTGACTGGCTGCAGGCCCATGGAGAATCCGGCGTGGACTGGATGCTGGCCAGGACGCCGAGTGCCGCCCCCGGTTATGGGGGCTGAAGGCGTCCCGGCACCTGCCGGACCCAGCCGCATGCGCCGGCCTGGCCATTGCCGCACTTCGTCATGGTAGGCACGCCCAACCTCGTCTATGGGGTCGTGCTGGCCGCCGCGCTGCTGCACGCAGTGTGGAACGCCCTGGTCAAGCACAGTACGGACACGCTGCTCAGCACCACCAGCATCGCCGGCGCCGCCGCACTCATCGCAGCCTGTGCGCTGCCCTGGCTGGCACAGCCCGCCGTGGCCAGCTGGCCCTTCATTCTGGCCTCACTGGCACTGCAGATCCTCTACATGCAGCTCATTGCCCGCATTTACCGCATCTCGGACATGAGCGTGAGCTACCCGGTCATGCGCGGCACGGCCCCCCTGATCGTCGCCGCCGTCTCGTTGCTGCTGTTCCAGGAACCCCTGAGCCAGGGCGCGTTGCTGGGCATTGCCGCCATTTGCGGCGGGATCCTGTGCATCGGCCTGCAACGCGGCACACAGATCGGCGCACCCGGAGCACTGCGGCTGGCGCTCTTGAACGCCACCCTCATTGCCAGCTACACGCTGGTGGACGGTGCCGGCGTACGGCTGTCGGGCGCACCCGCCGGTTATACGCTATGGATTTTCCTGCTGCAGGGCCTGGTCATGATGCTCATGACGCTACGCGCGCGGCCGCAGGATCTGTTGCCTTATCTGCGGGCGCACTGGAGACCGGGCCTGATCGGCGGCGCGGGTGCCGTGATCTCGTATGGTGCGGCCCTGTGGGCCATGACGCTGGCGCCCATCGCCGTCATCGCCGCCCTGCGGGAAACATCCATTCTGTTCGGCACGCTGATTTCCGGCCTGATCCTGCGCGAACACCTGACCCCGCTGCGCATTCTGGGCGCCTGCATCCTGGTTCTGGGTGCGATCCTGCTGCGCCTGGCCTGACGGCCGGACCCGGCCGGCGGGTTTGCGCCTTGACCCGCGGTCAGTGCGGTGCTGCGGGCGGCGGCTCGCGCAGCGCCTGCTCGACGGCATCCGCCGCGCCAGGATCCAGCCGCCCGGCCTGTCGCGCCAGGGTCACACCGCGCAAACAGAGCTGGTCGTAGAAATCGCGCATGACCGGATCCACGTCCTGCAGCGCCTGGCGATGCAGGCGCACCGTGCCGACATCGCCACGGGACACCGGCCCGGCCATGCCGGCTGCGACGCCGCTGCGCGACAGCGATTCGAGCGTGCCGCGCAGAAGCGGCAGCAGCGCGTCGAGCGCCTGCTGCTCTGTGGCGCCCCAGGACTGCCACAGGCGCACGGCCTCTGCCAGCAGGACATGGACGTGCTGCGATGCATAGCCCCCGGATGCGTGATAGCGCACACGCGCGTCCGCAGGCAGGCTCAGCGCCACGCAGCCCAGGCGCGCGGCCAGGTCCCGCAAGAGGCCCTCGAGGGGCGCAGCAGCCTCGATGCCGATCGTGCACCCAGGCAGGCTGGCAACCGCCCCCTGCGCATCACTGCCGAACGCCTGCATGGGATGAAAACCGCCCGTCAACGCCCCGGCCTCGTGCGCGGGCCGCAGCACGGCCACGGACGTCGCGCCACTGCAATGCACCACCGCCTGCCGAGCGTGCCAGTGCAGGCTGCGCGCGACTTCGGCCAGCATGCCGTCCGGTGTGGTGATGAAAACCAGATCACAGTGATCCGCGACCGACTGGGCCGAAGCGGCACGACACCCATGCAGGGTGGCCGCCATCTGGCGTGCGCTTTGCGCCTGCCGGCTGGCCACCCGCGCAATGGGCACGCCCGCGCTTTGCAGCGCCAGCGCCACGGCACGGGCGAGCCGGCCGGCACCGATGAAGCCGACTTGCAGCGCCTCGGGCGCCGGCGGCTGCCATGCCCCTGTCAAACCATCCATTTGTTCAAATTCCCATTTCGCCGACCGTTCGAACCCTGACCTTCGCCGCTGTCAGCCCATCGGTGAAGCGCCCTCGGCGAGCGCGCCCCAACTGGCCTGCCCCCAATGAGCGAATGACACGAACAGTGAACGACACGAACAGCACATCGCCAGGCCGGATCAACCGGCATCGCGGCCGCAGGCCAGGTTGGCCGGCACCGCGACGTCCATCAATTCCGGGCGCGGCAGGTCCAGGGCCTGCATCAGGGCCACGTAGCTGTCGCGCGTCTGGCCGGCAAAGCGTGGGTTGCAGCGGCGCTCCTCGCCAATCGTGGACGCATGCCAGCCCTTGTAATCATGGGCAGGATAGACCACGGTGTCATCCGCCAGGGCGAACAGCTTGCCAGTCACGGAATCCCAGGATGCCCTTGCGTCCCCGCCCTGGAAGTCTGTGCGACCCGAACCGCGGATCAGCAGGACGTCACCCGTGAACACCGCCTGCTGGCAGGGCGTGCGCCACACGAGGCTGATCGATTCCGGCGTGTGGCCCGGGGTTTCCAGCACCTGCAGCGTCTGACCGCCAAACGCGATCTGTTCGCCTTCGGCAACCCGGCGCGTGACGCAGCTGGCACCGGTGCGTTCGCCCATGATGGTCTCGCAGCCGGTGCGCTCGCGCAGTTCGCCCAGCGCGGTGATGTGATCGGCGTGCGTATGGGTGTCCAGCGCGCAGACCAGGCGCAGGCCCAGGTCGGACAGCACCTGCTGGTAGGTATCGATGTGCGCCTTGACCGGGTCGATCAGCAGCGCCTTGCCGGATGCGGCATCGCCCAGGAGGTAGGTGTATGTACTGGATGTGAAATCTGTAAACTGGCGGAAGATCATCGGAACGGCCCCTGTCCTGTTCACCTTATAATGCCGATGGCGCGGCGGATGCGGATGACCCGACGACGTCAGCCCGGCCCGACGTCACCCCGGTGCACGGCCACCCCAGTGTAATCCGACTCCTGCATCGATTCCATGTCCCGACCCCCTGGCCATGCGCTGTCCATCCCGGCTCTGACGGCGCCGGTGGCCATGGGCTATGTGCCGCTGGGCGCCGTCTTCGGGTTCCTGTTCGTGCAGGCGGGCGGTGCGGGCTGGCTGGCGCTGGCCTCCAGTCTCCTGATCTACGCGGGTGCCGCCCAGTTCATGATGGTGCCGATGCTGGCCGCGGGGCTGCCGGTCAGCGCCATCGTCCTGGCCACCCTGGTGCTGAACTTGCGCCACGTCTTCTACGGCCTGTCCCTGCTGGGCAGCATGCCGGCTGGCCGCTGGCAGCGCTGGTACAGCATTTTTGCCCTGACCGATGAATCCTATTCCGTCCTGACTGCGCTGCCAGCCGCGGCGCGCACCCGGCACATGGCCCTGGTCTGCGCCCTGAACCACGGGTGGTGGGTGCTGGGCACGGCGCTGGGCGTCGCGCTGGGGGCGCAGGCACAAATCGGGCTGGCCGGGCTCGATTTCGTGCTGGCAGCCCTGTTTGCCGTGCTGGCCGTCGAACAATGGCGCGTGCGCCACGACGCCATCCCCATCTGGATTGCCTTGGGAGCCTACGCGATCGCCCTGGCGCTCATGCCGGGCCAGGCCTTGGCCATTGCCATCGCGCTTTGCCTGCTGGCCGCCGCGCTGCGGCCTGCAGGCCGGCCAGAACGCGGCACATGACTGACGCCGTCTACGTCCTGACGGTCCTCGGCCTGATGGCCGCCGTCACCTTCGCCCTGCGCAGCCTGCCCTTCATTGCGGGCCGCTGGTTGCGCCGCCACGCCCTGGTGCACAAGCTGGGCAGCAGCCTGCCGCTGTCGATCATGGTGCTGCTGCTGGTCGATTCCGTGGCCGGACAGGTCCGCACGAACCCGGCCGGCCCCTGGCAGGAACTGCTGGCCGTTGCCCTGGTGGTGCTGCTGCAATGGCGCACGCGCCAGACCCTTCTGAGCATCGTGGCAGGGACCGCGCTGTATGTGGGGCTGCGGGCACTGTAGCGATGCAGCCCGGTGGGCAGGCCCGATCTCCTACAATCAGGCTATTCCCATCGTGGCACAGGAGGCCATCATGCCCAGTTTTGACGTCGTCTCGGAAGTCGACAAGCACGAACTGACCAATGCCGTGGATCAGGCCAACCGCGAGCTGGCCACCCGTTTCGACTTCAAGGGAACGGACGCCCGCTTCGAGCTGGAGGGCTACGTCGTCACCCAGTCGGCACCCAGTGCGTTTCAGCTCAAGCAGATGCTCGACATCCTGCGTGCCCGTCTGGTCGCGCGCAGCATCGACGTGCGCTGTCTGGAGATGGGCGATGTACTGGAAAATCTGGGCGGTGCCCGCCAGAAGATCACCGTGCGCCAGGGCATCGAACAGGCCGTGTCCAAAAAACTCATCGCCGCCATCAAGCAGGCCAAACTGAAGGTCGAAGCCCAGATCAACGGCGACAAGCTGCGCATTTCCGGCAAGAAGCGTGACGACCTGCAGCAGGCCATCGCCTTGCTGCGCAAGACCGATGTGGACCTGCCGCTGCAGTATCAGAATTTTCGGGACTGATCGCCGGCGACCGTCTGCACGCGGCGGAGTCACGGATGTTTCCGGTGACCAAAGACCCCGTCCGTATTGTGACATATGCACATTTATATAATAATATGTGCATGGAACACACTTCATGAATACCCGATGACTGCGCTGCCGAATCCCATCCCGACGCCAGACGCCGTGCTTGCCAAGGCCGTTCTGCGCGCCGCGGATCAGCTCGGGCTTCGCCAGACCGATCTGGCGGCCGTGCTGGGCGTGCACCGCACGGTCATCAGCCGGATGAAAACCTCGCAATCCCTGGATCCCGATTCGAAACAGGGCGAACTGGCCCTGCTGCTGATCCGCATGGCGCGCGCCCTGTTTGCCCTGACCGGGGGCGACATCCAGTGGATCCGGCATTTCATGCAGTCCCCGAACCTGGCCACGGGGGGCGTGCCGGCCGAACAGATCGCCACCATTCAGGGCCTGATGACCGTGCTGCGATTCGTCGATGCCATGCGGGGCAAGATTTGATCTGGCAGGATTGCCAGGGCGCGCGCCACATCGGTCCGATCCAAGGTCTGCTTCATCGCCTGGTTGAAAGCCAGGAGCACATCGCCACCATGGGCTATGTGGACACACTGCAAGAGCAGTCCATCCTGGAATCCCTGCTCGACACAGTCAAGCCCGCCTGGCCCGCACACAGCGATCGTCATCACTACCTGTTGCGCACCCCGTTTCGCTACCCGCCGCTGCCCTGGGGGTCACGCTTCGGAGGACGACACGAACCCAGCCTGTTGTATGGCGGCCTGAGCCAGGAAGCCACGCTGGCCGAAGCCGCCTTTTACCGCTTTGTCTTTCGCGCCTCCATGACGGCGCCACCCCCCAGCGGACAGCATCCGCAGCCAGCACACGCTCTGGAGCGCCAGCTACCGCAGCGCGCTGGGGGTTCGCCTGCAGATGGCGCCTTTCAACCGGCATGTCGAGCGCATCACGCACCCTGCGGATTACAGCGCCACGCAGGCGCTGGGGGCCGACATGCGGGCTGCCGGGGTCGAAGCCTTCGAATATCCCTCGGCGCGTGACCGCGAGCACAGGCTGTGCGTCGGGCTTTTCACCCCGCAGGCCCTGGCCGGCACGCGGCCCCGCTCTCTGAGCCCCTGGCTGTGCGAACTCGGTGCACGAGAGGTGGCCTTCAAACCGGTGGGCGGGCGCTCCATCATGGTCTGGCGGCTGGAGGACTTTCTGGTCGATGGACGGCTGCCCCTGCCGGCCTGACGGCCGTCACCGGCAGTGAATCGGTCATACGGGGCTCCTTCTGATCAACGGCCGGCCGCAACCGAACGGGCAATCGCCTGGCCCAGGTCCATCGTGGACGCCCGCCCGCCCAGATCCGGTGTCCGCGGACCTTGCGGATCGCTCAGCACCGCTTCGATCGCCTGCATGATGGCCGCAGCGGCTTCGGTTTCGCCCAGATGTTCGAGCATCATCGACGCCGACCAGATCTGCCCGATCGGGTTGGCAATGTTTTGCCCGGCGATATCCGGTGCCGAGCCGTGGACGGGTTCAAACATGGACGGGTGCTTGCGCTCGGGGTTGATGTTTGCGCTGGGCGCCACGGCAATGGTCCCCGTGACGCCGGGCCCCAGGTCGGACAGGATGTCCCCGAACAGGTTCGAGCCGACCACCACGTCGAAGCGTTCGGGCGACATCACGAAACGGGCCGCCAGAATGTCGATGTGGTACTGATCCACACGGACGTCCGGATACCGCTGCGACATGGCTGCAAAACGCTCGTCCCAGAACGGCATGGAATGAAAGATGCCGTTGGACTTCGTGGCCGAGGTCACGTGGCGCCGATCCAGCCGCCTGGCCAGTTCGAATGCGTATTTCAGGATGCGGTCGGTCCCGCGGCGGGTGAAGATCGCCTCCTGGGTCACGAACTCGTGCTCTGTTCCCGCAAACATTCTGCCGCCCACCTGGGAATATTCGCCTTCGGTATTTTCACGAACGATCCAGAAATCGATGTCGCCGGGCTTCTTGCCTGCCAGCGGGCAGGCAACTCCCGGCAGCAGCCTGACCGGGCGCAGATTCACATACTGGTCGAATTCACGCCGGATCGGAATCAGCAGCTCCCACAGGGAAATGTGATCGGGAACCCCCGGAAAGCCGACCGCACCCAGAAAGACGGCGTCACTATCGCGCAGGCGATCGATGCCGTCGTCAGGCATCATGTGGCCCGTCGCCTTGTAGCGCTCGCAATTCCAGTCATGCGCGGTGTATTTCAGCTGGAAGCCAAAGCGCGCACTGACCGCGTCCAGCACGCGCTGCCCCTCGGGCATGACCTCTTTGCCAATACCGTCGCCGGGGATCACGGCGATTGAGTACAGCTTGCTTTCTGACACGGGAATTCCTTGGAAAAGGGGATGAGGGTTGGAGACTGTGCAAGCACGGCAGCTGCGGACCCTTCAAATCAGCCACTGCAGCATCTGCCTGTCGCACAGTGTTCAGAGGATTCTAAGGGGTCTGTCCGGCGCTTGCCGCTGCCAGCAGGATGGAAACCAGTTCCGGCACAGTGCCTTGCGGCCTGGCCTGCTTGCCAACTTCAAACGTGCTGCGTATGGCGTCTGCCGTCGCATGCAGCGAACCGGCCTCGTCGGCCATCGTCGTGTAATAGTTCATGTCCTTCAGGGCATTGGCCAGTGAAAAGCGAAACCCGGCATCGTCTCGCGACTGAATGTAGGGAGTCAGGCGGTTCAGCACGACCCCGTTGCCGCCGCCTGCGGACAGGATTTCCAGCAAGGTCTCGGGGGCGATGCCGACATGTTCGGAACAGGCTGCTGCCTCTGCAAGGACCGCGGCAAAACCCAGCGAGACGAAATTGTGGATGAGTTTCATGCGGTGGCCGGAACCGGCAGGACCCGCATACGTGATATTTTCCGCATAGCTTTGCAGCAGCGGTCTGCAGCGCTCGAAGAGCGCCGGGTCGCCGCCCACGATCAGGTTCAGACGGCCTTCGGCCGCTTCCTTGGGTGTACGGGTCATGGGCGCATCCAGGAATTGCCCCCCGGCGGCCTGGACATCCCGGGCAATCTTCACGGTGGACGACGGAATGGCCGTGGAGCAGTCGATGAGGATCGTGCCGGGCCTGAGGCTTTTCAGAAGGCCTTGAGCGCCATACAGCACGTCTTCGACCTGCGGGGTGCCGGTGACACAGAGAATGATGGTGTCAGCCTGTTCGGCAATCGCCTCCGGAGTGGGCGCGGTGCTTGCACCGCGACCGACCAGGTCATCGATTGGCTGGTTTCCAGGGTGTTCCAGCAGCACCAGCGAATAGCCATGACGCAGGATGTTGCGGGCGATGCCGTGGCCCATCAGACCGACACCGATGAGGCCGATCCGGCCCTTTTCACTGGCAGCGCTTGCGCTTTGACGCGTGGTCATATTCTGTGTTCCTCAATCCTGTTCCGTCTTGCCGAAACGCTTTCTGCTCGCCTTCTGGACGCTTTCTGCACGCTTTCTGGAAGCTTTCTGGATGCTTCCCGGAAGCTGTTCCTGGGCGCTGCCGGGAAAGCGGACCGAGCCGCTTTCCGTGATGCCGGGGGCTCTACGCCTTGCCCAGCGACCCCGCGCAGATGTACTTCACTTCCAGGTATTCCTCGATGCCGTATTTGGACCCCTCGCGCCCGACCCCTGATTCCTTGATGCCGCCAAACGGCGCCAGCTCGGTCGAGATGATGCCCTCATTCACGCCGACGATACCGACCTCCAGGGCTTCGGCGACAAGCCACGAACGCTCGTAGCTTTGGGTATAGAAGTAAGCGGCCAGCCCGAAAGGCGTGTCATTGGCGGCCTTGATGGCCTCTTCATCCGTGTGGAAGCGGATCAGCGGGGCGACCGGCCCGAACGTTTCTTCATTCATGAGCTTGGTGTCGGTGGCCACGTCCAGCAGGATCGTGGGTTCGAAGAACAGGCCACCCAGTGCATGGGCCTTGCCGCCCGTCAGGACGCGAGCGCCCTTCGAGAGGGCGTCATCGATATGCTCGTTGACCTTGTCCACCGCGGCGGTGTCGATCAGCGGGCCCAGATCCACGTTTTCTGACAGCCCGTCGCCGACCTTCTGGGCCTGAACGGCCACCTTGAGCTTTTCGGCGAAGGCGTCGTAAATGCCGTCCTGCACGAAAATCCGGTTTGCGCACACGCAGGTCTGGCCCGCATTGCGGAACTTGGATGCCATGACACCGCGCACGGCCGCATCCAGATCGGCATCGTCGAACACGATGAAGGGCGCGTTGCCGCCCAGTTCCATGGAAACTTTCTTGACCGTGCCGGCGCACTGC